>Ga0208492_1000483_pt1 | contig 33519 bp, 35 predicted proteins | sample Subbioar_CSW14AB_FD_184820 | JGI IMG/M metagenome (GOLD analysis project Ga0208492, IMG submission 184820) | Serpentinite rock and fluid subsurface biosphere microbial communities from McLaughlin Reserve, California, USA - CR12Mar_CSW14AB (SPAdes) | ecosystem: Environmental > Terrestrial > Deep... | reverse complement strand
GGCACCCGGACGGTCCGCCGGCCGTCGGCGATGAGGTCGACCCGCCCCGACACCGCGACGACCGCCCCGGTGCTCCGCGCCAGCTCGCTCGCGATCCCGGCGGTCTGCTCGACGTCGTCCGCGGCGTCCACGCCGCGCCCACGACCGCCGGCCCCGGCGAGCGCGAGGATCTCGGACGCGTTCCCGCGGATCACCGCGGGGCCGTCCGCGAGGAGCTCCCGGGCGAAGTCCGTGCGCATCGACAGCGCGCCCACGCCGACCGGGTCGAGCACCCACGGGGTGCCCGAGGCGCCGGCCGCCGCGACCGCCTCCCGCATGGCCTCGCGCTGCTCCGCGCGCGGCGTGCCCAGGTTCACCAGCAGCGCGGACGCGATCCGCGCGCACTCGCCCGCCTCGCCCGGCACGTCCGCCATGACCGGCGACGCGCCCGCGGCGAGCAGCGCGTTCGCGGTGAAGTTCACCACCACCGAGTTGGTGATGCACTGCACCAGAGGAGCGTCCTGGCGCAGCCGTGACAGCACGGCTCCCGCATCCGGACCGGACGACAGATACACGTCACTCATCAGCGACATCCCTCCGCTCGTACTAACGAGATCAGGTCGATACGGGTGTGATCTCAGTCCCCCGGTGGGGACACCCCGTGCCACTGCCAGCGATCCTATCCGGGTTGCGCCTCGCGGGCGGACGACCGCGACCGCATAGGCTCGAGGGGTGAGCTGGACCTCGGATGCGCAGGATGGAGAGCGGGGCGCGGACGCCTCGGGCGACGAAATCCGGGTGGCCGTGTCGACCGTGATCTTCTCGCTCCGCCCCGATCCCGACTCGGATCGGCTGATGATCCCCCTGGTGCGACGCACGCGCGACCCGTTCGAGGGCATGTGGGCGCTGCCCGGCGGCTGGCTGGACGTGGCCGAGGGCCTCGGCGAGGCCGCGTCGCGCACGCTCGAGGAGACCACGGCGCTCACGCCCAGCTACCTGGAGCAGCTGTACACGTTCGGCGACGTCGACCGGTCGCCGACGCGCGTCGTCTCGGTCGTGTACTGGGCGCTGCTGCGCTCCGACCTCGTGGACGCGCAGCGCTCGGTCGTCGGCGCGCCCGAGAACGTCGAGTGGTTCGACGTCGACGACCTGCCGGCGCTCGCGTTCGACCACAACCGGATCGCCGAGTACGCGCTGTGGCGCCTGCGGAACAAGGTGGGCTACAGCCGCATCGCGGCGGGCCTGCTGCCCGACGAGTTCACGCTCACAGAGCTGCGCGAGGTGTACGAGTCCGTGCTCGGCCGCCGGCTCGACCCCTCCAACTTCCGCCGCCTGCTCGAGGGCTCCGAGGCGCTCGTGCCCACCGAGTCCTTCCGCACCGGCAAGCACCGCCCCGCCCGCCTCTACCGCTACAACGCGGAAGCTGAGTCCTTTTAGAAGAAGATCGCACGCTGCGGGGCCGCAAGCGGCACCCTTGCGAGCGAGGAACGTCGCTGACGCTCCATTCGGCAGCGCTTCGCGCTGCGGGGGCCGCATCCGCGGCACGCTCGCTGGCGCTCGCACGACCGTAGATGACGGCTTCAGCGCCGGTCGTTGAGCGGAGCGAAGCGGAGACGAAACGGGCTGAGCGAGCGAAGCGGAGACGAAGCCGGGGCTCCCACTCCGTGCTCGTTGAGCGACGAGCGCCAGCGAGGAGTCGAAACGACGCCGAACCTCCCCAGCCGGCCGGGACGATCCGGCCACGTTTCGACTTCGGCGCTGGCGCGCCTCCGCTCAACGACCACGGGTTGGCCATCGACCGCCGTGCGAGCGAAGCGAGTCGAAGCCGCGGCTCCACGCCGGGGCGTGAGCGGAAAGTGATCGAAATTGCGGTTCTGGTCAATGTGACTTAATCTTGGCGCGACAGTAAGTGTCGTTCCGACCAGAAGGCGAGGGCTCACATGGCCGCCTCTCCCCTGACCCTCGCACCGCGCCGCGCCGTCGATGCGTCCGTCGACCACGGCATCCAGGCGATCGTGGCCGGCACGACCACGGGCAGCACGTGCTCGACGGACCTCGCGGCCACGCCCTGGACGTTCGACACTGTCCCCGGCTACGGTCCCGGCGCCTCGATGGGCGATGTGATCCCCACCGGGTCGCCGCGCCAGGGCGAGCTGCCCGCCGAGTATCGCGAGGCGTCCGAGGACGAGCTGCACGCCCGGATCCGCGCCGCGAAGGAGACCCTCGGCGACCGCGTCGTGGTGCTCGGCCACTTCTACCAGCGCGACGAGGTCGTGCGGCACGCCGACTACGTGGGCGACTCGTTCCAGCTCGCGAACGCCGCCAAGGCCCACCCCGAGGCCGAGGCGATCGTGTTCTGCGGCGTGCACTTCATGGCCGAGACCGCCGACCTGCTGTCGGGCCCCGACCAGGCGGTCATCCTGCCCAACCTCGCGGCGGGCTGCTCGATGGCGGACATGGCCGACATCGACCAGGTCGAGGAGTGCTGGGAGCAGCTCGAGGACGTCTACGGCGCGCTGGACGAGCCCGACGCCGACGGCCTCCTGCCGGTGATCCCGGTCACCTACATGAACTCCTCGGCGGCGATCAAGGGCTTCGTGGGCCGCCACGGCGGCATCGTCTGCACATCGTCCAACGCGCGCACCGTGCTGGAGTGGGCGTTCGCGCGCGGGCGCCGCGTGCTGTTCTTCCCCGACCAGCACCTGGGGCGCAACACCGCCAAGGCCATGGGCGTGCCGCTCGAGCAGATGCCCATGTGGAACCCCCATCGCCCGCTCGGCGGCTCGTCCGAGCAGGACCTGCGCGATGCGCGCGTGATCCTGTGGCACGGCTTCTGCTCGGTGCACCGGCGGTTCACTGTCGACCAGATCGACAGGGCGCGCGCCGAGCACCCCGGCGTGCGCGTCATCGTGCACCCCGAGTGCCCGATGCCCGTCGTCGACGCGGCCGACGAGGCCGGCTCGACCGACGTCATCCGGCGCGCGATCGAGAGCGCGACCGCGCCCACGACGTTCGCGATCGGCACCGAGATCAACCTGGTCCAGCGCCTCGCGGCGCAGCACCCGCAGCACACGATCTTCTGCCTCGACCCCGTGGTGTGCCCCTGCTCCACGATGTACCGGATCCACCCGGGCTATCTCGCGTGGACGCTCGAGGAGCTCGTGGCCGGCCGCGTCGTGAACCGGATCACGGTGGCGGACGAGGTCGCGGCGCCCGCGCGGGTCGCGCTGGAGCGGATGCTCGCCGCGAAGCCCGCGTCCGCGACGCCCGCCCGGACGGCCTGACATGACGCGCGCGCTGATCGTCGGCAGCGGGATCGCAGGCCTGTTCTGCGCGGTCCACGCCGCGCATCGGGGCGTCGACGTCACGCTCGTCACCAAGGGCTCCGCGGATCAGGGCTCCACGCGGCACGCCCAGGGCGGCATCGCGGGCGTCGTGATGCCCGAGGACCGCCTCGAGGACCACGTCGCCGACACGCTCGCGGCGGGCGCGGGCCTGTGCGACGAGGACGCCGTGCGCGTGCTCGTCCAGGAGGGCCCGGAGCGGATCGGCGAGCTCGCCCGCTGCGGCGTCGAGTTCGACCGCGACGCCTCCGGTCGCCTGCAGCACGGCCTGGAGGCCGCGCACTCGTTCCCGCGCATCCTGCACGCCGGCGGCGACGCCACGGGCCTCGCGATCGAGACGGCGCTGCTGCGCACCGCGCGCCGGATGGGCATCCGCATCGTCGAGCACGCGTTCCTGCTCGACCTCGTGATCGGGCGCACGGGCGCCGTGACGGGCGCGCGCGTCCGCATCGACGGCCGCGACGCGGTGCTGTCCGCCGACGCCGTGGTGCTGGCCACGGGAGGCGCGGGCATGCTGTACGCCCGCACCACCAACCCGGCCGTCGCCACGGGGGACGGCATCGCCGCGGCCCTGCGCGCGGGCGCCGCCGTGGCCGACCTGGAGTTCGTGCAGTTCCACCCGACCGTGCTGATCGCCGACGGGCCGGCCCCCGGCGATCCGTTCCTGATCTCGGAGGCCGTGCGCGGCGAGGGCGCGGTGCTGATCGACGACGACGGGCGGCGCTTCGCGTTCGACGCGCATCCGGACGGCGAGCTCGCGCCGCGCGACGTCGTCGCCCGCGCGATCGCGAACCGGATGGCGGCGCAGGGCGGCCGTCCCGTGCGCCTGGACGCCACGGCGCTCGGCGCCGATCTGCTGCGCACCCGCTTCCCCTCGATCGATGCGGCCGTGCGGGCGCGCGGCCTCGACTGGGCGTCCGAACCCATTCCGGTGACGCCCGCGGCGCACTATCTCATGGGCGGCGTGCGCACGGACCTGGAGGGTCGCACGACGCTCCGGGGGCTCTACGCGGTCGGCGAGACCGCGCGCACCGGCGTCCACGGCGCGAACCGCCTCGCGTCCAATTCGCTGCTGGAGGGCGCCGTGTTCGGGGCGCGCGCCGCGATCGCGATCGCCGAGCGCGGCCGGCGGCGGTCCGGCTGGCCGGGCCCCGAGCCGACGGCGGCCGCCGCCGAACCGGTCGCCGCGGCCGCCGATGCGCCGCCGTTCACGCGCGCCGCCCTGCGCGCGCTGATGTGGGAGCACGTCGGTCTGGTCCGCGACGCGGCGGGGGTGGCGCGCGCGGGCGCGGTCGTGGCGGCGTGGCGCCGCGACGCCACGACCCCGCGCACGGTCGCCGAGCATGAGGACGCCGGCATGCTTCTCGTGGCCGCGGCGACCATCGCCGCGGCGAGCGCGCGGACCCGATCCGTCGGCGCCCACTTCCGATCCGACGAGCCGCGGCTCTCGGGCGGGGCGCATCCCCCGGTCGAGTCCCGAGCCGCCGATCCCGCCTACGACCTCACGCCGGCAGGAGCCGCATGCTGACCCCGCAGACCATCGACCGCGTCGTCGGCGCGGCGCTCGAGGAGGACGCACCCTGGGGCGACCTCACCGCGCAGGCGTTCCTTCCCGCCGAGGCGACCGCACGGGCCGAGCTCGTCGCCCGGGAGGCCGGCGTGTTCAGCGGCGGAGCGGTCTTCGCGGCCGCCTTCCGCCTCACGGACCCGGCCATCCGGGTCGACGTGAGCGCGCGGGACGGCGAGACGTTCGACGCGGGCGCGGTGCTCGCGGTCGTGAAGGGCCCGGCGCGCGCCGTCCTGACCGCCGAGCGCGTGGGGTTGAACTTCGCGCAGCGGATGTCGGGCATCGCGACCCTGACCGCGCAGTACGTCGCGGCCGTGGCGAACACCGGCGCGCGCATCGTCGACACCCGCAAGACCACCCCGGGGCTGCGGGCGTTCGAGCGGCACGCCGTGCGCTCGGGCGGCGGCTTCAACCACCGCCACTCGCTGTCGGACGCCGTGATGGCGAAGGACAACCACCTCGCCGTGCTCGCGGCGGGTGCGAAGGGCGCCGACTACGCCGCCGCCCTCACGAACGCGCTGCGCGCGGGCATCGCGCGCCTGCCCCACACCACGCACGTCGAGGTGGAGGTCGACAGGCTCGACCAGATCGAGCCGGTCCTGGCTGCGGGCGCGCACACGGTCATGCTGGACAACTTCGCGCTCGACGACCTGAGGCGCGGCGTCGACCTGATCGCGGGCCGCGCGGTCGTCGAGGCCTCGGGCGGCGTGACGCTGGACACCGTGCGCGCGATCGCCGAGACGGGCGTCGACGTGATCTCGGTCGGCGCGCTCACCCACTCCGCGCCGGCCCTGGACCTGGGCCTCGACGTCGAGATCGGCGACTGACGTGCCGCACCTCGACGCCCTGTACCTGGACCACGCGGCCACCACGCCCGTGCGGCGCGAGGTGCTCGAGGCCATGGCGCCGTACCTCACGGGCGAATTCGGGAACCCGTCCAGCCACCACACGGTCGGCGAGCGTGGCGCGGCCGCCCTCGACGACGCCCGCGCGCGCGTCGCCCGCGTGCTCGGCATGCGCCGCGGCGACATCGTCTTCACGTCGGGCGGGACGGAGGCCAACAACCTCGCGGTGAAGGGCGTCGCGATCGCCGCGATGCTCGACCGCGGGGCCCGCCACATCGTCACGTCCCCGATCGAGCACGAGTCGATCCTGGCCTCCGCCGAGCACCTGCGCCGCGTGCACGGCTTCCAGGTCGCGCACGTGCCCGTGGACGGCGACGGCCTGGTGGATCCGGACGCGCTGGCCGGGGCCGTCCGAGACGACACGGCGCTCGTGACGGTCGCGCTCGCGAACAACGAGGTCGGCACGGTCCAGGACCTCCCGGCGCTGCGCGCCGCCGCGCCCGGGACGGTCTTCCACACCGACGCGGTGCAGGCGGCCGGGTGGCTGCCCCTGGCCGGGCTGCCGGTGGACGCGCTCACGATCGCCGGTCACAAGCTGGGCGCCCCCAAGGGCACCGGCCTGCTCGCCATCCGGGGCCGGATCCCGCTCGAGCCGCTGCTGCACGGCGGCGGGCAGGAGCGCGGCCGCCGCAGCGGCACGGAGTCGGTCGCGGGGGCCGTCGCGCTGGCCACGGCGCTCGAGCTGGCCGAGACCGAGCGCGCCGCGAACGCGGCCCGCGTCGCCGGGCAGCGCGACGAGCTCGTCGCCCGCGTGCTCGCGCTCGTCCCGTCGGCCCGCCTCACCGGCCACCCGACCCGCCGCCTGCCCGGCACCGCGAGCTTCACCTTCGCGGGGACGAGCGGCGAGGCCGTCCTGCTCGAGCTGGAGCGCCGCGGCGTCGTGTCGTCGAGCGGCTCGGCGTGCGCGGCGGGCAGCTCGGACCCCTCGCACGTGCTGCTCGCTATGGGCGTGGATCCCGAGGTCGCGCAGACCGCCGTGCGGATCACCCTCGCGCATTCGCACCGGGCGCCGCTCGGCCCGGTCGCCGAGGCGATCGCCGCGTCCGTCGCCGCCGTGCGCGGATCCTGATCCGGCCCTGGACCGAGGAGATCTACCGGATCCCGGAGCTTCCGGCCGGGATTCCTCCTGAGCCGTGCAGATCTCCTCTCCTGGCGTCGCCGCGCCCGTCCGCAGCTCGGCTCCCCACCCGCCCCGCGCGCGCCGCGCGGCCGTAGGATCGCGAGGTGACCTCCGACCCGCTGATCACCGTCATCGTGCCCGGGTGGGACGTCGCGCTCTACGCCGCCGAGGCGCTCGCGTCGCTGCAGGCGCAGACCCTGGACGCGTGGCGCGCCGTCCTGGTCGACGACGGCTCGACGGATGAGACCGGCGCCGTCTTCGCGCGGTTCGCGGGGCGCGACGAGCGGTTCCGGCTCGCGCCCCATCCGTCCCGGCGCGGTCTCGGGGCCGCCCGTAACACGGGCCTCGAGCTGGTGGACACGCCCTACGTCGGCTTCCTCGACGCCGACGACGTCATGCTCCCGCGCGCGCTGGAGCTCCTGGTCGGGTCCCTCAAGCGCTCCGGCAGCGACGTCGCCGTCGGCGCCTATGCGCGCCTGCGCCCGCAGCCGGGCGGCGGGTACGCGCCCTCCCCCGTCCAGCCGTGGGTCGTGGCGTCCACGTCCCCGGCGCGCACGGGCGTGACGCTGGCCGAGCACCCCGAGGTGACGGGCAACATCGTCGCCTGGTCCAAAGCCAGCCGCGCCGAGCTGTGGGAGGGCCTGCGGTTCCCGCAGGGGCTGTACGAGGATCAGGCTGTCACGCAGGCCATGTACGCGCGCGCACGCGCGATCGACACCATCCCGGAGCCCGTGGTGCACTGGCGCGTGCGCGCCGAGGGCACGTCCATCACCCAGCACGAGGCGGACCCCGACGTGCTGGCCGCGGCGCTCGACGCCCTGCGCGACGGCGTCGACGTGCTGCGCCGCGAGGGCCCCGAGGCGGCGGTTCGGGCCCGCATCGGCCAGATCCTGCGGATGGACGTCCCCCGCCTCACCGCCATGTCCCAGGACGACTCCTCCCGCGCCCTCATCCGCGACTTCGCCGCCGAGCTGTCCGAGTCCCTCGCCACCTAGGGCTCGGGAAGAGGCGCGGGCGACTCCAGCAGCGTGACGGGCTCGGCCGGTGCGTGCTCGTCGGCCGGCGGGCGGTCGGCGCGGCGCGCGCGCAGCGCGGGGTCGCGGCCCTCCTCCGATTCGGCCTCGGCCTCGAGCACGCGGTTCGCCGCGAGCTGCTCCTCGGCGAGCTCGGCGTACAGACCGCCGAGCGCCACCAGCTCGGCGTGCGTGCCGGACTCGACGATCCGACCCGCCTCGACCACGTGGATGACGTCGGCGTCGATCACGGTCGACAGGCGGTGCGCGATCGAGAGGGTCGTCCGGCCCGCCGCCGCCGTCTCGAGGGCCTCCTGCACGATGCGCTCGGACACGGTGTCGAGCGCGCTCGTCGCCTCGTCGAGCAGCAGCACCGGCGGGTCCTTGAGCAGCACGCGCGCGATCGCGATGCGCTGCTTCTCGCCGCCCGAGAGGCGGTAGCCGCGCTCGCCCACCACGGTGTCGTAGCCGTGCTCGAAGCCCGCGATGATGTGGTGGATGTTCGCCTTGCGGCACGCCTCCTCGATCTCGGCGTCGGTCGCGTCCGGCCGCGCGTAGGCGAGGTTCTCGCGGATCGTCGCGTGGAAGAGGTACGTCTCCTGCGACACGATGCCCACGTGGTCGATGATCGACTCGTGCCGCAGGCGCCGCACGTCCTCTCCCGCGAAGAGCACCTGCCCCGACGACGCCTCGTACAGCCGCGGGGTCAGGTACAGCACGGTGGTCTTGCCCGCGCCGCTCGGGCCGACGAAAGCGACCTGCTGGCCCGGCTCGACCGTGAACGAGACGCCGTCGAGCGTGGGGCGCGAGTCGGGGGCCGCATCCGGGTAGCGGAACGTGACGTCGCGGAACTCGATCCGCCCGATCGGCCCGGGCGCCTCCGTCACCGGGATGGCGTCGGGCGCGTCGGTGATCGCGGGCCGCAGATCGAGGTACTCGAAGATGCGGGCGAACAGCGCCGCGGAGGTCTGGACGTCGAGCGCGACGCGCATCAGCCCGATCAGCGGCTGCAGCAGCCGCGCCTGCACGGTCGTGAAGGCCACGATCGTCCCTGCCGTCACGAGCCCCGCGTCGCCGGCCAGCAGGAACCCGCCCACCAGGTAGATCACCGCCGGGACGCTCGCCATCAGCACGTGCACCACGGCGAAGAAGCCCTGCCCGCTCATCGCCTGGCGCACCTGCAGGCGGATCTGGTTGGCGTTCTCCTCCGCGTACCGCGCCGACTCGGTGCGCTGCCGGTTGAACGACTTCGACAGCAGGATGCCCGAGACGCTCAGCGTCTCCTGCGTGATCGCGGTCAGCTCCGACAGCGACTGCTGCGTCTGCGCCGCGATCCTGGCGCGGATCTGCCCGACGCGCCGCTGCACGAGCACCAGGATCGGCATCAGCACCACCGCGATCAGCGTGAGCCGCCAGTCGATCAGGATCATCGCCACGAGCGACGCGACGACCGTGACCGTGTTGCCCAGGATGCTCGCGACCGTGTTGGTCAGGACGCCCGAGACGCCGCCCACGTCGTTCTGCAGGCGCGACTGGATGACGCCGGTCTTCGTGCGGGTGAAGAAGCCCAGCTCCATCCGCTGCAGGTGCTCGAACATGCGGACCCGGAGGTCGCCCGTGACGCGGTTGCCGACGTTCGAGGTGAACCAGGTCTGCGCCACGCCCACGAGGGCGCTCGCGACGTACAGCCCGATCATGAGCAGCACCAGCCGGACGAGCAGCGGCAGCTGGACCGGTCCGCCGTCGGTCGGGAACAGCGCGTCGTCGAAGATGCGCTGGATGACCAGGGGCGGGACGGCGCCGAGCGCCGCGCCCAGGACGACGAGGCCCATGGTCGCGGCGATCCGCGCGCGGTACGGACGGAAGAGCGCGAACACGCGCCGGCGCAGATCCGGCACGCGCGGCGCCTCGGCGTTCTGCCGGCGCAGCGCGTCCTCGTCCATGCGCCCGAAGCCGCCCGGGCGATGCCCTCCGCCCCCGCGCATCGCCATGCTCATGCGGTCAGCCTAATGACGGCCGCCGACGCACCGGCCGGTCCAGGACGGTCCGGTGACGCCCCGGAGAATTCTCTCGCCAGGCGGGAATGGGATGTCGGACCCCGCGGTTACGCTTGAGAGTCCGGCGGCCCTCGCGTGGTTCACCCCCTCGCGGCCGCCCGTCCGAGCCTTCGCTCGCCGCCCCGGCCGCCGACACGCGGGGATGATCCGTCCTTTCCGCCGAGGAGCACGATGACCGCCACCGAGACCGCCCCGAGCACCGGCTCGATCCCCCGCCAGCCCGAGGTGGACCCGAAGGGCATGCGGGTCATCTGGCTGCTGCTGATCGCGGCGTTCGTCGCGATCCTCAACGAGACCACGATGAGCATCGCGATCCCGCACCTGAACGTCGATCTCGGCGTCCCGCCCGAGCTGGGCCAGTGGCTGACGAGCGCGTTCATGCTCACCATGGCCGTCGTCATCCCGACGACGGGCTTCCTGCTCCAGCGGCTGACCACCCGGCAGGCGTTCCTGCTCGCGATGGCGCTGTTCACGGCCGGGACGCTGATCTGCCTCGTCGCCCCGGGCTTCACCATGCTGCTGATCGGCCGCATCGTGCAGGCGGCCGGCACCGCGATCGCGATGCCGCTCCTCATGACGACCGTCATGCGGGTCGTGCCGGCGCACGCGCGCGGCCGCATCATGGGCCGCGTCGGCATCGTCATCTCGCTCGCCCCCGCGATCGGCCCGACCCTGGCGGGCGTGCTGCTCGACGTGGCGAGCTGGCGCTGGATCTTCGGCGTCGTGCTGCCCATCGCGGTCGTCGCCCTGGCGATCGGCGCGAAGCTGCTGACCAACCTGGGCGAGACGTCGAAGGCGCCGCTCGACCTGCTGTCGGTCGGCCTGTCGGCCCTGTCGTTCGGCGGCATCGTGTTCGGCCTCAGCCAGATGGGCGGCGGCTCGCACGGCGGCGCCCAGGCCCTGCCCGCGGGCATGGCCGGCGGCATCATCGCGGCCGCCGTCGTGGTGCTCGCGCTGTTCATCTGGCGGCAGCTGCGTCTGCAGCGGGTCGACGACGCGCTGCTGGACCTGCGCGTGTTCCTGTCGCGCAACTTCACGATGGCGATCGTCGTGATGGGCATCCTGTCGCTCGCGATGTTCGGCACGTTCACCGCCCTGCCGCTGTACATGCAGGACGTCGCGGGCCTGACCGCCACGGAGGCCGGCCTGGTCGTGCTTCCCGGCGCCGTCATGATGGGTCTGCTCGGACCGGTCATCGGCCGCATCTACGACGCGCGGGGCGCGCGCATCCTGCTGATCCCGGGCACGATCCTGGTGGCCGGCGTGATGGTGTTCTACGCGACGCTGACCGAGTCGACCCCCGTGTTCGCCCTCGTGATCGCGCAGGTCACGATGTCGATCGGCATGGCCATGTCGTTCACGCCGCTGTTCTCCGCCTCGCTCGGCTCGCTGCAGCCGCGGCTCTACTCGCACGGCTCCGCGGTGCTGAACACGCTTCAGCAGGTCGCGGGCGCCGCCGGCGTCGCGGTGCTCATCACGACCATGGCGTCGGTGGCGGCCTCGCGCGAGGCGGCGGGCGTGGCCGAGCTCGCCGCTGGGGCGGCGGGGGCGCGCGCGGCGTTCCTGTTCTCGGCGATCGTGGCGATCATCGCGGTGGGCGCGGCGTTCTTCGTGCGCAAGCCCGCGGACCAGCCCGGCGAGCTCGCGGCCGGCCACTGAGCCGGACGGCTGGGCCCGGACCGCTGAGCCGCGGCGGTCAGTCCGGCAGGCGGCAGACGCCGTCGACGCACAGGCCGGCGGCGTCCTCGCCCAGCGGCACGAGCGGCAGGGCGGCGAGGGACAGGAGCTCCGCCGCCCCGGCCTCGGCTCGCGCCTGAGGCGCGGCGGCGGGGGCGACGGCGTCGTCTTCGGGCGAACTCACGCCCGCCATCGTACGCCCGCCGCGCAGCGGCGTGGGCCGCGGCTCAGGGGCTCTCGGGCACGGCACGGTGACCACCTCGACGCCGCGGTCGCGCAGGAGATGCACCACGTCCGCGGGCGCGTCCTGCGTGGTCACGACCGTGTCCAGGTCGGCGAGCGCCCCGAAACGGTGCGCCGCCGTGCGGGTGAACTTGTCGGCGGTCGCGACGAGCACGACGCGGCGCGCCGTCTCGAGGAGCGCCCGCTTGACCTGCGCGTCGCCCCATCCGGCGACCGTCAGCCCCGCCTCCGGATCGGCTGCGCAAGCCCCGAGAACGGCGACGTCGAATCGCATGGCCCGGACCGCCTCCGCGGCGCCCGGACCGTGGAACGACAGATCGTCCTGCGCGACCGGTCCGCCCGGCACGATCACCTCGACGCCGGCATGGCGCGCGAGCGCGGCTGCCGCGTGCAGGGAGAGCGCCATCGCGGTCAGGTCGCGCCCGGCGAGCCGGTCGGCCACGGCCAGCGCGGTCGTGCCGTTGTCGATCGCGACCGTCGCGCGCTCCGGGACGAGCTGCGCCGCCGCCTCCGCGAGGGCCTGCTTGGCGGCCCGATCCGAGCCCGCGCGGACGTCGAACGGATAGGGCGAGCCCCGCCGCGGCGCCGGCTCCGCGCCGCCCCGGATGCGGCGGATCGCACCGTACTCCTCCAGCTCGCGCAGGCCGAGCGTGATCTCCTCTCGAATGCCCTCCTCCCGCCGGCAGGTCGCGGGCGCCGGCCTGCTGTTCGCCGGCAACGGCGCCACGTTCGCCGCCCTGCTCCCCTGGTATCCGCTGCTGACCCGCGAGCTCCGCCTGGGCCCGGCCGAGTTCGGCCTCATCGTGGCGTGCTTCGCGGTCGGCGCCATCCTGTCGTCGACTCTGCCGGCAACGGCGATCCGCCGCTTCGGCCCGCTGCCGGTGTGCGTCGCCCTGACGTCGGTGCTGGCCGCTGCCGTGGCCGCGGCCGCCTGGGCGCCGACGGGAGCGCTCCTGGCCCTCTGCCTGTTCGCGGCGGGCTTCGCGGACGCCGTGGTCGACGTCGCGCAGAACGTCGTGAGCCTCCGGGCCCAGACGCGTGCCGGCCGACCGGTCCTCTCCTCGATGCACGCGCTGTGGAGCCTGGGCGGCGTCGCCGGCGGGGCGGTCGCGACCGCGGCCGCCGCCTCGGGCGTCGACATGTGGGTGCACCTCGTGCCGGCCGGGGTCGTCGGCGTGGTCGCGGTCGGCGTCGGCGCATGGCTGGTCGGCCCGATGGACGCGCCGAGCGGCGAGGCCCCGCCGCACGCCGACCGCCGCCTGCGACGATGGGCTCCCGTGCTGCGCGCCGTGCTGCCGCTGGTCGTCATCGCGGTCGCGGGCACGATGCTCGAGGACGTCGCGAACAACTGGGCGGCGCTGTCGGCGGTCGAGCTCGGCGGCGTGGAGGCGGGCGCGGCAGGCATCGCCTTCACGGTCGTGATCGGGAGCCAGTGCATCGGCAGGTTCACGGGGGATGCGCTCATCCACCGATTCGGAAGGGCGGCGGTCGCGCGCTCGGGGGCGCCCTCGTCGCCGCGGGCGGCCTGGGGATCGTCAGCGGTCAGTCCGGGCTGTTCTTCGCGGGCCTGGCGGCCGTCGGCCTCAGCTGCGCGACGCTCGTCCCCAGCGCGCTCACGGCGGCCTCGCGTGTCCCCGGACTCGCGGAGGGCACGGGCGTGATGATCGTGAGCTGGCTCATGCGGCTCGACTTCCTCGGCACGAGCCCCCTCGTGGGCGCGATCGCCGACGGGGCCGGGCTGCGCGCCGCGATGCTGGTGCTGATGCTCGCGGGCGTCGCGGTCCTGCTGCTCGGCCGGCACCTGGGCGGCGGGGACGAGGCGCCGCCCGCGCCGTAGGGTTACGCCCCCGCCGCGCCGCTGTCAAGGCGGAGGCGCATCCTGCCGGCCCCTCCTAGCGTCGACTGCACGCCCGGATCATCCGGGACCACCGCACGAGAGAGGACGAACGCTATGACCACCGCACGCGACATCATGACCCCCGACCCCCGCTGCATCGGCGAGAACGACACGCTCGTGGACGCGGCGATGCTGCTGGCGGACCTCGACGTGGGTGCGCTGCCGATCTGCGGCGAGGACGGCAGGCTGAAGGGCATGCTCACCGACCGCGACATCGTCGTGAAGTGCCTCGCGAAGGGCGGGGACCCCCGCACGGACACGGCGGGCTCGCTCGGCGAGGGAACGCCGGTCTGGGTGGATGCGGGCGCCGACGTCCGCGACGCGCTCACGCTCATGGAGCAGCACCAGGTGCGCCGCCTGCCGGTGATCGAGGACCACCAGCTGGTCGGCATCATCAGCCAGGCCGATGTGGCACGCAATCTCGAGGCGACCGAGACGGGCGAGACCGTCGAGCAGATCTCCGAGGAGTGACCGCGCGGGGTGCGGGCGGCGGCGTCCAGGGTCCGGGCAGGATCGGCGCGCCAGACTGAGCGGATGCGTCATCGCCGGATCCTCGCCGCCGTCCTCGCGGCGAGCGCTCTCGCCGCGGGCGGCGCGGTGGCTGCCGTGTCGCTGACGCGCGCGGAGGACGCTCCCCCGGGCTGCGACGACATCCGCGCATACCAGCAGCGCTTCGGCGAGATCGAGCGCCTGGGAGCGGGCGACCGCGAGCTCACCGTGCTGGGCGACTCCTACTCGGCCGGGGACTCGCTGCGCGATCGCGGCCGCCGCTGGACCGACGCGCTGCCCGCGCTCGAGCCCGGTCTGACGGTCGAGCTGGACGCGATCGCGTTCACGGGCTACGTGAACACCGGCGGGTGCGGCCCGAACTCGTTCCGCGACCGCATCGACCGCGCGGTCGCCGAGGTGGATCGGACCCTGGTGATCCAGGGCGGGCTCAACGACGTCTACGCCCAGCCGGCCACGCTCGAGCGGGCGGCCTCGGCCGTGCTCGACGCCGCCCGGGCGGTGGATCGCGTGGTGGTCGTCGGCCCCGTGGACGTGCCGGGGCGCGAGGGAGAGGCCGCCGTGGACGGCGTCCTGGCCGACGCGGCGGAGGCCCGCGGCCTGGCGTACGTGTCGACCCTCGACTGGGACCTGCCGGTGGGCCCCGACCGCGTCCATCTCACCGCGGAGGGGCACCGCGCCTACGCCGAGCGTCTCCGCGACGCCCTCGTCGTGGCCGGCGCGCTCTGAGGCGCGAGCACGGCCCCGCGCGCCGTCACATCCACTTGCGCCACTTGAACACCGTGTACAGCCCCACGGCGGTCACGGTCATGAGCGCGAGAGCCATGGGGTAGCCCCACACCCATTCCAGTTCGGGCATGTGCTCGAAGTTCATCCCGTACACGCCCGCCACGATGCTCGGGCCGAACAGGATCGCGGCCCAGCCGGAGATCCGCTTCACCTGCTCGTTCTGGGCGAGTGCGGTCTCGGTCTGCCGTCGTGTGACGAGAGTCGAGTTCACCGTGAGCGCGTTGTCGAGGATGGCGCGGTACGACGCCAGCCGGTGCGCGATCCGGATGGTGTGGTCCAGCACGTCGCGCAGCGACCGCTGCAGTTCGATGTCTACCCCGTACCGGTCGGCGCCGCGCAGGAGCGACTCCAGCATGGTGCTGAGCGGATCGACCGCCCGCTGGAAGCCGATCACCTCGCGCGAGAGCTCGTAGATCCGGCGGGACAGCTCGGCGCCGTCGTCGCTGAAGAGCAGGTCCTCGATCTCGTCGATGTCGTTCTGCAGGCCGCCCGCGACCGGCTCGTACTCGTCGACCACCTCGTCGAGGATCGCGTACAGCACGGCCTCCGGGCCCAGCGCGAGCAGGTCGGGGACGGCCTCCATGCGCTTGCGCACGCGGGCGAGGTCCGGCGACTCGGCATGCCGGATGGTGACCACGAAGTCCGGGCCCACGAACACGTGCAGCTCGCCGAGCTCGACGGTCTCCCGCGACTCGACGTACCGCGCCGGCAGCAGCACCGCGAACAGCGTGTCGCCGTACCGCTCGAGCTTCGCGCGCTGGTGCCCCGACAGCGCGTCCTCGACCGCGAGCGGGTGCAGCGAGAACTCCTGCGCGACCTTCTGGATCTCCTCCGTCGTCGGCCGGAAGAGGCCGATCCACGCCATGCCGTTCCGGTCCCGCATGTGCTCGAAGGTGTCCTCGAGGCTGGCGGGGTTCTCGATGCGACGTCCGGCGACGTACACGGCGTTGTCGATGATGGGCACTCGCCCATTGTCCCCGCGCCCGTCGCCGCGTCCCGGAGGCGCGCGCCGGCCAAGGCCGACGTGCGCAGCACGGCCGCTCCCCTGTCCCGTCCGGGCCCGCGGTGGGATCATCGAGGAGCGGGCGCCGGCCCGCCGTGATCGAAGGAGATCGAGGCATGTCACGCGCACAGGAATGGCTGGACGGCTACCTCCGGGCCTGGAAGTCGAAGGACGAGTCGGATGTCCGGGCGGTCTTCACGGACGACGCCGAGTACTGGTTCCGCCCGAACGACGCCGAGCCGGTGCGCGGCATCGACGCGATCGTCGAGATGTGGGCCGGCGACGAGCCGGTCGAGCCCGAGTACGCGTTCGAGGTCCTGCTCGAGGACGAGCGGCTGGGCATCATCAAGGGACATGTGGACTATCCCGGCCACCAGCACTACACCAACCTCTGGGAGGTCTACTTCGCTGCCGACGGCCGCGCGCAGCGGTTCGTGGAGTGGTTCATGACCCCGCGCAAGCGGGCCGACAACGGCTGAGGTGCCCGGGCCCCGGGCCGCCGCCGTCCTCCGTCATGGCAGTATGGCGGAGCACCCACGGCTCGCTCGGAAGGACGCCCATGCCCCTCTCGCCCCGCCGCGCAGCCGCCGTGATGCTCCTCCCGCTGCTGCTGCTGCCCCTCGCGGCGTGCACCGACGCCGTCGGCGACGCCGCGCGCGCCGCCGCCGCGGACCTGGCGGCCGCCCTGTCGGCGCACACCCTCGACGGCGTCGAGCTCGCCGAGCCGGACGCCGCGGCCGACTTCGCCCAGCAGGTCGAGCCGCTCTCCGACTACGACGTCGAGGTCGTCGCGGACGAGCTGGAACGCGACGGATCAGAGGCCGCCGTTCCCCTGCACTGGACGTGGACCATCGAGGGCCGCGAGTGGACCTACGACACGACCGCCCGGCTCGTCGAACGCGAGCAGGAGTGGGTCGTCGACTGGTCGCCGTCGACCTTCCTCCCCGAGCTCGCCCCGGACGAGCGGATCGAGATCCGCCGCGAGCACGGCCCCCGCGCCGATGTGGTGGACGCCGCCGGCGAGCCCATCGTCACGATGCGCCCCGTGGGCCGGTACGGCCTCGACAAGGCCAACACCCCCGCCGAGGAGGTGGGCGCCTCGGCGGAGCGGATCGCGGCCGCGGTCGGCATCGACCCGGTCGCCTTCCGTGCGGCGGCGGAGGGCGCGGGGCCCGAGGCCTTCGTCGAGGCGCTCGTGGTGCGCGAGGGCGAGGAGCAGGCTCACGTGAGCCCGGACTTCGCCGGCATCCCCGGTGCGCTGCGGGTCCCGGATCAGATCCCTCTCGCACCCACGCGCACGTTCGCGCGTGAGCTGCTCGGCTACGTCGGGGAGGCGACGGCCGAGGTCGTCGAGGCTTCCGACGGCGCGGTGCGCCCCGGCGACCAGGTCGGACTGGCCGGCCTCCTCGCGGCGCACGACGCGACGCTCCGCGGAACGCCCACGATCCATATCGACGCGGTCGACCCGGATGCGGCCCGGCGCAGCATCGCCACGTTCGAGGGCGAGCCCGCCGAGCCCCTCGCGCTGACCCTCGACCGGGCGCTCCAGACGGACGCGGAGCGCATCCTGTCGGGGCTGGGCGGCGCCGACTCCCCCGACAGCGCCATCGTCGCGATCCGCCCCTCGACCGGAGAGATCCTCGCGGCCGCGAACGGCCAGGGCAACGGCGGCGCCAACGCCGCCACGGCCGGCCAGTACGCCCCCGGCTCCACGTTCAAGCTCGTCACGGCGCTCGCGCTGCTGCGCGCGGGCGTCGCGCCGGACGACGTCCTGAGCTGCCCCGCATCCGTCACGGTCGACGGGTACACGTTCCACAACTACGACGACTACCCGGCGGGCGCGACGGGCGACATCTCGTTCCGGTCGGCGATCGCGAACTCGTGCAACACGGCGCTGATCGGCGCGCGGGACCGGATCGACGCGGACGCGCTCGCCGCCGCGGCCGAGAGCCTGGGCCTCGGGGCCGAGATCGATCTCGGATACCCCGCGTTCCTCGGGCAGGTGCCGGAGCCCACGGGCGAGACGGAGTGGGCCGCCGACCTCATCGGTCAGGGGCGCGTGCTCGCGTCGCCGCTGGCGATGGCGACGGTCGCCGCCTCCATCCAGGCCGGCCACACGGTCGTGCCGCACCTGATCGCCGACCGGGCGGGAGAGGCCGCGCCCGCGCAGCCGCTCACGGCGGACGAGGCCGCGGCCCTGCAGGACCTGATGCGGGCTGTCGTCGCCGAGGGCTCCGCGCCGTTCCTGCAGGCGATCCCCGGAGAGCCCGTCGGCGCGAAGACCGGGACGGCGGAGTACGGCGAGCCGGATGACGCGGGCGCGTATCCGACGCACAGCTGGATGGTGGGCACACACGGCGATCTCGCCGTGGCGGTGTTCGTCGAGACCGGTGTCTCCGGAGCCGAGACCGCCGGCCCCCTCCTGCAGGCGCTGCTCGAGCGCGGCTGAGCGGCCGGGCCGCCCGGCCTGACGCGCGTCGCGCGGCCGCCGGTCCCCCGTGACCGGCGACCGAGCGACGTGCCGGCTCAGTCGGCCGAGGCGCGCGTGACCGCCTCGAGATGGCGCCTCGCCGCCTCCACGACCGACTCGATCCCCTCCTCCCCGGACACCTTCTCCTCGCCCACCGCGTCGGAGGTCGCGTACCGGTGGACGACCTCGACGAGGTCGAGCGTGAACTGCGCGCGCTCCCGCTCATCCATCGGCTTGAGCTGCTGTTCGATATCTGCCGCGAGCATCGTGTCGAGTGCCATGCCGCGACCGTACGCACGATGCGGGCGGCGATGCGAGGGGTTGCGCGCCGGACGACCCGACGCTACCGCGGCGACCGCTGCGGCGTGTGGCATGCCGGAAACAAGTGGGCTATACCATTCCCGAAAACTCCCCACCCATTGCCCACCTCCGGACACAACATGCCGGGGAACGACGAGTTCAATCGCGGACTCGTAGAGCGCTTCGAGGCTCAGATCCCCGAACTGTGACCGGAGCGATCCGGGCGGACAGCTCGAACCGCGAGGCGGGGTAGGTCGACGTGGTCCACTCGGCCACCTCGCCTCGCGAGACCGAGACGCGCACGAGCTCGAGCACGGGGGCGCCGCTCGGGATCTCCAGGATCTCGGCGTCCTCGTCCCGCACGATGCCCGCCCGGATCACCTGCTCCCCGGCCTCGAACCGCGCGCCGTAGTCCTCCGAGAGGACGCGGTACAGCGACTCGTTCTCGAAGTCGTAGCGGGCGAGGCCGGGGAACCGGTCGGCGCGCAGGCTGCTGCGCTCGATCGCCATGGGCACGCCGTCCGCCATCCGCACGCGGGCGAGCACCGTGACGGGCGTGCCCTGCTCCACCCCCAGCACCCCCGCGACCCTCGCGTCCGCAGGCCGGTCCGCCAGCTCGAGCAGGCGGCTCGACGGCACGTGACCTCGTGCGCGCATGTCGTCGGTGAAGCTCGTCAGCTGCAGCGGCACGCTGATGGTCGGGCGGGCGACAAACGTGCCGCGGCCCACCTCGCGGGTCAGCAGCCCCTCCTTGACGAGTTCATCGATCGCCCGGCGCGCGGTCATCCGCGAGACGCCCGTCTCCTCGGCGAGCTGGCGCTCACTCGGCGCCGGTGCGCCGATCGGGGCCTGTGAGACCTGCTGTCGCAGCATCTCGGCGAGTTCGCGGTACTTCGGAGCGGTCACCCCTCGATCCTCGCACCCGCGAGCCCTCCCCTGCGCGCGCGGCCGGGCCTTGGGCGCACGACCCCAGCGGTCGTACCATCGGAGCGCGCGAGCCGTCGCGCGAGCGGAGGTGCAGGGTGATCGTCACGCTGAGCGAGAAGGACTGCCGAGAGCTGCTGCGCTCCGCGACGGTCGGTCGTCTGGGCTTCGTCCGCGACGGACGGGTGGAGATCATCCCCGTGAGCTATCTGATGCACGAGGGCGACGTCGTCATCCGCACCACGACCGACGGCGTGCTCAGCGCGCTCCCCGATGCCGAGGGCCCCCTGGCCTTCGAGGTGGACTACCACGAGCCGATCGGCGGCATCGGCTGGAGCGTGCTGACGTACGGCACGCTCGCCGTGATGGCCGATGACGAGGTCGCGCGCATCCCGGACCCGGGACGCGTGGTGCCGTGGGCCGGCGGTACACGCCCGCTGCATCTGCGATTCGCGATCGAGAGCCTGTCCGGCCGTCGGGTGCGCCGCGAGCGCGAGCACGGGCGCGGCGACTGAGCCGGTCGGACGCCGTGCGGGCCGCCGTCAGCTCCGGATGCGCCGGTGCCGCTGGTAGACGATCTGACCGATGGCGCGGGACTCGACGAGCTCGAGCGCGAGCGGGCCGGCCAGGTGCGGCAGGTACGGCGTGCCGCCGCCGAGAACACGACCTTAGGCAGGTTCTGCCAGATGCGCGCGAAGTCGGGCCCGCTCTCGCCGAACGTGAAGCCCTTCTCCCAGGGCAGCATGTCCTGGTACAGCCGCCGCCCGCACAGGTGGGCGTCGAGCTCGGCGGTGTGCGCCGTGCGGAACGTCATCTCCTCCTCGTCGGGCGTGGTCCAGTCGATGGACCCGTCGGGGGCAGCGATGTACCCGTCCAGCGAGACGCCGAACTCGTAGACCACGGTCCGTGCCATGCGGATCACCTCCGGCGTCAGTCTGGCGCGGCGGCCCCGAGCGGTCCAGAGGCGTCGCGAGTAGCCTCGGCCGCATGGCATGGGAGTTCGAGGCGGAGCTGATCTCGTGGCGCGGTCCGGCTCCGTTCGTGTTCGCACCCCTGCCGGTGGACGTCTCGGAGGACATAAAGCAGGCCGCGCGCGGCCTGATCTACTGGGGTCAGGTGCCGGTGATCGCCACGATCGGCGACACCGAGTTCGACACCGCGATGTGGCCGAAGGACGGCCGCTTCCTGCTCCCGATCAAGGTCGCGGTCCAGCGCGCCGAGCGGATCGACATCGGCGACGTGGTCGCCGCACGGGTGCTGCTCCCCGGTGAGATCGAGTGACCGCGATCGGGTTCTGAACCCGGACGCGGCCCGCCTCGTGTCCCGTTCACAGGGGGAGCCCGCGGCGCGCCCGCGCCGCGGTGTGGACCACAAGGAAGAGGCGTCACATCATGCACCACCTCACTCGCGCCACGCTCGCGACCGCGGTCGCGGTCCTCGCCGTCGGCGCCGGCACCGCGGCCGCCCACGCCGCACCGACCATCCCCGTCAACAACGGACAGGAGACGACCGGCGCTGAAGGAGGCGCGCACGGCAAGTTCACCTACACGATCGACGGCGATCAGTTCTGCTACACACTCGACGTCGTCGGGCTGACGCAGCCGGCGGGCGCGGCGCACATCCACATCGGCCCGCGCGACGAGCCGGGCCCCGTGGTCATCCCGCTCGAGGTGCCGGCCGAGACCTCGTTCCAGGTCGACGACTGCACCACCGTCACCGATCCCGCGATCCTCGACGGCGTGCGCGCCAACCCGGGCGCCTATTACGTCAACGTGCACACGCCGACGTACCCCGGCGGCGAGGTGCGCGGCCAGCTGAAGTAGCCAGGGCCCGGGGCGCGACCGCCCGTCCGCTCATCCACAGCCATCGGCAGCGGCGGGTGGTCGCACTCGGCCCCGCGGACCCCGCGGACGAGCGCCTGCGCTCAGTACTCGCCCTTGATCACGAAGTACGAACCACGGATCTCGCCGGCCAGCTTGGAGCGCTGCCGAGCGAACTTGAACGCGGCGAGCTCGGTCGGGACATCCATGCCCTGCGACAGCTTGAACCCGACGGCGCGCTTCCCGCCCTCGGCGAGCGTGTACAGCACATTGATCGAGAGCCCCGACTCGTAGAACACGTAGCTCCACCGGATGCCGTCGACCTCGAACTCCGACACCTCGAGCGGGCGCGAGGCGATCTCGATCCCGCGCTCGTCCTTGAGCACCCGCTCGATGTAGGCCATCACGTCGGGTGCCTCATCGGCGGGCGTGACCTCGAACGTGTGGTCGTACTTGTTCCTGAAGTACCGCGCCTCGTTCGCGCGCAACCCGGCGAGCGCCTCAGCCACGGGCGACGACTCCAGCCCCTCGGTCGACACGTTCACGAAGTCGACGACGTCCGGCATCTGGCCTCCTCGAGTCGGTGATCGGGTCCACGCTAGCGCGCGAACGAGTGCGGACGAGGGAACGCGACCCACCGATCATTCCGCCCACCTTCCGCGGCTGCGCAGGCCTCGCGACTGCGCAGAACGCACGGTGCACGGGAGAAATCTGATAACCAAGAGGGATGAGCACCATCGAACGCGTCCCCGACGTCGCCTCCCCCGCAGCCGACCGCGCCGCGCGCCTCGCCGTGACGGTCTTCCCCATCCTCGTGATCGTCGCCGGCGTCATCGGCTTCCTGCTGCCCGGCGCCGTCGCGCCGCTCGGGCAGGCGGTGCCGTGGCTGCTCGGCGTCGTGATGTTCGGGATGGGCCTGACGCTGACGCTCCCCGACTTCACGCGCATCCTGAAGCGCCCGTGGATGGTGGCGATCGGCGTCGTCCTGCAGTACCTGATCATGCCCCTCACCGCGTGGGTCATCGCTCTCGCGCTCCAGCTGCCGGCCGAGCTCGCCGCCGGCGTGATCCTCGTCGGCTGCGCCCCGGGCGGCACCGCGTCGAACGTCGTCACGTATCTCTCCCGGGGCGACACGGCGCTGTCGGTCACCGTCACGACGTGCTCGACCCTGCTGGCGCCGGTGCTCACGCCGCTGCTGACCCTGTGGCTCGCCGGGCAGTTCCTGGACGTCCCGTTCGCGTCGATGATGACGTCGATCCTGCAGACCGTCCTCCTGCCGGTCGTGGCGGGTCTCGTCGTGCGCCTGCTGCTGCGCACCTGGGTCGAGCGGGCGCAGCCCGCGCTCCCGTGGCTGTCGACCGTGGCGATCGCGCTGATCGTGGCCGCCGTGGTGGCCGGCAGCGCCGACAAGATCGTGGAGGCGGGCCTGCTCGTGTTCCTCGCGGTGTTCCTGCACAACGGCTTCGGGCTGCTGCTCGGCTACCTCGCCGCGTGGAGCCTGCGGATGACGCAGCGCGAGCGCCGCGCGATCAGCGTCGAGGTCGGCATGCAGAACTCGGGCCTCGCCGCGTCGCTCGCCGCCGCGCACTTCTCGCCGCTGGCTGCCCTGCCGGCAGCGGTGTTCTCGGTGTGGCACAACCTGTCGGGCGCGATCTTCGCGCTCATCATGGGACGCCGCCACGTCACCGACGAGTGACGGCGGGCACCGCGCGAGACCGCTTGATCGCTGCTGTGACCATGAGTCGCGCCATCGAAGGAGCCGCACGGATGTCCCACAACGCCACGATCGGCGCGGCGCTTGCCGCCTTGGCCCTCGCCACGATGACACTGGCCGGATGCACCGCCACCGCGGCGCCCGAGGCCGCCGAGCAGACACCCAAGGCCTCCCCCGCTGCGGCTGCCACTGAGAGCGAGCCGACTCCCACGGCCGCTCCAGCGCCGGATTCGGCCGAGCCGGAGACCTGCTCGCGCATGTCGGAGGTCGTCAGCTACACGGACGATTGGCGCTGGGAGCGAAGGCAGCCTCTGCGGGATCTCGGCGCACGGGAGTTCGCGCAGGGCGAGGTGACCTTCGGCGACGAAGGGGCCCCCTTGACGTACACCGTCGCGGCCGGCGACGTCGAGGCCGTGATCGCTGAACGGCTCTGCGCGTACCCGAACCTCGCCTCGTTGAACCACGAACACTACGTGTACCCGGGGCTGGTGCTCTGGCTCACACCGAACCCCGGCACCCCGTGGGTGCCGCTCCACAGTCCGGTGGACGCGCAGGCCGGTTTCCAGCAGATCCCTTACCAGGAGGCCATCACGGCGGCGGGCGTGGCGGTCGACGCAGGTGACATCGACACCGTGCGGGCCATCTGGAACGACACGCTCAAGGGCATGTTGACCGACCAGGACGTCATCCACGCTGTCCAGCAGGTGGTCGACTCCGGCGACCCGGACGCGCTCCGCCAGCTGTTCTCCTGAGCCAGCCACGGGGCACCCCGGGCCGGATGTCACTCGCTGCGGCCGCTGTGATCCGCGACGTCGGGCTCTGCCCGAAGAACGTCCGCGATCTCCTCTTCCGGCCGGGGCGCGATCGTCTCGTCCTCCTCCAGCTCCGGGATGGTCGACTCTTCGAGGGCTGGGATGTGCCGGGGCGCGATGTCGTCGGCGTCTGCGGACATCGGGATCCTCCTCTCGCCGGGAGGCTCACGTTACGCGCAGAACGTCAGACGTTGAAGCGGAACTCCACGACGTCGCCGTCCTGCATGACGTAGTCCTTGCCCTCGATGCGGACGCGACCCTTGGCCTTGGCGTCGGCCATCGATCCGGCCTCGTCCAGGTCGGCGAACGAGACGACCTCGGCCTTGATGAAGCCGCGCTCGAAGTCCGAGTGGATGACGCCCGCGGCCTGCGGGGCGGTCCAGCCCTTGCGGATCGTCCACGCGCGCGACTCCTTGGGGCCGGCGGTGAGGTAGGTCTGCAGGCCGAGCGTCTCGAAGCCCACGCGGGCGAGCTGGTCGAGGCCCGACTCCTGCTGGCCGAGCGACTGCAGCAGCTCGAGCGCCTCGTCGGCGTCGAGATCGATCAGCTCCGACTCGACCTTGGCATCGAGGAACACGGCCTTGGCGGGGGCGACCAGCGCGGCGAGCTCGGCCATGCGCGCCTCGTCGGTCAGCACGCCCTCGTCGACGTTGAAGACGAACAGCGTCGGCTTGGCGGTCAGAAGGCCCAGCTCGCGGATGGGCGAGACGTCGAAGCCGGCCTGGAAGAGGGTCTTCCCCGTGTCGAGCACGTCCTTGGCGGCCTTCGCGGCATCCAGGACGGCCGGGTCGGTCTTCTTGCCCTTGACCTCCTTCTCGATGCGCGGGATCGCCTTCTCGAGGGTCTGCAGGTCGGCGAGGATCAGCTCGGTGTTGATCGTCTCCATGTCGGAGGCCGGGTCGACCTTGCCGTCGACGTGCACGACGTCCGAGTCGGCGAAGCCGCGCACGACCTGCGCGATCGCGTCGGCCTCGCGGATGTTCGCCAGGAACTGGTTGCCCAGGCCCTCGCCCTCGCTCGCGCCGCGCACGATGCCCGCGATGTCCACGAACGACACGGGCGCGGGGAGGATGCGCTGCGAGCCGAAGATCTCGGCGAGGCGGTCCAGGCGCGGATCCGGCAGCTCGACCACGCCCACGTTGGGCTCGATCGTCGCGAACGGGTAGTTCGCGGCGAGCACCGTGTTCTTGGTCAGGGCGTTGAAGAGGGTGGACTTGCCGACGTTGGGCAGGCCGACGATGCCGATAGTGAGAGCCACGGGAGTCCAGTCTACGCGGGGCCATGCCCCTCCCCCGGCGCGCCTGCCGGGCCGCCCGCGACCGGGCCCGCAGACTCGATGCGTGGCACTGGACTTCACGGCGATCGACTTCGAGACGGCCAACGGATCTCGGGCGTCGGCGTGCCAGGTGGGCCTCGCGAAGGTGCGCGACGGCCGCGTCGTCGAGAAGACCGGATGGCTCATCCGCCCGCCCGCGGGCCACGACCTGTTCCAGGAGTGGAACACCCGCATCCACGGGATCACGGCCGCGGACGTCGAGGACGCGCTGGGGTGGGACGAGCAGATCGAGGACCTGATCGGGTTCGCCGGCGACGACGTGCTGGTCGCGCACAACGCGAGCTTCGACATGGGCGTCCTGCGCGCCGCCTGCGAGGTCACGAGCTACGAGCTCCCCGCCTACCGCTACCTGTGCACGCTCGCCGTGGCGCGCAAGGCCTATCAGCTGCCGTCCTATCGCCTGCCCGTGGCGGCCGAGGCCGCCGGGTTCACGGGCTTCGCGCACCACGACGCGATCGCCGACGCGCTCGCGTGCGCGCATATCCTGATCGACGCGGCCCGCCGCAGCGGCGCCGACGACGTCGACGGGCTGGCGGAGGCGCTGGGCGTGCGCACCGCGCAGATCGCTCCCGCGGTCGTCGCGGCCGCCTGATCCGCACGATGTCCGAGGCCCCGGTCATGATGGCCCCATGGACGCACTCGCCCTTCTGCTCGTGATCGTCGCCCTCGCGGCAGGCGCCGCCATCGGGTGGTTCGCGCGCGCCGGCCGGGCCGCCGCCGAGACGGCCGAGGCCCGCGCGGCGCTCGCGGCGCGCGACGCCGAGGTCGGCGCGCTCCGGGAGGCCCTCGAGCGGCAGGAGGACCTCCGCCGGGACGCCGAGGCGCACGCGCACGCCGAGCGCACGGCGGCCGAGGAGCGCGCCCGCCGCGAGAGCGCCGTGCTGACGGCGCTGGCCCCGGTGCGCGAGAGCCTCGGGCGCATGCAGCAGCGCGTGGACGAGATGGAGCGAGAGCGCGCCGGGCAGTTCGGCACGATCGCCGAGCAGCTGCGCCGGGCGCAGGCGTCGGACGAGGCGCTGCGCGCCACGACCGAGTCCCTCGCGGGCGCGCTGCGCTCCACGACCGCGCGCGGCGTGTGGGGCGAGACGCAGCTGCGCCGGGTCGTCGAGTCCGCCGGCCTGGTGCGCCACGTCGACTTCGACACGCAGGCCACCCTGACGGGCGCGGATGCCGCCGGCCGCCCCGACATGGTCGTGCGCCTGCCGGGCGACAAGGCGATCGCGATCGACGCCAAGGCGCCGCTCGACGCCTTCCTGGACGCGACGGCGATCCCCGACACGGCGACGGGGGACGACGCCCGCCGGCGCCGCGACCTGCTGAAGCAGCACGTCAAGGCCGTGCGCTCCCATGTCGACGCGCTCGCGAAGAAGGCCTACTGGACGGGCCTGGCGTCCAGCCCGGAGTTCGTCGTCTGCTTCCTGCCGAGCGAGTCGATCCTCGCCGTCGCGCTCGACGAGGATCCGACGCTGATGGAGTACGCGTTCTCCAAGCGGGTCGCGCTCGCCTCGCCCGTGAACCTGTGGGCGGTGCTGAAGACCGTCGCCTACGCGTGGACGCAGCAGGAGGTGTCGGACGAGGCGCGCACGCTGTTCACGCTGGGCAACCAGCTGTACGAGCGGCTCGGCACGCTCGCGCAGCACGCCGACGACCTGCGCCGCGCGATCGAGCGCACGGTCGACTCCTACAACCGGTTCGCCGGCTCGCTCGAGTCGCGGGTGCTCGTCACCGCCCGCCGGTTCCCCGGCATCGACGCGACCAAGCTGGCGTCCACCGCCGAGCCGAAGCCGATCCTGTCGTCGACGCGCCGGATGGCGGCGCCCGAGCTCATCGAGGCGCTGGACGTGCCCGATGCGCCGGTCACGGAGTCGATCGCGGCGCGGCTGGATCAGTCGCGACTGGAGGCCGCGACCGAGAGCGGCGAACCGCTCAGCCGGGGATGAAGCTCAGCAGCGCCGTGACGGCGCCCGAGAACACCACGAAGGAGCCGATGAACCACCAGGCGCTGGGCTCCTGGCCGGGCGCACGGCGGACGCGGAGAAGCACATCCGGACGGCGCGCGGGGTCGACGACCGGCTGAGAGCCCGTCCGCGGCGAGGCGACGTGCTGCTGCACGTTCTGCACCGGCGCGTGCTGTACTGACATGCCTTCGTCCCCCTGCTGTGTCCGCCGTCCGGATCCATTGTCCCAGACGGATCCTCCGAAGTCGGTCACAGCTCCATCACGCGCGGCGCCGTGCGCCACCTGGTGGGACTCAGCGAGGGGTCAGAGCCACTTCGAGACGAGGTGGTCCGACGAGACGCGGCGCAGCGTGCCGGAGTGGCTGCGCAGCACCACGCTCTCGGTGTAGACGTAGTCCCCCTCGCGACGCACGCCCGCGACGAGCGCGCCGTCGGTGACGCCGGTCGCGACGAACAGGGTGTTGTTGCCCGCGACGAGGTCGTCGGCCTCGTACACATGGTCCATCTTCAGGCCCGCGTCGATGCCCTTCTGACGCTCGTCGTCGTCGCGCGGCCAGAGCCGGCCCTGGATATGCCCGCCCAGCGCCTTGATCGCGCAGGCCGTCACGATGCCCTCGGGGCTGCCGCCGACGCCGACGCACATGTCGGTGCGGGCGTCGTGACGCGCGGCGTTGATGCCGCCGGCGACGTCGCCGTCGCTCATCAGGCGGGTGCCGGCCCCGGTCTCGCGGATCTCGCGGATCAGCTGCTCGTGACGCGGACGGTTCAGCACCGACACGACCATCTCGTCCACCGGCTTGCCGAGCGCCTTCGCGAGCAGCCGGATGTTCTCGCCGATGGGCAGGCGGATGTCGACGACGCCCATGCCGGCGGGCCCGGTGACGAGCTTGTCCATGTAGAAGACGCTCGACGCGTCGAGCATGGTGCCGCGGTCGGACAGCGCGATCACGGAGAGGGCGTTGTTGCGTCCCTCGGCGGTGAGGGTCGTGCCGTCGATCGGGTCCACGGCGATGTCGTACGAGCGTCCCCTGCCCGTGCCGACGTGCTCGCCGTTGAAGAGCATCGGAGCGGCGTCCTTCTCGCCCTCGCCGATCACGACGACGCCGTCGAAGTCGACCGTGGAGAGGAAGGCGCGCATCCCGTCGACCGCGGCGCCGTCGGCCGCCAGCTTGTCGCCGCGTCCGATGAACGGCACCGCGCGGATGGCGGCGGCCTCGGTGGCGCGCACCAGCTCGAGCGCGATGTTGCGATCCGGGTGGAGCGGAGACATGTCGGAGGTCTGCATGTTTCGAGCGTAGGGGTGCGAGCCGTCCGCGCACCGCCGATCCGGCCGACAGGAATCGCGATTCTTTCCGATTCGCGAATGGACCCACCGTCCCTCCGCCCCAGGACCCGCCTGAAAGGCGCCCCGCCCGCCGCTAGACTGGCGACGCTTCATAGACCGACATTCCAAGGAGTCGTCCATGCCTTTCGCCACCCCGGATCAGTACGCGGAGATGCTCGATCGAGCGAAGGCCGGCGGCTTCGCCTATCCGGCCATCAACGTCTCGAGCTCGCAGACCATCAACTCGGTGCTCCAGGGCCTCCAGGAGGCCGGCAGCGACGGCATCCTGCAGGTGACGACGGGCGGCGCGGACTACTTCGCGGGCCACACGGTCAAGAACCGCGCGGTCGGCGCGATCGCGATGGCGGAGTACGTCAAGCGCGTCGCCGCCTCGTACGACATCACCGTCGCGGTGCACACGGACCACTGCCCGAAGGACGCGCTCGACAGCTTCCTGCTGCCGATCCTCGCGGCCTCGGAGGAGCAGTTCGCCGCCACGGGCGCCCCCATCTTCCACTCGCACATGTGGGACGGCTCCGCCGTGCCGCTCGACGAGAACATCGAGATCGCCAAGGAGCTGCTGCCCCGCACCAAGAACATCGGCTCGATCCTCGAGATCGAGGTCGGCGTGGTCGGCGGCGAGGAGGACGGCGTCAAGCACGAGGGCTCGAACGAGGCGCTCTACACGACGGTCGCCGACGTCGCCCAGGCCGTCGAGGCGCTCGGCCTCGGCGAGAACGGCCGCTACATCGCGGCCCTCACCTTCGGCAACGTGCACGGCGTGTACAAGCCCGGCGGCGTCAAGCTGCGCCCCGAGCTGCTCGGCGAGATCCAGGAGGGCATCGCCGCGCAGTTCGGCACCGGCGAGAAGCCGCTCGACCTCGTCTTCCACGGCGGCAGCGGCTCGACCGACGAGGAGATCGCGACCGCGGTCCGCAACGGCGTCATCAAGATGAACATCGACACCGACACGCAGTACGCGTTCACGCGCTCGATCGCCGGCTACATGTTCTCGAACTACGATGGCGTCCTGAAGATCGACGGCGAGGTCGGCAACAAGAAGCAGTACGACCCCCGCGCGTGGGGCAAGGTCGCCGAGACGGCGATGGCCGCGCGCGTGGTCGAGGCCACCAAGCAGCTCGGCTCGTACGGCCAGTCGCAGCGCTGACGCCGACGACATCATCCGGAAGCCCCGGCCCGCGCGTGCGGGTCGGGGCTTCCGCCGTTCCCGGCGGGGGCCTCAGCCGATCGCGGAGAGCTGCGACTCGACGGCCGCGTACAGCGCGCGGGACTCGGTGAAGCGCGCCTCGTCGTCGACCTGCCCCAGCACGACCGCGTAGACGCGGACCGTGCCGTCGGCGTGCGCGACGTCCTTCGCGGACAGCAGGCTGCTGCCCTCCAGCGTCCCGGTCTTGATCCCGACGACGCCCGGGTCGGCCAGCAGGTCGTTCGTGTTCTCCACGAGCCCGGCGCCGGGCAGCTCGACCGCGGGGGTCGCCACGATCTCGGCGATCACCGGATGCGCGAGCGCGAGCCGCCCGAGCTCGATCAGCGCGGCGGCCGTGGCCGTGTTCGCCGGGTCGATGCCGGTCGCCTCCACGATCGTGATGTCGGTGAGCCCGTGCCCGGCGAGGAAGTCACGGGCGGCGACAGCGAACGCCGCGTCATCGCCCCAGATGTCGGCGACCAGGATGTCGGCGTAGTTGCACGCGGATCCGATCAGCATGCCCTGCAGGAGCTGGTACTCGGTCAGGATGCCGCCGACGGGCACCTTGAGCGCGGACTCGCCGCGGGCCGTGTACTCCTCGTACGACGCGTTCCACTTCTCCACGAAGTGGTACTCCGCGCCCGCCTCGCCGACGGCGAGGGGACGCTCCTCGAGCACCATCAACGCGGTGACCAGCTTGGTGATGCTGGCCATCGGCACGGCGTGGTCGGACCGCGCGACCACGGGTCCGTCCCCGACGGCCACGGCCGCCGCTCCCTGCGCGGGCCACGCGAGGCGCGTCGGATCGATCTCGGGCGCGACGACCGCCGGCGCCTCCGCGACCTCCTCGGCGACCGCCTCCGGCACCCGGTCGGTCCCGGGACCGACCGCCGAGTTGGCGAACGTGGCGATGCCCAGGCCGAGTCCGCCGGCGAGCGCCACGAAGAGCCCGAAACGAGCGAGACGCTGACGACGGCGGCGGCTGAACGGACTCATCGCCGTCCAGTCTCACCCACCGGGACGCCGTCCGTGCGGCGACCCGCCCCGGAACGACCCCCGAGACGACCCGGATCGGCCCCTGATCCGGCCTAGCCGGCGGCCTGGTCGAGCACGGCCTGCAGCACCGCGGGGTCGCTGAGCAGGCCGAACGCCACGACGAGGCCCGAGAGCGCGTTGAACACGAAGCCGCCGGCGAGCGGGATCCAGAACAGGATCCATCCGCGCCGGTGCGCGCGCCACGTGAGCCAGGCGGTCAGGAGCCAGCCGCCCGCGAGCAGGAGCGCGGCCGCGATCCCCCAGCCGCCCGTCGAGGTGACGCCCAGCTCCCCCGCGTCGAGGCCCATCGCGTCGAGCAGCGGTGCGGGGTCCAGCATCGCCGAGATCGCGTTCACCATGCTGACCAGCCCGTACACGAGCAGGGCCACGGCCGCGGCGCGGTCGATCAGGCGGCCGGGAGTCATGCCGGCGGCCTTCACGGGCGCGCCGACCGGGGAGACAGGCGTCGCGGGCGGCGCGCCGGGCTCGGGAAGCGGCGGGAGGGGCTGAGGCCGACGGATGCGGGCGCGCTGCTCCTCGGGCGTCGCGTACTCGCCGTACTGCGGCCGCGGGCGCGGCTCGCCGGGCGACGTCGCGTCGGTCACGCGCGGCCCCGGCCGCCGATGGCGCGGTCGTCGCGACGGCCCGTGGCGTCCTGGCGCAGCTCCTTCGGCAGCGAGAACATCAGGTCCTCCTCCGCGGTGCGCACCTCCTCGACCTCGCGGTATCCGGCGCCGGCCAGGTCCGCGAGAACCTCCTGCACCAGCACCTCGGGCACCGAGGCGCCGCTCGTGACGCCGACGGTCTCGACGCCCTCGAGCCACTCCTGGCGCACCTCGTCGGCGTAGTCGACGCGGTACGCGGCCTTCGCGCCGTGCTGCAGCGCGACCTCGACCAGGCGCACGCTGTTGGACGAGTTGGCGGAGCCCACGACGATCACGAGGTCGGCGTCGCGCGCGACCTTCTTGATCGCGACCTGGCGGTTCTGGGTGGCGTAGCAGATGTCGTCCGACGGCGGATCCTGCAGATGCGGGAACCGCTCGCGCAGGCGGCGCACGGTCTCCATGGTCTCGTCCACCGACAGCGTGGTCTGCGACAGCCACACGAGCTTCTCGGGGTCCGGCACCTCGACCGTGTCGGCCTCCTCCGGCGAGTTGACGATCACGACGTTGTCGGGAGCCTCGCCCGCCGTGCCCTCGACCTCCTCGTGGCCCACGTGGCCCACGAGCAGGATCTGGTAGTCGTCCCGCGCGAAGCGCACGGCCTCGCGGTGCACCTTGGTCACGAGCGGGCAGGTCGCGTCGATCGCCTGGAGACCGCGGTCGGATGCCGCGTTCACGACGGCCGGCGAGACGCCGTGCGCGCTGAAGACGACGTGCGCACCCTCGGGCACCTCGTCGACCTCGTCGACGAAGATCGCGCCCTTCTTCTCGAGCTCCGTGACCACGTGGATGTTGTGCACGATCTGCTTGCGCACGTACACGGGCGCGCCGTAGCGCTCGAGGGCCTTCTCGACCGTGATGACCGCCCGGTCGACGCCGGCGCAGTAGCCGCGGGGCGCCGCGAGCAGCACCCGCTTGCGTCCGGGGCCCGGGATATCCTTGAGGGGCTCGCGGCGGACGTCCGCCCGGCGTGCCGGGACGGCGGGCACGGGCAGAGAGATGGCGGTGGCGCTCACACGTCGATTCTACGGGCGGCCCCTGAGCGGGGCCCGAGCGCGGCCATCCCGTCCGGTACCCAGAACCACTCCCGAGGCAGACCAGAGGTGGCATGACGTCGTTCCAGCCGGTGGCGGTGCCGGGCGAGGCCCCGCCGCCCGACAGCGTCCCGCCCCGCGACTCGCGGCCGGACGCCCCCACCTCCGTGGCGCGCCTGAACCAGACGATCAAGGGCTTCATCGAGCGCTGGGGTTCCGTCTGGGTCGAGGGCGAGATCACCTCCTGGAACGTGCGCGCCGGCGCGGTCTACGCGCGGCTGAAGGACCTGCAGGGCGACTCGCAGATCTCCATCCGGATCTGGTCGAGCGTGCGCGGCCGCATCCCGGCGGACCTCAAGGTCGGCGACCACGTCGTGGCGTGCGTCAAGGCGGACTACTACGCCAAGGGCGGCGACTTCACCTTCCAGGTGTCGGCCATGAAGCACATCGGTCTGGGCGAGCAGCTCGAGCGCCTCGAGCGCCTGCGCGCGCAGCTGCGGGCCGAGGGCCTGTTCGACCCCGCCCGCCGCAAGCCCCTGCCGTTCCTGCCGCACTGCATCGGGCTCATCACGGGCGAGCGCTCGGACGCCGAGAAGGACGTGCACCGCAACGCCGAGCTGCGCTGGCCGCACGTGCGCTTCCGGACCGAGTACGCCGCTGTGCAGGGCGACCGGTGCGTGCCCGAGACGCTCGCGGCGCTGCAGCGGCTGGACGCCGACCCCGAGGTCGACGTCATCATCATCGCCCGCGGCGGCGGCGATCCGCAGACGCTGCTGGGCTTCAGCGACGAGCGGCTGGTGCGCGCGGTCGCCGCGGCGCGCA
>Ga0208492_1000482_pt1 | contig 33522 bp, 28 predicted proteins | sample Subbioar_CSW14AB_FD_184820 | JGI IMG/M metagenome (GOLD analysis project Ga0208492, IMG submission 184820) | Serpentinite rock and fluid subsurface biosphere microbial communities from McLaughlin Reserve, California, USA - CR12Mar_CSW14AB (SPAdes) | ecosystem: Environmental > Terrestrial > Deep... | reverse complement strand
ATTGTCCAATAAAACTATCGGGGCCATGGGTTTTAAATATATCGAGCATTAATCCCCTGGCTCCGCCCCCACTAAATGGACGCATGATGGCTACTGGCAATGCGGGAACAAAATCGCCGCTGGTACCAACCGCCGTAAAGCACCAGGTAATGCCACTGATAATGGCTTCCAGTGCCCCGCTCTCTCTGAATATCCGAATGCCTACCAGCATTCCAACCAGATATGGAATTACTTTTAAAATCACTTCCCATCCTTGTTTGGCGCCCTCAATAAAAGCATCAAATACATTTACTTTTTTCAGGTGACCACCTATAATGAACGTACAGATAATCAGGAATAAAATGATATTACCTAACACATTGCTGAAAGTTTCTTTGGTTAGCAATGTAGGTACTGAAAAATCATTCTGAGAGGGCAATTGCTGTATAAACCAGGCAAATAAAAAAATAGCCGTGATGATGGTTCCCAGCCAAGCAATCAATACCCTGTCAAATTTCAATCGCTGGTAAATGCCGGTAATGATAATACTGGCAACCGTTGCCACAGCAGTAGCCAGCATGAGCGGAACAAAAACGCTGGTAGGGTTGGTGCTCCCCGCTCCCGCTCTGTAAGCGATGATGGAAAGTGGAATCAGTGTTAATCCACTTGTGTGCAAAACCAGAAACATAATTTGTGCGTTACTGGCTGTTTCTTTTTCCGGATTCAAAGTTTGCAGACTCTCCATGGCTTTTAAACCAAAGGGAGTTGCTGCATTGTCTAGGCCTAGCATATTGGCACTGAAATTCATAACCATCTGCCCCATGGCCGGATGCTTGTCGGGCACACCTGGGAACAATCTTTTCATAAAAGGATTCAGAATTCTGGCAAGAAAATTTATGGCACCAGCTTTTTCACCAATATTCATTAATCCCATAAAGAATACCATCACCCCTGTTAATGGCAAAGCAATATCCATGACACTAGACTTACTAGCATCAAAAATGCCTTCCACCAGTTTTTTGAAAATTTCATAATCCTGAAACACAATCAGCTTGATCAGTGCAATGATTAGCCCAATCACAAAAAATAGTATCCAAACATAATTCAGTGCCATGGGTCTAAGATAGTAAAACTTGCTATTGCAGCACCATGCCCTATGAAATCCTTTCCTTACCTTTGCGCCTCAAAATTTGTATAATGGCTTTACAAGCAGGTATCGTAGGTCTTCCAAACGTGGGTAAATCAACCCTTTTTAATGCAGTGAGTATTAGTGCAAAAGCTCAGGCAAGTAACTATCGCTTTTGTACCATTGAACCCAATGTAGGTTTGGTGGACGTACCCGATGAACGCCTGACCAAACTGGCTGAACTAGTAATCCCAAACAGAGTTGTGCCTACACAAATGGAAATTGTAGACATTGCCGGATTGGTAAAAGGTGCCAGCAAGGGCGAAGGACTGGGCAATAAGTTTCTGGGCAATATCCGCGAAGTAGATGCCATCATTCATGTGATCCGTTGTTTTGAAGACGAAAATGTACTTCGTGAAGAAGGGGTCATTAATCCTGTTGGCGACAAGGAAATTATTGAAACAGAATTACAGTTGAAGGATTTGGAAAGTGTAGAAAAGAAAATGCAACGCGTAGAGAAAATGGCGCGGGTAGGTTCTGACGCCAAAGCCAAAGCAGAATTTGAAATTTTACAACGCTGTCAGAATCATCTAATGGCAGGAAAAAGTATCCATACATTGGGTTTGAGCAAGGAAGAGAAATCTGCTGTGGCAGATTTATTCCTTTTAACCGATAAGCCTGTATTATATGTAGCGAATGTAGACGAAGCTTCCATGCACACCGGCAATAAATATTCGGAGCAACTAAAAAAAGCAGTTGAAGCTGAAGGGGCCCAGGTTATTATCATGTGTAACAATATTGAAGCGCAAATTGCTGAGCTGGAAAATCCGGATGACAAGCAAATGTTCATGGAAGAATACCAAATGAAAGAGCCTGCCTTGAATCGTTTAATTCAGTCTGCCTATAAATTACTCAACCTTGATACATATTTCACTGCTGGCGTTCAGGAAGTTCGTGCATGGACAATCCACAAGGGCTGGAAAGCACCTCAGGCTGCAAGTGTAATCCACACCGATTTTGAAAAAGGATTCATTAAAGCAGAAGTAATTGCCTACGAAGATTTTGTAAAATACGGAAGTGAATCTGCCTGCAGAGACAATGGCCGTTTAAGAATTGAAGGGAAAGAGTATATTGTGAAAGACGGCGACATTATGCATTTCCGTTTCAACGTTTAATATGCTTTCATTCTGGGAAAAAGACAGTTATTATGCCCACTCCGATATCATTATCATTGGAGCAGGACTAATGGGTCTTTGGTCTGCGTTGGAATTGAAAAAACAACGCCCTTCCCTCTCTATTACCATTCTCGAAAGAAATACTACTCCATTGGGGGCATCCACTCGCAATGCAGGATTCGCCTGTTTTGGAAGCCTTACCGAATTATTGAGTGATGAAGCTTCAATGGGAACCCATCGCATGTTGGAAATTCTGGAAGCTAGGTACAAAGGCATTGAGAAAATCAAATCCTATTTTTCTGGAGCTACCATTCAATATGATCCTTGTGGTGGATTTGAAGCCATACCGGCCTCTCATGAAACGGCTGCGCATCTGGATGATCATATTCAATACTTAAACCAATTGCTCTCCCCCATTACAAATCTGGATCAGACTTTTACCAACCAAACTGCACAGATGCGGCAAATTGGTCTGAAAAACTTTGACCATTTGGTGGGAAATATGCTGGAAGCAGGTATTCATAGTGGCAAACTGGTGAATGCATTATCAAAATTGGTTATAGAAAATGGTGTTACAATTCTCTATGGATTAGAAGTAAAAGAGTGGTATAGTAATCAGAACGGTGTTCAGGTTCAAACAAAAAATGGATTAACATTAAGTGGTCAACAATTGATTAGCTGTGTAAATGGATTCACGCAGGAATTGATGCCTTCACTACATATTGTTCCTGCAAGAGGACAAATTATTGTCAGCAACACATTTGAACACCTACCCATGAAAGGGACTTTTCATTTTGATGAAGGTTTTTATTATTGGCGTAATCTGGATAACCGCATCTTGATTGGAGGAGCCCGCAATCTGGATTTTGAAGAAGAAGAAACTACTGACTTGTCAGGTACAGAAAAAATCAGAACCCATTTATTAGCATTTCTACGCGAGCATATTGTAACTGAAGAAAAAATTGAAATTGCACAATACTGGAGTGGCATAATGGGATTCACACCAACGAAAGAGCCGCTTACTGAACAGATAGCGCCCAACACTTTCGCTGCCATTGCCTGCAATGGAATGGGGGTAGCACTCACCCCGGTTATTGCCGAAAAATTAGCAAAAATGGTTATAGCGAATGTTTAACTTTAATAAAAATTGAACATGAGATTAGGATTTGTATTGTTGTGGATAGTTACGGGAGCAATTGCCTGTAATAGCGGGGCAGAAACGGAAACCCAGAGCAGTGAGAATATCAATATTGTTCAGGAACCGGCGAATATACCTTACCAGATAATTAAAATATATCCCCACGATACTTCTTCCTACACACAGGGGCTTGAATGGTTGAAGGATCAGCTTTGGGAAGGAACCGGATGGTATTCGGAAAGTAAATTATTGCTAACTGATTTTACAACGGGAAAGGCAATTATAAAAGTTAAATTACCTGACAATGAATTTGGGGAAGGCATTACCATTTTTAAAGACAAAATTTTTCAGTTAACCTGGGAGAATCACAAAGTGTATCAGTACAATGCCAAAACCTTAGCAGTAGAAAAAACTTTTGACTGGCCCTATGAAGGATGGGGAATTACACACAATGACACGGCACTAATCATTTCAACTGGCGGGAGTAATATCTATTGGGTTGATCCTACAAATTTTAAAATTGTCAAAACTGTGGGTGTTACCGATAACAATGGATATGTAGACAGCATTAATGAACTGGAATGGGCAGAAGGATTTTTATATGCCAATAAATACCTTACCGACTATATTCTGAAAATTAATCCTGCAACAGGTCAGGTAGTTGGAAGAGTGAATATGGCAGGGCTATTGCAACAGACAAATCAACCAATATCAGCCAATACAGATGTTTTGAATGGGATTGCCTATCGCCCTTCGAGCAAAACTTTTTTTATAACAGGAAAAAGATGGCCGGCATTGTATGAAATACAATTGAATTAATTTTTTTCCATTACGTAGATAACTGAACTGCATTTAGCAGCATTACCCATTGCGCTCCAATTTGATTTAATCCCTTGAATAAAGGCTGACAAATAATTAATCTTACCGGTTTTGTACTGTTCGCTTAGCATGGCTACATAGAATGCATCAAACCACATAGGCTGCATTTTCACCATTCTGAAACCATTTTGCGTGGCCAGTTCCTGCATGGAGGCTGGTGAAAAATGATACAAATGTCTTGGCACATCATAAGCAGCCCAGTCTTGCTGATAATAACTGGCATCAGCTGATGTATAATTGGGTACTGCAATCACCAGCTTCCCTCCTTTAGGCAAACAAGTATGAAAGGCTTTCCAGTAACCTGATAAATCGTGTACATGTTCCAGTACATGCCATAAGGTAATTACATCAAAACTATCTCCAACAAAACGATACAATGCTTCGGGAAGTTGCAGTGTTAACCCAAATGTATCTGCTGCTGTTTTTCTTGCTTGCTCATCCGGCTCTAATGCCGTCACAGTCCATCCTACATTTTGCATAGTAGCTGCAAAAGCACCGACTCCCGCTCCAATATCCAATAGTCTTCCTTTTTGTAAACCAGTAAATCGTTTAATTTGTCTGGCTTTTAAACCTAGCGTATAATTTCTTACCAGATGATACAACTGATTAATCAGTCCTTTTTTAGTATTTGAATGAGAGATATAATTGGCAGACTGATAAAAAGTACCAATCTCGTGAATCGCAGGAATATCCTGCGTAAAACGCAATGAACAATCGTTGCAATGCCATACATCAAAGTTAATTTGACTAACTGTATGATCTTTTGCTGTTAAAGCGAATTGGATATTACCGGAATTACAGGCAGGGCAATGAAAGGAATGAACAGGTGTATACATAGCTCTTGGTAGCATTAAACATAATAAAACAACAAAGCACCCAGACCTATCATTAAAAGAATGACTGCGTATACCCACCAGTTATCACTGGATTGGATCTGTGTATCCTGACCCAGCAATTCTCTGATATCTTCTTCTTCCTGTTCGGTTAAATTTCTATCCGCATCATGGTTAATTTTAACCACTTCTTTTTTAGCTAACTCTATGGAATCGTCCACTTTTACCTGAGGTAAAATGTCCAGCAAATTCTTTTCAGGGGTAAAAAGTATATATCCGTTTTCTTCTTTTCGCATCATACCAATACCAGGAATAACAGCACCCTGTGGTGTTGTTAAGGAAGTTTTGATTTTATAAACGTAGTCATGAAATTGCTTGATGGCAGTCATTTGGTCTACTCCCATTTCTTCTGATATAAAATCAAACAAAAATTTATCTGAAGGTGGTGTTGGTTCCTGCTTAAAACGGATAGCAGGTGCTGGCGCAAATAAGAAACCATTGGCACTATCCAGTTTTGCGGAGTTCTGCTCAATCACAAAATTACCTATATCTGGTATGCTTAAGCGATGATTCAGAACAAGGTATTTATGCAAATATTGATACATTCAACAGTTGTTTATTGAAACGAATATACAACTCCTCCCAAAACATTGAAACCAAAAACAGGATATTGATTCCAGCGTTGATAAACATTATTGAAAATATTGTTCATTTGAATCCATGCATTCAATTTAGGAAGCAGGCCAAACTCCACACCAATATTCAAATCTACAGCCGGAGACAGGCGTTTGGAATCTAAAGAAAACTGATCTCTGTACATTGAGCCACTTCTATAAAAAATGTCAGATTTTATCTGTAAATCGCTCAATGGCTTCCATAATACTGTGCCGGTTAGTTCCAGCGGAATCAGACCAAAAGCGTCCGGAGCTGCACTAATTTTACTGAAATGATTGTATTGAGCACCTGCGGTTAGTGTCAGCTTTTCCTGAACAGCATAATTCATTTCACCAACTAAATGAAGCATATTCATGTTTGTATAGAGTAGGTCAAACGACTTCCCGTCACCCAATTGATTAATGAATAATGGCTGATCGGTTAACTGACGGTAAGCCAGTTTGGCATTGTAAGAAATATGATTCCCTGAATTTCCCTTAAACCCGATGAATTGTTCTATCATCCGGGTATTTTTAATGGCATTGGGCAAAGCTATCCATGGATTGAATTTTGCCAACGACCGGAAACTATTTTTATCAATACTTCCCTGAAAACCAGCTTCCAGTTTTAGTGAAGTTCCTGATAGGCCCGTTTGCAAAATAAGATTGGGCAATAAATGAAATGCACTATTATCCCAGCTAGGTCTGATTCCTGCTTCCAGATTGAATGCATTGGAACGAAATTTTACAGATGGAGCCAATATAATAAGATTGTTTTTCCATGCATTTACATCGGTTTTGTAATTGGCAATATCCGCCTGAAATGCCATTTGCAGACTAAATTGGCTAGTCAATTCTTTTTGTATTGGGGCATTCAAAATAAGGTTGTTTTCACCAGCATTTTCTGCATTGGTAAAGCGATTGAACTGAATGACCGGATTAAAATTGATTTTTGAAGCGGTTGGAATGCTGTTTTTCAACCCTACTTCAAGTTGCAGTGCATTATACACCAACTGAATTTGGTCTTTCGTATACGCCAAAGAGCTTGGCAGAAATCCATATTTATAGCGTGTGGTGCTATGGAAGTTGGCTCTGGATGTCCATTCCAGATTTGATTTGGATGTAAAATGGTTTAGTACATCCAAATGAAACTTACTGTATTGTTGCGCATACAATTTTCCTTTCGTACGAATATAGCCTGCCTCAATTTGGGTAACAGCATTTCGGATATCTCCAAAACTGAATTTACCTTCTCCCATGAAACTGCTTAAATTACCTGCTCCCAGTTTAACCTGATGGGTATTTTTCCAGACCATAGGAGAATCACTTGGCAAAGCCAGTGGTTTTAATGGAATTGGTTGGTAAAGGAAAAATAAATTAGAAGAAGGTACTTTATAGGTGAGTGGTAATCTGCTTGAATCATTGATACCGGTAGCAGCTGTAAAATTTACTTTTGCAGCATTCTGCAAAGATGGCTTGAAAGCAGAAGTAATAATTACCGTTTTGGGTGAGCTGCTATCCTGACTATTCGGAATGGAATAGGCCACTGAAATACTTTCTCCCTTTACATTCTGTACTTGTGTAGTTTTCTGGTTGTTGTTATTTTTCCTAGATGCAACTGCTTTATTTTTCTTTTTTGCTTTTGTGGTTTTCCTGATTGCTGTCTTTTTAGATTTCACGCTTTTTTTCTTGCGCTGAGCAGCAACATCCGATGTAAATCCAATCAGCAGCAAAACAAATAGAAAGAGGGAACTTGGTTTCATGATAAAATATTTTATGCTGTGCTACTTAATTGATTTTTGTTTTTTCTGAAAGAACTGCATTCAATTTATTCAATGCCTCTGTTTTTAATTCAGGAATACTGGAGTTTTCGGCAATACTCTTAAAAGTGGCTTCTGCGTTGAATAAATCCTTCTGGGTAAAGTAGATATCACCCGCTAATAGATAACTTTTGGTTACCCAATAAGTGTATGACCCATATTTTTTAATGACTTCAAAACAAGTTTTTTCAGATTCATCTAGTTTCCCTGTTATAAACTGAATCTCTGCAATCCTGAATTGCGACTCCGCAGTTATTTCAGATTTACCCAACACCAGCAAATTCTGAAAGCCGGCTAATGCGGAAGAATATTTCTTTTCGTTTAAATCATTTTTTGCAATTACAAAACCAGCCATTAAACGATCATCATTTGCGATACCTTTTTGAAGTAAAAGTTCAGCTGCATTAGGGGCAGCCTGGTCAAACTGTTGTGTTTTGAATTGGCAACGCAGGAGTCCTCGCATAGCTTCCAGTTTGTTCTCCTGTTGCAATGCAATATTTTTTACAATTAAATAATAATTGGCTGCTGTGGTATAATCCTGCAAATCAAAATAATAAATTCTTCCCGCCTGTAACGCACTTCTTTCAGCATATTTGTTGGGCGCCTCCTTTGCAACTGCTACATAATAGCCCAATGCCTCTTTATTGTTTTTCTGAAGCAAACTGATTTCAGCTAAGATATAATTTGCGTCTACAACATATCGGCCTTTAGGAAAACTTTGAATATACGATTTGAATCCAGCTTCGGCTCCTGTATTGTCTTTCATTTCAAAACGAACCATAGCAGATTTATAAGTAACAGAATCCGCTTCCATGGTACTTAATTCTTTCCCGTTGGCTTCCATGAAGCTGATATATTCTTGTGGCTTTTGTTGCTCAATGAAAATATTCTGAACATATTCTATAGCCGCTTCCGCTTCAGAGCTATTTGGGTACTTGGCAATTAGATGCTTAAACTGTTCCAAAGAAGCTTCATTCTTATTCAAATTAAAATAAGCGATTCCCAGTTTCTGATAAGCCTGAGGATACAAGGCCGTAGCCCCCTGCTGACTGATTAAAGTAACCAATGGGTCGATTGCTTTTTCAAAAGCCTCGTCTGCAATATATGTATTGGCAATTTCCAAACGTGCCTGACCAGTTAAACTGGAATTAGGGAAAAGCTGTAAAAGATTCTGTAGTAAATCAAGCTTTAAAGACTGATTATTGCCAGCACCGGCAATAATGGCTTTTTGATACGTTGCGTAATCTGCACTAGTCCAATTTAATTGAATAATCTGATCGTATAGTTGCACTGCCTGCCTGTTTTCTTTTAACATAAACCAACAATCGGCTGCTCTTACCACTGCATCCCTTTCTATACTATTTTGTGCGGTTAATGGATTCTTATTTACCCATTCAAATTGCTCTTTTGCCTGCCTGTATTCTTCTTTCTTTAAAAATGCATACCCCAGATTGTAACGCGCATTTGTAGGATTTACTTCTCCATTTTTTTGGGGATTCTTCAGGTATAGCTGCAAATAATTGACGGCATCATCCATTTTACCCGAGCGATAACTCAACTCTCCTTTCCAGAATAAAGCATACGGAAGGAAAGAACCATTGTTGGAAGCAGCCATTAAACGGTCTAATAATATTTCTGCTTCAATGGCACGCTGATCATTCATTAATTCAACAGCCCTTCCATACAATAAACGTGGGAATAATCCAATAGCAGAAGCAGTTTTATTGGGCAATGACTCGTAAAGTTGTAAAGCATCTTTATAGTTGCTCGTATTGGCCAGCGTACTCACCAATAATTCTCTGGATTCGTTTACATAACCTGAGGTAGGAAACTGGCTGATAAATTGCTGGAAACTATTAACAGCTAAATCAAAATAACCCAGTTCGTACGATATTTTGGCATAGTGAAAAAGCGAAACTTCCTTCTGAGATAAATTACTGTTGTTGGCAGCGCAGAATTGAAAGGCATTTCTGGCATTCTGCAAATCATTCATTTTTAAATATGCGTCTGCAAGTAAATACATGCTGTTTTGTTCAAGAGAATCTTTGGCACCACCAATCTGTTTGAACCCCTGTATAGCTTTATTCCAGTTTTTGGCCTCATAGTAGCAATAAGACAACTCATATAAGTCTTCTCTTCTGATCTTTTCAGCTCCTGCAACGTAACCTTCCAGATAAGGCAATGCTCTTGCAAATTCACGTTTCTGAAAAAGTAGATGCCCTACCAGTTGCTTTAGCTGTAAATCGTAATATTGACCGTTTTTTTTGATGGCACTTTCGCCATAAGAAAGGGCTTTGTCTCTGTCTCCACTGAAATAATACAATTCGGTTAAATAAAAAGGGATCACATGCTGATAGTCGGGATGAGACTCTGCAATTAATAAGCACTCTATAGCCTGACTATATTCTTTGTTACTGAATGCCAGAAAACCATAATAATAATTGGCATCTATATAATTAGGGTCTTTGGGCAATTGCCTGATGGCATTGAATAAAGGTTTGGCTTTTTCAAAATCCTGCTGTACAAAAAATGCATACGCCTGATGAAATTTCATATTGGCAATTTGCCTGTTGCTCAAATTGGCAATTCCTACCTGACTATACAAAGTGGCTGCACGGGCATAGTCTTTTTGCTGATAAAAAAACTCTCCCAAGTAGTAGGCAGTTAACTGCATATATGCTGGCTGATTGCCAGTCTTCAGATATTCTTCTGCCAATGTTACCATATCTCTCATCCCCATTTGAAGACCACAGATAATATATAAGAACTGAACTTCTTCCTTTTGTTGAATTGGCATATTGGTTGCATCAATTCCTGTATTATACACGTGTTTTATATAGGGAAATGCCAAACTATATTTTTCCTGCTGATACAATAACCTAGCTTCTTTTATGGCTGCATCCGGATTAGACAGCACTAGCGTTTCCTGTGCATTGGCAATAGAAAAAATGGTAGCGAAACCTATAATCAGTGAAAGGGAAAATGTTTTCATGAATGGGGGTATATGGTGCAAAGGTTTTTTTATTTATTCGTATTTACCTGTAAAACATTGTTAAAGATAAGTTTAGCAATTATTATGCCTGATTAAACCGTGTATTTGTGGAAAAACAGGATAAGGTTGTAAGTTTGTCAACAAAACAGAAGGATGTACGAACATATTACCACCGTTAGGGTTAGGTATGCAGAAACAGATCAGATGAATATTGTTTATTATGGTAATTATGCACAGTATTTTGAAGTGGGCAGAGCCGAATGTATCAGAGCACTAGGATTTACTTACAGAGAAATGGAAGAAATGGGCATCCGTATGCCTGTTGTTGCCATGGAATCCAGATTTTTAAGACCTGCACGTTACGATGACTTAATTTCCATCAAAACCATTTTAAAAACCCTTCCTGAAGCACACGAGATTTGTTTTGAACACGAGGTATACAACGAAAATAAAAAGTTATTAACCACAGGAAAAGTTACACTCTATTTTATAAACAATGTTACCAATAAAAGAACTGGTATGCCTGCTAAATTAAAAGAGACACTTACCCCCTATTTTCTACCCCAATAAGCTCAATCGCATGGAAAAAAAGTATGCTGGCATTATCACTATCGGCGATGAGTTGCTGATTGGACAAGTAATTGATACCAACAGTAGCTGGATTGCCCAGCAACTGAATCAAGTTGGAATTCTAGTGAAAAAAAGACTAGCTGTAGGTGATAATAGAACTGATATCTGGGAAGCGCTGGACAGCATGATGAATGAAACAGACCTGATTTTGATTACTGGAGGTCTGGGGCCTACAGCAGATGATATTACCAAGCCACTGTTATGCGATTATTTCGGTGGAAAAATGATAATGCATCAGGAAACCTTGGAACATGTAGAACATATATTCCAGCATATTCTGAAGCGCCCAATGATTGAACGAAATATTTTACAGGCACAGGTACCCGATGTATGTACTGTACTAAAAAACGAAAAGGGAACAGCTCCGGGAATGTTGTTTGAGAAAAATAATACGAGAATAATTGCCATGCCGGGGGTACCCCACGAAATGAAATGGATTATGCACAATCATGTGTTGCCCAATATACCTAATTGGTACAGCACTGGTTTCATTATTCACAAAACATTGCTTACAGCAGGAATTGGTGAGTCTTTTTTGGCAGAGAAAATAAAAGACATTGAAGAAAGCCTGCCTGAACATATCAAATTGGCCTACTTACCCAATTATGGAATGGTCAGACTCAGGTTAAGTGCCTGGGGGATAGACAAAACTACTTTAGAAAAAGATGTAGATAACTACTTTAATCTACTGAAAATCAGAACGGAAAATGATTTAGTTACCGATGAGGACGAAACCATGGAACAGGTAATAGGTCGCTTGTTAACTTCCCGGAAACAAACTTTAGTAACTGCAGAAAGTTGTACAGGAGGTTATATTGCCCACTTGCTCAGCAAACATGCCGGCTCTTCTGTTTTCTTTAAAGGGTCAATTGTGGCCTATGCTAATATTATAAAAGAAGAACTCCTGCAAGTACCGCACAATACGTTGATTACCGTTGGAGCAGTTAGTAAAGAAACCGTTACCCAAATGGTTAAGGAAGTAAGGATAAAAATGAATGCTGATTATTCAATAGCAGTAAGTGGCATCATGGGACCTGGAGGAGCTACCGCAGAGAAGCCAGTTGGCATGGTTTGGATTGCAGTTGCTTCCAAAGAAAACGTAGAAGTAAAAGAATTCCATTTCAGATTTGACAGGGAAAGAAATATTGGGTTAACTGCCATCAATGCCCTGAACATGTTAAGACAAATGATTGTGGATAACAGGTGATAAAAGAATGGGAATCAACTATTATCTTTGTTGATTAGTAGTGGATTGTGTATATTAACTATACCTTATTAACCCGCTTAAAACAGTAGTACAATATGGCAATAGCTGAATTGGTGATGCCCAAATTGGGCGAAAGCATTATGGAAGCGACGATTCTTAAATGGCATAAGAAAGTTGGCGACCATGTTACATTAGATGAAACCGTATTGGATATTGCTACTGATAAGGTAGATAGTGAAGTACCCTCTACAGTTGAAGGCGTTATCACAGAAATTTTATACAACGTAAACGATGTAGTTCCGATAGGAACAGTTATTGTTCGTGTTGAAACTGGCACTGCGCAGGCTGCTGCTCCTGCAACACCCGTTGCGGAACCAGTACCGGTTGCACCTGTGGTTCCTGAACCAGCTCCAGTAGTAGTTCCTACACCACAGCCAATTGCAGCTCCGGCACCGCAACCTGTGGCACCACCGCCTCCTGTTCAAGCTCCACCACCTGTAACAGAAGTGCCTTACACACCTTCCGCTCCCATGGTTGAATTATTAAGCAAGCCCGCTTCTAACCGTTTCTATTCACCGCTGGTTTTAAATATTGCCAATAGTGAAGGAATCAGTTTGAGTGAATTGGAGCGTATCCCCGGAACGGGCAGCGACGGACGTGTTTCTAAAAAAGACATTTTACAATATATAGCGGATAAAAAAGCGGGAAGAGTTCCTGCATATCAGGCAGCAGCACCTGTTTACCAACAAGCTACACCTGCTCCAGTGCAAATGGCCGCACCTGTTACAGCGCCAGCTCCTGTTGCACCTGCTCCAGTTGCAACAGCTCCAATCCCGGAACCGGTATCAACACCAGCTCCCACTACTGTCGCGCCAAGTGTAATAGAAACTCCGGCATATCAGGAACCAATTGTTCCCGTTATTCCTGCACCTCAACCTACACCTCAACCAGTTGCAGCAGTACAACCGGCTACACAGCCAGTTGTTGAACAGCCTGCCGCTCAGGAACCTATTAAACCTGCTTCCCGATTCCCTGAACAACAGGCAGCAGTGTATAGTGCACCCGTTCCTCCAGCACCACAGGCCGTATATGCAACTGCATCCAATAAAGTAAGTGATCCTTCAGGTGTACAGGTTACAGGTGCTACTGAAATTGTTGAAATGGACCGTATGCGCAAATTAATTGCAAAGCATATGGTAGACAGTAAGCATACCAGCCCGCATGTAACCAGCTTTGCAGAAGCCGATGTTACCAATATGGTATTATGGAGAAACAAAGTGAAAAATGAGTTTGAGCAAAGAGAGGGTACCAAGCTTACATTCACACCAATGTTTGTGGAGTGTATAGCAAACGTCATCAAGCGTTTCCCTTATATCAACTGTTCATTGGACGGAGATAAAATAATTGTAAAGAAAGACATCAATATTGGAATGGCTACTGCATTACCTACCGGCAATTTAATTGTACCGGTAATTAAAGGTGCAGACCAGATGAATATAGTTGGGTTGAGCAAAGCTGTAAATGGATTGGCAGATGCCGCCAGAAATGCAAAACTTAAACCAGAAGATACAACAGGAGGCACTTTCACTTTAACGAATGTGGGAACTTTCGGTAGCTTGATGGGCACACCTATTATCAACCAGCCGCAGGTGGCTATCCTGGCGGTAGGCGCCATTAAAAAGCGTCCAATGGTTATGGAAGGGCCAGATGGTGATACCATTGCAATCAGACATATGATGTACTTATCACTTAGTTATGATCACCGTATTGTTGATGGTAGCATTGGTGCCAGCTTCCTTACTGAAGTTGCAAAAGAATTTGAGAAATGGGATATTAATAAGCGATGGTTTCATTATCTATAAAATCAATAAAAGCCCTGATAATCATCGGGGCTTTTTTACAATTAGGCTTGTATACACAAGCACAAACGCCAGGTATCGGAACATGGAATGTATTAACCGGCAGATATAATATTGATAAACGCTGGCATGTTTTTGTAGAACTCCAGTTAAGATCACAACAAACCTATCATCACTTTAATTATCATGAAGTAAAGGGAGGTATTGGTTATAATTTTTTGCCTAATCTTACAGGATTAATTGGTACTGGCAGATACGTTACCTATCCCGTTGATCAGGACTTTGGCAAACCAGTTTTACAAACAGAACAACGTGTATGGCAACAAGTCATTTATAATCAAAAAATCAATTCAATAAGAATTGAACACAGACTCAGGGCTGAACAGCGGTATACGTCTGCAGGATATCGGAATCGTTTTCGTTACAGACTAAATGTTATCGTTCCAATAAATAAAAAACAAATTGGAGACAATACTTTATTTATTTCGGCCTCCAATGAATTTCACTTTAATAATGATGGTGTTTTTTACGAGCAAAACAGATTATACTGTGGACTGGGTTATCAATTAAATAAAAGCTGGAGTGTACAGTCTGGCTGGATGTATAGAAGCGATTATTTCAAGAATAATAGAGCACAATACAAAAACTTTATTCAAGCCAGCATTCAATTCACCCTGAATTCTAAAAAAAGCAGCGCTCCCCGAGTTGTTGGATCTGTCGATTAATCAACGGAAACAAAAAAAGAAAAAAGCGTGGTTCCGTAATTACGGACAAAAGAAAAACCTTCAAATTTTTCATAGGCATTTCGCGGTGTATGCTCCAGAACAAAGAAGCCTCCGGGCCTAATCATTTTTTGTTGTACAATAATTTTAGGCAACTCATCTATTGTCCCCAACGCATAAGGAGGACCAGCGAAAATAAAATCAAACTGTTTATTACAGGATTGCAGAAAGGCAAAAACATCCATTTTTAGCAACTGAAGATTCTCAACACCCAACATAGTAGCATTCTTTCCAATAAATGCATGCATCACAGGGTCCTTTTCTACAATCGTTAATTTTTCCGCACCCCGCGATGCTAGTTCATAACTGATACACCCGGTGCCACCAAATAAATCGAGGGTTTCTATCCCCTCAAAACTCATTCTGTTCTGTAAAATATTAAAAAGCCCCTCTTTGGCAATATCGGTAGTGGGCCTGGTATGTGGCATATTTGCCGGGGGATTGATTCTTCTCCCACCCCATTTTCCGGAAATTATTCTCATAAAGCGAGTTTAAAAAACGGAGCAAAATAATGCGCAGGATATTCTTTCTGAACTTCTTGCATAACACCACTGGCAGGGATAGTATCAATCTCAATATTCAAGTATACTTTCTTAAGCTGTTGGTATAGTTCAGTGTGTAATTCAATCATACCTCCCAACTCAAGGATGGCAAAAGAAGTATCAATATTAAATTGTTGCGCAGTTCTTAAGATATAATACAAAGCATCTTCTGCAATTTTGTAGTTGAATGTTTGTATCAGTTGAATTTTTCCTTCTTTAAAAATGGCAATAATAAAATGCCCATTGTAAAATTGTATTTTAACAAATTGATTCTCCCCTTTTCTGCGCTCCATTACATCGTTTAACAATGAAGTGTATACATGAGAGGTCTGAAAAATGATAAACTGTCTGGTTAATAATTCAGCAAGTGACTTCTTTATTCTGTAGGTATTAATGAAACTACGAGTAGCTATTAATTTCTCATATTTCACTTCCATACGGCTGCTTTCACCATAAACTAAGTTGAGGTAATCTTCTGCAGAAGTGGCTGTTAAAAATTTTTCAGGAACCAGTATAGATTCAGGTGTGCAGAAAAAACAAGTTACCTGCTTGTAAGTTCGGTTGAATAATTTTGAGATAGTCTTAATCTCATAGAAAATATCGTTCCAGTCTTCCGTCTGGTCTTTGTCTAAACTAAAGTATTCAAATGCCACGATTGTTCCACTATCCAAAGCCTTAGACATGCATCGCATTTCCTGTTCATCCAGTTCTATGATGAGCTGAAAAGCGGAACCACTAATTGGGTCACTCTGATAAAATCCTGCTTTTTTCCTGGCCATTCAACTTAATTACGCTGCAATAATATATAAAAAAGCAATAAGACAGTACTAAGAAATTATGCGCTTTCAATTTACTAACTTCGCAAGCTGCCATGAGCAATCACTCTAATTTAAATCTTCAGGTAAATACAGGGAATAAAGCCATTCTAAGAATCGCACTTCCTATTTCAGCCTCTATTGTTGTTCCTCAGATCAACTTTATCACTAATAATATTTTTCTTGGTGGTCTTGGCCAAAAAGAACTGGGGATTGCAGGTATTACGGGTGTTTACTATCTTATGTTTGCCGTAATTGGCAACGGGCTCAATAACGGCCTGCAGGCATTGATTTCAAGAAGAGCCGGAGAAAACAGAATTGACGAAATTGGCAGTTTGTTCTGGCATGGGGTTAGGATTGCTCTGTTGTTTGCACTGTTTGGCATCCTGACAACCTGGTTTGTGGCACCCATGGTATTGAAGTGGTCATTGCATGATGAAGAGGGCATCAATATGGCCATTCAGTTTTTATCCATACGTATATGGGGTTTACCGCTTTTATATATCTATCAAATGCGGAATGCCTTACTGGTTGGTATTAACCAAAGTAAGCTATTGGTATTAGGAACCGCTACCGAAGCAATTGTAAATATTGTGTTTGATTATGGACTTATTTATGGCAAATTAGGGATGCCAGCTTTGGGATTCAACGGGGCTGCTTATGCTTCCATCATTGCTGAAGCTGCTGGTCTTTTGGCCGTTTTTCTGGTAATACGTTATAATGGCATGAGCCAGAAAATAAACCTATTCAAAAAAGTACCTTTTCAGTTTGGTTATATAAAACTAATTCTTGACCAATCTTACCCGCTTATTTTACAACATGTAATCAGCATCATGAGCTGGGAGTATTTTTATATACTCATAGAACACCATGGTGCCAGAGATCTTGCGGTTTCCAATACCATGCGAAATCTCTTCGGATTCTTCGGATGCTTTACCTGGGCATTTGCTGCAACAACAAATACGATGGTAAGTAATGTAATTGGACAGGGGAGAAAAGAGGAAGTAATTCCTTTGATTTACCGGATACTAAAATGGAGCATGGGGTTTGCAACCATTATTTTTATTTTTCTGAACCTATTCCCTAGGGCTTTTCTGAGCATTTACGGCCAAGGAGAAGATTTTATTGAAGCAGGAATACCAGTTTTAAGAGTAGTATCTCTTGCCATGATTTTAATGTCCGCAGCAACCATCTATGTTAATGCAGTAACTGGTACAGGAAATTCAAAAATGAATTTATTCACCGAAATTTCAACGATTGTATTCTATCTAGTGTATGTATATATTGTTCTGGAAAAAATGAATTTGCCCATCACATGGGGATGGGCAAGCGAATGGTTATACTGGTCAGTAATGTTTATTCCATCCTTCTGGTATATTTCGAGTAACCGATGGAAAAAAATCAAAATCTAACAACAAAGCCCAACAGTAATTTTTTGAATACTATCCTTTCAATTGATTCACCAGATCAATGTACTGTTGCATTGCATCTTCTTTGGAAATACCCTTTAGTTTTGCCCAAGCTTCGTGTTTAAACTTAGCAACGAAATCAAACATATTAGCTGGACCTTCTTCATTGTTATCTCCTTCTGTAGCCTGTTTATATAAGGAGTACAACTTCAATAAAGTTTCATTATCGGGTTTTTCAGCCAAGGTTTTGCTGTTGGCTACAGCTTCAGTAAAAATTGTTTGTAAGTCCATATGGTTTTATTGTAATGATGCTAATAATTTGGCGCCCTCTGCCTTAAGCGCAATATCATTGAAACTGCGATTAGGCATTTTAACCAAGCGCTCCAAAATTTCAATGGCTTTAGCAGGCTGTCGGTTCTCTTTGTAAGCTTTGGCTAAATCCAACTGGTTGGTAACAAAATAAGGCTCCAGAACACGACATTTTTCCATATATAAAATGGCTTTATCCAGATCACCATTGGGTAAGCCCCCGTAAAATAATTTAACAGCGGCCTTTTTTATTCCTGAAAGTGTAACCATTTCATAATGCCATTTTCCTAGCGTATAATTGGCTCTTGCATGATTGGGTTGTATTAACAGCGCTTTGTCTGCATGGTCTTTCACCGCTTTTACATACGCCACTATCTTCTTATTTTCAATATCCAGGTCTGTCATTTTTCCAGATGCTGATGCCAAGGCATAATGAGCATCTGCACTATTGGAATCGGCCTTGAGTGCTCTTTCTGCATAAGAAAGGGCAGACTCAAAATAAAGACGTTTGTTATTTGCATCTTTTTCTCTGCTACCGATAGCAATTTCCAATTCTGTTGCTCTTACAAGGTATTTGATATTAGCGGGCTCCTGTAAAAGAAGCTGCTTATACTTTGCCAATGCTTCAGGTTCTTTCAATTGACGTTCAAAATTCTCTGCTTCTTTGGCCAGCAAAACAATATCCTGAGAAGAAGCCCAATGGGAAATAATAATCAGCAAACCAGTCAACAACAAAAACTTTGTTCTCATAAATTTTCTCTGTTCAATGTTAAAGACACACCTAAACTTCCAGTAAACTGAGGAACAGGTGGGCGCATTTTTTCAATGGTGATGGTAACATAATGGGATAGAGAAAACTGTGCCAGAATTTCTTGGGCTATATCAGCCACTAAAGTTTCCAGCAAAGGTGTCGGTATGTTCATCCTGTTTTTCACCAGTTGATAAACAGCAGCATAATCGATGGTATCTTTAATGTCCCTGGCAGGAAAATGTTCGGGTGTATATCCAATTTCCAAATTGACAAGGAAATCATTCCCCAATATTTTTTCCCCTTCATAGAGTCCATGAAAAGCGAAAAAATGCAGGTCTTTCAAAAGAACGCTTGCTTTTGGCATGAATTAGTGTCCAATAGAGGTTAAATATCTTTCCGCATCCAATGCAGCCATACAGCCACTACCCGCAGCCGTTACAGCCTGACGGTAATTTTTATCTTGCACGTCACCCGCTGCAAACACACCAGGCACATTTGTTTTGGAAGTCCCAGGAATGGTAGTAATGTATCCGGTTTCATCCATTTCAATAAAGTCTTTAAAAATAGCACTGTTGGGCTGATGACCAATAGCCACAAAGAAAGCACTGACAGGAATTTCCTGCGTTGTATTTTCCTTATTGTTTTTTATTCTAACTGCTTCCACTTTCTTTTCTCCTAGAATTTCCTCAGTTTCAGCATTCCAGTACACCTGAATATTCGGAGCGTTCAACACACGATCCTGCATGATCTTGCTTGCTCTCATCTGATCTCTTCTTACAATCATATGTACTTTTGTACAAAGCTTGCTTAAATAAAGTGCTTCTTCAGCAGCAGTATCTCCTGCACCAACTATAGCAACATCTTTGCCTTTAAAGAAGAATCCATCACAAACAGCACATGCGCTAACACCGTAACCGTTTAAACGCTCTTCGCTTGGCAATCCAAGCCATTTGGCTGAAGCACCTGTACATATAATTACGGCATCAGCATGAATTTCCTTCTCCTCATCAATCCATACTTTATGAGGCGTTCCACTGAAATCAACTTTTGTAGCCAATCCGTAGCGAATATCCGCTCCCATTCTGCTGGCTTGTTTTTCAAAATGCACCATCATTTCAGGTCCCTGAATACCTTCAGGATATCCGGGATAATTTTCTACTTCTGTAGTAATTGTCAATTGTCCACCAGGCTGAATTCCTTGGTATAAAACAGGTTTCATGTTGGCTCTGGCTGCGTAAATTGCAGCAGTGTATCCCGCAGGTCCGGATCCAATAATTAAAACCGATACTTTTTCTATAGCTGATTGTTCCATATTAGTCTTTTAATCTTTGCAAATGTAAGTTTTGTATTGAGAACCATATCCACAAAAAGCACCCAATGCGCCATTGCTGATGTTCCCTTTTACAACGCCCGGAGAAGAAAAAGGATTGCCGATCGATTGAAAAGCAAATTCCCAGGTTCTCCAGAATTCATAGCTGGCTTTATCAATATTGGTCAACTTCACAGTAACGGTATCACCCAGTTTAAAGAAACCATAGTTTTCTCTTTCGAAGGGTAGATTTTTGTTTACCCCTCTGTCAATCGTAATCGTATATTTTTTGCCATCAATGATATCGTCGTCAAATACACTGTTAAAACCCGGATAAAAAGGCTGACTATTCACGCGGGTAAAATAGCGGATATAATTTCCCAGGCCAGGGGGATCAGAAATAATGCCTTTCAACACTCTGAAACTATCGTTGGCAGGGCGGTTGGGAACTTTATCGGACCATAAGCTGTCAATTGTTTTAGTAATATTGGGGATAGTGGTGCCAGACTTATATTCCTGGCCATTGTGCTGTATGCTTAACTGATAGGACTTACCCGTTTCTCCTAACATCATATTGTTAACGGGACTGGTGTAAAAAACCAGCCTTGCTCCGCCAGTTGTCTTAATTTCATTTTTAACCAGGTTAACGCTCCTGGTTCCATCGCTTAACTGAACAGTTGCGTTTTGTATGTAAGAAGCAAAAAGGGCTGCCGTATCAATGGTTGAGAAATAATTGAGCGAACTGGATAAAACTACAATCGGTGGTCTTCCACTTTCAATTTCAGCATCCACCACCAACCGGGGTTGATTATCAGGTGGTGCAATCTGGATATCCTTTTCGCAGGAAACCAAAGCAAGCGCAAAACTCAAAACCAGATAAGCTCTTTTCATGCATATATAACACTAGAGCACTAAAATAGATTAATAAGTTTTAAAATAGATTAACGGGTTCGGAATCGAATAAAAAAACGCCCCAGATGATGGGGCGTTTTCGTAAAAGATAGCTTCAGGCTATCCACTGCCTGAAGCGGTATTATTAACCCAAATATGCTTTTAAGGCGTTGCTGTATCTTGCTTTTTGTAAGCGCTTGATTGCACGTTCCTTAATTTGTCTGATTCTTTCTTTTGTTAAATCATACTTCATTCCGATTTGTTCAATGGTCACTCCATTTTCACCATCCAGACCAAAATAAGCATTAACTATTTCTGCTTCTCTTGGGCTTAATGATTTTAACACACGACGAATTTCCTCACGCAATGAATCTTTCATAACGTCTTCGTCTGTATCATCAGAACCTTCCAACAAATCACCCATAGCCACATCTTCTGCTTCATGCACAGGTGCATCTAATGAAGTGTGACGGGTATTGCTCTGGAAGATATTATTGATTTCAGTTTCGCTCATTTCAAGAATCTCGGCTAGCTCTTCAGTAGAAGGTTCACGCTCGTGTTCTTGCTCAAAAGCCATATATGCTTTATTGGCTTTGTTGTAAGTACCAATCTTATTCTGAGGTAAACGCACCAAACGACCTTGTTCTGCCAAAGCCTGTAGTATTGATTGACGAATCCACCAAACCGCATAGGAGATGAATTTGAAACCTTTGGTTTCATCAAATCTTTGTGCAGCTTTAATCAAACCTAAGTTTCCTTCATTAATCAAATCACTTAAAGACAAACCTTGGTGCTGGTATTGCTTTGCAACGGATACAACGAAACGTAAGTTGGCTTGCACCAATTTATCCAACGCTCTCTGATCTCCCATTTTGATTTTCTGCGCCAAAGTAGTTTCCTCTTCGGGGTTAATCATTGGAATTTTGGAAATCTCTTGTAAATACTTCTCTACTGCTTGCGAATCTCTGTTGGTAATCTGGGTTGCGATCTTGAGTTGCCTCATGTTGTACTGTTGCTTTATTATATAACGAGTAGAATACCGGATTTGTTATAACAAAAATCAAAACGGTATAATTCTCCAAAAATTACGGTAAATACAAAGGTACAATTTTACAATGAATTTCAGGCTTAAACCCGCAAAAAAACTTGGTAATTCCATCAAAATCAAGCTTATTTGTAAAAAAGCAGGATATATGATTGATTTTAGATCGGATACGGTTACCAGGCCTACAGCCGCAATGTTGAAAGCCATGCAGGATGCCGTTGTGGGCGACGATGTATTTGGGGAAGACCCTACTATCAATGAATTAGAGCGTTTATGTGCTGAAATGTTTGCCATGGAAGCTGGCTTATTCTGCCCAAGCGGTACAATGACCAATCAGATTGCCATTAAATGCCATACACAGCCGGGAGATGAAGTTATTTGCGAAGCCCTCTCCCATGTTTATTTGTATGAAGGGGGTGGAATTGCCTCTAATTCTGGGGCATCTGTGCAATTAATTCCTGGCAACTTTGGGAGGATTACAGCTGTTCAGGTAGCAGCAGCCATCAACAATAAAGAAGACGTTCACCGTCCACTGAGCCGTTTGGTTAGTTTGGAAAACACCGCAAATAGAGGCGGTGGAACTTGCTACAATTTTAATGATATTCAATTAATTAAAGAGGTTTGTATTAATAATAATTTAAGTCTACATTTAGATGGGGCTCGGGTTTTTAATGCCATTGTTGCCAAAAAAGAAAAGCCTGAACAATATGGCAGGGTATTCGATTCTGTATCTGTTTGCCTAAGTAAAGGTTTGGGGGCACCTGTTGGAAGTGTTTTACTGGGTAATCGTGATTTCATTAAAAAAGCCCGCAGAATCAGAAAAGCCATGGGTGGTGGCATGCGTCAGGCAGGTTATATAGCGGCTGGTGCATTATATGCACTAAAACACCATGTAGAACGCCTAGAACAGGACCATCATCATGCTGCATTAATTGTAGGTGCATTACAGAAAAAAGATTTTGTGGGCATCATTCCTCCAGTAGAAACAAATATTATCTTATTTGAAGTAAAAGGCAGATTTACCCCCAAATTACTAGTAGAAGCATTGGCTTCAAAAGGAATTTTAGCTATTGCCATGAGTCCAACACAAGTAAGAATTGTTACCCATTTAGACATTTCCGAAAGCATGGTAAAGCAAACAATTAGGGAGATTGAATCCCTTTAAATAACTTTGACGACTCAAAATTGAACTGCAGATAATAGAATATGCTACCAAGAATTAATCCTACGAGTACACAAGCCTGGTTTTTATTAAAGAAGCATTACGACGATGAAATGAGCAGAAAGCATATGAAAGATCTTTTTGCTGCAGATCCGGAAAGGTTTCAACACTTTTCCCTGTGTTTAGACCAGTTGGTTTTTGACTTTTCTAAAAATATAATCAATCCTAAAACGATGCAATTGCTGTTTCAACTAGCAGACGAATGTCAGTTGAGCGATGCAATCAGAGATCAATTTGCAGGTATAAAAATTAATGAGACCGAAAACCGATCTGTATTACATACAGCATTACGCAATTTTTCGGACACTCCTATTTTGGTGGATGGCAAAGACATCATGCCCAAAATAAAAAAAGTACAGCAGCAAATGGCTGTTTTTTGTGAGCAGATACATAATAAAAACTGGAAAGGATATACGGGCAAAGCCATCAAATACATAGTAAATATTGGTATTGGTGGTAGTGATTTAGGACCTGTAATGGTAACAGAAGCATTGAAACCTTACTGGGTAGAAGGCATTGAAACTTATTTTGTAAGCAATGTAGACGGGACCCATATTGCAGAAACGCTTAAAAAATTGAATCCGGAAGAAACCTTGTTTCTGGTTGCTTCTAAAACCTTCACCACACAAGAAACCATGACCAATGCCTTCACAGCAAGACATTGGTTTTTGGAGCATGCCAAAGAGGAAAAATACATTGCCCAGCATTTTGTAGCACTGAGCACAAATGAAAAAGCAGTGACTGATTTTGGAATAGACAAAAACAATATGTTCGAGTTCTGGGACTGGGTGGGTGGTAGATATTCTTTATGGAGTGCAATAGGTTTATCTATCGCCTTAACCATTGGATACAATAATTTTGAAACCTTGTTAAAAGGTGCGCACAAAGCAGACGAGCATTTCAAAACAGAAAAATTTCAGCAGAATATTCCTGTAATTATGGCTTTGCTGGGTATCTGGTACACGAACTTCTTTGGCGCACAAAGTGAAGCCATTTTACCTTACGATCAGTACATGCATCGTTTTGCCGCCTATTTTCAGCAAGGAAATATGGAAAGCAATGGAAAGAGTACAGACCGTAACGGGAATCCGGTGAATTATGCTACTGGTCCAATTATATGGGGTGAACCCGGCACCAATGGACAACATGCTTTTTATCAATTGATTCATCAAGGTACTCCATTAATCCCCTGCGATTTTATTGCACCGGCTATTTCTCATAACCCTATTGGGGACCATCATGTAAAACTTTTGTCCAACTTCTTTGCACAGACAGAAGCCTTAATGAATGGCAAGTCTGAAAACGAAGTGAAAGTGGAATTGATGAAAGCAGATAAGAAAGACGAGGATATGAAAAAACTCAGCCCATTCAAAGTATTTGCTGGAAACAAACCCACTAACTCTATTCTGGTAAAGCAGATTGATCCATCAACACTGGGAATGCTGATTGCTTTATACGAGCACAAAATATTTGTACAGGGAGTTATCTGGAATATTTTCAGTTACGATCAGTGGGGAGTGGAATTGGGTAAAGAACTGGCCAACAAAATTTTACCGGAACTAACCAGTGACGAAACGGTTAATAGTCATGATTCCTCAACCAATGGTTTGATTAATAGCTTTAAGAATTTCAGAAAAAACCAGGAGGCTTAATATGGATGCCATCAATATTAGACCCATACATCCATCGGATAATGCTGCTATTGCCCATATAATACGTACTGCATTAACTGAGTTTGGAGCCAACAAACCAGGTACTGTTTTTTACGATGATACCACAGATCATCTTTTTGAATTATTTGCCTCTACCCCCAAAAGCGGGTATTTTATTGCAGAAAAAGACGGGGTGATTGTTGGAGGTGCCGGCTACTTTCCTACCGAGGGATTACCAGCATCCACCTGTGAACTGGTGAAAATGTATTTGAATGCGTCTGTGCGTGGCATGGGCCTGGGAAGAAAAATGATTGATTATGTATTAGCGGCCGCAAAAGAAGCAGGTTATGAAGAGGTATACCTTGAAACCATGCCGGAGTTGAACAAGGCAGTAAAAGTATACGAGCAATTTGGCTTCCACTATTTAAACGGCCCAATGGGAAATTCAGGACACAATGGTTGTGATATCTGGATGCTGAGAACATTATAAGCCTTAATACCGCGCAAAATAATTGATTACCTACCAAAGCTTGGTAGGACACCAATCTCCATAGCGGTTACCCAATAGAAACCCAAAAAGAATTTCGTGTGTTCCTTTGCTTATGGTATTCAAACGGGAAGTCTGAATATCATAAGAGTAACCAATGTTAAAAGTATTGCTGATATTAATTCCCACCATAGCAGCGAATCCATCTTTATAACGATAGGAAGTGCCCGCCCATAGAAGATCCTGGTATTGTAACTTGGCATTGATATCAAACCCTAATGGCAAGGGGCTTATATATCTAATTAAAGTGGAGGGAAGCAAGGTAAAATCTTCTGATAAAGGAATTCTATATCCTGCACTTAAAAATAAATGCGGTACCAGTTTCCCTTTGGTTAAGGAAACCGTATTATCTGAAAATGCAATATTCTGAGGAATAATTTGCTGCGCTGCTAAACCTATAAAATAATCTTTAGAATACAACCAAAGTCCTGCGCTGATATCCGGTTTAATGCGATTAATTATACCACTGGAAGCCACAGCTGGATCAACGGTTGTGTTACCAAAATTTAGTTTGGAAGCATCCAGACTCATATTGGTAATTCCTGCTGAAATGCCTGCTGATAAATTCATGGTTGGTGATAATCCTAAATGATAACTATAAGTACCATACGCAGCAAAACGATTCAGTGGTCCTGTTTTATCATTTAGGATGGTAAAACCTACTCCATGATGTGCTGGCGCTGCTTGGTAATCTCTCCAGTAAGCTTCCCCTCTTGGGTTCATCCCTGGTGACCTGAATCCTGTTGCAGAAGCCGATTGATAAGGATCTTTTTTCATAGGACCGTGCATGGAAAGATACGTGGTTACCGGTGCATCCTGTAACCCCACCCATTGCATACGATGACTGGCTTTAACATCCCAATAATTTTCAATACCGGCCACAGCTGGATTAATCATGAAGTTATTCATGATATATTGGGTGTAATAAGGGCGTTGCTGAGCGCTCGCCACCAGTGCCAATCCCAATCCCACTAAAAAAAGAAATCCCTTTTGCCTCATTTTATCTGATAATTGTTACAGAACCTGTAATGATTTTTCTACCGTTCTTTGGGTTAATTACATAATAATACGTTCCAATTGGCAATGGCTTTCCATTGCGGGTACCATCCCAATCCACTGCATACTCTATACTGCTGTATACCAATCCACCGTATCTGTCATATACATCAACGGTTGCGCCTGGATAACTTTCCAGGTATTGAATTCTCCATCTGTCATGAAAACCATCCCCATTGGGTGAAAATGCATTGGGTATAATCGGCGCTAACAACAATTTCACAAATACCGTATCAGAAACAGAACAGCCACCAATACCTGTAAGATCCAATTTATAGGTGATATCACTCAAAGGTGTTGTTTTAGGAACTGAGTCAGTTGTACTATTTAAATAGGCTGCCGGAGACCATTGATACTGTAAATTAGTACCGTAAACAAATTCAGGCTTCAGTGCTTTGGTTCCCCCTTCCAGTACTACAAGATTCGGCCCTAGTTCCAGCACCGGATAAGGATGTACCGTAATTACCTTGCTCACCGTATCACTAACACAACCCTGCGCATTATAAAAATAATAACTAACGGTAAAGCTTCCTGAATCTGTAAATGCCTTGCTTGGATTTTGTTGTGCGGATCTATCAGAGCCGCCTAAATTCCATTCCCACCTTACAGGAGCACTTGTAAAGCCATTACCCTGATCACTGAACTGAATCAGATCGCCGCGACAAACTTCTGTTGCAGAAGCTACTAAATTGGCTTTTGGCCATGGATAAATGGTAGTAAGTGTTTGTGTTAATGAATCCACACAGCCATCTTTGGTAGTAATGGTTAAGCGAACTGTTTTATTCCCTGTTGTTGTGTATTGATGTGTAGGTTCTTTAAGTGTGGAAGAGCTTGGATCATTGGGATCTCCAAAATTCCATGCATAACTGAACAATGCTTCTGATCCATCTGCAATGGTGCTCTGATTTAGAAACTTACCCCTTCCGTCGGGCAAACAAATTTCTGGCAAACTAAATGCAGGTTTAGGCAAATGATTCACCCGAATAATTTGCTGATTGGCTGCACTTACGCAACCACTATCCGTAACTACCTGCAGTGAGGCAGTATAGGATTGAGCTGCAGCAAAAACATGCGAGAACGGAATGTTATTGGTTCTTGAACTATTTTGACCGTCTCCAAAATTCCAGTTCCAAGTAACAATATTGCTGAAGTTGGCCACAGAACTATCAGTGAAAAGAATATTATTTTTCTCGCAAGCCGGATCTGCAATCCCCCATTTGGCAACAGGTGAAGGCCAGACAGTGATAGGCTGAAATGCAGAGTCTTTACAACCTGCATTATTTTGTACCAAATACTTTAATGTGTCATTACCAACGCCAGTTGTTACTGGATTTAACAAACCAGTAGCACTGATTCCCTTACCTGAATAAGTGGAAGTAACAGGCAATGCAGAAATAAAGGACCCCTGTGTAATAAGCCTTGGTGTTGCATCGTAGCAGATATCTCTGATATCAGCAAAGCTGACTGCAGGCGCATAAGTTACCGGAACAATCTTTGTGAGGGTTCTGGAACAAGATTCTGATTGACCAGAATATGCTTTGATCATTACAGCATAATTCTTGGTTGCTGGTGTAGAATTAGTGGTTGGTATGCCATATCTGATGGCGTATTTTTTGCTAAAAGCAGGAGTTTGATCTGTAACTACTGTAGCAGGTGCGCCTGTAAAATCCCAATACACTTCCAGCTTGGTAACATCTCCAAAATCAACCGTACTTTGATTGATGATTTTGATAGAATCGTTGGTACATAAAGGAATGCCATTAAGCAAATTGGCCACTTCAAATTTGGGAACAGGTGTACTTCCGTTCACTGTAAATGACTTACTATCAGTTGATACACAGCCACGATTAGAAGTTACTTGTAAGGAAACCGTATAATTACCATACCACTTATAACTTGGAGAAACCGTTTTGTTATTAGTTGTGGTAGTTAATGGAACAGGTCGTTTATCGGCAGGCACAGTAGAAACACCATCATCAAACTTCCAGAGATAACTAAATCCAACTTCAGATCCATCGGCAATTTTGGAAGTATCTGTAAAAGTAGCAGTAGCATCGTTCAGACAAACTTCAGGTAGAACAAAACCAACTACTGGTAAAGGATTTGCATTAAAACCACCCGGCAATCGGAAGGTATCACTAACACAACCAGTATTGCTGACAACATTTAAGTATACATTTTTAGCCCCCCAGTTTGGATACGTGTACGATTGAGCCGCATTGGTATTTTGTGTAACCACTCCTGCCCCATTGTCCAGGTTCCATTTCCATTGTGCAATGTTGTTATTGGCAACTCCTGCAGTAATAGTGGAAGCATCTGTAAATACAATATTACTGTTTTCGCAGGTTACTGCAGGTACAGTAAATTTAGCCAGTGGCTTATTGGATAAATTGAGGGAAATATTTTCAGAAGCCACACAACCAAAATCAGAAATGGCAGAAAGCTTCACCGTATAGTTACCTGCAGCTGCAAAAGTTTTGACAGGATTTTTATCTGTAGAAGTAGTTCCATCCCCAAACTCCCAGTTCCAAGAAACGATGGCTCTACCTGACCCCGTTGATTGATCTGTTAATTGAATAGGGGCTGTAACACAACCTGTATCTATAGTTGCGATACTGAACTTTGCTTGAGGGGCATCCCCTACTACAATGTTATCAGTAATTTCCTGCTCATTGGTATTACTACAGCCATCTGATTGTGGAGACAAAGATGTTGTGGTAAATTTTACCGGATAGGTACCAGCCGCAGTGAATGTATAAGACTGAGGTATTTGATAAACATAATAAGTTTTACCGTTGGATGTATACGTTGAATCGAAATTGGTTGGATTATAGGTTAATGTCGGAGGCCCGTTCAAGCTACTGGCATTTGTAAAATCCAAAACAATCTTTGTTGGCTGATAACTAAGAGCCAGTTTGATAGAGAAGCTTGTTCCAACACAGGTTGCTGAATAATTCACGGTAGCCAGTCGAGGAAACTGATTCTGAATAGTTACCGGTGGATTTAAATCTACAATATTGGTGCCCGCATTGTAACCATAACTTTCTACATTCCCCATGCCATAAGCAATGGCAATAAAGCCACTGTCCGCCTTAATATTATGACTGGGATTATTTAGCGTACTGTTGGTTACATCTTCTCTTAAATAGGAGTAATCAGAATTGGGTATAGGAATCCAATTAGATGCGGGAGCTGCTCCGTCAATCTTAAGACTAGCTGTATTGGCCGTCTTCATAATAACATTCAGATAATGAACAGTAATATTGGTAGCCGGTGGAGTTAAATCTCTTCTGGCAGATATAACACTCACATTATTGATGGTTTGCTCCAAAGGATTAATGGTAATAATTTCAGGGTCACCAATATTCCCCGCATCACAACTCATAGAAGTCATGTACTGAACAACTAGTATTGGTTTGTCTGAAGCAATGATATTAGCCTGAGCACTATTTAGGTCATAGTAACTATTTTGTTTCAATGAACCAGTGTTTAACTGAGCCCCATTAACGGTAACAACCGTAGTAGGGTCTTTTACGATAATCCTGTATAAATCGCCCTGCTTTCTTGCAAAGGGTGCTGTAATATAATTTCTCCCCCAAGCATTGGATGGGAATACCTGTTGAAATAAATTGTCGCCCCCATTAGTACTGGTAACGCTAGAATTACAAAATCCCGTCCAGGAGGATCCGGTAAAAACTGCAATCGGCTTACAAGTTGACCCGGTTGTTGAGATACTTCGTATGGTAGATCCTGTTAAATCTGAAATAGACTGAACCTGATATACATCACCTTTATTGAGGGAAACCGTATATGCCTGTCCGGCAGTACGAATTGGGATTCCGGAACTATTGGCTTTTAAATTTAACTCAACCGTTGTATTGTCTTCAGTTGCAACAACCGTAATCTGACTTCTACCCTGATTCGTAATCTGAGTAAAGTTTAAAGAAACATATTCTTTACCCAACACATTCGTTGGAAAAACAAGTGTTGAACCAGATCGGGCTGCATTTAGAATGTGGGCATATAAAACAATTGGCTTCTCTGAAGTAACGTGTATCCCCTTACCTGTATTGGTTCCTTCAGCCTGTGCATTATATACCAAATAAAATGCCGGAGAAATCTGGACTGTAGTCGCCTGATTAGCAGTAACGGAAAAAGGAATAGTTCGTCCATCCAGCTCAACTACCCCATTGGTATTTTCAGTGGAGGAAATGTACAAAGCCATTCTGGAATTGGTATTATCTATATGGGCTGGATAAGCCAACCAAAAGTCTTTACCTCTGTTCGAAAAGTCTTGCGCATTTAATCCGTTAAAAACGAGTAAAATTAGTAAAGCTAGAAAACAAAATTTCTTCATCAGTTCGGGGGGCTTTCTCCATTCAGCAATTGAGTAACAATAATACTCCAATAAAGGCAAATTCTAAAAACAAGAGCTATTAAAATCGGCTATTGCTGCTTTTCAATAGACCAGCAGAAGCTGGACCATTACAAAAAAGTAAATCTAATATGCTCATATGGGGTTTAAAGCCAATTCTATCTTTAAAGACCTGATCGTATTCCGGCAGATCCCAATCCGGGTTCTTGCTGGGCAAAATAGTATTACGGGCGTCAACCGTATCCTGATCTACCACATGAATAAACTCGTCTGTTGCAGAAATTACAGGTTTCACTTTCAGCATTTTTAAAACCCATGCGACCAATTTTCGGTCTAAACTCATCAGGTACATTTCTTCTTGACTCAGCATTTCCCGGATTCCATCCCGGTAATATTCATAAAAGGGAGCCCGGTTGTAACTGGCATCCAATGCCCTCATATGCTGAACAATCCATTTTTCCCGGTAGTCAATTTTTATCTCTCTGAAAAGTGCTTTTTGGTCGCGACCCTTTTGCAGGGGGACAGATAAATTCATCACTCCATTGGCCCCCGGAATAAGGGTTCTGTTTCGAAAACTTCCTTTTTGATAGCTTTCATATTCTTCAAATATTATATTTGAAAACTGAAACAAAGTTTTATAATAATCAACTGTTCCAAAATATTGATATTCAATTAATAATATGCTCATTTATTATTTTGTTGAAGTTGGATACTACTACTGGAATAGTAGGGCTAATCAGATTCAATAAACTAAATTTTTATATTCAATTAAAATTTATAAATTATTTATATTCAATGCTTTAATTAATTTTTTATTTACTAAATTATTTAATACAAAAAAAGAAGGCTGGTTTCGCCTGTTTTGCTAAATACATTAGCCTACAAGTTACAAAATTTTAACTCGCTTCCGGGAGAAAATCACCTATTTTCGAATAAAATTTACTGCATTGAAATTGCTCCCACTCTACCTGATGCTGACCCTCGTTTTTGTTAGCTGTGCCGCGCCCAAAGAACTGGAATACCGAACGGTCAAAAATATTGAACTTAAGCAACTGGGTTTTAACCAGTCCAAATTGAATTTTGAACTGGTGTACTTTAACCCCAATAAATTTGGATTAGATTTAAAAAAAGTAGACAGTGATGTGTATTTAGACAATACTTATTTAGGCAAATTTCAATTAGACACTTTAATGCGGATTCCCAAAAACAGTGAATTCATTCTCCCTTCCTCCATCAATATCAATATGCAGAACTTATATAAAAATGCAGCTCAGCTATTGTTCAAAAAGGAATTGACTATCAAGGCAAAGGGAAATATAAAAATAGGTAAAGGGGGTATTTTCAGAACATTTCCCTTTACCTATGAAGGAAGACAGGAATTTAACCTGTTCAAATAAGTTTATTGCAAAAAACTTGCGTTATTGTACCAGTCTGCAAGGTATTATTGCACCGGTGGAATATGACAAGGTTTAGGTGGTTTAGGACCTCCACCTTCTTCGGCTCTCTTACAAATCGGAGGTAATTTTGCATAAGATTCCGACTCCGCTTTGTCTTCATTTGCATCAAATCCAGCATTATTCAATGCCGCTTTGATCATAGACTCATCAGCCCTATCTGGCCAATATTGAACTTTAATTTCCCCTTGTAACAGATTGATTTTCCATTGAATAAGGCCAGACTCCATGGTAGTTTGGTTGGCCTGTACCAAGTATTTTTCTAAAATAACTTTGCATTCCCAACACTTCAGATTGGCCGATTTTATGGTTACCCATTGCTGCTTGGGCTGCTGGGCAATGGCCTGTAAGGACAAAAAAACAGCACCTGTCAAAAGGATTTTTTTAATCATACTATGCTCTTTCATTAGATATAAAAGAAAATTCAAACTATTTTCCCCAGTTTGCTGGATCCTGGCTCCATTGCATCAGGGTTTCTTTGGTATCAGCTGTTACCAATCCCTTCTCAATCGCCAATTCAATTAATGTAGGATAATTGGTTAAGCTCGACGTTTTAACCCCTGCTGCTTCACAGGCTTCTTTGGCAGCATGGAAACCGTAGTTGAAGATAGATACCATTCCAACAATCTCTGCACCAGCTGCTCTCAATACTTCCACCACTTGCAAACTGCTTTTTCCAGTAGAAATAAGATCCTCAATTACCAGAACCTGCTGCCCTTTCTCTAAAGCGCCTTCAATCTGATTACCCAGTCCGTGTTCTTTGGGTTTGGGTCTAACGTAAACAAACGGTAGTTTTAACTGATCAGCAGCCATCGCTCCCCAGGGAATACCTGCAGTGGCAACACCTGCCAGTACTGTTGCTTCAGGAAACTGCTCAAAAATAACACTGCACAATTCACTCTTTACAAAATCGCGTACATAAGGAAAAGACAACACTTTTCTGTTATCGCAATAAATAGGGCTTTTCCAGCCACTTGCCCAGGTAAATGGTTGTGCAGGACTTAATTGAATGGCCTGTACTTGTAGTAATTTTTCGGCTACTGCTTTTTCATTAGTCATGCTACAAAAGTAA
>Ga0208492_1000481_pt1 | contig 33590 bp, 31 predicted proteins | sample Subbioar_CSW14AB_FD_184820 | JGI IMG/M metagenome (GOLD analysis project Ga0208492, IMG submission 184820) | Serpentinite rock and fluid subsurface biosphere microbial communities from McLaughlin Reserve, California, USA - CR12Mar_CSW14AB (SPAdes) | ecosystem: Environmental > Terrestrial > Deep... | reverse complement strand
GGGGGAGTGGCGCGCCCGCCACTGACCTGCGTCCGCCGGCGGCGATGGCGCAGCGCTATCTTCGTCATTCCGCGTTGCTGCAATATCTGCTGGGGCATCTGCGTTTCAATCCCGAGCAGCGTCTGCGCGCCGGGCTGGCGCATCTGTCGTTCGCGCCTGCCGTGGCGTCCACGCCGCCGAAACCCTATTACGCCGCTGAACTCGAGCGCGTGATGACGAAGTTCTTTGAACGCATCGCGCCCTATCGCGGCGGCCGATTGGTAATGGTGTTCGACTGCGATCGCACCGCACTCAATCGGGGTGAACCCGACAGGGACGCCGCGCGCCTGGCCGCCATGGCACAGGCCCGCGCGCAAGGCGCGCTGGTGGTGGATACGCAGGACAGCTTCGGCGACTACATCGCCCGCAGCGGTCGGCATCTCGAAGTCTCGCCGCTGGACACGCACTGGAATCGTGAAGCCACGCGTCTGGTCGCACGTGACATCGCCGCTGCGCTGAGCGCGACCGCGCCCTGACGGCAGCGAGCGGCGCCCCAGGCGTACGCTCTGTCATGGTGCGTTGCCTTGCAATCGTGCTAGCTTGTCGGCCGATGTCCCGGCGCGCGCGGGGAGAAATGGGCGCCCGGGAATGACACACACCAGCGGTATTCGGGGGAGGAATGACCATGGTCGGAGTGGTGTTGCTGTTTGTTGGCGCCGTCTTGCTGGTCAACAGCATGGGCGGGCTTGGACGGGTCGACCTGCGTTCGATGGCGATCATGAATTTCATGGTGGCCGGGCTGGCGCTGTTCGCGACCGTATTGCAATTCGTACGCGCGGAGACCACGGCGCAGTTCTTTGGTGTCGCGCAATTCTTTCTCTTTTCCTTCACCTACACCTATGTCGCCATCAGCATGTGGTGGGAACTCGACATGCGCGGTTTCGGCTGGTTCTGTTTCTTCGTCGCCTTGACCACCATTCCCTGCGCCATCGTCACCTTTCAAGGGGGCGATCTGCGCTTCGGCACGTTCTGGCTGATCTGGGGCGTACTGTGGTACATGTTCTTCATGGCCAATGTGCAGGGCCGTGATTTCGGCAAGCTTCTGCCCTATACCAGCATGACGGTCGGCGTGCTGACCTGCTGGATACCCGGTTTGCTGATCCTGACCGGTAACTGGTGAACACGAGGTCCTTGTGACGCGTATGCTGATTTCACTCGTCACGCTGTTGGCGATGGTGGCGCTGGTGTTTGCCGGCCTGGGCTGGTGGTCGGCGCGCGCCGCGCCGGCCGCGCCGGGCGTGGTGAACGACCGTCTGGCGGCCTGCGATCCCGCGCCTCATTGTGTTTGCAGCGATGCCGGGGAGAGCAGCGACACCGTGCACTGGGTCGAGCCCATCGGCCTGCCCGTGCTCAGCGATGAGACGCGTTGGCGCGTGATACGGGAGGTGCTGGCCGCGAGCGGCGGCAAGGTCGAGCGCCAGGAGCCGAGCTACCTGCACGCAACCTATACCAGTCGCGTGTTCCGCTTCGTGGACGACGTTGAAATGCGCATGGACGGCGGACGTCTGCAGGTGCGCTCGTCGTCGCGGGTCGGCTATTCGGACCTCAACGCCAATCGCCAGCGCGTCGAGGATCTGCGCTCGCGACTCATGGTCGCGATGGCGGGCGTAAAGACCTGAACGACGCGCTCAGCGCGCGAACCAGGCAAGCAGCGCCACCAACACCACACCGCCCGCTATCCACAACCAGATGTTGCCGCTGCTTGCGGCGGGCGCGGCCACAGCCGGCGTTGTCGCCTGTGCGTCTGCCGCGGCGACCGGGGTGCCCTCGGGATTCAACAGCGTTTCGAATTTCGCGAAGAACTCACCAGCCAGCTTCTGCGCGGTCTTCTCCACCAGTGCGCCACCCAATTGCGCGAGCTTGCCGCCGATGTCGGCCTTGACGTCGTAGTGCAGGATGGTGGCCGCGCCGTCCTCTTCCAGACGTACGCGCGAGGTGATGCGCGCGTGGCCGGCCGGACCGCCCTTGCCTTCGCCGCTCAAGGTGTAGGATTCCGGTGCGACGATGTCGGCAATCGCCACGGCGCCGGTGAAGCGCGCCTTGAGCGGACCGACCTTGGCACTCACGGTGGCTTTGAAATCAGTGGGCGTCAGCGCCTCGATGTCCTCGCAGCCAGGGATCGCCTGGCGCAGGATCTCGACATCGTTCAAGGCGGCGAACACGCGCTCGCGCGACGCATTGATGCGGATTTGTTCGGTCAGTTGCATGGAGAAGTCCGAGGGCGATGATGGCTCACCGCCCCTCTAGGTGCGAATTCAATCGCACATTAAACGGAAATGCGCAGGCGCGAGTTCCTGCAAATGCATGTGCGAATGCATTCGCAGCTACAGCTTCATCGAATTCGGGCCTTTGAGATTCAACATCTGGCGGGCCTCATCGGGCGTCGCCACTTCCAGCGACAAGCCTTCCAGCACCTTGCGTGCGAGGCGCACCTGCTCGGCCGAGTTCTCGGCCAGACGGCCGGGGCCGCCCCACAGCGAATCCTCGAGACCGACGCGCACATTGCCGCCCATCGCCGCCGCCTGGGCCGCGACCGGAATCTGATTGCGACCGGCGCCGAGCACCGACCACACATAGGCATCGCCGAACAGGCGATCGGCGGTGCGCTTCATGTGCATCACGTCTTCCGGATGCGCACCGATGCCGCCCATGATGCCGAACACCGTCTGCACGAACAGCGGTGGCTTGACCGCGCCTTCCTCGAGGAAGTGGGCGAGGTTATAGAGGTGCGACGTGTCGTAGCACTCGAACTCGAATCGGATGCCGCGATCGCTGCCCAGACGCAGGATGGTGGCGATGTCACGGTAGGTGTTCTTGAAGACCAGATCGCGGCTGCCTTCCAGATGTTCCACTTCCCAGTCGTGCTTGAATTCCTTGAAGCGCTTGAGCATCGGGAACAAGCCGAAATTCATCGAACCCATATTGAGCGAGGCGATTTCGGGCTCGATTTCCGTGGCCGGGCGCATGCGCTCCTCGACCGTCATATAGGGACTGCCACCGGTGGTGATATTGATGGCGGCATTGGTGCGCTCGCAGATCATGGGCAGGAACTGGCGGAACCACTTCGGGTCCTGGGTCGGGCGGCCATTCTCGGGATCGCGTGCATGCAGATGCAGGATCGCCGCGCCGGCCTCGGCCGCTTCGATCGCGGCGGTCGCGATTTCGCGCGGCGTGACCGGCAGCGCGGGCGACATGGAAGGCGTGTGAATGGCGCCGGTCACGGCGCAGGTGATGATGACCTTGCGTTGCTTAGACATGGATGGTTTCCGTCCTATTTGCGGGCTTCTTGCAACTTGCGCCAGACCAGATTGGGGCGCAGCGGCAGTTCAGTGATTTCGATGCCGAAGGGCGTGAGCGCGTCGCACACCGCATTGGTCAGCGCGCCGGGCACCGAGCTCGGTCGTCCTTCGCCGATGCCACGCGTGCCGAGCGGCGTGTGCGGGCAGGGCGTGGTGGCGTAGGTGATCTCGATATCCGGTACATCGGCGGCGGTCGCGAGCTTGTAGTGCTCGAAGTCAGCGCTCATCTGCTGGCCACGCTCGTCGTAGATGAACTCCTCGAACATCGCATTCGAGAGCCCCTGCACGATCGCGCCGTGCATCTGACCGTCGACGATATTGGGATTGATGAGCGTGCCGACGTCTTCCGACGTCACCCAGCGTTTGATCTTGAAGTCCCCCGAGTCGATATCGACCTCGACGATACAGCAATCGGCATTGAAGCAGATCATCGGTTTGGCGGCCTCGAAGAAGGTGGTGGCGTCCAGGCCGCCGACCTCGCCGTCGGGCATGTTGACCGGCCACATGATGATGCGCTCGACAGCTTCGCGGAATGACTTCTTCTTGCTGCGGTCGCCAATGTAGACGACCTCGCCATCCTTGAATTCGAAGTGCTGCACGCTGGCCTCGATTTGAAAATCGTGGGCCATGATGCGGGTGATCTTGTCCTTCAGTTCGCCGCAGGCGTTGGCCACCGCGCTGACGAAATAGGAGCCGTTGCGCGCGCCGATACTGCCGGCGCCAAACGGCGTGATGCCGGTATCGCCGGTGGTGACCACCACATCGCTCGGCGAGATGCCGAACTGCGAGGCGACCACCTGCGCGGCGGTGGTCTCATGACCTTGACCGCCGGGTGCATCGCCACCGAACACCAGCACCTTGCCACGCGGGTCGAGGCGCACTGTCGCCGCGCCGTAGCCCGGCTGATTCTCCATAGGTACCAGCAGCTCGGAGGCGACGCCGGACAATTCCACGCCGCAGCCAAAGCCGATGCCGAGATACTTGCCTTGCGCGCGCGCCGCGAGCTGTTCGGCGCGGAACTTCGGCAGATCGACCTGCGCCAGCAGGTTGTCCCATACCTTCAGGAAATCACCGCTGTCGTAGTACTCGTTGGTGACCGAGGTGTAGGGCAGGCTGGGCACGAGGTTCATGCGGCGCAAGGCACTCGGCTCCATGCCGATGCGGCGCGCCACCATGTCGACGGCGCGCTCGACCGCGAAGCGCGTCGGAAAATGCCCGAAGGCGCGCGACGGCGTGAGGCTGGCCTTGTTGGTGGTGGCGACCTTGAGGCTGATATCGCCCTTGCCCCAGGTGTAGGCATTGGGCATTTCGACCGCGCCCAGGAAAGGCATGACAAAACCCCAGTACACACCGGTCGTGCCGACGCCGTTGTCTGCGATGCCGCGATTGCGGATCGCGAGCAGCTTGCCTTCCTTGCTGGCCGCGACCTCGAGATAGTTGATCTGATCGCGTTCCTGGCCGACGTTCATCAAGCTCTCATAGCGCGATTCGACCCAGCGCACCGGCTTCTTCAGCGTGCGTGCGGCGTGGGCGATCATGATGTTTTCGCGATAGAACGGCGCCTTCACACCAAAACCGCCGCCCTGATCGCGCGGCGCGATGACGCGCACTTTTTCGCCGGGGATGTCGAGAATGTCGATCAGTGCGAGCCTGTCGATATGCGGACGCTGGGTCGTGATATGGGCGGTCAGACCGTCGCCGTCGTTCCATTCGCACAGCACGCCGCGCGGCTCCATGGGCGTGATACCGGTGCGATGCACGCGGAAGCGTTCCTTCACCACAACATCGGCGTTCTGGAAGATGGCTTCGACTTCCGCGGCGTTCTGGCGTTGCGCTTCCTCGGTCTCGCCGCCGGTCAGGGTCATGCTGAAGATATCGTTGCCGCCGTCTTCTTCGTGCACCAGCGGCGAGTCCGCCAGCAGGGCGAGTTCCGGGTCGAGTACCGGCGTCAGTTCCTCGTAGTCGACCACCACCAGTTCGGCGGCGTCGACGGCGGTGTACTTGTCACGCGCCACGACCAGCGCGACCGGTTCACCATGGAACTTGACCTTGTCGATGGCCAGCGGCCAGAAGGTCGGATAGCGCGCCGGCAGATTAGGCTGTACCACCGCCTGCGGCATGGGTTTGATCAAGTCCTTGATCGCCGCGCCGGTATACACCGCCACCACGCCGGTCAGGGCCAGGGCTTCCGATGCGTCGATGCTCTTGATACGGGCGTGGGCGTATTCGCTGCGCACGAACACCGCGTGCAGCATGCCCGGCACGACCATGTCGGCCAGGTATTTGCCGGCACCGGTGACCAGGCGTTGATCTTCCTTGCGCGGCAGACGCGCGCCCAACCAGTCTTGCGGATTGCTTGCCATGGGCTGCTCCTCAAGCCTTGTCGCGCATCACGCGCGCGGCTTCGCGCACTGCGCGCACGATGTGGACATAACCGGTGCAACGGCACAGGTTGCCGACCAGACCATGACGAATCTCGTCATCGCTGGGGTTGGGGTTGTTGCGCAGGAAGTCGCTCATGTTCATGAGGATGCCCGGCGTGCAGAACCCGCATTGCAGGCTGTGGTTATCGGTGAAGGCCTGCTGCAGAGCGCCGAGCTTGTCACCCCCCAGGCCTTCGATGGTAGTGATTTCATGGCCGTCGGCCTGGACCGCGAGCATGAGGCAGCTTTTTACCGCTTCGCCGTCGAGGTGGATGGTGCAGGCACCGCACACGCCTTCATAGGTGCAACCGACATGAGTGCCGGTCAGCGCCAGTTGTTCGCGCAGGAAATCGACCAGCAGCAGGCGCTCGGGGACGGTCTCTTCAAAGCGCGTGCCGTTGACGGTGACATTGATGACAGGCATGACAGGCTCCCCTTAAGCGCGCGCGCGGGCGAAGGCGCGCAGGCCCACGTCGCGACCGATGGTGCGGATTAATTGCTTGCGGTATTCGGCATCGGCCGACATGTCGGCGTGGGTCTCGGCGGCATCGGCTATCGCCGCCATGGCGGCGACGATGGCGGCCTCGTCCCCCTTGCTGCCGATGAGCCGGGCCTCGCCGAGCGGTGCGCGTTGCGCGCCATCGGCCAGACCCGCGAGGGCAATGCGCGCCGCGCTGCATGCGCCACCCGCATCGAGGCTCACCCGCACCGCGACGCCGATGACCGGCAGGGCATCGGTCACCAGTCCCCATTTCTTGTAGGCACTGCCGGAGCGCGCGACCGGCGCCGGCCAACTCACCGAGAGCAGGATTTCATCGTCGCGTCGTGCGGTTTCGAGCGGCCCGAGGAAGAACTCGTCGGCGGCGACACTGCGCCTGGCGCCGTCGGCCGCGAGCAGATTCATGCTGCCGCCGAGTGCCAGGACCGTGGTCGGGGTGCAGGCCGCGACATAGTTCCAGCACACGCTGCCGCCGATGGTGCCGCGATTGCGCACCTGGCGATCGCCCACATGGCTCGTCGCGTCGCGCAGCGCGGCAAACGCGCCGGTCAATTGCTCGTCGCGTGCAATGTCGACATAGCGGGTCATGGCGCCGATGGTGAGTGCGCCATTGTCGCGACTCACGCCCTTCAATTCCGCCACGCCCTGCAGATCGACAATGCATTGCGGGCGCAGCATGCGCGACTTGATGGCCTGCATGGCACTTTGGCCACCGGCGAGAAAAATCGCCTCGCCGGCGTCGTAGCGCGCGACCGCCGCGAGCGCCTCGGCGACGGTGCGCGGGCGCACGTATTCTTGAATCCTGGCCGGAAACATAGATCTCCCCCGAGCTGAAGGTGGCGTTCGAGTCGAACGCGCGGCGGGTGGATTGTAGCACCGCCATCCCATCCGCCGACCAGTGCACGACGCTTGCCCGTATGGGGCTTGCAAGCCTCTAATACGGGCCGGCCGCGGCGTGTCGCCGAGCGTTCGCAACAGAGAGGGGAGTACCCGTGAATTACAGCATTGAATGTGTGGTGTCGGCCGGCAATCATCTCGGCGAAGGACCGATCTGGGACGCTGAGCAAGGCGCCTTGTTCTGGGTCGATGGCACGGGCCGGCGCGTCGGCAACCCTTCCATCTGGCGTCTCGATCCGCGCACCGGCGCGACGCGCAACTGGTCGCTGGATCACGATGTCGGTGCGATGGCCCTGCGCCGCGACGGCAATGCGGTGCTGGCGCTGGATGACGGCTTCTATTTCTTCGACTTCGACAGCGGCAAGCTTGAACTCATCCATGCCATCGAAGCCGACCAACCGCGCAGCCGCCTCAATGATGGCAAGGTCGACAGGCGTGGTCGCTTCTTCGCCGGCGGCATGGACGACAAGGAAGAACTCAAGATCTGCGGCCTGTGGCGGCTCGACCCAGACTTGACCGTGAGCCGCGTCGATGAGGGCATCATCTGTTCCAACGGCCCCTGCTGGAGCCCGGACGACCGCACCTTCTATTTCGCAGACACCTTTCAGCAGGTGATGTGGGCCTATGACTATTCCCTGGCGACCGGCGATTTATCCAACAAGCGCGAGTTCGCCAGCACCGCCGACATTGCCGGTTTCTTCGACGGCAGCACGGTCGATGCCGAGGGCTGCGTGTGGAACGCACTGGTCATCGGCGGCGAGTTGATCCGCTATACGCCGGACGGCGAAGTCGAGCGTCGCATCGGCATGCCGGTCAAGAACGTCACCAGCCTGTGCTTCGGGGGTGAGAACCTCGATGAGATCTATGTCACTTCAATGGCGCGGGTCAGTCATCCGGCCACCCACGCGCACTTCGCCAGACAGGTGCAACCGCAGTTCGGCGCCGGCAGTCTGTTCCGCATCCGTGGACTCGGCATCCGCGGCTTGCCCGAGCCGCGCTTCGGCGGCTGATGCACCAAGACGCTCAGGCATGGGCGCGCAGTGCGCGCCTGACCGCATCGGCGAAGTGGTCGACGTCGTCCGGCGTGGTATCGAAGGACGTCACCCAGCGCGCCACGGCATCGCGTTCGCGCCAGGTATAGAAATGGAAATCCCGCTGCAGCGCCTCGAGCACGGCACGCGGCAGGCGCGGAAACAGCATGTTGGTTTCGACCGGACAGACGAACTCCACGCCATCGACATCCTGCAGGGCGAGGGCGAGGCGCGCCGCCATGGCATTGGACTGCGTCGCGAGCCGGCGCCATAACTCGCCGTCGAGATAGGCCAGCATCTGCGCGGCGAGAAAACGCATCTTGGAGGCCAGTTGGGTGCTCTGTTTGCGCGCATAGGCGGCGTCCTCGGCCAGCGCGGGATTGAATACGACGACCGCTTCGGCACCGAGCAAGCCGTTCTTGGTGCCGCCAAAACTCAAGGCATCGATGCCGATGTCGCCGGACAGCGCGGCCAGTGACACCCCGAGCGCGGCGGCGGCATTGGCGAAGCGCGCGCCATCGACATGCACCAGCAGTTCGTGATCGTGGGCATGGGCGGTCAGCCCGCGCAGTTCGTCGACGCTGTACAAAGTGCCCCATTCGGTCGGTTGCGTGATCGACAGCACGCGCGGTCGCGCATGGTGCACGCCGCGCGTCGGTCCGAGCGCCGGCGCCAGCAGGGCCGGCGTCAGCTTGCCATCGGCTGTCGCGATCGGCAGCAACTTGCCGCCGCAGTAATGTTCCACCGCCGCGCATTCGCTCTCGACGATATGGGCACTGTCGGCGCACAGGATGGCGTCGTAGCGGCGCGTCAGCGTGGCAAGCGCGACGACATTGGCGCCGGTGCCGCCAAAGGTCAGGAAGGCCTGGGCATCACCGCCGAACGCGTCACGCAGTGCGTCGAGCGCGCGCGCCGTCCACGCGTCGTTGCCATAGGCTGAGGCATGGCCGCTATTGGCGGCGGCGATGGCCGCCAGCACCTCGGGATGCACACCCGCGCCGTTGTCGCTCGCGAGGCTGCGTGTCGTCATGCGGTGATGACCGTGAGCGGCGACCAGTTGCGCTGTCGCCGTGCCAAACGCTGTTCCTTGTCCTCACCGTCAAAATCCGTCGCGACCCGCGCGCAGTGGTCCAGGGGCAGATTCTCGAAGGTATTGGCATTGACGACGGTGCGCTCGCCGTCCGTCAGCTTGCAGCGGGTCAAGGCCAGGATGCCGCAACGGCGACACACCAGAAAGTCGGCGCTGGCGGTGCCGAAGCGATAGGGCAGGGCCTGCGTGCTGTCGGCGATGGTCAGAGTCACGTGCGCCGCGGGATGCGAGGTCCACAGCGCGCCGTGACGGCTGCAGTAATCACAACCGCAGGCACGCAAGGTCGGCGCCGTGGCCAAGGGCCAGGCCAGGGTGTAGCACAGGTTGCCGCAGTGGCAGCGGCCGTGAATGGTGCCGGGCAGTATTTCGCTGGACGCGGACATGGCCGGCGAGGGCGCACCGCGTCCTCAGTTGCGCCGCACCACGCGCAGACCGGACTGGTCATTGCCGCGCTCGACGCGCAATTTGTCGCGCGTCGAACTGGTCAGCTTGTCCGGTCCGGAGCCGTAGCCGCCACCGCGCAACACGCGCACTGTGCAGTCGCCACCTTCGAACACGCTGCCGTCGTCGGGCGCGCCTTCGTAACTGGCGTGGAAACAGTCGTAGACCCACTCCTGCGCGTTGCCGGCGGTGTCGTACAGGCCGAAGGCATTGGGCTTGAAGCGCCCGACCGCGGTCGGCTGACGCGGGTCGAGGCCCGTATCGCAGGAGAAGCAGTGGGCATTGCTGCGACCCACGCCACGGCCCCACCAGTAGGGTGTGCTGGTGCCGGCGCGCGCGGCATATTCCCATTGCGCCTCGGTCGGCAGGCTGTATTCCTTGCCGGTTTGCTGCGACAGCCATTTGGCATAGGCCAGCGCATCGTTCCAGGACACGAACGTGATGGGGATGTCGTTCTGATCGGCCATCGGGCCGAGCTTCGGCATCTTGGTGCCGGTCGCCCGCGCGAACTTGCGGTAGTCGTCGACCGTTACTTCATGCACGCCGATGGCGAAGGATTTCAGCGTGACGGTGTGTTCGGGACGTTCGTCCGCGGTCAGGGCGAGGGGATTGCCCATGGTGAAACTGCCGGCCGGCACCCAGGTCATGAGCGGGCCTTGGCCACCGCCGCGCAAGCCATCACGGAACTGGCCGCGTCTGGACGGCGTGGCCACCGCTTCGGGGGCGGGTTTGGGCTGCGGCTCGACGGGCGTCACCAGTTGGGCAACCGCCGTCGGTTGTTCGTGCTCTGCCGTCTGCGGCGGCACGTCGGCGGCGAGAGCGGCTTGCTCGGGTTCACCTTCGGCTTCGATATCGGTGACAGCGGGGACAACGGCCGGCGCTGTGCCCTGGCTCTGCGACCAGTACCAATAGCCGCCACCGCCGGCCGCGATCAGGGCCAGCAGCACCGCCGTGCGCAGAATATCGAAAGGCTTGCGCGGCGTCTCAGCCTCGACCGGCAGCGTCGCGCGCGCGGCACGCACCGTCGGCTGGGCCGGGGCTTGTTCAACCACGCGCGGCGCGGGCGGCGCGACCATTTCCAGGGGCGCTTCGGCTTTCTCGATGACATCGATGACGATGACGGTGGTGTTGTCCTGGCGCGGCGCGCCGGCATCGTTGACCGCCTGCAGCAAGGCATCGACGCAGGCCTTGGGCGCAGCCTGCGCTTTGCAGATGTCGATGATCTGGCGCTTGTCCAGCGTATCGAGGCCATCACTGGAGAGAATGATGCGGTCACCGCGCCTCAGTTGCAGCGATGACTCGGGACAATCGATCTCGGCGATGTCATCGCCGGTCAAGGCGCTCATCAGCATGTTGCGCGAAAAGCCGGCTTCGGCTTCGACCGGCGTGCCGGCCTCGGCCATGCGATCGAGGAATCCGCCGTAGCTGTGATCGGCGTTTTTCTTGATCAGGTCGCCATCGCGAAGCAGATACAGGTGGCTGTCACCGACGCTGACCCAACGCAGTTGGCCGCGTTCCAGCACACAGGCCACCAACGTGCAGCCCATGCCCTTGAGGGCGGCGGTCTCCGACACGGTCGCGGTGATCGAGCCATTGGCCTGCAGCACCGCTTCGTAGAGGATGTTGGAAATATTCTCGTTGGGGAAATTCTTGGATAGATGGCGGTTGAAGGTCTGCACCGCCATGTTGCTGGCGACGTTGCCCGCCGCATGCCCGCCCATGCCGTCGGCGACGATCACCATGGAGCCTGCGGAATCGGCATCGGCGTCGCCGAGATGCGTGATCAGGAACGCGTCTTCCTGATAGTCCCGAGCCCCGTCTATCTGCGATCCTGAGATGTCGAAGCTTAAGACGCTCAAAGGCAAATTCTCTTTTGAGGTTGTGCAGTCACCTTAAGAAGCGCTCGCATGTTAGCAGTGCCATTGAAATTATGAAAGATAGCGTGGCCCATCCCGATGGCGGCGGAAGCCGTCGCGCGGGCTGGGTATACTGGCTTGTGATCGAAGTCCACGTGAGTTTCCCATGCGCGCGAGCGCGTTCCGCTGCCGGCTCGTGACAGGGTCCCGCGGCGCTCCTCGGCCGGCGCGCGTATTCGTGTCGTGAGTCCGATGCCCGTCGACACCCCGACCAGCCCCGCGCCGCGGCCGTGGGTGGTGGACCTGCGCGCGCTGGAAGCAGCATTGCCCGAATGTCTGTTGTTCGATCAGCAGCGGCTTGCCGAGCGCATTCGCGCCCTGCGCCGCAAACTGCGCGGTCGCGGGCGCAAACTGCGGCCGGCCTACGTCGAACGCAACCTGCGCCAGTTGGGCGACGAGGTCGAGCGCTCGCGTCGGGTGCGCGAAGCCCGCGCCGCGCTACCCATGCGCCTCGACTTCCCCGAGGGCTTGCCCTTCAGTGCCCATGCCGACGTCATCGCCGCCCTGATAGAGCGTCACCAGGTGGTGATAGTGAGTGGCGAGACCGGCTGCGGTAAGTCCACCCAGCTACCCAAGCTCTGCCTGCGCCTCGGCCGGGGCATCGCCGGGCGCATCGGTCACACCCAGCCGCGCCGTATCGCGGCGCGGGCCATCGCGCGCCGTCTGGCCGAAGAGACCGCCACCGTGCCCGGCCGCCTGGTCGGTCATTGCGTGCGCTTTGACGACAACCTCGAGCCGGCGGCGCGGGTCAAGCTCATGACCGACGGCATTCTCCTGAACGAGATCCATCGCGACCCGCAGTTGGCGCAGTACGACACCCTCATCATCGACGAAGTGCACGAGCGCTCCTTGAACGTCGATTTTCTGATCGGCTATCTCAAGCAGGTGCTGGCGGCGCGACGCGATCTGAAACTGATTCTGACCTCTGCCACCATCGACGCCGGCGTGTTCGAGCGCTTCTTCGAGGATGCCGTCAGCTATGTCATCCCCGATCGGTCCCATCCCATCGAGATCCGGTATCGGCCGCCGCCGAGCGACGATGACGACGAGATCGATATCGACGACGCCATCGTCGAGGCGATCCGCGAGCTCGACGCCGAGGCGCGCGGTGACGTGCTGGTGTTTCTGCCGGGCGAGCGCGAGATCCGCGAAGCGGCGCAGCGCATCGGCCGGGCGCACTTCGAAGACACCGACATCTTCACGCTTTACGCGCGCCTGAGCGCGGCCCGTCAGGCACGCATCTTCGAGCCGGGGCCGCGGCGACGCCTGATACTTGCGACCAATGTCGCCGAGACCTCGCTGACCGTGCCACGGGTACGTCACGTCATCGACACCGGCTTGGCCCGCATCAGTCGCTACAGCCCGCGTCGCAAACTGCAGCAGTTGCCTGTCGAAAGGATTCCGCAGGCGAATGCCGATCAACGCAGCGGCCGCTGCGGTCGCGAATCGGCCGGTATCTGTATCCGCCTTTACAGTGAGCAGGATTATCTCGCGCGCCGACCGCGCATCGAACCCGAGATCCAACGCACCAATCTGTCGGGCGTGGTGTTGAAGCTGAAGGCCATGGGCGTGGCGGACGTCGAAGGTTTCGCCTTTGCCGAGGCGCCGTCCATACGCCTGATCAAGGACGCCTACCTGGTGCTGCAGGAGATCGGCGCGCTGGATGCCGAACGCGAACTGACGGTGCTCGGCGCGCAACTCGCACGTTTCCCCATCGACCCGCGGCTGGCGCGTGTGCTGGATGCGGCCAGCAAGCTCAACTGTCTGACCGAGTGCCTCATCATCGTTGCGGCGCTCAGCATCGCCGACCCGCGCGAGCGTCCCCACGAGGCGCGCGATGCCGCTGATCGCGCCCATGCGAGCTTTGCCGACAAGCGCTCGGACTTCATGTGGTTCCTGCGCGCCTGGCCGTTCGCGCGCGAACTGCGCCTGTTGCCGCCCAAGAAGCAGCAGCGCATCTGCCGGCGGCGTTTCCTGTCGGCGGCGCGCATGGCGGAATGGATGCAGTTGCACGACACCCTGACCAAGCTCGCCGCCGATGCGGCATTACCCTGCAATCCGCTGCCGGCGACCTACAAGGCGATACAAACCGCGCTGGCGGCCGGCTTTCTGAGTCAGATCGGTGAGTGGCAGGAGGACCATTACAGCGGATGCCGCAGCATGAGCTTCCAGCTCCATCCGTCATCGGTGCTGGCGCGGCGCGCTGCGCCCTGGATAGTCGCTGCCGAAGTCATCGAGACCCGAGAGCGTTATGCACGCACCGCCGCGCGTATCGAGCCGCAGTGGCTTGAACAGGTGGGGCAGCATCTGATCAAACGCAGCTACGAGGCGCCGCATTACGACGTCAAGCGCGGCTGCGTGCGTGCCACGGAGATCCAGCGCCTCTATGGCCTGACCATCAGTCACGCGCGGCTGGTGGACTATGGCCGCATCGACGCCGAGGCCTCGCGCGCTATCTTCATCGACAGCGGCCTCACGGCCGGTGAACTCGGCGAAGAGCTCGAATGCCTGCGTCACAATCGCGTGCTGCTGGCCGCGGTGCGCGCGCTGGAAGAGCGCGTGCGGCGCCGCGATCTTCTGGTCGGGCACGATGAGCTGCATGCTTTCTACGAGCAACGCCTGCCGGCCGGCATCGCCACACGGCGCGATCTGCTGGCCTGGTTGCGCGAGGATGCGACGCGCATGGCGAGCCTGTGCATGACCGAGCGCGATGTCACCACCGCGCAGTTCGGTTCGGTGCAGGCCTGGCTGTTCCCCGATGAACTGAACATCGGCGGCACGCCCTGCCGCCTGAGCTACCGTTTCGAACCCGGCCACGCGCGTGACGGCTTGAATGTGCGCCTGCCGCTGGTGCTGCTCACGCGCTTGCGGGTCACGGACCTCGATCGTCTGGTGCCGGGCATGTTGAGTGAGAAGGTCGCGGCCTTGTTGCGTGCCCAGCCCAAGGCGCGGCGGCGGCTGGTGTCGCCCATTCGCGAATTCGCCATGGCCTGCGTCGAGGCGCTGGGCCAGATTGCGGGGCCCTTGCCGATCGCGCTCGCGACCGCGCTGTCGCGCATGACCGGCCTGCCGTGGTCCGCCGAGGCCTTTGACGATGCGCAACTCGAACCCCATCTGCGCACCCTGGTGACCTTGGTCGACGAGCAGGGCGAGGTGCTGGAAGAGACGCGCGACATCGCCGCCTTGCTCGGTACGCGCGGCGCGCAAGCCGAGAGTGAAAGCGCAACCGTGCCTTGGCGTCTGGGCGGACGCAGCCGCGCGGGCTGGACTTTCGACAGCTTGCCGTGGCAAGTCGAGACGCGGGTCGGCGAGACACGACTGATCGGTTATCCCGCCCTGCTCGAGCAGTCGGACTGCGTCGAACTCAAGGTGCTGGACGATGCCGCGCAAGCCGAGGCCGCGCATCGTCGTGGCGTCGCACGCCTGTTGTATCTCGATGCGAGCAGCGAGATTCGCCATCTCACCCGCGCCTTCCCGCAAGCTCGCGAACTCGGCTTGCTGTCGGCGCTGTTCGGCCACCATCAATCGCCACTCGGCGCATTGGTGCTGGGCGCCGCGCGTCGGCGAGTGGCGCAGGACGCAGTACCGCGCGATGCGCAAAGCTACGCCGCGCTGCGCGCGCGTTTTCACGATGGACTGGCGGACGAAATGATGGCCAGCGCCGGCGCCTTGCTCGGCCTCCTGCAACGGGCCGCCGCGCTGCGCGCCGTCTTGGCGCGCGTGCCGGCGCTGGTGCGGGCCGACCTCGACACGCAACTGACCATGCTGCTCGGACCGCTCGGCATGGATCACCTCGACCGCGCCGGCCTGGCGCGGGTGGGGCGCTCGCTGGACGCCATTGCGCGGCGCCTGGAGCGGGTCGACTCGAATCCCGGCAAGGATCTGCGCAAGCTCGAAGGCGTGGAACCACTGGCCGGGCGCTTGCGCGCGCTGGTCGATACCGCTGGTGAACTGACGCCGGCACTGCGCGGCGTGCAGCTCATGCTCGAGGATTACCGCGTCAGCGTCTTCGCGCCGGAACTCGGCGTCGTGAGTCGCGTGGCGGTGGATGACATCGACGCGGCCCTGGCGGTGTTGGAGGGTGGGTCTTGAGTAGCGGCACCCGCCATGCTCGTGGGCAGGCGCGTCGGCCGCGCATAGAATGGCTGACACCGCGCCAGCGGGCGCACGAAATTCCGGCAGCAATCACGGTAGACACATGAGCCGCGCACTCGACTTCCTCCTGCAGGCGCGTCCGCAAGCGATGGGCGCCTATTTCACCTTCGTCAAGGACAACGGCAGCCGTCTCGATCCCAAGACCCGCGCGCTGATCTCGGTCATCACCAAGGTTGCGGTCGAAACCGAACTGGGGCTGGTGCAATACACGCGCAAGGCACTCGAGGTCGGCGCGAGCCCCGATGAAATACTGGATGCCTTGATGATGGCCTTTCCGGCCCTGGGCCTGAGCCGCATCGTGTGGGCGGTGGATGTCCTGATTGCCCATGGCGTGGAAGGCTTTGCCGAAGGCGAGGCTGGCGACGAAGTGCCCGTCGCGGCGGAAACCGCGCCGCCGGCGCGCGGCGAATCCCTGGATGTCTGCGCGCTGGACCAGTTGCCGGAGCGCCAGACCGTCAAACGCAACAGCGGACGTTATCCCCTGTTGCTATGGCGCGAGGGTGGCACGGTGCGCGCCTACAAGGCCTATTGCTCGCATCAAGGCATGGAACTCATGGCCAGCGGCATCAAGGGCGCCCAGGTCACCTGCGCCCAGCACGGCTGGCAATTCATTCTGCCCGAAGGTCGTTGCAGCCGCGGCGAGAAATGGGGCCTGACCGAATTGCCGGTCAGCCTGCGCGCCGGGCGCGTGATCGTGCAATGGCAGGACTGAGCGATGGCGCCCGTGTTTTCCTTTGACACCTTGTTGCACGCCGGCGGCGATGAGTTGCTGGCGATTTTCTCCGCGACCCGTGTGGTGGTGGATATGGATGCCGATCTGCGTCGCGAGCAGCTTGCCCAGCAGCTTGGCCTGCGCGTGCCGCAGCTGCTGTGCGGTCTTGGCTTCAACGCCGCCGTGCCGGCCCTCGACGCGGTGCATCGTGCCCTCGGTTTCAGTCATTTCGATGCCTTGATCACGGCACGCAATTACGCCTTCATCCACGATGTCTATCGCGCGCTGACCATCAACAACATCGTCGAGATCTATGCCGGCATCGCGCGCTTCGTTGAAGCGGGCACCGACTGGTCCGAACTGGTGCTGACGCGCATCACCAATCTCGAATCGCAGCTCGAAGAAACCATCAACCCGATCCTGATCGGCGGCTACAAGCTCGAGATCCGCGCAATCTACGACAACCGTCTGGCCTCACCGGCCTTCGTGCAGGAGCGCCTGACGCCCAATCACGCCGTGATGCGCGACATCGCCAACGAGAATGCCTTGATGCTGGAACGCGGCGCGATAGAGCCGCGGGCCTTTCTCGAAGCCGCTGGCTTGTCCATGGACGAGAAGCGCCGCGCGGTGTTCAAAGGCCTGATTCCGCCGCTGGTCGCCGACCACTTCATCCGCCAGATCGATTCGGTCGAAGAGCGGCTGCGTTTCCGCGAAGCGCTGGGCAGTCTAGGCGAGTAGCCGCTCGCAGTAGGTGCGCAGTCGCTGTTCGAAGCGAGGGCGCAGATCCGCCGCCGGCGTGCCATAACGCAGACGGTAATAGAGTCCTATCAGTTCGTTGCGCTTGACGCCGCCATTGGCCTCCGGCGCGGCGCGCGCGAGAAAGCATGACATGGTCTCGCCATCGCCCGGTCGCAGACCGCGTGCCGCCAGCACCTCGAGCAGTGGCGCGAGCAGGGAGGCGGCCGCTGGCGGCGACGATTCAAGGGCAAGCGCGGTCTTGCGTCGCGCCAGCGGACTGCGCCGCAGACGCCAGTACAGCACCGCCGCCAGCGGTGGCACCAGCCACAGCAACTCATCGGTGAAATCGCTGAGATTGGCCTGGCTCAGGCGCTGATAGCGATAGACCAGCCAGGCGCCCACATCCTGCAGGTCCTGCCAGCGCGTCGCGCGCTCGTCTTCGAGTTCGTACCAGATCGATGGCGTGGCATCGAGCACGCGCCATTGGCCATCGACGAACGCCAGGGCCCAGGCGTGGGCGTGGCGGGCGCGAGCGATGTAGGCACGCTCCAAGGCGCTGTAGTCCTCGACCACATAGCCGACCGCGTAGCGCGCCGGAATACCGGCCGCGCGCAGCAGCAGCACGCTGGCCGTGGCGAAATACTCGCAATGCCCGCGTCGAGTCGTGCGCAGGAAGGCCGCCAGCGGCGTGCGCCAGGCGAAAGTGTCGGGCTGAATCAGACTGTATTTGAACTTGGCGAGGAAGAACTGCCGGATGCGGTCGGCGCGCTGCGCGGGGTTCGCATCCTGCACACCTATCTCCGCCAGGGTTTCGGTCAGCAGGGCCTGATATTGCCGCGGCACCTCGCTGTCACCTGCCACCGGCGGCGGTTCGTTGGCGTAGGGCGCGGCCTGTTCGACTGAAAAACGCAGCGCGCCTGGCGGCGATTCCGCCATCAGCGTGCCAAAGCGGTTGTGCTGCAATTCAGCGATCTCTTCGCTCGCCACCAGGCGCGTGCCGCGCGGCACCGGCAACAGACTGAGTTCGCGCCGGTGCTGCACGCTGATGTCGAGGCGTAATGGAGGTCCGGGCGAGGATGTGTCGACCTCCCATACGGCGGCATTGGCGCGTTTGTCCAATGCCGCGAAGGGTGCCTTGTGCGCGCTCCAACTGCCGAAATTGAAAACGTCGTAACTTGCCTCCTGCAGCAGCAATGGCGGTTGCACGCCGGGACCCGGTGCCACGCGCACACGAATCTGATCCGAAAGCTTGAGGCGGCCGATGGTGCCGATGGCGGTCACTTCGCGGTTCGGGTCATTCAAAGCCCACGGAAACTGATTCACCCAGTACATCACCGAGTTCTCCATCCAGCGTTGCGCGCGCAGCACGCCCCACTGGGTGAGGAGGGCCACACCGGTCGCCAGCAGCAGGCACAGCAGCCAGGCGCTCCACGGATGGCGGCGCGGCCGGCCCGCGGCCAGCACGCCGATGACGATGGCAGCACAGAACGCGACGTAACGCGCATCGTGAGCGCTGCCGGTGCTGGCCGCCAGCAGACACAGGGCGAGGTAGTGCGGCACCACGTCGAGACGCGCGCGGTAATCCTGCTGGCGACGCAGGCTGTAGAACAGCGCGCTCATGGGGATGGTCTGCGCAGTGCTTGCGCGCTGCACCAGCACCAGCGGAAAGAAGCAGTACGGCGCGACTTTCAGAATCTGATAGATGCCGTGCACCGAGTAACGCGAGAACTGCACGACCGTGACCACAGCGAATACCACGCTGGTGACATCGGCGGCGCGATGGAACTCGCGTTCGGCCAGCGCCCATTTGATCGGCGCGAAGCTTATGCCTTCAATCAGCAAGGCCATGACCGCGGCCCCGGCGAGATTGTCGGTGAGCATGCCCCAGCCGAGCAGGGCCAAGGCCAGCCACAAGCGGGGCAGGGGCGTGCAGTCGCCGTGTGACGCACTCATGAGCCGGCGTCCAGTTGCGCCAGATCGGCGGCCAGATGTTCGAGGCGCAGGCGCTTGACGTGGTGAGCTTCGCCGTCGCCCGGCAGCACCGCGGGCTCGCGCTCCGAAGTGACCAGCAGACACAGGGTCGGAAGCGCATGACTGCGCAGCTCGTCGACCAGCGCGGCGCGTGCTTCGTCGTAACGACCGAATACCAGGATGACACTGGCGAGACGGCCGATGCGCGCCCGCAGCACCGCCGCCAACGCGGCGCAGTCCGTGCCCGGCATGGCCGACGCTTCGGCGAGATAGGTGAGGGCGCGCAGACTGTCGCCGAGACCGCGTCCGGCATCGAGTTGCAGGACATCCGCGCCGGCGATCACCACATCGAGTATCGAATCCTGCGGTCGCGTGCCGCCGACCACCGAAGCCGCGACTTCGATGACGGCTTCGAAGCGCAGTGGCGCATCGGCCAGATGCGTATCGACCACCAGCGCATGGCGGTCGAAATATTCGTCCTGATACTGCTTGACGATCAGCGTGCCGGTCTTGGCATAGCTGCGCCAATGGATATGGCGGCGCGGATCGCCTGCCTGGTAATCGCGCAGCGCGGCGAATTCCTGGGAATCACCGACCGCATGGGCGAGGCTGAGCCCGCCCGGCTGATAACGGCGCTCGGAGCGCAGTCGAATGCGGGGCAGGGGATGGCGACGAGGCAGAGCCAGCAGCTTGTCGGGCAGTGCGATGGTGGCGCGCGCCCGGCACAACCCGAGGGCGTCGGGGCGCAGCACGCGCACGTGCGCGAAGCGCAGCCAGCCGCGCCGCAGGGCGGTCAATTCGATACGCACCCGCACGGTCGCGCCGGGCGCGACGGGCGGCACCGGCGTGGCGAGGATTTCCGCACCGCGTTCGTGGCGGCGCAAAGCCACCCAGCGCGGAAAACCGACGGCGCGATCGAACCAGTTGCTGCCGGGCTGGGCGCCGCTGTCGCGCAGCGCCTTGAAACGTGGCAGGGACAAGGGCGGCTGCAGGAGATAGTCCTGCACTTGTAATTCGCGTTCGGTGCGAGTGCCGCGATTACTGATTTCCAGCCAGTAATGACTGGTGTGTCCGGCGGTCATCATCTGCGGCAACACGCGACGCACTTCCAGACGTGGCCGCCAACGCATGCTCAAGACGAAACTCGTGCAGAGCAGGGCAAACGTCAGCACCGCCAGCTGATAGGCCAGTGTCTGGCCGATATCGATGCCGAGGATGGCGCCGGTCACCAGTACGCCGAGCAGCAGCCGACCGGTCGATGTGTAGCGTTGCTCCAGCCAGCGACTGACGCGTGCCGCGAGCGGAAACAAACGATAGAGCGCCTGAGGCGGCATGGTGTGCCGGGGCAGTCAGCGCGGGACGGCGGTCGATTCCAACAATTCGGCGACACAGGTCGCCGCGCTTGCTCCGGCAAAGCGTGCCTCGGTACGCACCGCGAGACGGTGGCAGAGCACCAGCGGCGCGATCTCCTGGATAAGGTCGGGCGTAACGAAATCGAGACCATCGAACAAGGCCAGCGCCTGCGCGCATTTCAACAACGCGATCGAGGCGCGCGGGCTCGCTCCGAGTTCCACCGCCGGCAGCTGGCGCGTCGCGGCGACCAGGCTGACCAGATAGCGACTCAAGTCCGCGCTGATGGGCACCGCCGCCGCCGCCGTCTGAAAGGCCAGCACTTCGGCGATGGAGACCACCGGCGTACCGCTGTCCCACGCGAGGTTGCTGCCGTGGCGCGCGATGATGGCCATTTCGTCGTCTATCGAGACGTAACCCAGGGCCAGACGCAGCGCGAATCTGTCCATCTGCGCTTCGGGCAGGGGATAGGTGCCATGGAACTCGATGGGATTCTGGGTGGCGATGACGAAGTAGGGGCGCGCCAGTGTGAAGTGCTGGCCTTCGAGGCTGACCTGACCTTCCCCCATGGCTTCCAGCAGTGCCGACTGGGTGCGGGGCGACGCGCGATTGATTTCGTCGGCGAGCAGGATATTGGTGAAGATGGGCCCCTTGTGGATCACGAATTCCTGACTGCGCTGGTTGTAGATCGAGGCGCCCAGCAGATCGGTCGGCAGGAGATCGGGCGTGAACTGGATGCGCTGGAATTCCGCTCCGACCGCGCGCGCGAGGGCCTTGGCGAGGGTGGTCTTGCCGGTACCTGGATAATCCTCCAGCAAGACATGCCCGCCACTCAGGAAGGCACTCAACAGGTGCCGCACCACGCGCTGCTGGCCGGTGACAACGGCGTTCAGGGCCGCGGCCAGGCGTTGATGGATATCGCTGGCACGCGCGACTTCGGCCGGCGTGATGGGAGCATTCATGGGAGCATCCTGCGCGGCCTCGGCTGCGGCGTCTATTCGTAGGAGCGCTTGAGGCGCTCGCGTTCGCGACGATCGTGTTTGCCAAGCTTGCCGTCGCGCGGGTCCTCGCGCACCGCGCTCAAGACCTGTTGTTCGCGCAGGCGCACGCGGGTCGCGATGCTTTCCTCGCTCTCGCGGTAGAGGCCCTGGGCGATCGCCGCGCCGACGCGTTGCGCGACCACCCCCAGCACTTCGACCTCATGCACATAGGGCGGACGCTGCACCCGTACCTGATCGCCGGGCTTGACCAGCTTGGCGGCCTTGGCGCGCACGCCGTTGATCTCGACACGGCCATTCTCGATGGCCTCCACCGCCAGACCACGGGTCTTGAAAAAGCGCACATTGCACAACCAGCGATCGATGCGCTGACCGGCATCGCCGCCCGTCGGATTTGAGGGGGCGTCGTTGTGCGGGTTAGGATGGCCGTGCATGATGGGGCGTCGCCTCGAAGCGCCAAACCGAAGTTGTTAACACTACCGCAGGTCGACAACCGTGACCACCGAACGCCAATTCCGCCCGCTCGATATCGCCGTACTGACCATTTCGGACACGCGCAATGAAAGCACCGATACATCCGGCAAACTGCTCTGCGAGCGTGTGCTCGCGGCCGGACATCGTGTGCATGAGAAGCGCATCTGTCGCGATGACATCTACGCCATCCGCGCGATCGTTTCGCAGTGGATAGCCGACGCCACGGTCAACGTCGTGCTGACCACCGGCGGCACCGGCGTGACGGGTCGCGATGGCACGCCGGAAGCCGTTGCGCCGCTGTTCGACAAGACCCTCGATGGCTTCGGCGAAATGTTCCGTGTGTTGTCCTATGAGGACATCAAGACCTCCACCCTGCAATCGCGCGCGGTGGCGGGCGTGGCCAACGCCACCTATGTGTTCTGTCTGCCGGGTTCGGGCGGCGCCTGTGCGCTCGGTTGGGATGCCTTGATAGTCCATCAGCTCGATTTCCGCACGCGTCCCTGTAATCTCGTCGAACTCATGCCACGTCTGCTCGAGCGCTGAGCGTCGCGCTCGACAAGCTCACAGTCGGTGCCTGCTGAAGGGCGGCACCGGCAACTCGGCAGGCGGCGGACCGGCGTCGTCCGCCAGCACTTCGAAATAGACCAGCAGACTGTGTTGCAGCGGGCTCGCATTGTCGTCGCTGATCATGAAATAGCGATTGCCCTCGTGCCTCGCCAGCGACTCGAAGTTGTCCATTGCCCAACCCTGGGTGGTATCAAAGCGCGCAATTTCATCTTGCCCGGCGGATTGCCCGGGAAGGTCGGGCAGGGTCACGCGGCTGAGCGCGATGATCAGTGGATGCAACAATGAGATGAAACGACGTTCCAGCACCAGCAGGTTGTCGTCCGGCAGTGTCTCCATGCCCACCACGCCGCTGTAATCGGCATCCAGGGTGCGGAAGCGCCAGCTCGGGCCACCCAGGCTGAACAAGGGAACTCCACTGGCCGGCGCATCCCGCCACGGGAGCTCGGGAGCCACGATGACGCCGAATCGCCGCGTCTCGGTCAGCGCTTCGAGCGCGCGATTGGGGCTCACGTAACGAGCAGGCGAGCGCAGCGTGGTCGGTAGAGGAAGCTCGCCGAGATAACGTCCATCGAGACTGTAGCGCGCGATGCGCGGACGCTGTTCGAATGCGACGAGCAACTCCTCCGCGGAGGTCGCGCTTGCGGGGCGCAGACTCAGACCCTCGGCATCGCGCCCGCGACCGCGCAGGGGGTTGCCGTTGGCATCGCGCAGCGGGTAGGCCGCGCAATAACTGGCACCGACGAGGTGGCCGCCGGCAATGTGGGGTCTGAGGTGGACCAGGAAGCCGCGATCGGAAACGACAATCAGCCGCTGTTGCGCGGCACTCCAACTCAGTCCCGACAGGCCATGGGCGGGTTGACCATCAACGCTTCGCTCGCGCAGACGCAGGCTGCCGAGCAGACGGATGCCGCGATAGCGGGCGCCGTCGCCATAGTCGGGATGCAGCGAGATCGGAGAGCCATCGTCATGCGCGCAGTCGCTGGCCGCCGGCACGGGCATGGCGAGCAAGAGCAGCGCGGTCAAGGACCAGCGAAGCGATCCGCGCAACTTTTGGTAGGTTCCAGAAACCATTGGAATTATAATGCGTTAGTGAAAGACGATTACGCCAGTTCAGGAGCCAGCGGCTGGATAGGATTTGCGCTCGTGGTCGGCGGACTGTCGGGATGTGCCGGGGTCGCGTTGGATGCCTTGAGTGCTCACGCATTGAGCCGCACACTTGGGCCGCATGACATCACGACGCTCGCCACCACCGCACGCTATTTCATGATCCATGGCTTGTTGCTGCTGCTGGTCGCTACCTGGTTGCGCAGCACGCCGGCATCACGCCTGCTCAAAGCCGGCGTGATGTTGGCCGCTACTGGAATCGTTCTGTTTTGTTGCGGTCTCACCGCGAAGGTCGTGAGCGGTGTGCCGGAACTGGGCGCCGCCGCGCCCTATGGCGGCTCTGCTTTCATGGCCGCCTGGCTTGCCTGTGCGATGTATGCCGTGGTCGGCCGTCGCCCAGCCCTATTGAATTCCAAGTGACGAAGACTATGAACAGCAGGAAACGAAACGCACTCGCGGGCACGATGCTCGCCTTGTCATTCGGCAGCATGCCGTGGGTGAGCCAGGCGGCAACGCCGGTCTATCTGCTGACCCCGGAGTCGCCGGATGTCGTCGGTGAATTGGGCCAGACCACCTCGGTCTATGAAGACACCATTTCGGATCTTGCCCGCGATTTCGATCAGGGTTATCGCGAGATGCGCCTGGCCAATCCCAAGGTCGATTCCTGGCTGCCCGGCGATGGCACGTCGGTGCTCGTGCCGTCAATGTACGTCATCCCTCAGGCCCCGCGCGATGGCATCGTGATCAATATCGCCGAAATGCGCATGTACTATTTCAATGGCAAGGATGCCAGTGGCGCCAAACGGCTCATGACCTTCCCCATCAGCATCGGCCGCGAACAATGGGTCACCCCCAAGGGCCGCACGAAGGTGGTCGGTAAGGTCAAGAATCCCGCCTGGCATCCGCCGAAATCGATCCGTAAGGAACATGCGGAGGAAGGCGACATCCTGCCGACCGTCGTGCCCGCCGGCCCTGACAACCCGCTCGGCACCCATGCCCTCATGCTCGGCCTCGAGGGCTACCTTATTCACGGTACGGACAAGCCGTTCGGTATTGGCATGCGCGTGACGCACGGCTGCATCCGCATGTACCCGGAAGACATCGTTACGATGTTCAACTCCACGCCCGTGGGGACGCCGGTGCACATCGTCAACCAGCCTCTCAAGGTCGGTATCGCGAGCGGCAACATCTTCCTGGAAGTACATCCGCATCTCGAGGAAGAACAGGAGAAGGCCGCCGAGCAGCAATACTCCAAGGCCGTAAAGCTGATACTCGAGCGGGTCAAAGGCCAGGACGCGAGTCTGGTCTGGGCGGATATCAAGCATGCGATCGAAAGCCCGACAGGTGTCCCGCAGGTGGTCGGTACGGTGCAGCCCAGGATGCGTAACGAAGCTTCGACCAACGGCGCCGCGCCACGCATCGCGCGGAACTGAGCGCTCATTCAATTCCTGCCGCGCCGGCGATCAGTCGGCGCATGCATTTTCCCCTTCGAACTCTGGCTCTGCTCGAGCACCGACAACCGATTTTCCGCACTTTTTCAGGCCCGAAACGAAGAACCCCGCCGAAGCGGGGTTCCAGAACGCAGAGTAACGGAGTCCGTTACTTCTTCATGATCTTCTCGAACACGCGGTCGAGGCGATCCTTGTTCTCGTTGCAGCAAGCCTGGGCAGCGTCGGCACCGGCCTTCGCAGCGTCAGCAGTTGCCTGGGCAGCGGTGGCGGCAGCCTTCGCGTCCGTAGCAGCCTTAAGCGCAGCGGCGGCGTTGGCAGCGGCAGTCTTGGCATCGGACGCGGCGCTGGTCGCCTTTGCGTCGACAGCAGACAGCTGCTCCGGGGTCACCGTGGAACATGCGCTGGTCAGGCCCAGAACGGCGCAAACCGCCGCAAGCTTCAATACATTGGTCATCGTGGTCATCCTCCTAACTCAGGGGGCTAGTTTATGAAACGTTTGTCTCGAATTGAGATTAACTAAAGCTCTCGATTGCGTGAATGATGAACGAAAAATTCAATTGACGCAATGCAAATTAACGATCTTTTCAGAACTCGTCCTGAAAGACCCCGACGGGTTTGCGAGCGAGCAGCATGCATGTAGCGTCGCGCAGCGGTGCAACTTAAGGCGTCGCCGGAGTTGCGGGACCATTGCTCCAACCGCGGGTTGTGCCCGGTGGCATACGCGCACGCTGATCATGTCGAGCCAGCAGCAATTGACCGAGGGCGCGCTCGAAGCTGTCCATCTTGTGCGTGTCGCAATATTCGTCGAGCCATGACAGCGTGGTCTCCAGCGACTCACCACCCACGGCGTCGTAGGTGTCGGGCGCCAGCATGTTGAAGGCGGTCAGATATCCCATCAGATAATCGCGAAATGGCGCGAGTCGGGCGGCGTGCGGACGGGCCTGCGTGAATTGATTGCATGAGCGTCCGCCCTCTCCCCAGATGGCATAGTTGCCTTGGCTGTCGGCGGCCGACGCGGCACAACTCGCGAGGCAGGCGAGGGCGCCCGCGAAACACTGACGACGGATTTTCATGCGATGCCCGGAATACGTGGATGACGATTGAACTGGGATTTCAGAAAGTCCATCTGGTCGGCGAGGATGCGACGGTTGGAGAGCGCGAGAAATTCCGCCCAATTGGGCACATAGGGTATCGCAAGCAGCGGCATGGACGCCTGCTCGGGCGTGCGGCCGCCTTTGCGGGTGTTGCAACTGCGACAGGCACTGACCACGTTCGACCAGCGATCCACGCCGCCGCGTGACAGCGGAATGACATGATCGCGAGTCAGTTGATGATCGGAGAACCCGCCGCCGCAGTACAGGCACAGGTAGTCGTCGCGGCGGAACAGTTCGTGGTTGCTGAGCGGCGGCACATGCCGCTGCGGATGCTGGCCACGCTTGGAATGTTTGATGGCGATGATCGAGTGGACGGTGATGGACGAGCGTTCGGCACGCCCTCGCGCATAGCCGCCGTGAAACGTAAAGGCATTCTCGCCGGCGGTCCAGGCCACCAGATTGCGGCTGTAGAGGCACACCGCGTCCTGCCACGGTATCCAGCGGATAGGTGCGCCGGCAACGTCGAGTCTCAGTATGAGCGGCGTGGACATGACCCTTGTGAGTGCGTCCTTCATTGCTGTCATTAGACATCGTGAACGGCTAGATTCTCAGCGCAAAGAAACCCTGAATCAAGTGTGAGGCCGGCGGCCGCGGTTGCTGTCCCGCCTGCGTCGTGGAGTGTGATTGCATGTCCGACCTCAACCGACTGCGCGAACTGATGCGACGATTGCGCGCGCCGCAGGGCGGTTGCCCCTGGGATCTCGAGCAGACATTCACCTCGTTGGTGCCCCATACCGTCGAGGAGGTGTACGAGGTGGCGGATGTCATTGCCAGCGGCGAATTGGCCGACTTGCCGGCGGAACTCGGCGACCTGCTGTTTCAGATACTGTTCTACAGCCAGTTGGGAGAGGAGCAGGGGCGCTTCACGCTCGACGATGTGATGGCGGCTCTCGAGCACAAACTCGTCAGTCGTCATCCCCATGTGTTTGGCGATGCGCAGGTATCCGACGCCTCCGAGGTCGCCGCCGCGTGGGAAGCACGCAAGGCAGGGGAACGCAGCGCGCGCAGGGTCGGAGGTCAGGTCAGCGAGCTGGACGATGTGCCGCAGTCACTGCCGGCACTCAGTCGCGCGCGCAAATTGCAGAAGCGCGCGGCACGGGTCGGGTTTGATTGGCCTGACGTATCCGGGCCGTGGGCCAAGCTCAAGGAGGAGAGCGAGGAACTTGCGCAGGCCGCGGTCAGCGGTGAGCGGGCGGAAATCGAAGCGGAGTTGGGCGACCTGTTGTTTGCCGCGGTCAATCTGGCGCGGCATCTCGATACCGATCCGGAAGCAGCGCTGCGCGCCGCGAATCGCAAGTTCGAGGGGCGCTTCCGGCATATCGAAATGGCGCTCGCCGCGCGCGGCCAACAACTGCAATGTTGCGATCTGGCTACCCTGGATGCGCTGTGGGACGAAGCCAAGCGCGCGGGTCTGTAGCCGGCGGAAAAAAGAACGGGTGCCGTAGCACCCGTAATGGACCAAAGGGAGGATTGCGAGGGGAGGTCATCCCTCGCATACCCTGCTACCTGCATGAGCCGTGCCAAGCAGCACACGTTTGATTTGTCCCGATGCGGATGCCGAATACCGGATTTGCCGTCGGCGGGTTGGCACTGAACGCTCGAATCCGCGACGGGTTCCCGACACAAGCGGCCGGATAGCCAGATGTCCGAGGTCCCGAGGGGGCGCCGCTCAGCGTGTGGCCCGGCCGAGGCCCGGGCGCGTCGGATGCGGTGGCGGCTCTGCGTCTTCCGCCGCCCTCAACGGTCCCGCTTGACGATGAAGTCGGCAATCATGGCGAGCGTCTCGCCGCGACTCCCGAGCGGTGCGAGGCTGGCGATGGCTTCTTCACAGAGGCGCCGGGCGGTGGCCTTGGCCTCGTCCATGCCGAGCAGATTGGGATAGGTCGGTTTGTCGCGATCCGCATCCGAGCCCTGCGGCTTGCCGATGATTTCCGTCGCGCCCTCGACGTCGAGAATATCGTCCTGCACCTGGAACGCGAGACCGATGCAGGTCGCATAGCGGTCCAGGCGCTGTTCCAGGTCTTCGTCTTCGCTGCCGCTTGCCAGCAAGCCCAGTTTGACGCTGGCGCGGATCAGGGCGCCGGTCTTGTGCTTATGCATGTTTTCGAGCTCATCGAGACAGAGCTTCTTGCCGACCGCCGACAAGTCCAGCGCCTGGCCCCCGGCCATGCCCAGCGAGCCGCTGGCCTGCGCCAGCACTTGCACCATCGCCAGCCGACAGGCGCTCGGCAGGCTGCGTGCGCTGTCGTGCAGCAGGGTCTCGAAGGCCAGCGCCTGCAGGGCGTCGCCGGCAAGAATGGCTGTCGCTTCGTCGAACTGCTTGTGGCAGGTCGGACGCCCACGACGCAGATCGTCGTCGTCCATCGCCGGCAGGTCGTCGTGGATCAGGGAATAGGCGTGGATGAGTTCGACGGCCACGGCGGCCGGGTCCAGCACGTCGAGGGCAACGCCCAGGGCCTGACCGGTGGCATAGGTCAGCACCGGCCGGATGCGCTTGCCGGGCGCGAGCACGGCATAGCGCATTGCTTCGTGCAGACGGGCCGGCGCGAGCTCGGCGCGCGGCAGGAATCGGTCAAGGGCGTCGTTGGCGCGCGCGACGAGGGGCGCCAGGCGTTGGTCAAGGGTAGTCACGGGTGCTCAGCTTTCGTCGGGAAGTGCGAAGTCCTGCAGGGACTCCTGGTTGTTGTCGGCGGCCAGCTTCAACACCTTCTGCTCGGCGGCGCGCAGAGCGCGCTGACAGGTGCGGGCCAGTTGCATGCCGCGCTCGAATTGCTTGATGGAATCTTCCAGCGAGAATTCGCCTTGTTCCATCTTCTCGACCAGCGATTCCAGCTCGCCCATCGCCGCTTCGAAATCGATGGTGGTTTCCACCGGCTCGGTCTGTGCCACGCGCTAGCCCCATTTGGTCGCGCGCGCGGTGACGCGGGCGCATGATTGCAAGAGGCGGCGACTCTACTGAGGCGGGTTGTGCTGGTCAACGTCGCGGCGGCTTGACGCTCGCGCAGGCGGGCATTTAGACTCGGTCCAAGTTTAGACTTAGTCTAAATTTTTGCCCGCTATAACAAGCTCACAATAGATTCTTCTACGAGGAGGAACCCTGTCATGTCACTCAAAGGCACCAAGACCGAAGGCAACCTGAAGGCGGCGTTCGCCGGCGAATCCCAGGCCAACCGCCGTTACCTGTATTTCGCGCAGAAGGCTGACGTTGAAGGCTACAACGATGTCTCCGCCGTATTCCGTTCCACCGCGGAAGGCGAAACCGGTCATGCCCATGGCCACCTGGAATATCTCGAGGCGGTGGGCGATCCGGCCACCGGCAAGCCGATCGGCAGCACTTCGCTGAATCTGCAAGCCGCCATCGCGGGCGAAACCCATGAGTACTCGGACATGTATCCGGGCATGGCCAAGTCCGCGCGTGAAGAAGGCTTCGACGAAATCGCCGACTGGTTCGAAACGCTGGCCAAGGCCGAGCGTTCGCACGCCAATCGCTTCCAGAAGGCGCTCGACTCGCTGGGTTGATTGCCAGCGGGTAACCGCCGAGGCAGAAGCCGGGCCCGCGCCCGGCTTCTTTTTCTGAACCAGGCACAAAGCAGGCCGCACGTATGATTGATCGCACCGGTGAACGTCGCGAGGGCTCTCTGGAAGCCCCCACCCGTCATCCCATTCCCTGGCAGGAAGCCGAGTTCTATGACGAGGCCGCGCTAGATCAGGAACTGGAGCGGGTCTACGACATCTGCCATGGCTGTCGCCGCTGCGTGAGTCTTTGCAACGCTTTTCCAACGCTCTTCGACCTGGTCGACAACTCCAGCACCATGGAAGTGGATGGCGTCGCCAAGGCCGATTACGGCAAGGTCGTGGACCAGTGCTATCTGTGTGACCTGTGCTACATGACCAAGTGTCCCTACGTGCCACCGCATGAATGGAACGTCGACTTCCCGCATTTGATGCTGCGTGCCAAGGCAGTCAAGTTCAAAAAGGAAGGCGCGTCCTTACGCGACAAAGTGCTGACCTCGACCGACGCGGTCGGCAAGCTGGCGGGCATACCGGTGGTCGCCGAGGTGGTCAACGCGGTCAACGCCAACGGCGCGGCGCGCAAGCTCATGCAGAGCGCCATCGGTGTGCATGCCGAGGCGCCGTTACCGAAATTCCACAGCAATAATGCCCGCAAGGTGCTGGCCAAACGTCCGGCGGCGGTCAATACCGACGATCGTATCGCGCTGTATCTGACCTGTTACGGCAACCGCAATGCGCCGCAGACGGTGGCGGACATGGTCGCGGTGTTCGAACACAATGGCGTGGCGGTCGAATTGCTGGAAAAGGAAGTGTGCTGCGGCATGCCGAAGCTCGAACTCGGCGATCTGGAGACCGTAGCCAAACACAAGGACATCAACATCCCGCCGCTCCTCGAACTGGCCGAACGGGGCCTGCGCATCACCGCGCCGATTCCGAGCTGCGTGTTGATGTACCGCCAGGAACTGCCCTTGCTGTTCCCGGCCGACGAGCGTGTGCAACGCGTCCGTGCCGCCTTCGTCGACCCCTATGAATACCTCATGGCACGTCATCGCGCCGGCAAGCTGCGTACCGATTTCAAGGGTGGCATCGGCACGGTCGCCTGGCATGCGCCCTGTCACCAGCGCGTGCAGAACATCGGCCAGAAGACCAAGGACATTCTCGAACTCGTGCCGGGCACGGAAGTGCTGGTCATCGATCGCTGCTCGGGCCACGATGGCACTTACGCGGTCAAGGAAGAGAACTACGCCTTCGCTCAGAAGATCTGCCGACCCATCGTCAAACGTATCAGTGATGCCAAGGTCGACCATTACGTCAGCGATTGCCCAATGGCGGGCGAACTGATCGAGCACGGCGTCAGCAATGGCAGCCATGCGACCTCGGCCTTCACCCTGTTAAAGCTCGCTTACGGAATCTGACGAACCGCCATGCAAAAACTGACTCGCGCCGACCTGCTTACCCTCGAGGCATACCACGAACAGCGTGCCGCCATGCGCACCGCGGTGCTTGCCCACAAGGCCAATCGCAAGGTCTTCATCGGGCCCCATGCCGCGCTCTACTTTGAAGACCGCCTGACCGTGCAGTATCAAATCCAGGAGATGCTGCGTGTCGAGCGGATCTTCGCCAGCGCCGCCATCGAGGAGGAACTGGAGGCCTACAACCCGCTGATTCCCGATGGCGACAATCTCAAGGCCACCTTCATGCTGGAATACGAAGATGTCGCCGAGCGCCAGGCGGCCTTGTCGCGGCTGGTCGGGGTGGAGAACCGGGTGTGGCTGGAGGTGCCTGGTCAGGCGCGGGTGTTCGGCATTGCCGACGAGGATCTCGACCGCGCCGACGATGACAAGACCGCCGCAGTGCATTTCCTGCGATTTCAGCTCGAGGCCGCAACAGTTGCCGCCTTCAAACAGGGCGCGGCGGTCAAGCTTGGCATCGATCATCCGGCCTATCAGGCGGAAGTGTTGCTGACCCCTGCCGTACGCGAGGCGCTGGCCGCCGATTTCAATTGAAGGCGGGGAAGCGTTTCCCCGCGCGCTGGGCCTTTGGCATAATCGCGCCGGTTTTTTCCCACGCCAACATACGCGCCTCCGGCGCGATGGAACTTAAGCCTTGAGCTCACGCTACGACGCCGCGGACATCGAAGTCCTGACCGGTCTTGAACCGGTCCGCAAACGGCCGGGGATGTATACCGACACCTCGCGCCCCAATCATCTGGTCCAGGAAGTGGTCGACAACAGCGTCGACGAGGCGATTGCCGGCCACTGCTCGCAAATCGATGTGACCCTCCACGCCGACGGCTCGGTGACGGTCGGTGACAACGGGCGCGGCATGCCCGTCGATGAGCATCCCGGGGAGAAGATCAGCGGCGTCGAGGTGGTGCTGACCCGCCTGCATGCCGGCGGCAAATTCTCGCGCAAGAACTACAAGTACTCGGGCGGCCTGCATGGCGTCGGCGTGTCGGTGGTCAATGCCTTGTCCAGGGAACTCGAAGTGCGGGTCCGGCGCGGCGGGCGCGAATACATGATGTCCTTCCGCGGTGGCGAGACCCATACCTCGCTGAAGGAAGTCGGCACCGTCGGCGCGCGCAATACCGGCACGACGATACGCTTCCTGCCCGATGAGAAATACTTCGATACCGTCAAGTTCGCGTTGCCGCGCCTCAAGCATCTGCTGCGCGCCAAGGCGGTGCTGTGCCCGGGCCTCACCATCAGATTCCACGATGAGGCGAGCAACGAGAAGATTGAATGGCATTTCGAACATGGCCTGACCAGCTACCTCGCCGAAGCCCTGCAAGGCGCCGATCTCGTGCCGACCGAGCCTTTCACCGGCGATATCGAAGGGCCGCACGAACATGCGACCTGGGCCTTGCACTGGTGCGCCGATGAATTCGAACTGGTCACCGAGTCCTATGTGAATCTGGTGCCGACCGTGCAGGGTGGCACCCATGTGGCCGGCTTGCGCCAGGGTCTCCTGGAAGCGATGCGCGAGTTCTGCGACAACCGCAATCTCCTGCCGCGCGGCGTCAAGCTCGCGCCGGAAGATGTCTTCGAGCGCTGCACCTATATTCTCTCGGTCAAGCTCGAAGAACCGCAGTTCTCGGGCCAGACCAAGGAGCGCCTGTCGTCCCGCGGCTGCGCGGCCTTCGTCACCGGCGTGGTGCGCGATGCCTTCAGCCTGTGGCTGCATCAGCACGTCGAATCGGGCGAACGCATCGCCGAAATCGCCATCAGCCGCGCGCAGCGGCGTCTGAAGGCGGCCAAGGTGGTGCGCAAGCGCGTGACCGGCAATGGTCCGGCCTTGCCGGGCAAGCTCGCGGACTGCTCGGGGCAGGAGTTCGAGCGCACGGAACTGTTCCTGGTGGAAGGCGATTCCGCCGGCGGTTCGGCCAAGCAGGCGCGTGATCGCGAGTTCCAGGCCATCCTGCCGTTGCGCGGCAAGATTCTGAACACCTGGGAAGTCGAGTCGGCGCAGGTGCTGGCGTCCAATGAAGTGCATGACATCGCCGTCGCACTCGGCATCGATCCCGGCGCTCCCGATTTGACCAACCTGCGCTACGGCAAGGTATGCATTCTCGCCGACGCCGATTCCGACGGCCTGCATATCGCAACGCTGTTATGCGCGCTGTTCGTCAAACATTTCCGCTCACTGGTCGAAGCCGGCCGGGTGTACGTGGCGATGCCGCCGCTTTTTCGCATCGACGTCGGCAAGGAAGTGTTCTATGCCCTGGACGAGGATGAGAAGACAGCGGTGCTCGACCGCATCGTCGCGCAG
>Ga0208492_1000479_pt1 | contig 33652 bp, 20 predicted proteins | sample Subbioar_CSW14AB_FD_184820 | JGI IMG/M metagenome (GOLD analysis project Ga0208492, IMG submission 184820) | Serpentinite rock and fluid subsurface biosphere microbial communities from McLaughlin Reserve, California, USA - CR12Mar_CSW14AB (SPAdes) | ecosystem: Environmental > Terrestrial > Deep... | reverse complement strand
CAAACGAAAATAATAACAGTAATTTTATTATAGAAAGCTAATACCACTTGCGGACTTTCAGTCCGCCAAACCAAACCTATGGACTTCCAGTCCATAGTGGTTTAGTATACATAACGCTTTAATGTTTTGCGGATGAAATATGCTGAACACCATGTCTTGATTGTGTTTTACTCTCATAACCTGCAATTATATTTGTCGTTTAGTATAGTTCGTGGTGATATAATAGCGAATACAGTTCTTGTCTTATTTAGATTTGCTCTCAAAAATAATTTGGTCATTGATTCATCGTTTCCAATAAGCGTCAATTTTTGAGCAGGGTCCGTTTAATGTTTCAAAAAATGGCTGATTCGTTCCATCCCTCGAAAAATTAAAAAGTCCAGACATGTAAACTTGGTTGGAATTCCGGTTTAGCCTCTGGAAGTTTCGTACAAACAGTTCATACGTCATAATTTACGTTTAGTCCTGATGGGCCATTTTACTGTTTTTAAATTACAAGGGACATGCGTATTTTTGCGCGGTAATTGCTAAAGTCAAAATGTACAAGTTGATAAGAACAAATTCCGATAATCCTGATTTCCGGACCTTAGTACAAAAACTGGATAAGGACCTGGCCATCCGCGATGGAGAAGATCATTCCTTCTTTGCCCAGTTCAATAAAATAGATGCGATAAAATATGTGGTGCTCGCCTATGAGAATAAGATTCCTGTAGGTTGTGGCGCGATAAAAGAGTATGAAAAAACCGTGATGGAGGTTAAGAGGATGTTTGTGCCACCGGAAAAAAGGGGAAAGGGCATTGCTTCACTGGTTTTAAAAGAGTTGGAGAACTGGGCCGGAGAATTAAGCTATAAAAAATGTATTCTTGAAACGGGGGAAAAGCAACCTGAGGCAATTGGCCTGTATAAAAAGAACGGCTACAAAATTATTCCCAATTACGGCCAATATGCAGCCGTGGAAAGCAGTGTGTGTTTTGAAAAGCAGGTTTAAGTTGTTTCTGTAAAACTGTAACATTAGATCATGGAACTGGCAATTATAGGAGATTATAATGCGGATTTCAGGCCGCACGCGGCAACAAATGAAGCGATTGCACATTCCGTGCAGAAGTATAAGATCCCGCTTCACTACGTGTGGATCTCAACGGATGAAATTGAAACGAATTTTGAAAACATTATCGCAACGTACAAGGGTTTTTGGATCGCGCCCGGAAGTCCCTATAAAAGTATGAAAGGAGCATTAAGGATCATTAAGCATGCAAGGGAAAATAATATCCCGACACTTGGTACCTGCGGAGGTTTTCAGCACATGGTCATTGAGTTCGCCAGAAACGTTTTAGGGATCATTGATGCGCAGCATGCCGAATACGATCCGTATGCTTCCAGGCTGGTTGTTAACCCCCTGAGTTGTTCACTTGCCGGGCAAAGCCTTGAGATCGAACTGACCGACAGATCATCGCGTACTTTTAATATTTTTGGCTCGGAAAAAATAACTGAAAAATATTACTGTAATTTCGGCCTTAATCCTGAATACCAGGAGCAACTGAATGATAACGGGTTCAAAATTGTAGGGACCGATAAATTGAAAGAAGCTAGGATCCTGGAATTAAAGAACCATCCTTTTTTTATTGCTACACTTTTTGTTCCGCAGGATAATTCTACAAAAGTAGAGCCACACAAGTTGGTTAGTGCATTTTTACAAGGAATGTGCAGTTAGCTCCGTCTTACTAACAGCATATCTTTACAGACCGGGTCCCAACGTTTATAAAGCTTTCGGGGAGTGTGCACGTTGAAAAAATGGGAAAAGTAACAGGATATTCCACGCCTCTGCCATCCAATACAAGATAAAAAACCTTATTTTTGATAGATAGACCTCACACTCATCTTTAATTATTTTGCTTGTCATGCCTGGTATTTTCTGGAGATATTTTCTGCCGATCATTTTGGTAGTTGGATGCAGTCAGAAGAAACTGACTACCAACCGGGAGAAAGCGCTTGCCGCCAGCAGGTCTATGAAAGGCCCGGGACACATTTTTTTTTCCTGTTCGGTTGCCGGTAACCTGGATAGCTGCGTCTATCATTTTAAAAGCAGGGCAAAAAACGAATATGAAAAAAATGTAGTTGCCAATTCGGTATTTTCTATGGATACCGAAACATCTTTCAGGCTTCATGAGGAAGCCTACCGGGGAAAACCGGACGAAGTATTTTTTATCGAACAATATGCCGTCGAGCTGCAAAGAAAGCACCGGTATGCCGAAGCCGCGGTTCTCTATGAAAAATGGGAGGAGATGTTCCCGGAAAATTTCAGAGTAAAAGTGCTGCTCTCGGATTGTTATATGAACCTGGGCAGAACGGAGGAGTCTCTTCAGAAGTGGCAGCTTGCCGATCACTCAAAACACCGCGCTGAGATCGAAGGTGTAATAGAAGGGGTTTACGGAAATACCGGTCAGTATTCTCTAAGAAATTATTACCGCACAGAAATTCAAAAAGGAAATACTTCGCTGTTATACGATCTGTTTTATCTTGATCTTAACTGGGAGTACGACTGGTGGCACAAGGGAACCATTGAAGAAGAATATTTAAACGCGGATATCCACCTGCTCAACGAAAAAGCAGAGAAAAAAAGCGAACTCTACAAGAGTATAGAGGCCTATATCAAAATAAAGAATCCGGAAGCGACGCAGTTCATGGTAGGGTTAACGGAGATGACCACCGGGAGCGGCATGACCCTTCATGGAGATATCACTACGAACGATTATAACGAGAGCCTGAAAGAAGTTGAAAAGGAGATCCTCAATATTATTAACAACAGCCTCGCTCCTGATGACAGTATTCCGGCATCACCCGCAAAGGAAGAAAAATTCGATAAAAGCAATTACATCCGGAACGTTCTGCTCACATACAGCCTGGTGCTGAACGGCAATCGTCTTCCTGAAAACGGAAAGGTCGCCGCGGATTTCCTGGACATCTGCCTGGCAAATGCGTTGGTAACGAAGGAAGGATTTTTGAGGGAAAAAGGCCAGGAGCTTTTAAAAAGATCTTCCGAATTAAAAGACCCTGATTTTTTCGGTATGTACACCCATTGTATGGCGCCTTCAGATCCAGCCGTTCTTGAAATGAATAAAAAGGGATGGCAGGAATATAAGGAAGAACGTTTTGCCTGGACTTACCTGGTAAAAAGCCTCATTGCAAGGAAATTGAATGAGTCCGAACTTGATCAGGCCATCCTGGAATTTCCAAATTCATCGCGCCTTTATTTAATTAAAACGCAAAAGGCAAAGCTAGAGAATAGAGACATGAAACCTTATCTCACCGAACTGATCAAAAAGGAATTCAGGAGACTGGACTCGGGTATTGGCCTCGGACCGTCCTATGGTGAAGGACATAACTCGAATGCTTTAAAACTGTATTTTGAGATCCTTCAGAAATCTCTTCGCCGGACCAATGGCTTGCCGGGGATCAAAAAATGAAAAAACCGAATAAGGCATATTACTGAAAAATAGTTGGAAAAATGGATCAAGCTCAGTTTTTAGATTATTTGCAATGCAGCTTAACCAGTTCTTTGGGATCCTCAATGCCAAACGCCGCCTTCCATTCAGGGTTGTAAACATAACCTTTGGATACAGCAAGCTTCCAGTACTCACACGCTTTATCCTGTTGTTTCAACGCGAAATAACAGTTTGCCAGGTTATTGTAGGGATAAAGATAAGCGGGCCGCAGACGCATACATTTTTTAAAATCAACAATGGCAGAGTCGTACTTCATCAGGTTAGTATATACCATACCACGCGAATTGAGCAAATTCGTGTTAAGGGTATCCATCCTGATGCCTTCTGAAAAAGCGGCAAGCGCTGCTTCATTGTTATGCAGTATAAGATGGCAATATCCCAGGCTGTTGTATGTGGAAACAGTTTGCTCAAGTTTAAGAGAACGTTCATAGTACAAGATCGCGTCCGAATAATCTTTGTTCTCTGAAAACAGGCGCCCTATACTATACATGGCTGTGCCCTTGTAAGGCTTCAGTTCCCCCGCTTTTAAAAAATCTTCCCCAGCCTCCTCCTGTTTATTTAAGCTCCGTTTCACGAGCCCCCTGTAAAAAAAGGCCTTATAACTTTTCGCTGAAAGATTTATTGCCTTATCGAGGTCCTCCAGGGCAAGCTCGTATTTTGCCTGCTTCAGGTAAACCAATCCTCTTTCTTCATAAGCTTCAGTATAAGAAGGATCAAGTTTAAGCGCCTTGTTAAGGTTTCTGAGCGCCGTTTCGTAATCCCGCATCATCCGGTTGATCTCGCCCATGGACAAATAAGCGAGCGCATAATCTTCTCTGCATTCCGTCGCTTTCTCATAATATTCAAGGGCTGTAGGATAGTCATCCATACTGTAATGTAAGGTGCCCAGATTGTAATATACCGAACACTCTTTACGATTAAGATCCTTAGCTGTTAAATAATCGCTTAAAGCTTCCTGGTAGAGTCCCGAATCCTGCCTGGCAATAGCCCTGTTGTGATAACCAAGTGGATTGTCAGGGAACATGGCAATGGATCTGTTATAGTCGGCAATAGCAAGCCTGTTCTTTTTCAGATAATGATAAGTGATTCCACGGTTAATATAAACGTATTTTGAGTGTGGGTTTATTTCAATGGATTTATTAAAATAAGTAATTGCTTCGTTCAGTTTCTGTTCGTCTCTTTTCCCGTCTTTTTTTGACGCTGTCACCGCCCTCACACCCCGTTCATCCCATTTTTTTGCTTTGTTCAAACGCATGCTTTCGCAACTCTGAAAAAAGAGCGGGAGGATCAGGAGTTTTGCAAATGAATTCATTTTCTGGAATTTTAATATTGGCGGAATAGTTGATCTTTAGAATTATCCGGTACGAACTTACATTCAAATATATTCATTTTTCGAATTAAATCGCGATTTTCAGGACGCGGGGGTAGTGTATCAGTTTAAGAATTTGGGCGACCTCTTCGGGACCGGGTTGCTTATCCCTGGTGGTAACAGGATTACCCGGTAGTTGAACCTTGTCATTAATTAACTCTGCCGGATTTTCATAAGTAATAAAACCTTATTATCTTTAAGTACCGTTTTAATCGCCAGATTCGAAAAGCGGCCTTAAATATATCTATGTCAAAAAACAAAAAACCGCAGCGTTATTTATTCGAAGAAGTACTTGACTTTTTAAAGCATAACGATTCAAAAACGTTTAATTATAAGCAGCTTGGCGCTGCAATGGAAATAAACAATGACCAGGAGCGCCTCCAGTTGATAGAAGCTCTTGAACTTTTAAAACAAAAAGGCTTCGTCCTGGAGAAGGACAAGGGGAAATACCAGGTAAAAGAAACCAAACAATATGTTACCGGCACGATTGATTTTACCAGCCAGGGAACTGCTTTTGTTGTGTACAATGAAAACGAGTCTGATATTTTTATCCCTGCAAAAAAATCGAAGGATGCGCTCCAGGGCGATCTTGTAAAGGTTTACCTGCTCCCAAAGCGCGGCAGTGGCCGCCGCAGGGAAGGTGAAGTGGTGGAAGTGATCACCCGCGCGAAGACCGAGTTTGTCGGTACCATCCGGATTAATCCGAAATTCGCTTTTGTGATCCCGGATAGCCACAAGATCCATGTTGATTTTTTTATCCGCACAAATGATATAAAAAAGGCGGAAGATGGCCAGAAGGTCCTCATCAAACTAAAAGAATGGAAGAGCGGAGAACAGAATCCAACTGCAACGGTGATAGATGTACTTGGTTTTCCGGGACAGCATAAAACGGAAATGAATGCCATCATGGCCGAATATGGCCTTCCTGACCATTTTCCGGATGCTGTGGAATACGAAGCAAAAAAATTACCAACCGAAATTACACCGGCTGAAATAGCGAAACGTCGTGATTTTAGGGGAATTACCACCTTTACAATTGACCCCGCCGATGCAAAGGATTTTGATGATGCCTTATCGATCCGTCGCCTGGAAAATGGTTTCTGGGAAATAGGCGTGCATATTGCCGATGTAACACATTACCTGAAGGTAGGCACCATTCTCGATAAAGAAGCGGTAAACAGGGCCACCAGCGTGTATCTTGTAGACCGGGTTATTCCTATGTTACCCGAAGTGCTGAGTAATTTTGTGTGTTCATTACGTCCGCACGAGGAAAAATATTGTTTTAGCGCGGTGTTTCAACTGGATGAGGATGCGCAGATCCACGATCAGTGGTTTGGAAAAACAGTGATATACAGCGATCACCGCTTTTCATACGAGGAAGTGCAGGCAATAATTGAAACCGGCGAAGGAGAATACAAAGATGAGATCATGGTGCTGGATAAGCTTGCAAAAAAACTAAGGCACGAACGCCAGCGCAAAGGTTCCATCTTTTTTGATAAAGCGGAGGTTAAGTTTCACCTGGACGAAGAGGGAAATCCCGTGGGTGTATTTTTTAAAACGCAGAAAGATGCCCATAAGCTGATCGAAGATTTTATGCTTCTTGCGAATAAGAAAGTGGCAGAATTTATAGGGGGCAGGGATGAGCAGGAAGGAAAAGGTGCTGCAAAAACCAAGGGAAAGGAAGATCCGAAAAATGTTGCTGTTTACAGGGTTCACGATGTGCCGAGCGATGAAAAAATGCAAGAGCTGAGCGGCTTTGCGGCGCGCTTTGGTTACCAGATGAATTTGGGGAACAAACAAAAGGTAGCGCAATCCATCAACAAATTATTGCAGGACGTTAAAAATAAAAAGGAACAGAGTATGATGGAGCTTCTTGCGGTAAGAAGCATGCCTAAAGCTGTGTATACGACCAAAAATGTAGGCCACTATGGTTTGGGGTTTGATTATTATACGCATTTTACTTCTCCTATCCGCCGTTACCCCGATGTATTGGTGCATAGGTTACTGGAGGCCCGCCTTAACAACAAGATCTATTCCAGCAAGGACGAACTGGAGTTCCTCAGCAAGCATAGCAGCGATATGGAGCGCACTGCTGCTGAAGCGGAAAGAGCATCCGTAAAATACAAGCAGGTGGAATTTATGAAGGACAGGATCGGGGAGACCTTTGATGGGGTAATTAGCGGTGTAACGGAATGGGGAATTTACGTGGAGATCATTGAAAATAAGTGCGAGGGAATGATCCGGAGCCGTGACCTGAAAGGAGATCATTTTATTTTTGACGAAGACAATTACCGCTACATTGGAAAGAGCACCAATAAAATTTATGCACTCGGCGATAATGTGAAGATCGTGGTGGTGGAAGCAGATCTTATTAAAAAACAATTGAATTATGCATTCGCGGATATGCAGGACAAAAAACCAAAATTTGTAGACCATAAAAGGCGGAGAGGGAGATAAGATGAAAAAGTTCCTGTTGCCATTTGTTTTTGTTCTTTTGTACGGAACATCCTGTTCTCAATCGATCAATACTACCCTGACGTATTCGGTTAATCTTCCGGTAAAAAAAACCGCTAAAGCGCCCGTGCTTATTTTGCTCCACGGTTATGGAAGTAACGAAGCGGATTTGCTGGATATCGCGAAAACAATGGACCCAAGGTTTATTACTTTTTCTTTGAGGGCGCCTCAACCTTTAAAAGAGGGTGGTTTCTGCTGGTACGAAATAGAGTTTCTGCCAAACCAGCAATTTAAGTACGATTACGGACAGGCGAAATTAAGCAGGGCAAAGATCCTGTCTTTTATAAGTAGTGTGTGCAAGGCCTATAATCTGGATAGTACAAAGGTTTTTCTTCTTGGATTTAGCCAGGGCGCTATCATGGCTTATGATATAGCACTGGGGTTTCCTGGTAAAATAGCTGGTGTACTTGCGCTCAGCGGAAGGATGATGGAAGAAAGCAAGCTTCAGAAAACAGATCCTTCGCAGCTTACTAAAATAAAATTCTTCATTGCTCATGGAAACTCGGATAATATTATCAAAATAGAAGAGGCTGAAAAAGCGAATACGTTTCTCAAAGAAAAAAATGTAGCGGACATTACGTATAGATCTTACGAAATGCCTCATTCCGTTTCAGGGCAGGAATTAAACGACTTTCGTGCCTGGCTCACAAAGGCCTTGTTGCCTCCGGTAAAAAAAACGGATTCTAAAAAATGAGTCATATTTCCGTGTTTCGGAAAATGTCAGACTTTTTGCAAACAAATTTCATCTATCTTTGCAGACTTTACCAAATTGGATTTTCTTAAAAATAGTCATACAAGAAGCACTATTCACCTCGCCTGGCCGCTTGTTATAACACAGGTTGGCCATATCATTACGGGAATGGTGGATAATATTTTCCTGGGAAGGATCGGGCCTACCGAACAAGCCGCGGGAATTTTATCCAACAACCTGTATGTGTTGTTACTGGTATTCGCGATTGGAGTGAGCTACGCGACAACGCCGCTGGTGACGGCTGCACACGAAAAAAATGATCTCATGAGAAAGGCCCTGCTTTTTAAGAATTCACTGTTTTTAAATTTTACGGTAGCGCTCGCCTGCTTTGTGGTCCTTTTTATGGCGTCGGGCCTGTTGGAGTTTATGCAGCAGCCTCCTGAAGTAGCGCGCCTGGCGATTCCTTTTTTTGATGTTCTTATCTTTTCCATCCTCCCGGTTTCCTTGTTCTTTGCATGCAAGCAGTATTGCGAAGGACTCAGCAACACGCGTATGGCCCTGATCATAAGTGTTGCAGGAAATCTTATTAATATTATCCTCAATTACGCGTTAATCTACGGGAAATTTGGTTTTCCGGAATTGGGATATATTGGTTCCGCCTGGGCTTCTTTCTTCGCGCGATTGTTTATGGGAGTTTCATTTGTGATCCTTGTTTTCCAGTCACCTGTAACCCGCGAAATAAAAGCTGTCTTTAAAAAAGTAAAGGTCAACTGGAAAGAATTGGGGGAGCTCTGGCGCATTGGATTTAACTCGGCCATGCAATTTACGTTTGAAGTGGCTGCCTTTGCAATTGCGGGTTTAATGGCCGGCAGTTTTGGGAAAGAACAGATCGACGCGCACGGTATTGCATTAAGTATAGCCGCCTTTACGTATATGTTCGGCAGCGGAATAGGTTCCGCAGCTACGATCCGCGCCGGAATTTTTAATGCGCAGAACAACTGGCGGGAAATCAGGAATGCTTCTGTTGCCGCTATTAAACTGGTACTTGTAGTAATGGGGTCTTTTGGAATATTATTTATTTTATTGAATGAATATCTTCCCCTGGCTTTTAGTAAAGAAACCGAGATTATCCGGCTGGCTTCTTCCCTGCTCATAATCGCTGCAATGTTCCAGTTGTTTGATGGAATGCAGGTGACCATTATAGGGATCCTGAGAGGATTGGAAGATGTGAAAGCTCCTACGATCATTACCCTGGTGGGATATTGGGGAATTGCTTTACCACTTGCGTATCTGCTTGCTTTTACTTTTAAAATGGAAACGGTTGGGATCTGGATCGCTCTTCTCGCGTCACTTGTGTTTGTTGCGGTGGGTCTGTTTCTAAGATTAAATTTCCTGGTTAAAAAGAATTTAGCGGAAAAGTAACACAGATTTATACTTATAATGGACTATGACTTTAACCATTTATCTCGTCCTCGTTTAAAACGAGGACGTACGAGAAGTGCTTTTTATAAAGCACGTAAGTAAGATCAAGAGTGTTAATACTGTGGTCTTATTTACTCACCCTTAGATCCCCAATTACAAACTTATCTCGTCCTCGTTTGAAACGAGAATGTTTGAAAAGTGCTTTTATAAAGCACGTAAATAAAATCAAATGTGTTGCTGTGATATTTATTCACTCACCCTTAGATCCTCAATCACAAGCTGAATGGTCGTAGCGCCTTTAAACTCATTTTCCTGGATCTTAAACACAATGTCCATTGGAATTTTTCTCTGGAAGAAATTCACGTAATCTCCCTTGTCAAAAGCGATAGCCTGGAACCGGATGTTCGGATTGGTTTTCTGAAAAAGCTCAAGCTTCAGGTGGTTGTTCCCGAATACCTGTCCCCATCCGGTATCAAATACCGAGCGGCTGCAAAAAACGGGGGTCATATTCTCAGGACCATGTGGCGCAAATTGTTTCAGGATCCTTAAAAGTTTATCGGTGATCTCATGAAATTCCAGTTCAAGATCCACTTCTATTTTAGGGATCAGCTGATCGGCTGTGATGGAAGAAGAAACTACGGATTCAAATTTTGCTTTAAAAGCCGCTACATTTTCTTTTTTCAGGGAAAGACCCGCTGCAAATTTATGTCCGCCGAATTGTTCAAGAAGGTCGCTGCATTTTTCAATGGCGCTGTACACATCGTATTCCCTTACGCTGCGCGCACTGCCGGTTACTTTGCCTTCGCTCTCCGTTAAAATGATTGTAGGGCGGTAATATTTTTCGATGAGGCGTGACGCAACAATTCCGATAACACCCTTGTGCCAGTTTTCATTGAATAGAACTGTGGTGCGTTTTGTTTGCGTGAGCACATCGTTGTCAAGAAGTTCAAATGCTTCGGTAGTTGTTCCAAGATCAAGGTCTCTGCGTTGCATGTTGGTATCGTTAATGGCAACAGCAAAAACATCCGCCTGGATCTCCTCCTCGCAGGTAAGCAGTTCAACCGCTTTACTTCCGTGTTCAATGCGACCCGCCGCATTAATACGCGGGCCCAGGGTAAATACAAGCGTACTGATGTTGACGGGTGTTTTCTGCTGATTAATATGGAGCAATGCTCTAATACCTGGTCTTGGATTTGAATTTATTTTTTCAAGCCCGAAATAGGCCATCACACGGTTTTCCCCGGTGATCGGTACAATATCCGCGGCAATGCTCGTAGCAACAAGATCAAGGTACTTGTAACAATTCTCCGGGGACAGCTTGTTTTTTTGAGAAAAAGCCTGGATGAGTTTGAATCCGATGCCGGCACCACTGAGTTCTTTGTATGGGTAGGGACAATCTGGCTGCTTTTGGTCAAGTATTGCCAGGGCTTTAGGAAGCTCGGTTCCCGGAAGGTGGTGATCACAGATAATAAAATCTATGTTTTTTTTATTGGCGTGATCAATTTTGTCTATGGCTTTAATGCCACAATCCAATGCGATAATAAGTGAGAAATTATTTTCCGCCGCGTAGTCAATGCTTCGGAAAGAAATTCCATAACCTTCTTTATATCTGTCCGGAATATAATAAGCAATGTTTTGTATATGATCTTTAAAAAAGCTGTATACCAGACTCACAGCGGTAGTCCCGTCTACATCATAATCTCCGAAAATGAGGACCTTTTCGTTTTTTGAGATGGCAAGATCAATACGTTCAATGGCCTTTGTCATGCCCTTCATCAGAAAAGGATCGTGCAGTTGATTCAGATCTGGTCTGAAAAAACTTTTGGCCTGCTCGTAGCTGAGAATGTTGCGGATTTTTAATAAGCGTGCGACAATCCTGTCTACTTTTAATGTTTCCTGCAAATCAGCCGATTCGTCAGCGCCCTTATTTATTCTCCATTGTTTTTCCAAAGTAAATAATGCTAAGCAATATTATGATAAACCGCCTCAATATCGTCATCTTCTTCCATCTTTTCGATCATGGCCATTACTTCGGCTTCCTGTTCGGCGCTTAGCTCTTTGGTTGTTGTAGGTACATAAATTTTACTTGTTTCGATAACGCCGATCTTTCTCTCTTCAAGTGCAGATTGCATCTTTCCAAAATCGTTAAATTGTGTTTGTATGATAAACTGGTTATGCTCTTCGTCATGGTTGATATCTTCGAGGCCGTAATCGATAAGTTCAAGCTCCAGGTCATCTTTATTGAGGCCTGTGGCATCTATTTTAAAGAGAACGATGTGATTAAACATAAAGCTTACCGATCCGTTCGTGCTCAGGGAGCCGTTTGCCCTGCTAAAATACATGCGTACACTGGCCACCGTACGGGTAGGGTTATTGGTGGTGCATTCTACAAGTACAGGTACGCCGTGAGGAGCGTAGCCTTCATAGATCACCTCATCATAGTTGCTTGAGTCCTTTTCGCTTGCACGTTTTATTGCGGATTCCACATTGGTTTTAGGCATGTTCACTGCCTTGGCATTTTGTATTACCATCCTCAGGCGTGGATTTGAATCCGGGTTCGGACCTCCCAGTTTAACTGCCATTACAATTTCACGCCCGATTTTTGTGAAAGCCTTTGCCATTTTGGCGTAACGCTTGAACATCGTCGCTTTGCGCGTTTCAAAAATACGTCCCATACTGCTTTAGATTTTGATCTACAAAGATACTTTATTAATCTTTTTTATAAAACTAAAAGAATAGAAATTATAAACCAAAAAGGAGGATCTTTTTTGATCCTCCTTAATAGTGACTGGTTTAAACCCGGCAATTATCGCGTTAAAACGATCTTTTGTTTTATGAATTGATTGTTGTGCCGGCCGGTAGCAAAATAAATTCCTGCCGGCAGGTTTTCTATGTTCATGGTGTACTCATTCTCAGCCTCTAACAAAACAGTTCTCACAACTTGCCCCAGCTCGTTTAGAACCGTTAAGGCCAAGCTGCCTGTACCTTTAATGGTAAAATTACCGTTAGAAGGATTCGGGTAGATCAACAGCGCAGAATTTAGGCTTTGAGCATGTTGACTCAGATCTGTACAATCCGATACGCTTTGGGTGATAACCGCTGAGTTTGTACATGTATTTGATCCCTTTACAAAAACAGTATAGCTGGAAGTAACCGTTGGAGTGATAAGAAGTGTTGACGTTGTTTCGCCCGTACTCCAGGTATAGGAGGCAGTACTGCCCACTGTTAACGTAGAGCTTTCTCCGGCACAAATTAAGCTGTGCGAGGATGCTAAACTAATTTGTGGTACAGGGCTTACTATAACATTTTGCACAGAGCTGTTTGTACTGGTACAGCCGGTCAATGTACTTGTACCGGTTACAGTATAGTTATCACTTTGTAACGGGATAAAAGGAACACCGTCTATTGGGCCATTCGTCCAGGTGTACGTGTCAGCTCCCATCCCAGTAAAGATCACGCTGTTTCCTTTACACACCGTACTTGCACTCACGGTTGATGAAACAGTTGGTGATGCGCTGAGTGTAATAGATTGAGAAACACTGTTGGTACTGGTACATCCGGTTAATGTGTTGGTGCCGGTTACCGAATAGCTTGCGTTGGCAAATGGAGTAAAAGGTACTCCATTCACAATGCCGCCGGTCCAGGTATAGGTATCCGCGCCTGAAGCGGCGAGCACAATTGTATTGCCTGAGCATGCGGACAGGGTGGGGGAATTAACAGTAACAACAGGACGAGGATTAACGACAATGGTCCTTGTTAAAGTTGTTTTGCACCCGCTGGCTGAATTCATACCTGTGATCGTATAGATTGCCGTCGCGCTTGGTGTAAAAGGAACGCCATTTGTAGCTCCGGTCAGTAAAGTATAGGAATTGGCTCCTGTTGCGGTGATCGCTGTGGTTCCACCCATGCAGACAGCTGTATTGGTGATGGCGATACTAAGCATTGGCGCCTGGTATACGGTAATGTACTGACTGGCATTGTTAGTGCTTGTGCAACCCGTGAGGGTGTTGGTACCTATAACGGAGAAAAGTGAGCCAATAGTGGGATAGAACGGAATACCATTGGTGACTCCGCCACTCCATGTGTAAGTATGCGCGCCAAGTCCTGTAAATATCACAGAATCTCCGCCGCAAATGACAGGGCTGCTCACACTTGCACTTACTACAGGTAAAGGATTTACAACAATTGTTTGCATCGTGATATTTGAGCAGCCTGTTGTAGTATTTTTACCGGTTAAGAAATAACTGGTTGTAACAGTTGGAACAAAAGCCACACCACTTATTACGCCTCCCGTCCACGTATAAGTATTGGCACCCCCGGCAGTAAGCATAACGGTTTGCCCGGGACAAACAGAAGGACTGCTTGCAATAATTGTAACGGTTGGTAATGCGTTTACGGTCACCGAAGCATATGCAAGGTTTGTGCTAGTGCAACCTGTAAGTGTATTGGTTCCGCTAACTGTGTATGTCGAATTAGCGGTCGGGAAAAGTATACTGTTGTTTGTAATGCCGCCTGTCCAGGTATATGTATGAGCGCCACTTCCGTAGAAAGAAGTTGAATTTGAGCTGCAGATCACAGAGTTGGTAACGTTGGCATAAACTACAGGTAACTGATGAACCGTTATGGTCTTCACCGCCGTGTTCTGGCAGCCGTTTGTGCCGGTTCCGGTAACTGTATAGGTTGTGGTAACGGATGGTGTAAACGGAGTATTGTTTGTAACGCCACCTGTCCAGCTATATGTAGAAGCGCCGCCGCCATTTAATGTTGTTGAATTGCCGTTGCAGAATGCGGAGCTGCTGGCCGAGGCGGTTACCGCCGGCAAACTGAGAACAGTAAGTGTTTTGCTTGCAGTATTCTGGCATCCGTTGGCATCTGTGCCGGTAATCACATATGTTGCATTAACGGTGGGTAAAAACGGAACGTTATTTAAGATTCCTCCGCTCCAGGTGTAGGTGTTCGCGCCACCACCAAATAATGATATCGGAGTATTAAAGCAGGTTATGGTATTGCTGGCGTTAGCGGTCACAACCGGCAATGGGTTTACCGTCACGGTAATTGCTGTAGAAACGGTACCACAGGAGTTAGTCGCGTAAATCGTATATGTATTGGTAATTGTTGGCGTAAATGCAACATTGTTGGTCACACCATCTGTCCAGGTATAAGTAATAGCACCACTGGCAGATAAAGTGGTGGGGTTACCGAAGCATACGGATGAGTTGGATGCACTGGCAACCAATGCGGGCACATTGATAACTGTTACGGTTTTGCTGGCAGTGTTCTGGCAGCCGTTGGCATCGGTTCCTGTTACAGTGTAGGTTGTAGTGTTAACTGGCGCGAAGGCCACGTTATTGGTTACGCCACCTGTCCAGGAGTAACTTACTCCTCCGCCTCCAAATAAAGTTGTACTGTTACCCAGGCAAACAACAGAACTGGTTACATTCGCTGTAATAGCGGGTAATGGATTAACCACGATGGTTTTGGACGCTGTATTTTGGCAGCCGTTTGCGTCAGTTCCTGTCACGGTATAAGTGTTGGTTGAGCCCGGCGTAAAAGCTACGTTGTTAGTTATGCCGCCGGTCCATGTATAGGTGTTCGCGCCTCCTCCGGACAATGTTACCGGGGTACTCACACAGATCATCGTATTACTTGCATTTGCAGTTACAACAGGTAAGGAGTATACTACTACTGTAACTGTGGTAGAAACAGTACCGCAGGAGTTGGTCCCATATACGGTATAAGTGTTTGTTGAGCCGGGTACAAAGGATACGTTATTGGTTACGCCACCTGTCCAGGAATACGACGTAGCTCCCGAAGCTGATAACGTAGTAGGATTTCCAAAGCAAACGGAAGAGTTTGATGCGCTTGCAGTAAGTGCCGGCACATTCAGAACCGTTACCGTTTTGCCGGCTGAACCCTGGCAACCGTTTGCGTCTGTTCCGGTCACAAAATAGGTTGTAGTGGTTCCGGGAGTGAATGCCACGTTATTTGTTACTCCGCCGGTCCACGAATAACTCACGCCTCCACCGCCAAAGAGAGTAGTGATGTTGCCAAAGCAAACAACAGAATTCGTGACGTTAGCGGTAATGGTAGGTAAAGGATTAACTACAATCGTTTTTGAAGCAGTATTCTGGCAGCCATTCACATCAGTACCCGTAACGGTGTAGGTAGCGGTTGCTCCCGGTGTAAACGGTATATTGTTTGTTACACCACCTGACCAGCTGTACGAAACGCCTCCGCCTCCACTTAGTGTCACTGCATCGCTTTGACATACAGCAGTAGAAGAAGCATTAGCAGTAATTGACGGTAAGGTATGCACAAGAATAGCAATTATTGCAGTTCCGCTTCCACAAGGATTAAAACCTGTTACAGTATATATTCCTGAGCTTACCGGCGAAAATGGTACATTGTCCGTAACACCGCCTGTCCAGGTATAGGTGCTCGCGCCACTTCCAAAAAGCGTGATCGGACTACCGGCGCATACAGCAGGAGTGCTCGCGTTGGCTGTTACAGATGGCGCTCCGTTAAGAACGGTTACTGTTTTAATTATTGAATTAACGCAGCCGTTTCCGTCAGTTCCACTCGCCGTGTATGAAGTTGTTGAAGACGGACTCACTGCTATTGTATTGGTGATAGCAGAAGTGCTCCATGTGTAGGAATTGGCGCCGCTCACTGTTAGAGTTGTACTGTTCCCGTTACAAATTAATGTTGTTCCCGAAACCACAAGTGGCGGTAAGGGGTTAACGGTCAAAGCAACCGTAGCAGTACCAACACAGCCGGAGCCGTTGGTTCCGCTGACTGTATAAACTCCTGAAGCCGGTGGCGCAAATGGTACGCCATTCGTAGCTCCCCCGGTCCATGTGTAGGTCAGGGCTCCGGCTCCTATTAAAATTGTTGTTTGCCCAAGACAAACTGTCGGACTTGTAGCAAAGCCAAGTATTGAAGTAGGCGCTGGTTGTGTTATTGTTGTGACCTGGGAGGTAAGGCAGTTATTGGCGTCTCTTACGTAACCTGTGTATGTTCCCGCGGCAAGCCCCGAAGCAGTTGCTGAAGTTCCGCCCGCAGGCGACCAGCTGTATGTATATGGAGTAATTCCTCCGGAGGCGGCAATTGTGATCTGTCCATTGCCCGCTCCATAACAACTTAAATTACTCTGGCTTGTTATGGTTGATGAAAGTATTGAAGGTTGTGTTACAGTAAAGGTAGTTGTATAGACTACAGATGCAGCATCCGTGGCGCTACAGGTATATGTTCCGGCTCCTATGCCGCTTAGTGTTGGACTGGTTGATCCTCCCGGTGACCACATATAAGAATAAGGGGCTGTGCCACCGCTAGCCGAGGCAGTGAGAACAGCGTTGGAAAGTCCGTTACACGTAACCGAGGCTGTTTGTACGATACTTATACCTGCTAAAAGTGTAATAAGTATCTGACCATTTCCTGATTGAACTCCGCTGGAATTTAATTGAGAGGTCCCAACGTTATAAGAACCACCTCCTCCACCATTTCCCCATTGGGAATAACCACAGTTGCTTGCTCCTCCTGAATAACCTCCTCCTCCTCCTCCTGAGCCATTGGTCCAGGATGACAACGTATGGGCGCCACCCCCTCCACCAAATCCACCGGATGAAGTTGTTGTAGTAGTTCCAATACTACCTGTACCACCACCACCTCCGTTTAAATAAGAATAACCTCCGGTGGAAGTTGTACCGTTTCCACCGTTAGTGTAAAAGCCACCGCCAGCGCCACTGCTTTCTGCTCCGGAACCTATTCCTCCTCCATTACCATTTATACCTGCAGATCCTGTTGTGCAACCGACATAACTTCCGGCGCTACCCGAGGTTGTTGTAACACCCGGCATGCCATTTTGTTGTGATCCACAGCATTGACCAGCCGCGCCACCGCCACCGCCGGCTATAATAAGAGGAATATTTCCTGAAGCGGACACCACATAACTTCCGCCTCCTCCACCATTATTGGTAGAGCCGGGATATTGGCCAACCAGAATATTAAGCACCTGACCGGGAGTAACAGTAAATATGCCACTCATCTGCGCCCCAAGCCCGCCGGTACGGGGAGATGCGCCACCACCCTGGGCACCCTTGGCAACAATACTTACGGAGGTCACGCCGGAAGGTATGGTATAACTCTGAATGCTTCCGCTATAATTAAATGTAAATGTTGTTTGGGCATTTAGTGTGGTTAACCCTCCACAGAGCAGGTTGGATAGCAGAAACAGTTTTTTTAGTGTTGGTAAAACTAAACGCGTATGTGTAAAATAGTTCATGTTTTTATTTTTTGTTGTGGCTTTAGTGTGCGATAATAATTTTTTGTGTGATAGCTTTATTGTTGATTTTGCCGCTAATAAAATAAATGCCATTACTGAGTTCGTTTGCATCGATCAGTTGTGGATCATTTCCGGTTGTAACAAATGTTTTAACAACCTGGCCAAGATTGTTCGTTATATTAAGTTTTAGATCAGGTTGGCCCACAATGTAGAAGGAACCACTATTTGGATTTGGATAGATCTGTATAAAAATTTCTTTTTTATTTGTCACGGAGATTCCTGTGCAGGGATCCACCAATACGAAATGTGAAGCGGTATCCGCACACCCGTCAGAATTAAATCCGGTTACAACATAAGTGGTGTTTACATTTGGACTTACACTGATTGTTGCGCTTGTGTCAGATGTGCTCCAGGAATAGGTCGCAGCGCCTGTAACAGTGATAGACACAGAATTGCCCTCACAAATGGAACTGGAATCACTCACCAATACCAATGTGGGTGAGGGTTTTACCGCTAAGGTAATACTGTCGCTATTGTCACAGCCATTAAGATTGCCAAGAAGAGTATACGTAGTTGTGATGCTTGGTGTGATCGTGATAGAAGAACTGTTAGATTGTAGTGGAAGCCAGGTATATGTGGCCGCACCGTTTGCTGATAATGTCACGGGTTTTCCAAAACATATTAAGCTAGTGTTTACACTGGCGGTTACGTTAGGCAATGTACCCACAACTACGCTGAAAGTTGCCGAAGCTGTGCATCCCTCTACACTTGCTCCCGTAACTGAATAATTGGAAGAAACCTGCGGTGTCACAGAAATACTCAATGAAACCGCGCTGGTATTCCAGGTATAGGAATTTGCTCCACTTGCTGTAAGTGTTGTGGAGTTTCCATTACAAACACTTGTTGAGCCGTTTACGGATAACACAGGTATGGAGTTTACAACAACCGTTCGCGTGGTGTTATTAATGCAGCCATTGCCATCTGCACCATATACTGTATAAACTGCGGTTGCAAGGGGAACAAAGGGTGTAGCGTTAGTAAGCCCGTTGCTCCAGGTATAAGTAAGTGCTCCGACTCCAATCATGGTGACAGGAGAACCTGCACAAACAGCAGTATTGCTCATCACAACAGATACAATGGGCAAGGAGTAGATCGACACTGAAGTAGTTGCGCTTTTTGTACAGCCTAGGGAACTGGTTCCGGTAACACTGTATGTAGCCGTCACAGTTGGCGTAATAATAATACTGCTGCCGGTTGTATTGTTGTTCCATACATAAGTACTGGCTCCGGACGCTGTTAACGTGGTTGGAGCGCCGTAACACGAAGAGTAAGGTGAGTTTACGGTTACCGTTGGAAGCGGATTTACAATGACAGAGGTCTGGGCATAACCAGGGCATCCGGAAGAATTAAAGCCTGTAACCACATATGTCGCGCTTGTTGCCGGGGAAAAAGGTACGCCATTGGTGACACCATTTGACCAGGTATAACTGGAAGCTCCGCCACCTATTAATGTGACCGATCCGCCGATGCAAATAGCTGAGCTTGTCGCGAAAGCAACAATAGAAGGTGCTGCAGGTTGCGTAAGATTAATTGTTTCCGTCCTTGTGCAGGCATTACCGTCCGCAATGGTACAGGTGTATATTCCGGCTGTTAAGCCCGAAGCTGAAGCCGAATTTCCTCCGCTTGGCGACCAGGTATAAGAGTAGGGCGGTACGCCGCCATTCGCATAAATGCTAATGTACCCGTTATTCCCACCGTTGCAGGTTACATTATACTGATTGTTTATTCCAGAGAAAAGCGCCGGGGGTTGTGTTATTATAAATGTTTCAAAATAACTTACCGAGCTCGCGCTTGTCGCCCAGCAACTATATGTCCCCGCTCCCAAGTTTCCAATGGTAGGTGTAGTGGCAGAGGTGGACCATGAATAGGTATATGGCGCTACACCGCCACTAACGGTGGCAGAAAGCGATGCGTTAAGCTGACCATTACATATAATGGGTGAAGTCATAACAATGGAAAGTCCTGATAATGGTTTAATAAGTATTTGACCGGCTCCATATCTTACGCCTGCGGTGCAGGTTCCTCCGGGTGTTGCGCAGTAGGACGAACCGCCTCCGCCTCCGCCGCCATCCGCACAGCAGGAGTTATTATCTGCACCACCGCCTCCGCCGCCATAGTAACCACCGCCTCCACCTCCGCCACCATAACTACACACGCCACCGTTACCGCCAATTGCCAGGGTACCACTGCCGCCATTGCCACAGCCATTTCCGGAAGCTCCGGAGCCGCCTGAGCTTGCTGTACCGCCTCCGCCGCCTCCGCCCTGGCCCGCCTGGCCTGCCGAGCCAACCAGGCCTCCTGCGCCACCGGCTCCGCCGGACCAACCGCCACGGCCACCACCGCCGCCGGCTACAATAATTCTGTTTGCAAGTCCATAAGGGGAAACTCGTATATCTGATGCTCCACCACCGGAGCCTTCGTTTCCATAATTTCCACCGGCCTGGCCGCCTCCATTATAACCTCCCGCTGTACCGGCCCCCGAGTTACCCATTCCGCCTACATAAAGATTCAGTATTTGTCCCGGTGTCACCCCGATAGTTTGAACATAAGTAGCGCCGAGACCGCTCGAACCGCCACCCTGTGCACCCGAAACGGTTAAACTCAGGATACTGATATTGGCAGGGACCGTGTAACTCTGTACTCCACCGGTATAATTAAATGTATACGTTGTCTGGGTATGCAACAATGGTACATCGAGTGCGATAAACGCAACGACAAAAAGTATGAATTTTTTCATAACAGAATTAAAGAATAAGAGCTTTTGTGCGAAAATTAAACTTGTTTTAAATGGTTCTTTGGGTGTTTTAAGGCACTAAAGGTAACTCATTTTATTTTTAAAACGGTAAAAAATCTGCATAAGCAAGGTATTTAACATACGTGAAAGTCCCTTTCCTTAAGGTTAAATATTAATTAACTATTACTTTTTGCACTGTCCGGAAATTACCTTTTTGGCCTACAATAAAATAAATTCCTCCAGGAAAACCCTTAACTCTTATTTCATAAGGACTTGTATCAGACTTAAAGGTCTGGATGACTTGCCCGAGCTCGTTTACCACTATAAAGTCCATGGCTTCCAAACACTTAACAGTGAATTCCCCGTTGTTAGGATTCGGGTAGATCATAAATGTTGATCTTTCTCCGGAGTTCTCATCAATTCCGGTGCACGGAGACACTACCAGCTCAAATGTTTTTGTATTCACACAGCCTTCAATGCTGGAAGCGATAACAGTATAGGTTGTATTGACTATGGGATTTACCTGTATGCTGTTTGTAAGTACTCCCGGCGAAACCCAGGTATAACTGACAGCACCGGTGGCTGTTAATTTTGTTTTTTCTCCCTTGCAAAACAGAGGTTTGGTTGGTGTAATTGTTACGCTTGGTAAGGGATACACAGTAATAGCGATCGTTTTTGAGTTTTCACAAAAATTGCTGGCTGCTCCCGTTAAAGTATATACCGTAGTTACAGCAGGACTTACGGTTATATTCGGCGACGAAGATATAGCGTCCCATGAATATGTGGACGCGCCACTTGCCATAAGCCCAACGTTCTGGCCAACACAGATCGCGCTTTGGGTACTACTTACATTTACCGTCGGTGAAGGTTTTACTGTAACGCTCATCGTCTGCATGTTTGTACACGAATTTGCGGCGGTACCGATTACGATATACACCGTGTTTGTCATCGGCGTGTCGGTAAACGTCGCGCCGGTTGCCCCATTATCCCAGGTATATGTTTGCGCTCCACTAACAGTAAGGGGTAAAACCAAACCTGAACAGATCGTGTTGCTTCCCGCTATACTCAGGGTGGGCTGTATTAATAAATTTATGCTGATCGTTTGAATGCTGGTACAGCTTCCGCTTCCCAGTGCAGTTAGCGTTACAATATTTGACGTGGGACTAATGGCAACGTTTGTACCTGTTACGTTTCCGGGTGTCCAGGTATATCCGAGCGCGTTACCCATGGCGGTAAAAGTGCCGGAACTGCCAGGGCAAATATTCGGATTCATAACACTCGAATTAAGCGTCATGTTGCTTACCGTTACACTCGCCGTGCCCACATGACATCCCTGTTGTGCCACTATGGAATAAGAAGTGGCTGTGCCCGAAGTGATCGAAATAGTAGGAGTCGTGGCGCCTGTGCTCCACTGGAACTGACCCTGGGTGCTGGAAAGGCCAAGGGTTATAGAGGAAGTCGGGCATAACACAAGGCTTGGACCGGGCTGGATACTGACCAGCGCCGCTGTGGTTGCGATCGAAAATTCGGAGGACGCATAAGTGGCGTTATCGAGAAAATTAAAATTCACAGCAAATGTTGGATCATTAGCCCCCGTGGAAAATTCCCCGTAAACAGGCGCTAGTTTGTAAGCGCCTGCGCCTGGCTCAAGTACCTCGGGAGCAAGATGAGGGAAGATCATTTTTCCGGAAGCGCTCAGGTTACACGAGCTGAAATCTTTGGTGGCAGTCCACATGTCGGTGGTAACATTGTAGGCTTTCGAAAAAAGATTTGGTGTCAGGTTTGCAGCGCCCGCCAGGTAATTTGAATTATCGGTCCAGGTAAAAAATATTTTAGTCCCGTCAGACGTACGTGATATACGGGGGAATATATCCTGGGACACGCTGTTTGGCGAAGTTCCCCATGTTCCCCTACCAGCATTAACGTTTCCAAGATCGTAGGCGGCCCAAAGCCCGTTCTTTAAAGTAATGTCAAATACATGGTGCCAGAGACCGTAATAAACCGCGTATGCATTGTTTCCATTTAGAAGTACGGTTATTAGATGCGGATTCCCGTTTATATCAACGGTAAGATCATGTTCAAAATTTGTACTTGGAATATTTCCGGTACCAACATTGGCCGTTAAACAATTAAACTGGGTGATATCCACGGTGATCGGACCTGTCCAGGTACTCCCGCCGTTTGTTGTTTTGTATAAGATCGGATAATAGGCATATCCCGCCGGTCCTGTAGACAAATGGCCCAGGAAGCTTATGTAACCAATGTTTCCGGTTGGATCGAACGCGATATTATAGTCGGCGGGAACCGCGCCGGTAGCGGTATAGCCGGTATTAAAGCCGGGGCTTATATTAAGATTATTAGTCCAGACAATGTCATTGGAACCGTTCCACACACCTTTGTATACGGTAAAGCCTGTCACGTAGGTGCCATTGTATAATCCATCTATCGCCCAGAAGGTACCCGGAGCTCCTTTCACAAGAGAGCCCGAAATAAAAGAAGGATTTACAATGGGTTGATTGTAATTTTCAGTATTCCCGGTTCCGCTGATCTGGCGGACTCCGGACACGACTCCATTATACACGATGGTGGTGCTGTTCACCGTAGAAGCCAGGTAGCCGATGTAAGCATTTGCCGGCGTGGTATTCAGCGGCGGATTATAGATCGTAAGATTGGGGAACCGCGCATAACTGGTCGAAAGTGGGTTTAAGAATCCGATATTTGTTGACCAGCTTGAACCGCCGTTAGTTGAAATATCATACACAAGGTTCCCGTAATTTCCACTGGTAAGGGTATTGGTTCGATGCACAAATGCAATGGTGTTGAGGTTTTTATCGGCAACAACAGGATTTATGCACCCTCTTGAGAAAGTAGTAAGGAAGGCGGTGGCAGAGCCTCCCGGTACCGGTGATCCGCATTGTGCGATCAAGTCGACCTGTAAAAACAGGCTAAAACTTCCTAGTAAGATCTTTTTCATAGGCGTTTGTTTTAAGTAAAAAGCCTGTTTACTCTTCCGGTTAAACAGGCTTTTGTTTTATTTAGTTATAACTATTTTTTGCCTTACTTGCGGAGAATGGAGTTGTCCGGTAATAAAATAGATGCCGCCGGCAAGGTCTTCCACCGAAGCCTGGTATAAATTGGTTTCGTTTAAAGAAATTGTTTTAATAAGCTGCCCAAGTTCGTTTACAAGCATTAGATCCATTGCTGATTCAGCTTTGATCATAAACGTGCCATTGTTTGGGTTTGGATAAATGAGCACTGCGGTACCCGAAGCTTCACGTTCACTAATACCGGTACAAAGATTTACTGTTAATGTAAATGTTTTTGAATCGGAACAACCTTCCGCGCTGGTTCCTGAAACCGTGTAAATGGTGGTGGTGGTAGGGTTTACCTGCACGGTGGAATTTAGTACTCCTGGTGAGGTCCAGGTATAACTGGTTGCGCCGCTGGCCGTGAGTTTAATTTTTTCTCCTTTACAAAAGTACGATCTTGCCGGTGTGATCGTGATACTCGGCAAGGCATACACAACAACGTTTACAGTTTTAGAGGTTTCGCAGAGATTTGATCCGGCGCCGGTAACGGTATAGAGCGTTGTTGCCGTTGGTGTAACGGTGGTATTATTAGTAGATGACACACCATTCCAGGAATACGTGATCGCCCCACCCGAAATAAGAGTAACCGATTGTCCAACGCAGATGGCTGTCGGATTCGCTGCGGCTGTTATTGTAGGAGAGGGTTTTACAACAACACTAACGGTTTGTGTATTTGTGCAGGTGTTGGCTGCAGTTCCGGTTACCGTGTAATTCGTATTGGTCAGTGGGGTATCGGTAAAGGTAGCAGCGGTTGAATTATTGTCCCAAACATAGCTCTGAGCACCACTGGCTGTTAACGACAAAACAATTCCTGCGCAAATGGTGTTGTTTCCGGCAATTGAAATAACAGGAACCGGTAAAATATTTACATTGACAGTTTGACTGCTGGTGCAGCTGCTGCTTCCGAGAGTGGTGAGCGTAACCGTATTCGCGGTGGGGTTAATGGTGACATTTGTGCCTGTGGCATTACCGGGCGTCCAGGTATATCCCAAAGCATTTCCCGCTACCGTAAAGTTAGCCGGGCTGCCGGGGCATACGCCTGTAGTCAGGGCTGTCGGGTTTACGGTAAGGTTCGTAACAGCTACCGATGCGCTTCCAACATTACAGCCAACCTGCGCAACTACTGAGTAGGATGTTGCTGTACCGCTGGTAATAGAAAGTGTCGTGGTTGTGGCACCGGTGTTCCAGATGGCCTGTCCCGCGTTTCCGGCAACATTGATGGTTAAACTGCTGCCGGGACATACAACCACAAGTGGTGCCTGTTGAATCGTTACGGTTGCGGGCGGTACTGTCAGTGAAAATTCAGAGGTCGCAAAAGTGATGTTGTCAAGAAATCTGAAAGTTGTGGAAACGCCCATGTCATTGCTAACAGATGGATCACCATAAACGGTTGCAATCTTAAACGTGCTGGAATTTGGTTCAAGAACCTCTGATGCAATATGTGGAAACAGTACTTTGCCGCTTACTGTTGCGTTGCAGGAGGTGAAATCTTTTGTCGGTGTCCAGGTATCGTTGGTTACATTATAAGCTTTTCCAAAAAGATTTGGCGAACTGTTGGCCGCTCCCAGCGAATAGCTGGAGTTATCGGTCCAGGTGAAAAATATTTTTGATCCGTCCGCGCTCCTTGCTGCCTGTGGCGCCTGTCTTTGTGTTGCAAAATTTGGGCTTACACCAAATGTATTAGGACCCCCATTCACATTTCCAAGATCATACGCTACCCATAGGCCGTTTTTCAGGGTTACGTCATACATATGATGCCACTGACTGTAATTAAAAACATAACTGCTGGAATTTCCTAAAGTCGTTAAATAATGGGGGTTTCCGTTAACGTCTACCACCAGGTCATGATCTGTGTTTGTACTGGCGAGGTTAGGACTAACGGTATTGGATGTGATACAACTGAATTTTGTTACATCCACAACAATTGGCCCGGTCCAGGTAGCGCCACCATCGGTAGTTTTGTACAAGGTAGGATAAAGGGTTAATGCGCTGGGGCTTCCGCTTATATTGCCGGCGAAACTAAAATAACCGGTCATTCCTGTAGGATCGAAAGCAATATTAATATCCAGGTCTATCAGAGAGGGAAAGTAGTTGAATGTTGGGGTTACAGAATAGTTTACCGACCAGATGATATCGGAAGAGCCGCTGTTCCAAACGCCTTTATAAATTATAAAGCCATTAGTAGAGCTGAGGTCGTCAATTGCCCAGAAAACTCCGGGCGCTCCGGCAACAAGCGAACTTGCCTGCCAGCTGGTGCCTATGCCATTTTGATTGTAAGTTTCTGTAACGCCTGTTACATTTAATTTACTCACCCCAGTAACTTCTCCATTCCAGGCTGCGCTTCCGGAAAAGGTGGGAGCCATATAACTGATATAAGCATTTAAAGTATTGGTGTTGGACGCCGGGTTATATATGGCAATATTCGGATACCTTGCCGGGTAGGTCAGAGTGGGATTAATGTTCCCCTGGTCGTTAACCCAGGTTGTTCCACCATTGGTAGAATAATCAAACCTGAGGTTCCCCGAACTCCCGCCAAACAGCGTGGCATCGTTACGGTGAATAAAGGCGATCGTATTGAGTGACTTATTGGCCGCAATAGAACTGGTTGAATTCCTTATCAGGGTGTACATATTGATGGAGGTACCCCCCGTTTGCTGCGCGGCACATTGAGCATAAAGGCCCCCCTGTATGAGGAAACCGGCACATAAAAGCGTAAGCGTGTTGTAAATGTTTTTCATAGACTGGGTTTTTAGAGGTTAACAAATACTATAAGGTTTAGAGCTTGTTTAAAATTTATATTTCAGAATTGTTAAAGCGTATTTTTAGCCGAAACGAGGCGATTTTCGCAGTCGAAATCGGGTGTATCCGACAAAAAAATCAACGGGGCAAACACCCGGTGTGGTGTTTGAGCCAGCATGTGTAAAAGGGGTAAAAAATCGCATAACAAAATAATTACATAAATTTTAAACGGACTCTTAAGATAAAAATAATAAATTCCATCATATTAACAATATTATTTAACTAAAACCTTTGCTTCCATCATTTCCATGATTGTATACTTAACCCCCTCTCTTCCCAGGCCACTTTCCTTTATTCCTCCATATGGCATCTGGTCAAATCTCAGGGTAGGAACATCGTTGTGGATCACACCTCCCGTATCGCAGTATTTGAAAGCGTACGTGAGTTCCTCTACAGAGTCGGTAAAAATGCCGCATTGCAACCCGAATTTCGAGTCGTTTATTTTAGCAACCGCGTCTTCAATTTTGCCATTGTACTTTTCTACGCATATTACGGGCCCGAATATTTCCTCAGCATATACTTTCATGTTCAGATTTGTTTTTGTAAGAATTGTCGGCTCATAAAAGTTTCCTTTTCTTTTTCCGCCGCAAATTAGTTTAGCGCCTTGTTCAATAGCTTCGTTCACCCATTTTTCGACGCGCTTGGCATTTTCCTCATCGATCATGGAAGAGATTTTTGTTTCCTGATCCAAAGGGTCTCCTGCCTTTAATTTTTTAGCTTCTTTTTGCATGCGTGTTAAAAACTCCTGAAATATTTTTTCGTGAACAATAAATCGCTGGGCGTGGATGCAAATCTGTCCGCTATACGAAAATGCCCCGCTCATGCAGCTTTCCATGATCTTTTTTACATCGGCGCTCTTCGTAATGATCACGCCGGCATTTCCTCCCAACTCCAGCACAACTTTCTTTTTTCCACTTTGTTTTTTTAATTCCCAGCCAATTTCAGGAGATCCCGTAAAACTCAAAAGCTGGATTCTTTCGTCTGTTACAAGTAAGTTTCCTGTTTTCCGGTCCATAGGTAAGATTGAAACAGCTCCTTTTGGCAACCTCGTTTTTGCAATTATTTTTGCCAGTTCAAGGGTTGAAAGTGGAGTGGAAGATGCCGGTTTTAAAATAATTGGACAGCCTGCAGCGATAGCCGGTGCAATTTTATGAACCGCCAGGTTCATCGGAAAATTAAAGGGAGAAATACCGGCAACAATTCCAATCGGAAAATAATTGACAAGGCCTTCTTTCCCTTTTCCCTTAACCGTCCAGTCCAGGCTCATGTATTCTTTTGGTAAACGCTTACATTCTTCCGCGGCAATTAAAAAGGTTTGGATCGACCGGTCTATTTCCGCAAGAGAATAGACTATTGGTTTCGCACTTTCCATACACATTATTTTTGCAAGATGCTCTCTATTTTTTTTAAGTTCATCCGATATTGATCTTAGGGCTTCGTACTTCTCATGGGAAGAAAGTTCTCTGCACAAAGGACGGGCCCTCTGTGCTGCCTGTATGGCTTTGTCAAGGATTGCCTTATCAGCCAGGTAAGTGGTAGCAAAGGTTTTACCGGTGTATTTGTTCTTAACCGGAAGCAGCGTTGAAGTCGAAATAAATTCGCCTCCGCAGAAAATTTTGTATGAATTCATATTAGTTATTCTTTAAAGTTGACAGTTAGGTGCTTTCAACCCCTAAGTTAAGCAATGTTTATTTTTTTGATCCTGCCTTATAGATTTTTTGTTTTACTTTGCCCTTAGAATGAGCACTATAGAAATAAGTCCGCAGTTTGAACAGGTTTTAAATTTTGTGAACCGCACAAACCAATTGATTTTTTTAACGGGCAAAGCGGGAACAGGAAAAACAACTTTATTAAAGTATATTAAAGAAAATACCTTTAAGCAGGTTTCAATTGTAGCGCCTACTGGTGTGGCGGCAATTAATGCAGGTGGCTCCACCATTCATTCTTTTTTTCAGTTTCCCTTTACTCCTTTTTTGCCGGTGCTGAAAGAAAGTGGGGAAATAGATTCCACAAAAAATCTTCCGGTCTTAAAATATAATTCGCAGCGTCTGGCCATTTTCAGGAATCTTGAACTCCTGGTAATTGATGAAATAAGCATGGTTCGTGCGGATCTTCTTGATCAGATAGATGTGACGCTCAGGCAAACACGCAAAAAGTGGCATTTGCCTTTTGGGGGTGTTCAGGTGTTGCTTATCGGGGACATGTATCAATTGCCACCGGTTGTTCAGTCGGAAGAATGGAAATTATTAGGTCAGGTTTATACCAGCGCCTTTTTCTTTGACAGCCTGGTGATGCGGCGTAACCCGCCAGTATATATTGAACTCGATAAAATTTACAGGCAAAGCGAGCTAACATTTGTTCAGCTGTTAAACAAAGTACGCAACAACGATCTTGATCCCGAAAGCCTTGATTTACTGAACTCGCATTACAAACCAAATATTACAGATGAGGATTACCGCAATAACATAACCCTCACCACGCATAACCGCAAGGCAGATGAGATCAATAGCCGTAATCTCAATGACCTTGAAGGAAAGGAATATAAGTTTCGCGCAAAAGTGGAGGGAACATTTTCTGAAAGGAACTACCCGGCTGATGAAGTGTTGGTGCTCAAAAAGGGCACGCGCGTCATGTTTCTTAAGAACAATGCTGAAAAAAATTATTACAACGGAAAGATCGGGATTGTGTCCTATCTTGACGACGAAAAAATTAAGGTAAAATGCGAAGAGGATCACTATGAAACAGAGGTGGGAAGGGAAACATGGACCAATGTGACGTATACGCTTGATAAAAGCACAAAACATATTGATGAGGAGATCCTTGGTACATATACACAATACCCGCTGCGCCTGGCATGGGCAATTACCATTCATAAAAGCCAGGGGCTTACATTCGACAGGCTGATCATTGATGCCGCGGAAGCTTTTAGTGCGGGACAGGTATATGTGGCGCTCAGCCGTTGTAGAAGCTTAAGTGGCTTAACCTTAAGCTCGAGAATTAACCGGCAGAGTCTGCTTAATGACAGCAATATTTTAAATTTCGCCAACACAAAACAAGATAAGGAACAAGTAACAACTTTGTTTAATTCGGGCCAGCGTGCCTTTATTAAAACAGTGCTGACAGCCCTTTTTGATTTTTCGGAACAGGTTCAGAACAGGCAAGACCTGGGTGGGATTATACAATTGTATAATAACCGTATTAACGACGAGGGACTGAACTGGGCGAATCCTTTTCTTCAACGGATCGATGCGCTCAACGATGTTTCAAACAGGTTTAAATACCAATTGTCTGATCTCATTGATAATGCGTCGAACATTGAAACGGATACCAGTTTGCAGACAAGGTTAAAACAGGCCGCCGTTTATTTTGAAGTTGAAATTAAAAAATGCCTCGATGCGCTTAAGGCCTGTCCTTTAAATACGGAAAGCAAGGAGGCCGCGACGGAGATCAATGAAAATTTTCAGCTTTTGTTTGACGCCCTTTTTCAGAAACAGGCGCTGATAAAAACTTTGACCGGAGGGTTTGTATTCTCAGACTTCGTAAAGCATAAATTTAAATTAACCTATCCTGACTTTAAGCTGAACATTTACGCCAGCGCCAAAAACACGAAGGTCTCCGCTGAAGTAAAGCATCCGGCTTTGTATAAGGAATTATTATTGCAGCGGGACGAGATCTGTAATGAAGAACACAAGCCGATCTACATGGTTGCCAACAATAAAACACTTATTGAGCTGACAAATTATTTACCGGACACGCCGGACCGCCTGCTATTGATCTCAGGCTTCGGTGAAGCTAAAGTGAACGCCTATGGAAGTATTTTTCTCAGGATCATCCGTGAATACATGAGCGAACATCAGCTGGAAACGAACATGGCTGATTTTCCCCAAAAGAAAACTAAAAAACTAAAAAAGGAAAAAGGAGAAGAGGGAGAAAGGGTTAAAAAGATCAGCACAAAAGAACAAACCTATAATTTATATAAACAAGGATTTAAGCTGGAAGAAATTGCAAAGCAACGGGGCTTTACCTTAAGCACCGTGCAGGGACACCTGGTGCCTTACATTGCTACGGGAGAAATTGTGATTGATGATCTTGTGAGCAGGGAAAAACAAAATCTGATCTTAACCGCCCTTGAAAAATTTAATTATGAGGAGGGCTTAAACCCGGTTAAAAGTAACCTGCCTGAGGATATTACCTTTTCAGAGATTAGGTATGTCATGGCGCACAGGTTAAAGGATTAAGGAAGGGGTCAGCGTATTTGATGGTTTATTACAAAATACTTTCTAAAACTTTGTTATAAATTGCTTGTTCCGATGTCCATACAGGAGCGTAGAGGAGATTTTGCAACCGTATTTGGCGCCACAAAAGTCCCGCTGAGCGGAGTCGAAGTGTGTCTTTTAAAGAAGTGTCAAATCTGCTGGAAGTTTATCAGACAGTGAAAATATGACCTGGGTTAATTAACTACGTATTATTTCTTTTACGCGTTTCAATAAATGTATTCAAATCACCTTCTGATTCTGTTAGAGCAAAATTAACTCTATCAAAAAGAGATTTGGAGTTTAAATGCGTAATTTCGTGTACTCCCACTACCTTTTTTATCCCAATTAAAAAGCCATTTTTCTCAATGCACATAATGATCTGTCTCTCCTCCGGCAGGTGCTATGGACCAATGTTACCAGCTGTGCTTTATCTGTCTCTATTGTTACTCAAAATATAAGGAAAGAGCTATAAAAAACATAAGTCCGTTAAATACAATTGATGTGATTAAACTAACCGTCAAATATTTTTGTCTGTACGAAAGACCTTTATATGGAATTAGTGTCAAAGGGACAGCCAAAACAAAACCCCAGATTATGCAACCGAGCGGAACTGTCCAAAGTTCACGGTCAAGTTTTTTTAAATAATTTCCGCCAAGTCCAGGTCCGAATTGAAACGTCAAAGTGTTTATTAAGATAATAATAAGCAGTCCAATGATTAGTTTTTTATTAGTCATGTCATTTAAGTTGTCTGCAAATTATGGTCTGAAGTTCTGTCAGCTTGCTGGTGTACAGACGTTCTTCAAGCAGAGGTCCGCTTTTTTGCTTTGTCAAGTTACGCATTTGAGTGCTAATCGTCAAAAAGTGGCCGCTTGCTTGGTGCTATGGGTTGGTCGTTGCACGTAGTTAGGGCCGCCATGAAGTCAGATCGAAAATGCTTTTTAATTCATACTCAAGGTTGTCGGTAAGGATGTCTTGGAATTGATTAGAAACAAATTTAATTGCCTCATTGTCCATGAAGCCGTTTTTAGCAAAAGTGTTGGTTATGTTTTTACCGTTGCTTTCGGTTGTGAAGTCTTTGCGATGCATTTTTTTATTTGGTAGGTCAACAAATATATACGATAAAGTTTTGGTTGAATTACGCTCAATTAAAAAAGCGATGTCGCCGGATTGCGAGTAAAATACAAAGTCCCATTCGTTGTCGGGGTCAAGTCCGCATTGAGCAAGTTGTCCGGCGTTATAATAAACTAATTCGTTGTCAACCGAGAAGAAAGCAACTTTGCAGCAGAAAAGCCCCCAATATATATCTTTAGGGTCTTGAAATTTGTAATAGAACTTTTTATTAGGGCTGATTGTCATGATGTCGGCAGGCGATTTACTCTTGAAAATTGGAGCTGTATATTTTTCCTCGATTGTCATTGTTTATGTTTGTCCAAGGGCTTACCTATAACGTTTAGCCTGTGGGCGTAGGTAGGTTCTTGAATTACCATCTTTCCCAACCGACCCAAGGTATTTAAATATACTTACTTTATTAGCGAGCTACAAATGGACAATTTCTTATGGATTTGGGGCCAGGTTGTGTGAGGGTTCACAAAGTGGCCTTATTCTTGCGCAACAGCTACTGCTGTTATAAGTTGGCCGCTACACACAGGTTATTTTTTTCTATTACTCTTTTCTAGCATGTCAAAATATTCTATTCTGTAGTCATTATACATTTTGAATAGTCTAGGTTTCATATAGCTTGTAAAATTGTGTATTATTGGAGCTACGTCTCCTAATAATAATGACTCACAATAGGACACAACCATAGCATTTTCTAATGCAGGGCATAAAGGTATTTTTTCGTCTTGATAGTCAAAGCATCTTTTCAATTCAGAAATATTATTCGTTTTTATTTGCTTGATTGTGTAATCAGCAAAACGCTCCATTTTAAAGTGTTCTCCGTCTTCACCTTGTACCTTTTCAGTAATTTCAGGGAAGGTAGCTGTTAATTCTTTAAAATACGCTTCTGGAGTTATAATGTCACTTAGATTTGTTGGCATTGTATTTTCAATTTGTTTTAGGTTTCATCTAGCGGTGTACTTATAACGTTTGACCGCCTGGTGCCGTTGGGCTTTCGAAGCAAATTTCTGTTCATGGTTGGCGGCTTTTGTTTTTCCAATGTTCAATCGTAAAAAAATTGTTAGTTAGGGGTTTTAATAAACAAGCGGCCCTTACGGAATTCTGTCTCTGCCAGGGCTCGCCGGCAGAGCGCTGTTAACCAGTTTTTTAAGAGTCTATTTTGCCTAACCTGTAAAATGTAAAACCTTTACGCGATCGGGCAACCTGTCCATTTTTAACGAATGTCCAAACGTTGTGGAATTTTTCCTGAGAATGATTCTCTAAGATTATTTTTTTACCTTTTAGTATCCAGTTGCCATTAATGATTATTTTTTTGTCAGGAATAGAGAGATCTTGGTAATAAAAAGTGTGGTCACGATTAATTGTCAGTTTAATTTGAGATGGATCTGACGCGGAAACTCCATAAGTCCCGATAAACTTGTCTGCATTCTTTTCAATAAACGACGACATTAAAATGATTGTCACGAATACTGCCAGGTTTTTGATTGTTTTTTTCATGTTTCTATGGGTTTAATTGTTTGTTGTTTGTCGAAAAATTGGTTACTCCTAATAGAAGCCATAAAATCACCCTAATCAATTAGTTTTTACAAGATCCGGGTGACAAAATAGCTCACTTGGGTTTATTAAATATACCTATTTTGTTCTAATGTTTCAAACTGGTCACACTGTTAACCTATTTCAGGACAGTACGTAACGCTAAAATCCTGGTTCCTGCTTTCAGTATCCCGGCTCCTCAGGGCAACCGCATCAGAATATCAATAAATCGGCCAAGTATTGAGTAGAAGCAGCGGCCTCTTTTCGCCTTCTTTTGAGGCTTTT
>Ga0208492_1000478_pt1 | contig 33760 bp, 29 predicted proteins | sample Subbioar_CSW14AB_FD_184820 | JGI IMG/M metagenome (GOLD analysis project Ga0208492, IMG submission 184820) | Serpentinite rock and fluid subsurface biosphere microbial communities from McLaughlin Reserve, California, USA - CR12Mar_CSW14AB (SPAdes) | ecosystem: Environmental > Terrestrial > Deep... | reverse complement strand
AATGAGACCGAAGACTATATGCCATTGGCGTTGGACTTGGCGCATAAGATATTGATTGAGCTGGCTGCTTTGAGAAGAGAGAACAAAGCTATCAAATACCTAAGACCTGATGCCAAGAGTCAAGTAACTTTGGAATACGACGATAACAATCAACCCGTAAGAATTGATGCGATTGTAGTATCTACCCAGCACGATGATTTTGATACGGAAGCGAAGATGTTGGCTAAGATTAAGAAAGACATCATCGAGATTTTGATTCCAAGAGTAAAAGCGAAGTACAAGAAATACGCAAAACTGTTTAACAAAGACATCAAGTACCATATTAACCCAACCGGTAAGTTTGTGATTGGTGGTCCTCATGGAGACACAGGATTAACGGGGCGTAAGATTATCGTTGACACTTACGGTGGTAAGGGTGCTCATGGTGGTGGAGCATTCAGCGGTAAAGATCCAAGTAAGGTAGACCGTTCTGCGGCCTATGCTACGCGCCATATTGCGAAGAACTTAGTTGCTGCTGGAGTTGCGGACGAAATCTTAGTACAGGTTTCTTATGCCATTGGTGTAGCACAGCCAACTTCTATCAACGTGAACACATTTGGCACGGCCAAAGTGAACCTTACCGATGGTCAGATTGCAAGAGTAGTAGAGGGCTTATTCGATATGCGTCCTTACTTTATTGAGCAGCGCCTGAAGCTGAGAAACCCAATCTACAGTGAAACTGCAGCCTATGGTCATATGGGTCGTAAGCCAGAAGTGGTTACCAAGACTTTCACTTCCCCTGACGGTAAAGAGAAGAAGGTAAAAGTGGAACTGTTCACTTGGGAGAAGCTGGATTATGTAGCGAAAGTGAAGAAGGCTTTTGGGTTGAAATAAGTTTTTAATTTTATTAGACTAAAATACATTGTAAGCGGTATGACAGAAATCATCTCCAATAGTTCTGATGAAATTTCCTTAAAGGAACTTGTTCTTAAAATAAAAGAATGGGGTAGTTTTATTTTGGGAAAATGGAAAATTATTGGTCTTGTTGGGTTTATTGGAGGTATATGTGGATTTTTCTATGCTACTAGCCAAAAAGCAACTTACACTGCAAAGATAACTTTTGTTCTAGAAGAGGGAAAAGGTGCTTCTCCTGGTTTAGGTGGACTTGCTTCATTAGCTGGTCAGTTTGGAGTAGATGTTGGGGCTAGTTCGGGTGGTGGCTTACTCTCTGGTGATAACATCTTATTGTATTTTAAGAGCCCTTCACTCGCTCGTGAAGTGTTGCTTTCTAGATTTGATAGTTCAACTAGTACATCTATAGCTGAAGTGTACGCAAACGAGTATGAATTAAGGAAGGAATGGATTGAAGACAAAAAAATTGGAAATATTCATTTTCCCACTTTAAATAGCAATTTGCCATATTCTCGACTTCAAGATAGTTTGTTACAGACAATTATTAACACCATTCTTACTGAACAGTTTACAGTGGCTAGAACCGATAAAAAAGCGGGTTTTATAGATGTATCAAGTACTATGCAAAATGAATTGCTTGCAAAAATTTATTGTGAGCGTATTGTACAAAAAGTAGTAGAACGTTATATTAATATTAAAACCCAAAGGCAAAATGCAACTGTTCAGAAACTACAGTTACGTGTGGATAGTATTGCCAGTTTATTAAGACAGAAAACAGTTTCAAGCGCTTCTTTACAAAATTCTTCTAGCATTATGGATATCAATCCGCTCTATCGAACAGGTACCTCAGTTGCTGTTGAATCTACCTTACGTGACAAAACATTGTTGTCTACTATTTTTGCTAGTGTCACCCAAAATCTTGAAATGGCCAAGTTTACGCTTAGTCAAGAAACGCCAGTAATACAAATTGTCGATTCACCTATTTTGCCACTTAAGAAAGAAAAAATGTCTAGTTTAAAAACTGCACTACTGGGATTTTTATTTTTTGCATTTACTCTGATTTTTGGTGTGATAGTGAAAAAAATTTATTCAAGTTTGATGGAGAATTAAACTATTGCACCTACTTAACAAATATTTTTTTTTATTCAAATATTGAGTATTTTCGTTACTCAATATTATGTCAGAATGTCCCCCCTCCTTGTGACTGACATAGGCTTTGCCATATCTACTCTCCCCCCCTCCCGCTATTTCAACTTAATGAACTTAGATTATCTTTTTACAGGAAAAATTAGGTTAAGCTTATTAACTAAATTGTTAATTAACCCAGGAAATGCCGTTTATTTACGAGGGCTAGAGAAAGATTTAGGTGTCAGTAGTAATACTGTAAGAATGGAATTAAATAAGCTCTCTGCTATGCAATTGATTCAGGAGCAGTCTGATGATAATGATACGCTTATTTCAACTAAGACAAAGTATTATTTTGCAAATAGAAAACATCCTTTGTTCAATGTGTTAAGGAAAATCATCTTGCAATATGTAGGTTTGGATCAAATCATTGAACATGTTTTGCATAAGTTAGGTAATGTGAATAAAGTTTACCTAATTGGCGATTTAGCTGTCGGAAAAAATAGTCTTTTTGTGGATTTAGTTTTTGTGGGCCAAATAGACAAAGATTATCTATCTCAATTGGTTGATAAAGCTGAAAAACTCATTGATAAAAAAATCCGTTTTGTCGTTTATCGCACTGATGAGTTTAATATTGACACCCAACGTGATTTAGGTGTATTTATGAATTTGATGGAGTAAAAATTAAATTGGAGTAGTAGAGACAGTCAAATAGTATTTGTTCATATGCTTAAATTATTTAACATCACACCAAATGCTGCCTTATTTGCATATGAAATAAAATAATTTAAAGCGTTATGATGAGTGGAATTTTACGAAAATAAAGTAGCTTTTTTATTGAAAAAAACTAGCAAAGCCTTGATTCAATTGTGCAGCTCCAAGCTTATTTTTATGATAATAACGATGTATAAATTGCTAAAAATATTGCACCTCTCGTAAGAGGAAAATACGAAATTACCACGGTTTAAAATAAATATTTGAAAGGTACTTTACATTTAGGAATCATGAACCAGAAACTGCTGGGTTTATACTAGTACTTTTAATTCTATAAGAGAAGACTGCTATTTTGTATGGGATAGTGTAAAGCGGCAAAGACAAAATGAGGGCTGTATGGTCAAATTTACTAACCAAATAGACTCTATTGATAATTCGAAGTTTAGACTTTTACAAGAACTGCTTAATGACTTATTACGGAGAGTAATTAATTGGTGTAGCTATATAAATTTTCTCACACAGCTTTTACATTTTAAATTCGATATTATAAAGAGCAGCAATAAAACTTGATGTTTATTTAGTGATTGTTAAAAATAGTCAAATAATAAATTAAATTATTTTTTGAGAGCTAGCTCTATTTTTTGTGTAGTTTTAGTTCGGTACAAAATTAATTATTTCTTTCTTTCTTTATTATTGATATTCACAACCGTTGTAATAGTCATTTTAATACAATTATAGATTGAAATTTGGCTAAATTGATAGATAACTTGGATTTTCAAGCACAATTTTATATTAATCAAACAAATAATCTTTTAAACATATGAATAAAATACCATACGGAAGGCACAATATTACACAAGAAGACATAGATGCAGTGGTTGAAGTTTTGAAATCAGATATGTTGACTCAAGGCCCTAATATAAAAATGTTTGAAGACGCTTTTGCTGCATACGTAGGTGCAAAGTATGCAATCGCAGTGTCTAATGGTACAGCGGCTTTGCATCTCTGCACAATGGCATTAGATGTAAAACCGGGAGATAAAGTGATTACTACACCAATCACTTTTGTAGCTTCTGCTAATTGCGTTCGTTATTGTGGTGGTGAAGTTATGTTTGCGGATATTGATCCCCTAACATATTTGCTAGATATAAATAAAGTAAGAGAGTTGTTAGAAGCGGATACTAAGAAAGATGTAAAAGGAATTATTCCCGTGAATTTTGCAGGTAGGGTGGTGGATATGGAAGCCTACCGCAAATTAGCAGATGAATACGGTTGCTGGATTATTGAAGATGCCTGCCATTCACCGGGAGGCTATTTTATAAATAGTTTCGGAGAAAAAGTAATGTCTGGCTCGGGGTCTTATGCAGATTTGTCAATCTTCTCCTTTCATCCTGTTAAGCATATTGCAGCAGGGGAAGGGGGCATGATAACGACCAATGATGTAAGACTATATAAGAAGATATTAAATTTAAGAACACATGGAATACAGCAAGATCTTGATAAAAAGATTGAGGATCATGGGGTTTGGTATTATGAAATGCAAGAGTTGGGATATAACTATCGCTTAACTGATTTTCAAGCTGCTCTAGGCTTAAGCCAAATAAAAAGAGCGGATGAAGGGATACAAAGACGGATTGAAATTGCAAACCGATACCAAGAAGCTTTTAAAGATCTTAAGTTTGTGAAGCACCAATCAGGTGTGGTTGATGGACATGCTTACCATTTATATGTCATCCAAGTGGAAGAAAGAGAAAAATTGGTTAATTATTTGAGAGAGCAAAATATCTTTGTGCAAATTCATTATATCCCAGCTCATTTAATGCCTTATTATAGACAATTTGGTTGGAAAAAAGGAGATTTACCGAAAGCAGAAAATTATTATGATGCATGCTTGAGTTTGCCTATGTATCCTAAATTGAGTAACGAAGAACAAGAGTTTGTAATTTCTCAAATTCAAAATTTCTATGAAAGGTAAAAACCTTTGTATTATACCCGCAAGAGGAGGCAGTAAAAGGATTCCAAGAAAGAACATTAAACACTTCAAAGGGAAACCAATCATTGCTTATACCATACATGCTGCATTAGAATCTGGGTTATTTGAGGAAGTGATGCTATCTACTGATGATATAGAAATTTCTGAAATTGCAAAAACTTATGGCGCGACAGTACCCTTTATGAGAAGCATTCAAAATGCCAATGATTTTGCAACTACAGTCGATGTAATTCTAGAAGTAATCAATAGCTATCTTAACATCGGGAAAAAATTCGATAACATTTGTTGTATATATCCAACAGCTCCATTTGTCACTTCTGATAGGTTGTGCGAAGGTTTTGAAATGCTTATCAATGGAGCTGATTCTGTATTACCTGTAATGTCTTTTGATTATCCAATCTGGAGGAGTTTTAAAATAAACGAAAATAAGTGCCTTGAGTATAATTGGAGTGAATTTATCAATGCAAGGTCTCAGGATTTACCAAATGCTTATCATGATGCTGGTCAGTGGTATTGGGTTAAAACAACAAAACTAATTTCAACCCGTAAATTAATTTTTGAAACAACCAAAGGTTTGCATTTATCCCCTTTTGAAGCACACGATATTGACACATTACATGATTGGAAATTGGCGGAGTTAAAATATGAATACCTACAAAGCATTAAATAAACAAGTTTTCTTTTCAGGTAGATTTTCTTTAGTCCCCATAAGATTCGAAGATCGTTATCTAATTATGCAATGGCGTAATGAGCAGATTTATCACCTTAGACAAGCAAAGCCTCTGACCAGAGAAGACCAAGATTCATATTTTGAAAATGTAGTGACTAAACTCTTTAATCATGAACAACCAAGTCAATTATTATTCTCATTTTTAGAGGATGGCATTTGTATAGGGTATGGCGGTTTGGTTCATATAAATTGGATAGATAAAAATGCGGAGGTATCCTTCATTTTAGATACTGCTTTGGAAAAAGAAAGATTTCAAGAAATTTGGCTAATATTTTTGAAACTTATTGAATTAGTTGCTTTTCATGATTTGTCATTACATAAAATATATACATATGCATTTGATTTGAGACCACATTTGTATGAAGCTTTAACAAATGGTGGTTTTTTTGAAGATGCTAAATTGAAAGCTCATGCCATTTTTGAGGGTAGAGCCATTGATGTGGTGATTCACTCAAGGATTAATCAAAATATTCAATTAGTTCTTGCAAATAAAAACGATGTTGAAATTACATTTCAATGGGCAATAGATAAAAAAGTAAGGCAATTTTCATTTAATAAAGAAGAAATTATATTCGAAGAACACAAAAGTTGGTTTACGGCTAAACTCTTAGACCCAAACTGTTTATATTACATTCTAAAAAGAGGAGCGGAAAGAGTCGGGTCAATTAGAGTAGATTATAATCATGAAACTAATATTGGGCTGATTAGTTATTTAATTAGTTCTAATTTCCATGGAAATGGTTACGGAACAAAAATATTACAGTTACTAGAAGAATTAGCTTCAACTAAATTTGAAATCATTCATTTGAGGGCATTAGTAATGAAAACTAATGAAGCTTCAGTTCGAATCTTTAATAAATTAAGTTATGATTTAATATCAGATAAAAAAGAAATATTAACCTTTTCAAAAACTATTTCAAAATGAAAATAGGTTCATTTGAACTTTCGGATAATAACCCCGGTGTTTTAATCATTGCGGAGCTCTCTGCTAATCACAACGGCAGTTTGGAAACAGCTTTAGAAACTATTAGAGCAGCAAAACGAGCAGGAGCGGATTGTATTAAATTACAAACATACACAGCTGAGACTATTACAATTGATTCTCGAAAAGATGATTTTTTAATTAAAGGAACAATTTGGGAGGGACGAAATTTATATGAATTGTATCAAGAGGCTTATACCCCATGGGAATGGCATCATGCTTTGTTTGAAGAGGCTGAAAAACAAGGTTTGATTTGCTTTTCGTCTCCTTTTGATAAAACTGCTGTAGATTTTTTAGAAAAATTGAATGTGCCTGCCTATAAAATAGCCTCTTTCGAAATCACGGATATTCCACTCATTGAATATGTTGCATCTAAAGGCAAGCCAGTAATTATGTCAACGGGTATTGCCAATTTAGAAGATATTGAACTTGCTTTAGATACATGTAAGAGAATGGGCAATCATGATTTGGCCTTGCTAAAATGCACATCAAGTTATCCTGCTCCCATTAATGAAGCCAATATGGTAATGATAAAAGATTTTGCTGAACGTTTTGGAGTTATTGCTGGTTTATCTGACCATACCATTGGAGCAACCGTGCCATTAGTTGCTACTTGCTTTGGTGCAAAAATTATTGAAAAACATTTCATTTTAGATCGTTCAATTGGAGGACCTGACGCATCTTTTTCAATGAATGAAAAAGAATTTCGAGAAATGGTAAATCTCATAAGAGAAGCGGAAAGTGCAATAGGACGTGTTGATTATAGTCTTACTGATAAACAAATAAAAGGAAAGGATTTCTCAAGGTCTTTGTACGCAGTTAAAGAAATTAGTGAAGGAGAAATCATTACAGAAGACAATGTGAAAAGTATAAGACCTGGCTTTGGATTGCATCCCAAATTTTATAGCCTAGTATTAGGTTCAAAGGCAAAAAAGAATTTTAATAAGGGGGATAGATTTACTTTGTAAGTTTTCGATAAAAAATCCTACTTTCCATTAGTACCATTTTCTTATAAAATATAATTAGTCTATGAATGATTTACAGAATTATTTCCTTAACAACACAGGGCGTGTAATTAATAAGTGGGAACACTATTTTGATATTTATGAAAGACATTTCAGTAAATACAGAGAAAAACCTAATGTTGTAATTTTGGAAATTGGTGTTGCAAATGGCGGTAGTATTGAAATGTGGAGAAATTATTTTGGACCCAATGCCAAAATTTTCGGAATAGATATAAATCCAGAGTGTAAAAAATTCGAAAGTGATAATGTAGAAATATTTATTGGTTCTCAAAGCGATAAAAATTTTCTAAATCAAGTCAAACAATCTATACCTAAATTAGATATATTAATCGATGACGGTGGTCATACTATGTCACAGCAAATTGCCACTTTCGATGTAATGTTTGAGCATGTAAAAAGCGATGGAATATTTTTGTGTGAAGATGTACATACGTCATATTGGCTACCATATGGGGGGGGGTACAAGAGGAGCGGTACTTTTATTGAGTATTCAAAAAACTTAATTGATTTATTACATGCATTTCACTCAAATCAAAATTCTTTGAAGGTAACTGATTTTACTAAATCTACTAACTCAATTCATTTTTATGATAGCATCGTCGTTATTGAAAAAAAGGGAAGAGAAAAACCTTTTGACTTGTGCACAGGTACAATCTCTTTATCTAATACACCATCCTATAAAAAAGGAGGAATGAATTTGTTAATGAAAGGATTTTTATTTGGAATAAATAAAATTCTACAATTTTTTAGAATTAAAGGATTTATATGGAAGTAACAATTAATTTACCCTAAAATAATTTGTATTATTTTTTAAGAAATTTATTAAATGAATGATAATTTTTTAATGTCAAATCAAGGTGTAAGTGTTTGCCTGGCGTGCTACAATGGAGAAAAATTTATTGTTGAACAATTAAATTCTATTTTGCAACAACTTAGAAAATCAGATGAGGTAATAGTTATTGATGATGGCTCTACAGATAAGACTGTTGAGAAAATACTGAATCAAAATGATCAACGAGTAATATTAATAAAGAATCAGTCAAATTTAGGAGTAAATCGTTCATTTGAACTTGCAATTGAATTGGCAAAGAATGAAGTGATAGTTTTATCAGACCAGGATGATATTTGGATAGATGGAAGATTAAAGTTGATTTTAACGACTCTAAATATTAATACTGCTTCACTTGTAGCAGGGAATTCAATTTATATAGATAACAATGGTATAGAAACAAAACCATTAATTGGGAATTTAAAAAAAAATGAATCGAAAAAATTTATAGTAAATCTATTTCGAATATTTAATGGAACTGCACCATATTATGGTTGTACTATGGCATTTTCTAAAGATCTAAAATCATTGATACTTCCTTTCCCCAAAAATATCGAGTCTCATGATCTGTGGATAGCTAAATGTGCAATAATAATTAATAGAATTATGCATATTGAAGAGCCTATTTTGTATCGAAGAATTCATGGCGGTAATGCAAGCATAGTTTCGAGAAAATTAACCGCAAAAATTTATAGTCGAATAATTTTTTTCACCTCAATTATTATAATATTCAAGCGAATTATCAAAAATAGATTATGCAAGTTTTATTAAATGAGTTAAGTTTTTTGGGTTTTTTAAGATTCTATGTATTTTCTAAAGTTCTTAGAGTAGCTGAATTTATTTTTTTTGTAGTTCCTAATTATTTTGATATTCAAAAAATAAAATCATTTAAAAACGTTAAGATTGGAAAATCTGCATTTGTATTCGCTAGCGGGCCTTCAATTAGTTTTCTTGACATTAATAAGATTAAAGCTTATAAAGAGAAAGGTTTCGATGTGTTTGCTGGTAATTCATTTATTAATAGTAAACTAGGTCAAGTTGTAAATCCTGATTATTATTTTATAAGCGATGATAAATTTTTCCAAAAGCCAAACTCAACAGTTGTATATGAAGCAAATTTGAAAGTAGTAAAAAGCATTGAGGAGATGGGCATACCATGTTTTTATCCTCATAGGTATTCAAAATATGTGAATGGGAAAAATAATTCTTTTATTTTCAATGATACAATTGATCTTTTTTCAAACAATGTAGCCGATTTAACTAAACCGCGTCCATATGTTTCGATGACATTGTACAAGGCACTAAGTTTGGCATGTTATATGGGATACTCTAAAATCTATATCTGTGGCTTTGACAATGATTATTTCAAAAACTATCAATGTAATAAGGAAAATGAGATTTATTTTGAAGATAAACACTTTTACACTAACGAAGTGGGAGAAAATACAATAAGAAAAGTAGATAAGAATTTTCATAAAACAATGTCTTCGCTGTTAATTCACATAAGTACCCTTTTTTCGGGTCTCGAAAAATTTAAAAATTATCCTATAATTAACTTGGACCCAAAAGGACTTGTTGATGCTTTTTCAAAGGATCATAATTTGGATATTTATAATGAGTAATTTTATTATCATCTAGATCTACTTTTAAGCAAAAATATTGTGTAAGTTTTAATCCATTTTATTTGAATTTATGACCTAATACTAATTTGGATAAAGTAGTTAATCCGTTTATTCAAGGAAAATTAGAATTCTTAAGTTTATAAAGAAAAAATATCAATGATTCGAACTTTACAAAAAGGGCTATCTCTATTTATAGTTTTTTGTTATCAATTAGGACAAATTTATATTTCAAATATTATTTTTTTGATCAGTTTCTTAAATCAAATTTTTATTTCAAGGAATTTAAAATTTATTAGTTCAAAAAAGACATCAGCATTATTAATAATTTTTTTAAGCTACGTTACATTAGATACGATAATTTATGCATTTTTTTTTAAAAAATTAGAGGTAAGAAGTATACCACAGTTTCTTTATAATTTTCAATATTTATTTTTGGTTTTGTATATAGATTTTGATTTTCTATCACTAAAAAAAATGCTTATTCGATTCACGATTGTAATAAGCCTAGTGATAATACTTGTATTTATTTTTTCGGGGGAAAGCATTGAATTGTTTAAGTGGAATGAAATTATGAACAGTTATTTTCCTGGCTGGCCTAATACCATCCCCTTAATTTTAATATTATCATTGTTTCTTGTTCGAGATTTGAACTATTCTATCTTTTATCTAATTATAATAATTTTCGCTGCATTATTGACTGGATCAAGAGGAGCTATGTTAGGCGTTGTAGGGGTAATAATATTACCAGTATTCAGAAAAATGAAACGTTATTTGAATTTTATTTTAATATCAACTTTAATTACTCTAATTTTTTATTTTAATGTTTTGATTAATTACGAGAATGAATTTAAATTATTACGAGCATTTGACAGAATTGATATATTTTATACTAGCATCGCATATATTAAGAAAAGTATTTTATTTGGTTATGGTGGAAACACAATAGAGCAATTATCTCATATCAAAATTGATTTTGAACCGTTAATGGACTGGGGACACACCCATAATTTTGTTTTAGAATTTACACTTCGTTATGGCATTTTAGGAATATTATTATTTGGCTCGTTTCTCTTTTATAAAATTAAAGAAATTAAAGATTTTGATTTCAGGTATATGTTCTTTCTTTTTATTGTGCTTTCATTTTTCCAAACTTTTATTAGAGATTTTACATTTCTTTTCATTCTAATTTTTCTTAGTCAATATAAGTATCATAGTAGTAATAAATAATATATAAATTTTTTTTTCAATTTTAAAGTATATCTATTTGGAAGACTATAATATTAGTATAGCCATATTATGCTATAATCAATCTGAGTTTATTGCTAAAGCAATAGACAGTGTATTAAGTCAACAACATTCCTATAAATACGAAATAGTAATTAGTGATGATGCATCGATTGATGATACAAGAAAAATACTCATTGGATATCAAAAGAAATATCCAGAATTGATTAAATTAATATTACACAATACGAATATTGGTCCAACAAATAATTTGCATAATTTATTATTAATATGTAAGGGGAAATATGTTGCTATTTTGGAAGGGGATGACTTTTGGACAGATAATTTTAAAATAAAAAGACAAGTAGATTTTTTAGAATCTAATCCAGAGTATATTGCTTGCACTCATAGATATCAGGTGGTTGATGAAAATGGTTCAAAAATTGCAGATGAATATTTTGGATTGGGTAGGCCTTTTTCTGGTGAGTATAAACTAGAACATTTTGAGAATTATATTTACTTTGGTTTACTTGGTTCGCTAGTGTTTCGAAATTTATTTCTTCAAAACCAAAATTTTGGTGATATTATTAAGACTGCCCATCCATTCATTGGTGATATTACCTTGAATTTATTGTTAGTATTAAATGGTAGGATATTTGTAATGGATGATAATATGGCTGCGCATAGAATTATTGTTAGAAAAAATGGGTCAAATTACAAGTCAACTGTAAATGGGAAAAATCAAATTGAAAATAGAATATTGTATTTAGAAAAACTAGAACAATTTGCGTTGTCCAATTATAATATTAATGTTAAGCATACTCCTAGGGTAGAAAATCATTTATTATGGTCTATTTTGTACTTAATAAAGCATCCAAACAAACATAATTGGTCTGTTTTGGTTTTTGTGTATAAATTAATTGATGATAAGACTAAGTTTGTAAAATATATTTACGCTAATTTCAAGAATTTACCAAAATTTGTTTTTGCTCAAATAGCTAATTTTCTTAAGAAATAATTGTTAACAATTTATGATACAAAATAAATCCTTAAGTAGGTTGGCTTTCAATGGTATGTCATGGAACCTGTTTACAAGGATATTTTCTAATGGAGTTCAATTAGTTATATATTTTGTACTTGCAAGATTGTTAAATCCCAATGACTTTGGAGTGATTGCCATTATATTGGTATTTGTAAATATATCAAATATTTTTGCTATTGCAGGTCTTGGCGCAGCAATAATTCAAAATGATGTATATGATAAAGAAAAATTTGATACCATATATATAGTAAGCTCTTCATTAGGTATTTTGATTAGTGTTATTCTATTTTTTTTAGCACCTTATATTGGACTGCATTATACTTCTGAATTTGACCTTGTTTTTTTAATTAGGATATCAACCCCACTCATAATTTTTAATTCCATTAATTCAATTCAAACAAGCATATTGCAGCGTGATTTAGATTTTAAAACTATGTTTTATGTAACATCTATTCCATTATTTTTTTCTGGAATAGTGAGTATTATTTTAGCATACTTCGGGTTTGGAATTTACTCATTAATAATAAATAATCTTTTAGGTTCGATTATTAGTGTAGTAATTTGTTTTTTGTTTTATGTTCCACTTCCAAATTTTACTTTCAATATCAAACATGCTACTAGTTCATTAAATTTTTCTTACAAAATTTTGATTACTGCATTATTAGATGAATTGAGTAAAGGATTTTTTACATTATCAATAGGTAAGTATTACCCAAGTAACACTCTTGGGAACTACAATATGGGTAGGCAAATTCCTAGTTTTGCTAGTGCAACACTAAATGCCACTATTTCGAGTGTTTTTTTCCCATTTTATGCTAAAAGAAAATCAATAAATATAGATAATACTTTTATTTATAGAAAGGTAATACGTGTATTGAATTTTATTGTTTTCCCTTGCATATCTGTTGTTATTTTAGTTTCATCTGATTTTGTTAGAATGTTTTTTACTGAAAAGTGGATTGGTAGTGTTTATTATCTTAATGTATTTTCTATAATATTTGGTTTACATCATTTGCACACAAAAATAACATACTATATTAATGCCTTAGGTCATAGTGACGTCACTTTAAAATATGAATTTGCGAAGAAAATAATAGGAGTATTTGTTCTAATTATCACTCTACCAATTAGTGTTAAAGCAGTAGTTATAGGTCAACTTTTTGTTGCCTTTATTTCAATCATTATTATGTTTTATCCGACTAAAAAATATCTAGAAATTAACTATTGGGAACAATTATCTGATTTTCTCCCACTAGCTATTTTAAATATTTTTATTTTCTTCTTATTATCTAAACTAAACATATTCTTAAGTTTGGGAAATATTTCTCTTTTGCTTTTGCCAATTATTTATATAATGTTATATATTTTTTCTGCGTTTATTTTTAGGATGCGTTCATTTAAAGATTTTATTTCATTGAAGAGTAATTTTAATCTTAAATAATATCTTGTGAATAGAATTGCCACTCATAGTATTTTTTTAAAAAGTGCTTTTTCATTTGCTAATCCATTTTGTGATGTACCTAATATTTTACAATGGGTTAGAATTCAAAACGAAAAAGTGCGTGTCCAAATAAATAAAATTCCTTTTGTTGATTTGAAACTCTGGGGTTTTGATGAAAAACAAAATTCGTTAAAGCATCAAACTGGCAAATTCTTTTCCATTGATGGAATTAGAGTCCAAACGAATTGGGGCGAAGTGAACAATTGGGATCAACCTATTATTAACCAACCTGAAATAGGTTATTTAGGATTTATTACCAAAGAATTTGATGGTGTATTACACTTTCTATTACAAGCAAAAATTGAACCTGGTAATGTAAATTTTGTACAATTATCTCCAACTTTACAAGCAACTAAGAGTAATTATACTCGGGCACATAAAGGGAAAGCTCCTGCTTATCTAGATTATTTTATAAATGCTAAGCCTGAACAAATTCTCTTGGATCAGTTGCAATCTGAACAAGGTGCTCGCTTTTTAAGAAAGCGAAATAGGAACATAATTATCAAAGTAGAAGATGATATACATGTTCTTGATAACTTTATATGGGCAACATTAGCTCAGATTAAGGAGTTGATGAAATATGACAATATTGTCAATATGGATAGCCGTACGGTAATTTCTGGAATTCCTTTTGGTTCATTGGAGAAAGAGCAATTAGACATATTCGTTTTCCTAAACAAGCAAATGAATGAAGGCTCATTTGAGTCTAAAGTATTAAAATCAGTTCTTTCAAAAGAAAGTAATTATAATTCGTTTGACTCAATAATTAACTTTATTACTAAACAAAAATCATTTTTTGAACTTAGTGTTGATAGAATTCCGCTTTCCAAAGTAAAAAGTTGGATAATAACTGATGATACAATAAAGCATGTAGATGATAAATATTTTAAAATAATTGGCGTGGAGGTTACAATTGATAATAGAGAAGTAGTGAGCTGGACACAACCTATGGTGGAACCAGCGCAAGAAGGACTGTGTGCTTTTGTTTGTAAAGAAATTAATGGTATCTTACATTTTGCAGTTCAAGCCAAATTAGAGTGTGGTAATTTCGATATTATTGAGTTTGCGCCTACCGTACAATGCTTAACAGGTAACTATAAAGACACAAAAAAAGGTAGTTTACCTTTTTTGGATTATGTAGTTAATGTTTCAAAAGAAAGAATCATTTTTGATACGCTACAATCAGAAGAGGGAGGTAGATTTTTTAAAGAGCAAAATAGAAATATGGTAGTTTTTAGTGGTGATGAAATCAGTGTGGATTTGCCTGAAAATTACATTTGGATGACTTTGAATCAATTATTGACCTTTATAAAGTATAATAATTACATTAATATTCAAGCTAGAAGTTTGATTGCTGCTCTTAGTTTTAAGTAATAAATTATGAATATTAGAATACTTAGGATAGGTATACTAAGCACAGCTAATATAGCTGTACGGTCAGTAATACCAGCCATATTAAACTTGAGCGATAATTTTATATTGGCAGGAATCGCAAGTAGAACCCAAGAAAAGCTTCATGAAGTTTGTAAGACCTGTAATACAGTTCCTTATGTTGGCTATGATAAATTGGTAAAAGATCAGTCTATTGATGCGTTATATATCCCTTTGCCTAATTCATTGCATGCTGAATGGATAGAGAAAGCCTTGCTAAATGGTAAACACGTAATTGTAGAAAAGTCTTTAGGTTGCTCTTTTGAGGAGGTGACTAGACTTACAAATTTAGCGCGTGAAAAGAATCTTGTTTTATTCGAGAACTTTCAGTTTCGTTTTCATCCGCAAACATCACTCATCCAAAATCTAATCAATCAAAAAACGATTGGAGAAATAAGATGCGTACGTGCCTCTTTTGGTTTTCCTCCTTTTTCTGATAAAAATAATATTAGATACCAAGCTAACCTAGGTGGTGGCGCTTTATTGGATGCTGGGGCTTATACTACTAAAGTTTCTCAATTGATTTTAGGGTTAGATTTAAAAGTAAAAGCATCCAGCCTTAATTCTAATAGTAATTGTGAAGTAGATATTTGGGGAGGTGCTTATTTACAAGACGAAAAAACAGGTAGATTTGCCGAGTTAGCTTTTGGCTTTGATCATTTTTATCAATGCGGTGTAGAAATTTGGGGTAGTTTAGGTAAACTTAAAACCAATAGGCTATTTACAGCGCCTACCAATTATGAGCCAGTTATTATTATTGAAACTTGTGAAGGTGAACAGCGGATTAAAGCATCGGCTGCAAATCATTTTGAATTGATGTTATTACATTTTCATAAGCTCATAACAGCAAGTATAAATACAGAAGAAGAACATTTGCAAAATATAGATCAAGCACGTCTAATTCAAGAAATTAAAAATTTAGTATATGTCAAATAGCCCAATTTTTGTTACTCAACCTTCGTTGGCGCCTTTAGATGAGTTTACGGAATTATTAAAAGGGGTTTGGGAAAGAGGCATTCTCACTCATAATGGACCTTTGGTACAAAGACTTGAAAAAGAAATCTGCGAAAAACTTCGTCTCAATCATTTCATTACGGTAACAAATGGAACGATTGCTATTCAAATGGCTATAAAAGCATTGGGGATAAAAGGGGAAATCATCACTACACCTTTTACTTGGGTGGCGACATTAAGTGCTATTCAATGGGAAGGGTGTACACCTGTTTTTTGTGATATTGAGCTAGATACATTAAATATGGATCCCAGTAAGATTGAAGCTGCCATTACTGAAAATACGGTGGCTATTATGCCTGTGCATGTCTTTGGCAATCCCTGTGATGTGGAAGGGATTGATGCGATAGCCCAAAAACATGGTTTGAAAGTGATTTACGATGCTGCTCATGCTATTGGTTCAACTTACAAAGGAAAAAGCTTATTAGATTATGGAGATATATCGGCCACAAGTTTACACGCTACCAAATTGCTCAACAGCGCCGAAGGTGGTGCGTGCATCACCAAAACCAAAGAGCTTAGCGAAAAAATTAAAAGAATTCGTTTTTTTGGACATAATGATGCTAAAGATATTGTTGAAGAAGGGTTTAATGGTAAAATAACCGAAGTGCATGCAGCATTGGGGATTGCCAATTTGAAGTACTATGATGAAGTTTTACAGGACCGAAAAACAAAGTATGCCTTTTACAAGGAAGCTTTGCAGGGATTGCCTAATGTCCGTTTTCAAGCCATTAAATTTGGTGAAGCCAATTACTCATACTTTCCCATTATTTTTGATACAGAAGAACAACTTTTGAGAGTGGAAAAAGCATTACATGAAGTTCAAATTTTCCCACGCAGATATTTTTATCCTGCTGTAAATACCTTTACAGCAATAGTGCCCTATGTAGAAATGCCAATCGCAGAAGATATAGCTAAAAGAATCCTTTGCTTGCCATTGTATTGGAATCTTGAAATAGATCAATTGAAAAGAATTGTAGAAATAATTAGAAATTATATTTTTTAACTATGCTTGTTGCAGGAGCAAAAAGACACGCCAAAGAAGTTCTCCAAATTTTAGAGTTTAATAATGAAGCTACTAAAATTACATTTTTTGATGATGTGTCAAAAAATATTAATGGGGTATTTTTAGAACGATATGAAGTATTAACTCATTTAACCAGTGCAAAAGACTATTTTGAAAATATAGATCATAGATTCATACTAGCACTTGGAACCCCGTTGTATAGAAAGCTTGTAGCGGAAAAGCTAACGCAAGTAGGAGGAAAATTAACAACCATTGTAGCGAATAGTGCTTTAATAGGAAATCATCAAGTAGAACTTGGGATAGGTTTAAATATTATGCATCAAGTTATGATAAGTAATTCGGTAAAAATAGGACGAGGATCATTAATTAATGCTTTTAGTAGTATTCATCATGACACAATAATTGGCGATTTTTGTGAAGTCTCCCCACATGCTGTGTTACTAGGAGGTAGCTCATTGGGGAATTTTACAAGTGTTGGAGCAAATGCGACTGTTTTACCAAATGTATCAATTGGAAGCAACGTAATTGTTGGTGCCGGTTCTGTTGTTACCAAAGACATTCCTGATAATTGCTTAGTGGTAGGTGTACCCGCAATCGTAAAAAAAGAATTAAAAAAGATTGAATAATTCTATTCCCATTTCAGAAATTAAATTAAATGTTTGTATGATTATGTACAAACTTCATCTCTCTATTTTCCTGGCTATAGATAGTGTTTTAATAAGAATATGTGATTTTAAAGTAGAACTTATTTCGGCTAATGATTTCTTTTCTGATAATAGTATTGACTATGTCGTAAATAGTTATCTTGAAAACTATCAACCAAATGATTGTTTCAATTTTAAACTACGTGAACAAAATATGGGGATGATTGGGAATTTTATTTTGTCAAATGTTCAATTCATAAAAAAGTATATCACCCATTGAGAAAGCTATGTAAATTCAATAATCAAGTAATGATGATTTACTAAGTAATAAAAATCTTACATTTAACAATTTTATTATTAATACTATGAATTTAAATAGAGTATGCGTTAAGACGATTATGGATAACTCTGATCCTAATATAGTTTTTAATGAAAAAGGTGAGAGCGATTATTATACCAATTATATTGAGAATATTTTGCCGAATTGGCATACTGACGAAAAGGGGTATAAAGCATTAATGCAAAAAGCAGAAAAAATAAAAACTGATGCAAAAAATAGACAATTTGATTGTATCATTGGTTTAAGCGGAGGATTAGATAGCTCTTATGTTGCATATGTTGCTAAGGAGATAATGGGTCTACGGCCTTTGTTATTTCATGTAGATGCTGGTTGGAATACAGATCGAGCAGTTGGGAATATTGAAAAATTATGCAATGGCTTAGGATTAGATTTGTACACTGAGGTAATTAATTGGGAAGAGATGAAAGATTTGCAAGTTGCATTTCTCAAATCCCAAATAGCAGATCAAGATCTCCCTCAAGACTATGCTTTTTTTTCAGCTCTTTATAAATTTGCTCGAAAAAATAAAATTAAAACTGTATTAACTGGTAGTAATTTTTCTACCGAATGTTGTAGAGAACCAGAAGAATGGGGTGGGTATCCAGGAATCGATACCGTATTAGTAAAAGATATACACTCTAAATTTGGGAAAAGACCATTAAAGACTTTTCCGCTTGTTGATATATTTACCTACAAATTATATTACAGGTATATTTTAGGAATAGAGGTTTTTAAGCCTCTCAATTTCATTCCGTATATTAAAATTGATGCTGAAAAATTATTAATGGAAAAATTTGGTTGGGAACCTTTTCAGCATAAGCATCATGAATCTCGTTTCACAAGATTTTATGAAGATTTTTGGCTTCCGCGTAAATTTGGATTCGATAAAAGAAGAGCACATTTTTCTAGCTTGATTTTAACAGGTCAGATGACTCGTGATGAAGCAATGGAGCGCATTTCTCAACCAGAATTATCAGAAGAATTTCTGCTAAAAGAATTTGATTACATAGCAGATAAACTCGATTTGACCAGAGATGAGTTACAGGAAATTTTTGATGGAAAAAATAAAACCTTTCATGATTATAAAAACAAGATTAAATTGATTAGACTAGGATCTCAAGTTATGCAGAAACTTGGACTAGAAAAACGACTTTTTAGATGATAACACTGATAGATTACGGAGTAGGAAATATTTTTGCTTTTCAAAATGTTTATAAGAGATTAGATGTTCCTACTAAAATTGCAAAAACGAGTCAAGATTTAGTTGATGCTCAAAAATTGGTTTTACCAGGAGTAGGGTCATTTGACTATGCAATGTCTCAATTGAACGCTTCGGGAATGCGTGAAATATTAGATGAATTAGTTGTTGAAAAAAAAGTTCCAGTAATAGGTATTTGTGTTGGAATGCAGATGATGGGTAATAGAAGTGATGAGGGTAAGATGGAAGGTTTAAAGTGGATTGACTCTGAGATCTTGAAATTTGATCAAACTTTAATTCAACAACGAACAAAGCTCCCCCACATGGGCTGGAATGATGTATACCCAATAAATAATCATCCACTATTCAGAGGATTAGAAAAGGATGCAATTTTTTATTTTTTGCATTCTTTCTATTTTAAGTGCAATAATGCAACAGATAGCATAGCCATTTCTGATTATGGTATTTCTTTTTCATCTGCTGTTAATCGGGATAATATTTATGGGATACAATTTCATCCAGAAAAAAGTCATCAATATGGAGAAAAATTATTGCACAACTTTGCAAATCTATAAGAATGTTACGTCCTAGAATTATACCAAGCTTGTTACTTCATGAAAAAGGTTTAGTAAAAACAGTTAATTTTAAATCTCCAAAATATGTGGGAGATCCAATTAATGCTGTTAGAATTTTTAATGAAAAACAAGTTGATGAATTAGCTTTTTTTGATATTGATGCAACAGTCTTAAATAAAGAACCAGATTATGTTTTAATTGAAAAGTTAGCTAATCAGTCTCGTATGCCATTGTGCTATGGAGGCGGTGTCAAGACTGTTGATCAAGCGCAAAAAATATTTGGACTAGGTATTGAGAAAATTGCCTTGAGCAGTGCAGTTGTAATTAACCCCCAATTAGTGACTAAGATTGCAGATCGTGTAGGTTCGCAGAGTGTAATTGTGGTTTTGGATATCAAAAAGAAACTATTAGGTGGATATGAAGTATTTATTCATAATGGCAAAAAATCTACAGGAATCAATCCTATAAGTTTCGCCAAAGAACTAGAAAATTTAGGTGCGGGTGAAATTATTATTAATTCAATCGATCAAGATGGGGTAATGAAAGGATACGATTTAAATCTGATTGATAAAATAGCTGAAGCTATTTCTATACCTTTAACAGTGTTAGGTGGTGCTGGTTCGCTTTCAGATATAGAAAAGGTAATCGATAAGCATGGAGTCATCGGTGTTGCAGCAGGAAGCCTCTTCGTATTTAAAGGTCCTTATAAGGCAGTTTTAATAAATTATCCATCTATAAAAGAGAAAAACATGATTTTTAAAATTAAGTAGTTTATGAAAATTCAAAATAAAACTTTACTGATTACAGGTGGAACAGGGTCATTTGGAAATGCTGTCTTAAAAAGATTCTTATTTACAGATCACTTTAAGGAGATTCGCATTTTTTCTCGTGATGAGAAAAAACAAGACGATATGCGAAATGCACTAAAAAATGATAAGATAAAATTTTATATTGGCGATGTCCGCGATTTTGATAGTATAAATCGTGCTATGCAAGGTGTTGACTACGTTTTTCATGCAGCAGCATTAAAACAAGTGCCATCTTGTGAATTTTTTCCAATAGAAGCAACTAAAACTAATGTTTTCGGTACTCAAAATGTGATTGATTCTGCTGTTGCTAATAAGGTTTCAAAAGTTATTTGTTTAAGCACTGATAAGGCAGCTTATCCAATTAATGCCATGGGAATTTCTAAAGCTTTAATGGAGAAGGTAGCAATTGCGGCCTCGAGAAATATTACTAATGGATTTACTACAGTCTGTTTGACGCGTTATGGGAACGTAATGGGCTCGAGAGGTTCGGTTATTCCATTGTTTATTAAGCAGATTAAAAATAAACAGCCAATAACCATTACTGATCCTAAAATGACACGATTTTTGATGTCATTAGAAGAAGCTGTTGAATTAGTATTATTTGCCTTTGAACATGGAGAACAAGGTGATTTATTTGTGAATAAAGCACCAGCAGGCACTATAGGAGACCTTGCCGAGTCTCTTAAAAAAATGTTTAAAGTGGATAACGAAGTGAAAATTATTGGCACACGCCACGGGGAGAAACTTTATGAAACACTTTGTACAAGAGAAGAAATGGTCAAGGCTCAGGATATGGGCGAATTTTATAGAATCCCAGCTGATAACCGTGATTTAAATTATGCACAATATTTTTCTGAAGGTGAAAAAGATATTTCTACAGTTGAAGATTATCATTCACATAATACCTTGCAGTGCGATGTTAGTGGTATGATTCAACTACTTTCTAAATTGGATTTTATTCAGGATGAGTTAAATGACAAATTAGTAACTCATTAAATTTTTTAAATGTCAATGCTAAGAATTGGTATAACTGGTCAGCAAGGATTTATTGGTCAGGCGCTTTTTAATAATCTTAGGCTGTATCCAAATGAATTTGAGTGTATTCAATTTGAGCGAGAGTTCTTTGAGGATCAATCTAGATTGGAAAAATTTGTTATTCAGTGTGATGTAATTGTTCATTTAGCTGCGATGAATAGGCATCATGTTCAAGAGGTCATTTACGAAACTAATATTTCATTGGTTCAAAAATTAGTAAATGCATTAGAAAAATCTAAGAGTAAGGCACATGTACTTTACGCTTCATCTTCTCAAGAAGAAAGAGATAATTTGTACGGAAGGAGTAAAAGAGAGGGAAGAGAATTATTGTCCAAGTGGGCTAGTAAATCCAAAGCCTTATTTACAGGAATGATTATCCCAAATGTATTTGGTCCTTTTGGTAATCCGTATTATAATTCATTCATTGCTACGTTTTCGCATCAACTAACTCATGGGGAACAGCCCAAAATTGATGTAGACAAACATGTAAAATTGATCTATGTAAAAGAATTAATTGACGTTTTTTTACGAGAAATCAGATCCAAGACCAGAAAATCTATATTAAATATTCCACATAGCTACGAGCGTAAGGTTTCTGAAATTTTGAAAATATTAGAATGTTATAAAGTTCAATATTTTGAAAATGGAATCATTCCTGAATTAAAAAGCTCATTTGAAATTAATCTTTTTAATACTTTCCGTTCTTATATAGATTATAAAAATCATTTTCCAGTTAAATATTTAAATAATATTGATTCAAGGGGGTCTTTTGCTGAGATTATCAGAATGAACGTTGGTGGACAAGTTTCTTTTTCTACAACTTTCCCAGGTATAACAAGAGGAAATCACTTTCATACTCGCAAGATTGAACGTTTTTCAGTAATAAAAGGAAAAGCTTTAATTCAGTTAAGGAAAATTGGCACTTCTGAGGTATTAGACTTTTACTTGGATGGTTATGAACCATCTTATATAGATATGCCAATCTGGTATACTCATAATATTAAAAATATTGGAGAGGAAGAGCTCTATACAAATTTTTGGATCAACGAGTTTTATGATGCGAATGATCCAGATACTTATTTTGAGGAGGTTTAATTGAATTAGTTTCACGCATATTTGACTAATTTCTGCTAATTGATATTGATATATTTTGATTCAAATTTTTTACGAATAAAGTAATAAGTTGAATTTTTATTGATTATAATTACTTAGTTGCAGGTTTATGTTAATAAGTTATGATGCAGTATAGTTCAACGAATTGAATAAATAAGGACTAAAAACCTAAAGTAAAAAAGAACTTTAAGCCCATTTTGATAATATTAAATTAGAAATTGGATTTAGGATTGATGTTTAGTTGAAAATCTGGTTTTAATTGAAATTAAGTCTGTTGAAGAATTCTTTAAATTTCATTATAAACAAATAGTTACTTATTTAAAGCCATCTAATATCTCTCTAGTGATTTTGCGTAATTTAAATACTGATAAATCAAGTTGAAACATTTAAAGAATTGTCAACAATTATCAAGATCCATAATAAGTCTCTAAAAAAATTTTAAATTGCATGAAATAATTCTATAATATTCCAAAAATATTAATATTATTTTGTCATAAATATTTAATAAAAACTTCCTTATCTGGGCGAAATAAGATTCAAATAGAATATGAAAAAATTAAAAGTAATGTCTGTCGTTGGAACTCGACCTGAAATTATCAGGCTTTCTAGGGTAATGGCAAAATTAGATGAATCTATGGCTATTGAACATATTATTATTCATACCGGCCAAAATTACGATTACGAATTGAATCAAATTTTTTTTGATGATTTGGGAATAAGAAAGCCAGATTTTTTTTTAAATGCTGCTGGAACTACTGCTATTGAAACAATAGGTCAAATATTGATAAAAATTGATCCTCTGCTTGAGAGTGAAAAACCAGATGCATTTTTGGTTCTTGGTGATACTAATAGTTGTCTCTGTGCAATTCCAGCAAAAAAAAGACATATTCCAATTTTCCACATGGAGGCAGGCAATCGTTGTTTTGATCAACGAGTTCCAGAAGAAACAAATCGAAAGATTGTTGATCATATTTCGGATGTTAATCTTACTTATAGTGATATAGCGAGAGAATATTTGTTGCGAGAAGGTATGCCAGCTGATCGGATTATCAAAACAGGTTCTCCGATGTTTGAGGTTCTGAATCATTATCTCCCAAGCATAAACTCTTCAAATGTTTTAGAAAAACTCAGTTTAACGAAACATGAATACTTTGTAGTTTCTGCTCATCGTGAAGAGAATATCAACGATTCAAAAAATTTCATGAATCTAATGATGAGTTTAAATCTTATTGCAGAGAAATATAAAATACCAATTATTGTCAGTACACATCCTAGAACACAAAAGATGATAGATAAAATGACAATTAAGATGCGCGATGAAATTAAGTTCTTAAAGCCTATGGGGTTTAACGATTATAACGCATTGCAAATGCATTCTAAAGCGGTATTGTCAGATAGTGGTACAATATCTGAAGAGTCTTCAATTTTAAATTTTCCGGCTTTAAATATTCGACAAGCTCATGAACGTCCAGAGGCTATGGAAGAAGCTTCTGTTATGATGGTTGGACTTAGTCCGGAAAGAATTTTACAAGGATTAACTCAGTTAGAAAATCAAAAAAGAGGTAAGGAGAGATCATTTAGATGTGTTGCTGATTATTCCATGCCAAATGTGTCAGACAAAATGGTAAGAATTATCATTAGTTATAAAGATTATATCAAAAGAGTAGTTTGGAGAGAAGAAATTTAAAAAGAGTTTTAATACATTCTATTGTATTTAGTCCAGATGGTGTCTCAACCGCTTATTTGTATAACGACATTGCCCTAGGATTAGTAAAAAATGGATTTGAAGTTGTTGTGTTGACTTCAAGTCCTCATTACAATATTGTTGATTCTGAGCTGCTTAAACAACCGATTAAAAAAAAATATTTTGGTTTGTATGGTCTAAGTCATTTTAATGGCATTAAAGTTTATCACATACCATTAAAAAAATACAAAAGCACCATTTTAAGACTATTTTCTTTTGTTTATTGGCACTTTTTTTCTTTTCTCTATGGTTTAACTCTTAGAAACATAAGTTTTGTAATAAGCCCATCTCCACCTTTGAGTATTGGACTTATATCGCTTTTGATTGCAAAAATAAAAGGTGCAAAATCAATATATAACGTTCAAGAAATCTATCCTGATTTATTAATTAATCAAGGGAATCTAAAATCTTCATTTATTATTAATTTATTAAAAAGACTTGAAAAATTCATTTATAATAATTCATCTGCTGTAACTACAATTGATGAGGTTTTTTATTCACAGATTAAGCCAAGATTTATTGATTCTAATAAATTACACATCATCCCTAATTTTGTTGATACTGAGTTGTATAGACCTATTGAGACTAATTTAGTTTTACCACCCGAATTTGGCAAAGCAAATAATAAAATAAGGCTTTTATATGCAGGTAATATTGGTTTTTTTCAAGATTGGAATCCAGTTTTATACGCGGCAAATGCGCTAATAAACGAAAATATTGAGTTTTGGATTATTGGGGAAGGTGTTCAAAAGAAATATTTAGAAAATTCAATTAAAGAGCTTGGTTTAAACAATATAAATATTTATCCTTATCAAAACAGGTCGTATATGCCTGCAATAAATAATTTTGCAGATATTCATTTTATTGTGATAAATGAGGAAATGGAGCAAGAGGGCTTTCCTTCTAAAGTTTATTCAATTTTGGCCTGTGCTAAACCTTTAATTGTTGTTACGGGAGTTAAGACTCCTTTATTTAATTTTTTATCTAATAAGGATTGTTCAGAGTTAATTACAGAAAACAGAAATGAACAATTTGTGAAATCAATTAGAAAATTAGCTAGAGATAAGAATTTAAGATTGAAATTAGGCAATAATGGATTTAAGCATATCCAAGATTTCTATTCGAAAGAGATTGTCGTCTCTAAATATGTGAACTTACTAAACTCACTATAGTTAAATGTCAAGTATTTTTATTACGGGTTCATCTGGTTTTGTAGGAGTAAATTTAAAAAGATATCTTGGGGCTTCAAAAATCATTTCAGAATTTGATCGTGAAAAAGAGCTTAATTTAAATGCAAATGTAGTAATTCACCTTGCCGGAAAAGCCCACGATCTTAAAAATACTTCCTTTCCAAACGAATACTATAAAGTAAATTCCAAACTGACAGAAAAAATATTCGATGCATTTTTAGAATCTGAAGCTAAAGTTTTTATAACATTAAGTTCGGTAAAAGCAGTAGTAGATGAGGTTGAAGGTTTTTTAACAGAAGATCATACTCCTAATCCTATTACTCATTACGGTAAAAGTAAGCTATTAGCTGAGGAGTATATCTTATTGCAAGAGATACCCAAAAGTAAGAGATTTTATATTTTGAGGCCTTGTATGATTCATGGTCCAGGGAATAAGGGTAATTTGAATTTATTATATAATTTGGTTTCTAAAGGCTTACCATGGCCATTAGGTGCTTTTGAAAATAAAAGATCATTATGTTCGATAGATAATTTATGTTTTATCATAAAAGAATTAATAGAACGAGAAGATATTCCTTCAGGGGTTTATAATGTAGCAGATGATGAAGCATTATCTATCAATGAATTAATTGGATTAATAGCACAATCACAGAATAAAAGCCCTAGAGTTTGGAATATTTCTAAAAGTTTTATTAAAATAGTAGCTAAAATTGGAGATTATTTGCATTTGCCCCTTAATTCAGAGCGTTTGCAGAAATTGACAGAAAGTTATTTGGTTAGCAATGCTAAAATTAAACATGCTTTAGGAAAAGAATTGCCTATTTCAGCCAAAGTGGGGCTTCTTAAAACGTTTAAATCATTTTCAGCACATGCTTAACCTCCTCTTGGCCTTCCTAAGTTGAATATTTTTTTCTGCAATTTTAATTTTTTGGTTACAGTTGCCATATTTATAGAAGATTGTTTCCCTTTATTATTAAGCAGAAACGTGTTGGCATAAAATATACTTTTTTCCATATTAACAAGTTTAGGAGTATGAAGTTGAATACGCCTGATATGTCTACACATTTATTGGTGAACTCAGGTTGGTATTACTTAAAATTGGAGATTTCGTGCTTAATTTTTGTTTAGATGAATTACCTATAGGTAAATATTATGAAGAGGAAGATGGTGTTTGTGGGGCTAAAACCTGCAATATATAACTAAGACATTTTAATTTCATTGCGAGTTGGAGTTGAAAAGTTTAAGCCAGGGATAACGGGCTGGTCGCAGAAATATGGGAAGGAAGAGATTTCTATCGAGGAGAAGGTTGCGCTTGAGAAAGAGTATTTAGATAGGAAGTCTTTTTGGTTTGATATTGTAATCGTGGTAAGGATATTTACTCGTGTGATTGGGGGTTAAGGGTGTGGTCCATTGAGTGAACTTCTTACGAAAAACGGACTGTTATAAATTATATAAATCGCGCAATTATCATAATTTTATCTTAAAATATGGCTTATAAGAAAGCCATCTCAAACAGAGAAGCAAATTGCCCTTACGTTAAAGCTTGCTGAACTAGGAGCCCACTTTGATGATAGATTTAGAAAGATGGGTATTAGTGACGCTACTCTTCCAATTTGAAGAAGCATTATGTGGGTTAAGGTGGTTTGGAGTTGAGTCTATTAAAATAAAAGGAGGAAGAATATAAACAGATTCTTGTGATTTATCTTTGAGTATGCAAATTCTACACGGTAGATTTAAAATGCTTTAATGCTAAAGCAGTTTAAGAATATATATGCCAATTCAAACAACGACTATCGGGTTTCAATCAGAAGGGTTAATGGTCAGTCAGCATTTATCAATCATCTTGGACTATAAGTCTAAGCTAAGAGAGTAAAAATTACTGAAGGACCAAATTAAAATGATTGCCGCTGCAAGAGTTATGTATACCATTCAGTGAATTTATTCTTTATTAAAGCGGGTGGGTTTTAACTATAATTATTAACTTATTCATTGGTTTTAAAAAAGAGAGGGCTTTAGTTGTATTTGTTTATTTTTCTCGTTTTTGTTTAGGGATAAGGGCTGGTGAATCTACAAAAGAAATGGATGTAGTTGAAGTGTTAGAAGCATTAAAAATCAACTGCAGTTAAGTTAATTCACAAACGAATACAAGTTGATAATCGACGTCATTTTGTTAGAAAAGATTTTTATAAGCGGGGTGTACGAAAAGATTAATAATTATGTGAATGATTACGGTCATTATCAACCACAGAGTTCTTTAATCGAAATAATACCTGCACAATATTTAGCATATTATCAAAATATGATGATTGATAGAAAATGAAAAGTGAAAGAATTAATCAAAAAAATATAACTTCATTACCGGAAAAAATCGGTTTATCAATAACCTGATTCTTCTACTTTTAACTAGAAAATTTATTGGGAGGATTTTACTTTGAAATTAGAAATTTACATGTATTGTCCAAAAAGGTTTTTTTGAAAATATATTTAATGTGTATATGATAAGAATGTTAGATATTTTAATTTCATTATGTGGACTTTTGATTTTGAGCCCTATAATTTTTATTATATATGTAATTGGATTATTTGATACTGGGTCACCTATTTTTCGACAAGAAAGGGTTGGATTAAATAAAAACCCCTTTAGGTTATTGAAATTTAGATCAATGCTGTTGAATACAAAGTCAGTCGCAACTCATTTGGTAAAGGTGAATTCAATTACAAAGTGGGGTTCATTTTTGCGTAAATCAAAATTAGATGAAATACCACAGTTAGTGAATGTATTAATTGGTGACATGAGTTTTGTTGGACCTCGTCCAAACTTGTATAATCAAACTGAACTAATTGAAGAACGAACAAAACGGGGTATATATAAATGTCGCCCAGGAATTACTGGCTTAGCGCAAGTCAAAAAAATTGACATGTCAATGCCTAGTCTTCTTGCAGAAACTGACCAAAAAATGATAGCAGAGTTAAATGTTGCTAATTATTTTAAATACATACTCTTAACTGTTTTCGGAAAAGGTTTTGGGGATAGAGTGAGAAAATAATAATATATTTATGATATGTTAAATTTTAAACATAAGTAAAATAATCAAATGCTTTCCAGGTACCAATTAAGGAGAATAAAAAATTTATCTATCATTCCAAGATGGGTAATTTTTATTTTAGATATGACGGTGAGTTCATTTTGCTTTCTGCTGGCATATTTGATTAAAAATGAATTCAATTTTGGTTTTTTTCATCAAGCTCAATTTGGTCAAAATTTATTGATATTACTTGCCTTTAATGTTTCCCTTTTTTCTCTTTTTAAGGTCTATGCAGGTATTATTCGCTTTACTGGTTTACAAGATACTTTCAGAATTTTCTTCGTAGTTTTCTTCGCAAATGCGGGTTACTATTTGTTAGACCTTTTCATGCAACAATGGTATCAAGATAAATTGATACCAGCATCTGTCTTAGTAATTAATATGTTGCTTTCATTTGTTGCCTTAAGTAGCTATAGAGTTATTATTAAATATTTTTTTTCATATATCACAACTATTAATGTTACAAAAAAACGAGTTGCTATTTATGGTGCGGGAGACGTTGGTATTTCTACTAAGCGTGCACTGGAGCACGACATGACCGCTAATATTCAAATGGCGCTTTTTTTAGAAGATGATCAACGCAAAGTGGGCAAAAATATTGATGGCATAAAAATTTTTTCATCAGGACAATTAGAGATTTTATTGAAACAATATTTAGTGGATGAACTCATTATAGCAACAACCAAACTCCCCTCAAAGCGTAAAAATGAAATTGTTGATTTTTGTTTGGATAATAAAATCGAAGTTTTCACGGTGCCGCCATTGAAGAGTTGGATAAATGGGCAATTAAGTACCAAACAACTACAAAACGTAAAGATTGAAGACCTTTTAGAGCGAGAGCAAATTAAGTTGTATAATGAAATCCTATTTAAACAACTTAATAACAAAGTAGTTTTGGTGACTGGAGCTGCAGGTTCTATTGGAAGTGAAATCGTGCGTCAATTATTACAGTACAAGCCTCAATTATTAGTACTCAATGATAGTGCTGAAACACCGTTACACGATTTAAAATTAGAATTAGAAGAATTGGGTTGTTCCAATTTTAAACTGGCATTAGGAGACGTTAGGAATGAATTATTCGTGGAAAAAATATTCCAAGAATGCAACCCCAATTTTGTTTATCATGCAGCTGCTTATAAGCATGTGCCCATGATGGAAAATAGTCCACTAGAAGCTATTTGCACTAATGTTGGGGGTACTAAATCATTGGCAGATTTATCCGTTAAATATGGTGTGGAACGATTTGTAATGATTTCTACTGATAAAGCGGTTAATCCAACCAATGTAATGGGGGCCTCTAAACGGATTGCGGAAATGTATGTGCAGAGTTTGTTCCAGAAGCAAGAAATTCAATTTCAAAAAGACTTGAATACTGCCAGAACCAAGTTTATTACCACTCGTTTTGGCAATGTTTTAGGGTCTAACGGCTCAGTCATACCTCGATTCAAAAAACAAATTGAAGCTGGCGGGCCAGTTACGGTTACTCATCCAGATATTACCCGTTATTTTATGACCATTCCTGAGGCCTGTCAATTGGTATTGGAGGCTGGCTCTATGGGGAATGGTGGTGAAATTTTTGTATTCGACATGGGGCAGCCCGTAAAAATTGCAGATTTAGCTCGCAAAATGATTAAACTCTCAGGTTTAGAGCCTGACGATGATATCAAGATTGAATATAGTGGTCTTCGCCCTGGGGAAAAGCTTTATGAAGAGTTGTTAAACAATGCAGAAAATACCATGGCTACTTATCATGAAAAAATTCTAATTGCTAAGACGCGAACTCTCGAATATAATAGCTTGTCGTTACAAATTGAAGCTTTAATCGGCCCAGCAAAAAACCAAGAATCAGTGATTGAAGTGGTAGCTGCTATGAAAGCCTTGGTACCAGAATTTATTAGCAATAACTCTGAATTTGAAAAATTAGATGCCCCCCGTGTCGTGAGCATGAATAAAGTGGGCTAACACCAATGAAATCATTTTTTCTCATTTTTTATATTACTCTAATTTGGTGTGGCAAATTAAGTGCCCAACAGTATCTATTAGACCCAATCAATGCTAATTTGGAAAGAAATCAACAATTATTGGGTAAACTTGATTCAAGTCTATCATTTTCCGATCGAAACAATTCTTTCCTGCCCCCAACTAAAAACTCCTGGGGGAAGCCAATATTTTATAAGCTCCCAATTGTTTTTACTCAACAATTCAATTCAAGAAATCCTTATGGTTGGAACGATGGGCCCATTATGCAGGCAAAGGGTTATCAGGGATTTGTTAGACCTGGGGTAAATATGCGTTATGGTTTTTTTGAAGTTCAAGCTGCCCCAGAGTTCCTATACATAGGTGCACAATCGTATAGCAAGGTTTTTCTGGGTCAGTCTTTTCTAAAAGCACATATCGGTCCTATTTCTGTAGGAGTTTCATCCGAAAATCTATGGTGGGGGCCAGGTATCAATAGTTCCTTATTGATGAGCAATAATGCACCGGGATTTTTGCATGGTTTCATAGGAACTAATAAACCCATCATAACTCCCATTGGCAACATTGAATTTAAACTCATCGGGGCTAAGTTAACATCTGACAAAAATCTTCCTTACGAGAATAATTATAACCAACTAAGGAGTATTAATGATGATTGGCGCTATTTAAATGCCTACGTAATCAGCTGGCAACCCAAATGGGTTAAAGGCTTGTTTTTGGGTATGACCAGATCCTTACAACAATACGGAGAAAAAGTGCAACGTCAGCAATCGGGTTTTGTAAGTAAGTACCTGCCAGTACTAGGTTTAGCAATTGAAAAGACCAATAATTTGGGTGATGATTCTTTAGATAGAGACCAATTGGCTTCCTTTTTTTTGCGCTGGGTTTTGCCTAAATCTCATGTTGAATTTTATGTAGAATTCGGAAAGAATGATTATGGGTACAATATCAGAGATTATCTATTAGCTCCCTCCCACTCATATGCTTATACCATAGGAGCCAGAAAGCTGATACCAAAAAGCGAAGATGAATATATCCAGTTAGAAGGTGAGTTTACTCAAATGAGTCAGTCTCCAGATGCTATGGTACGTTCTGCGGGAAATTGGTATGAACATAGTGCTGTTTTTCAAGGGTATACTCATCAAAACCAAATTTTAGGAGTCGGTGCTGGTTTTGGTGCAAATGTTCAAACAGCTTCCGCTACTTGGATAAATGGGGTTATTCGTAATGGATTTCTCATTCAAAGAGTAGAAAGAGATCCTGTTGGAAAAATCAATAAATGGACAGATTTTAGCATTGGTTGGATGCCCCAATGGAAATACAAGAATATGCTGCTAGGGGCCAAACTGCAATTGATACGTTCTAATAATTACAATTGGGAAAAGGGGAATCATAATTTTAACCTGCATTCTCGTTTAATGATTCAATACAATTTCAAATAAGTGAGAAAGAATAGGGTAGGATTATTTTTGATTGGGATAGTTTTTTTTAATATCTCATTGCACGCTCAATGGGTGCATAAAGATATAGCCAGAGAATTAGCTATTACTCAACAGCTAATGGGTAACGAATCAGATTCCTTTTTGTACCCAACCAAACTTATTCTTCAAAAAAAGAAACTAAAGATTGAGTTGCTACCCATCGGGATGACCCATCTCTATCATTCAGCTTTACCCACGGGCTATAACTTAGGTTCAGCCATTGCGGCTAAAGGCTACCAAATACAAGTATCAGGCGGTTTCAAAGCAAGCTTCGGAGAAAAATTAAAGATTCAAATCAACCCAGAATGGGTAGAAGCAAAGAACCAAGATTTTGAACAGATGGCGCAAATCTTAGGAGACCAAACCTGGGCCGATTATTATCGCTTTGCCAACAATATAGACTTGCCTGCTAAAATGGGAGAGGGACCTTACTCTCGGGCCTTTCTTGGTCAATCATTCATCAAATACCAATGGAATAAAAACTGGGAAGCGGGTATATCTTCAGAGAATTTGTGGTGGGGGCCAGGATGGAAAAATGCGCTCATCATGAGTTACAATACCCCTGGTTTTTTACATGCTACGGTTAATACTAAAAAACCACTTGACACTAAGTGGGGTAAAGTTTCTTTTCAATGGATTGGAGGTAAGTTAAAAGAGTCGGGTGTTTTGCCTTTGCGCATCAACTCTATTTACAATGGCAGTTTTGTGTACCAACCGAAACCCCAAGAAGATCGAATTCTAACAGCTATCCATTTGAGTTGGACTCCCAAATGGACCCCCAATCTAACCCTGGGCTATTCAGGTGCTGCTTATTTTTATGCCAACGATTGGGGAACCAAAGCCAGTTTAGGAGCAGTATATGCCCGCTATAAAATGCCAGCCGATTTGGCGGAACTCTATATGGAGTTTGGTGCACTAAAGGATTTTAGAAGAGCCTATGTGGCGGGCTTTAGAAAACTATTTCCCACAAAGAATGGTACCCATATTCAATTTGCTGCCGAGCTAACCCAAATGCAGGCACAAACCGCAGAACTGATCCGGAATCCCAATAGTTGGTACACCAGCGATAAAGTAAGACATGGTTATACCCATTTAGGCAGAACCATTGGGGCGGGCATTGGCCCTGGTAGCAATAGCCAGAACATAGAAATAGCCTGGGTGAAGAACAACAATAAGATTGGCTTTCAATTTGAAAGACTTAGATATAATAGCGATTTCTATTACTATACTTTCGAGCGCATTGGCGATTTTAGAAGACATTGGATTGATCTTTCCTCAAGCGCTTTTGCCAGCTGGCAATTCAAGCATATCTGGCTCAATGCTAGAGTGCAGTGGATGCGAACCTTTAATTACCAATGGTTAATCATAGAAACCAGACCTTCTACACCTGCTAATTATTTTGATCCAGGGAACGATTACCG
>Ga0208492_1000477_pt1 | contig 33806 bp, 32 predicted proteins | sample Subbioar_CSW14AB_FD_184820 | JGI IMG/M metagenome (GOLD analysis project Ga0208492, IMG submission 184820) | Serpentinite rock and fluid subsurface biosphere microbial communities from McLaughlin Reserve, California, USA - CR12Mar_CSW14AB (SPAdes) | ecosystem: Environmental > Terrestrial > Deep... | reverse complement strand
GGCCATTCGCCGCTCGGCGCGCGCCTGCCTCGGTGTGCCGGAAGCGCAGGCGCTCAAGATCGAAACCTGCATCTCCGCGCCGGTGTTCAAGACTGAAGATGCCAAGGAAGGACCGGCGTCCTTCATGGAGAAGCGTCCAGCGGTCTACAAAGGCAAGTGAGCGATGAAGTCGCCTATCTGCGCGCTGCTGGGGATTGAGTTTCCGCTGCTGGCCTTCAGCCATTGCCGCGACGTGGTCGCGGAAGTGTCGCGTGCCGGCGGCATGGGCGTGTTCGGCGCGGGCGCGCTGCCGCCCGAACGCCTGGAAGAGGAACTCGCGTGGATCGATGCCCATGTCGACGGCAAACCCTATGGGGTCGATCTCCTGATACCGGAGAAGATGCTCGGCAAACACGACGAGGTGAATGCCGCGCACGTGCTCGCCAGCCTGCCGCAGACGCACAAGGCTTTCGCCGACGAGGTGCTGGCGCGCCACGGCATCGTCGCGGGCGATCTCGAAGAAGCACGCGATCGCATGGTGCAGATCGGCCGCAATCTGCGGCCGTCGGGCGCGGCCGATTTGCTGGAAGTCGCGTTCCGCCATCCGATCCGACTGATAGCCAATGCCCTTGGCGTGCCGCCGCCCATCATGCTCGAACTCGGCAAACGTCATGGCGTGCCGGTCGCGGCGCTGGTCGGTGCGCGCGAGCATGCGGTGAAGCAGGTCGAAGCCGGCGTCGACATCCTGGTGGTGGCGGGCGGCGAAGCCGGGGGCCATTGCGGGGAAGTGTCGACCTTGGTGCTGGTACCGGAAGTCGTGGAGGCGATCGCCGGCATGCGTGAGGTGCCCATCCTCGCCGCCGGCGGCATCGTCACCGGTCGCCAGATGGCGGCCTGCATGGCGATGGGCGCGGCCGGTGCGTGGACTGCCTCGGTATGGTTGACCACCCACGAAGCGGAAACCAATCCGGTCGTGAAGGACAAGATGCTGAAGGCGAGTTCGCGCGACACCGTGCGTTCGCGCAGCCGCACCGGCAAGCCTTCCCGTCAACTGCGCTCGCCATGGACGCAAGCCTGGGAATCCCCCGGTGCGCCCGAGCCGCTGCCCATGCCTTTGCAATCGCTGATCAGCGAACCGCCGCTCGCGCGCGTCGACAAGCTTGCGCAAAGCGGTCACGACGGCGCGCGCGAGCTCGCCACCTACTGGGTAGGTCAGGGCGTCGGCCTCATGCATGAAGCGAAATCGGCACGCGCGGTGATGCAGGAATTCCAGGAGGATTTTCTGCGCGCCTATGAGCGGCTCGGGGGATTTCTCGAATAGCTTTTCGCGGTCCGCATGATGGCGTTCTCTGCAGGTCAGCCTCGAGGCTGACGTTCGCCGGCTCGCCAGCGGGCAGGACGGCGTCTACACAATCTTTCCGCGAGGTCTGCCATGCGCCAGGTTTTCATCACTGCCGTCGGCGGCCCCGATAAACTGCAACTGCGCGAAACCCCCGATCCCACGCCCGGCGCTGACGAGGTGCGCATCCGCGTGCGCGCCAGCGGCGTCAACTTTGCGGACATCCTGGCCCGACAAGGGCTCTATCCCGACGCGCCCAAACTGCCCTGCGTGGTCGGCTATGAGGTCGCCGGTGTGGTCGATGCCGTGGGACCGCGGGCCGACGCGCACTGGCAAGGGCGGGAAGTCCTGGCACTGACGCGCTTCAATGGCTACGCCGACGTCGTGCTGGTGCCGCAGGCGCAGGTGTTCGAGAAACCCGCGGCGCTGAGCTTCGAGCAGGCGGCGGCGTTGCCCGTCAACTATCTCACCGCCTGGCAGTTGATGGTGGTGATGGGTGCGCTGGCGAAAGACGAAACGGTGTTGATTCACAACGCCGGCGGTGGTGTCGGGCTGGCCGCCATCGACATCGGACGTCACCTCGGCGCGCACATGCTGGGCACGGCGAGCCGTGGCAAGCATGGCTTTCTGCTCGAGCGGGGACTCAGTGCGGCGATCGATTACACGCGTGAAGATTGGCGCGGCGAAGTGACACGCCTCACCGCGGGGCGAGGCGTGGAGTTGATTCTCGATCCGCTCGGCGGCAGCCATTGGAAGAAAAGCTACGCCGCGCTGCGTCACACCGGCCGCCTCGGCATGTTCGGCGTATCGACCGTCACGGAGTCAAGCTTGCCGGGCATGCTGCGCCTGCTCAGCGTCGGTGTCAGCCTGCCGTGGTTCAATCCGATTTCCCTCATGAACGCCAACCGCGCTGTCTTCGGGGTGAACCTCGGTCATCTGTGGCACGAGGGCGACAAGATCGCGCGCTGGATGCAGATCATTCTCGACGGCGTGGCGCAGGGCTGGGTGCGGCCGCATGTCGACAGCTGCTTTGCACTTGCCGAGGTCGGTGCGGCGCAAGCCCATATGGAAGCGCGGCGTAACATCGGCAAAGTGGTGCTGACGGTGTGACGCGATGCTGACCAGTCTCGCCGTCGACAACTATCGCTCGCTGCGGCGCCTGGTCGTGCCGCTCGCGCCGCTCAATCTCATCACCGGTGCCAATGGCAGCGGCAAGTCCAATCTCTATCGCGCCCTGCGCCTGCTCGCCGAAACCGCGCAAGGCGGCGTGGTCAACGCGCTCGCCCAGGAAGGTGGCCTGGCCTCGACGTTCTGGGCCGGACCGGAAAAATTGAGCCGTGGCATGCGCAGCCGCGAGCACCCGGTCGAGGGCGGGCCGCGCCAGCAGGCGGTGCGTCTGCGCCTCGGCTTTGCCGATGAGGATTTCAGCTACGCCATCGCCCTCGGTCTGCCGACGCCGAGCCGCAGTCTGTTCGCGCTCGATCCCGAGATAAAAGGCGAGTGGATCTGGTCGGGCGCGGTGCATCGCAACGCCAGTGCGTTGGTCGAACGCGATGGTGCGCTGGTCAAGGTGCGCGCAGGTCGTGAATGGAAAATGCTGAGTCGCAACACCGCCAGTTTCGACAGCATCTTCACTCAGCATGCCGACCCGGTCAGCGCACCGGAGATTCTGAGTCTGCGCGAGCGCATCAAGGGCTGGCGCTTCTACGATCACTTCCGTACCGACAGCGCCGCGCCGACCCGTATGACGCGCCTCGGCACGCGTACCCCGGTGTTGCATCACGATGGTCGCGATCTGGCTGCCGCGCTCGCCACCATACGCGAGATAGGCGATGGCAGCGCGCTGGACGACGCCATTGGCGATGCCTTCCCCGGCGCTCATCTCGACATCGAAGGCGAAGCCGGCAATCAACTCGCGCTGGCCTTTCACCAGGAAGGCCTGCTGCGGCCTTTGTCGGCGATGGAGCTGTCGGACGGCACGCTGCGCTATCTGCTGTGGGTGGCGGCCCTGCTGACGCCACGTCCGCCGCCGCTCATGGTGCTCAACGAACCGGAGACCAGTCTGCATCCCGATCTGCTGCCGGCCCTGGCGCGCCTGATCAGCCTGGCGGCGCAGCGCACCCAGGTGTGGGTGGTGTCCCATGCCAGCCGTCTGATTGCGGCTCTCGAAGCCGATCAGCACTGCAATACCATCGAACTCGAAAAGGATTTCGGCGCGACAGCGGCGCGTGGTCAGGGCCTGCTCGACGCGCCGCCCTGGCGCTGGCCGGATGGCGACTGATCCGCTGCGCCTGTGGCGTCGTAGTGCCTCGCGTGAATATCTTCGTCCTCGACCGCGACATCGAAACCTGCGCGCGCTATCACTGCGATCAGCATGTCTCGAAGATGATTCTGGAAAGTGTGCAACTGCTGTGCACGAGTCTCAACAAACAGGGTTACACCACGCCTTATCGTGCCACCCACGTGCATCATCCCTGCGTGTTGTGGCTGGAAGAGAGTCACGCCAACTGGCGCTGGCTGCGGGAGTTGGCGCTGGCGCTCAATCGTGAATACCGCTATCGCTACCAACGCGAGGTTGACCACGCCTCGATCGCCGTGTTGTCGGCGCTGGTCGGGATGGACTATGTCGATCGCGGCCCGACCGAATTCGCCCAGGCCATGCCTGATCAGTACAAGGTGCGCGGCAACGCGGTGCGCGCGTACCGTGCTTATTATCGTGGCGAGAAAGCGCGCTTCGCGACCTGGACACGACGCCCTCGGCCGCGCTGGATGCGACCTGCTTGAAGGCTCGGCCTTTGGTGTATCGTAGGCGCCCCCGGCCGGGCGCCGGTCGATGCAGCGAGACGTAACGATGGAATTGACTCCCCGACAGAAACGACGCGCGGTGACGCGCTGGTTGTGGATCGTGCCCTGCGCGATCCTGGTCTGGTACGGCATGCTGCTGGTCGGCATGGGACTCTATTCCCTGGCCACGAGATTCTGTCCGGCCGACGCCTTGCTGTCGGGATTCTGTACCGCTTCCTGGTTTCGTCCCGTGGAGCGCGCCATCGTCGTCGGCAGTGCCGGACTCACCGCCCTCGCGATCGTGATGGTGGCGGCCATCGGCGCACCGATGTACCGCCTGCGCGCGGCGGCGGTGATGTTCGCAGTGGGGATCGCGATCGCCTTCAACATGTTGTCGCATACCGGCGCCCAGGCCGAATTCGCGGCGGCCGTCATCGGTGGCCTGCTGGGTGTCATCATCGCCTCGCGTCTCAAACAAAGCATCGAACTCTGACCGCGGCGCGCCCGGCGGCGCGGGGTCAAGCCCGCCGCGACGCGGCCGATATTTCGGGCATGGGAGTGTCGTCGGCACTCATTGCCCGACAGGAGTTTTCTCGATGCAAGCCAGCGCGGCGTTTACGCTCAAGGAACAAGACAGCGCCATCGCGTCCTTGAGTCAGGAGGAACTGGCCGCCTGTGCCCACATCCTGGCCCTGGGCATCGCCCAGCACCGCATGAAATTCGGTGTGATTCCGCTGGAGACGGCAGCCACCACCGACGACGCCGGCGCGGCCCGCTTGCGCGAGGCAGTGCGCTCGAGCTTCGATGAAGCCCTGCGTCTGGTGCGTCAGAAGCAGGTTGCGCAGGAAACGCAGCGGGCGACGGCCGCCCAAGCCGCGGCGCGCGACAGTGACGAAGCCCATGCGGCCGCCATCCGTGAACAACGACGTCAACTGCGTATCAGCGTCAGCGCCACCGTCCAGCTCAGCCTGGTCGACAGCGAGGAAAGCTACAAGGCGAGCTTGCGCAATATCTCCTGGGGCGGCGCTTCAGTGCGCTGTCTCGATATCATCCTTCACGCCGGACAACGCGTGCGTCTGCAATTGCCGATCGGCAAGCACGACAGGATTTCGACCATCGCGACCGTGCTGCGCGCGACCACCGTCAACGGCGCGAGTGAATATGGCCTGCGTTTCGACAGCATGACGGCGGCCGATGAAGAGCGTCTGGAAAAGGTGCTGGACATCCTGGTCGCCAATCCCAGTCCCGATGCGCGCCGCAGCGAAGCGCGCCTGGTGCAACGCCTGGAGATTGAATACGGTGACAGCGGCGAGTTCTGCGCGGTGCTGGAAGACATCTCGCCGAGCGGCGTGATGTTGACGGTGCCCGATCCGCTGGAAATCGATCAGTCCCTGCTGGTGACCTTGAGCGGCGCGGACACGCACCACAGTCTCAGTCTGCGTGCTCGCGTCGTGCATCAGACCTTGATTACCGAATGCGGCATGGATATGTATCGCGTCGGCCTCAAGTTCGAACATCCGGGCGATGAATTGCGCGATCGCGTGGCGGCGGTATTGCAACACCTCGCCGTGATGCGGCCGCAACCGATGTCGGAAGCTTTTTCAGTGGAAGAGATCTGAAGGCGCCGCGCGTTCATCGATCCTTTCGCGTCCGGCTTCAGTCGGACGAGGCCATCGACCTTCGGCACCCGGCCCGCGCTCACCGCCCATTCAATCGCCAGTCGTAATCCAGATCCGCCTTCACCGCCGCGCCGGCCGGCAAGGCGTGATAGCGCGTGATGAAAGCCGCTACGCCGCCCTGGGCGGCGAAATCCTCGGCGAACCAGGCAAAAATCCTCGACACATGGACGGCGTCTGTCGCGGGCTGCAAGCCCTTGCCGGAATTGGCGAGAAAACTTTGCACCTGGGCATCGAGTTGCGCGTCCAGTTGCATTGCGCGGTAAGGTTCCGCGCGCAGATCAGGGCAACTCAGTGACGCGCAGACAATCGCGAAGTGCAGACGTGCGTCGCCCAGCACGCGCAGGCGCTTGTGCTCGATGTCGTCGAGACTGAGCGCTTCGCCGCCGAGATGGCCGGCGCGGCGTTTCCATACCGGCCACAAGAGATTGCCGACGTCCTTGATGCTGTGCAGCGGCCGATGTGCGATCACCATCCTGATGGCGAGCAGGTTGTAGGCGTTGATGTGGAAGGCGAGTTGTTCGCGCGCGCCGTCGAGTTGCGTGAGCGGAAAATTCTCGAGGGCCGCGAGTGCCGCCGGGTAATGCGGGTCGCTTGCCCAGGCGGCGTAATCGACCAGATTGAGCGCGATGCCACCCCGCTCGCCGGCATGGACGTGGGCGGCGAGCAGGGCGGCGTAATCATGCCAGTCCGGTTCCCGCGCGAGGCAGCTTGCATGGATGAGGCACAGCAGCAGCCATGGCGCGAGCCGACGACGGCGCGCGGTCGTGCGAGCGGGACTTCCGGGCGCGTGCTTCATTGCGGCCATCATGGGCGGCCCGCCTGGCGTGATGCTATCGACTGAGCGTGGCCAAGGCCCGGTGAACCGGTTAGCCTTGCACGCTCACTGACGCGCACCGGGGGAGCCATGGCCAAACGCATACACATGAACGCCTTTACGCAATGCTGTATCGGACATCATTCGATCGGCCAGTGGAAGCATCCCCTCGATCGGCCGCTCGATGGCTATCGCGATGTTCATTACTGGATGGATCTCGCGCGCATCCTCGAAGACGGCTGTTTCGATACCCTGTTCCTGGCCGACGTGCATGGCACCTACAGCGTCTACCGCGGCTCGCGGGACGCGGCGGTGCGCCATGGCACGCAGTTTCCGAGTAACGATCCGACCTTGATCATACCGGCCATGGCGGCAGTGACCCGTCATCTCGGCTTCGCCAGCACCTTCAGCACCAGCTATTTTCCGCCCTATCACACCGCCAAACTGTTCTCGACCCTGGACCACCTGACGCGCGGACGCGTGGCGTGGAACATCGTGACCTCCTATCTGGCGGATGCCAACGCCAACTTCGGCCTCGGCGAGATGATGCCGCACGATCAACGTTACGATCGCGCCGAGGAATACATGGAAGTCTGTTACCAGTTGTGGGAACACTCCTGGGAGGAAGACGCCATGGTGCGCGACCGTGAGCGGGACATGCTCATCGATCCGGCCAAGGTGCACCAGATTGACTATCACGGGACCTACTTCAACGTGCCTGGCCCGCACATGTGCGAGCCGTCCCTGCAGCGCACGCCGGTGCTCTACCAGGCGGGCCAGTCGGGACGCGGCGTGGCGTTCGCCGCGCGCCACGCCGAGGGCGTGTTCGCCATCCATCCCAATACGGATGCCTGTCGCGCCGCAGTGCGCGAACTGACGGTGGCGCTGGCGTTGGAAGGTCGCGGACGCGAGGACGTCAAATATTTTCCGGGTGTGACGGTGATCGTCGCACCGTCTGACGAGGAGGCGCGCAACAAGCTCGAGACCTGTCGCCAATACGGCAGCCCCGAGGGCGCCCTGGCCTTGTTCTGCGGATGGGTGGGGGTGGACATCTCCAAACTCGATTCAGCGCAATCGCTGCGCGACATGGAGACCGATTCCATCCAGGGCCTCATCGACTATTTCTCGATAGTCGACCCGGAGCGCGATTGGACCTTGCAGGACGTCGGTGATTATCTCTCCATCGGCAGTGTCATGCCGAAAATCGTCGGCAGTCCGCAGTCTGTCGCCGACGAACTCGAGCGCTGGATGGAGGAAGGCGAGTGCGATGGTTTCAATCTGGTGCCGGTCACCCAGCCCCAGGGCTTCCGCGACTTCGTCGATCTGGTGGTGCCGGAGCTGCAGCGTCGCGGACGCATGCGCAGTCACTATGACGGCGACACCCTGCGCGAATCCTATTTCGGCGCGGGCCAGCAGCGGCTCAACGCGCGCCATGTGGCGCACCGCTGTCTGCCGGAGTGGAAGAAGTAGGGCGCCGGGTTCCCCCGCGTCCGTCCGGGGCGGGGGTCATGCCGCGTCGTCGACACGCCGCCGGCGGGTCCGCGCCCTATTCCTGAATCGTCTCCAGGAACTCGACCAGGTTATCCAGATTCTCCTGGACCTTGCGCTCACCCTGGCCGGCCAGGGCGCGGGAATATTCATGGCCCCATACCGGCATGTCGCCATGACCGTGGGCGCGCGGCTGTTCGCGACCATCGATGATGCGGCGCACCTTGGCGGACGGGAACGGGCCGCCGTTGCGCGCTGCGAGGGTGCGCAGATTGGCGGGACGCGGCTCCAGCTTCAGGCCTTTGGGGCCGTCGCCGCGGGCCTGGGCGCCGTGACAGCCCGCGCAATCGTGGGCATAGCGTTCGGCGCCGGTGGCGGCCGCGGCCGGGCCGGGGTGCGCGAATGTAGCCGCCAGCAGCGCGGCGGCGAGGGCGTGTATGCGCAATGAAGTCTTCATGCTGCGAGCGTGCCTCGCCAGTGCGCCCGCGGTCAATGCTCGCGGCCCGCACGGGCCGGCCGCGAGCCGGTTCTGCTATCCTCCGACAGACGCGCACGGCGCGCATCCGGACCAATCCAAGGCAGACAGACATGGACCCTACAGAGATCGGCAAGCGGCTGTTATGGGAGACCGTGCAACGGCAGCTCATCACCGAGACCTTGCAGGACTACGCCTATTACGTTGACCGCAACGATGCCGAGGGCCTGGTGCGCGAGGTGTTCTGTGAGGACGGGGCATTCGAGCTCGGCGCCCAGCATGCGGTCATCGGCCGCGCCGAGCTGGCCAGGATGTTCGCCAAGACCCTGGCGCCGTTCACCGCCACCAGCCATCACGTCTCCAATATCCGTATCCGTTTCGAGGGCGACGACAGCGCAACCTCCAGCGCCTATGTCTACGCCTGGCACATCGCCGCCGATGACGGACGTCGCATCGATCTGTGGGGCCGCTATCACGACCGACTGCGCCTGACCCCGGACGGCTGGCGCATCGCCGTGCGGCGCCTGTCGGTGGCAGGTTCCGACGGCTGGCTGAACCCGCCCTTCGACCTCATCGAGCGGCTGCCCAATCCGCTCAATCCGCCGTCACCCAAGATCACGCGTCGCTGAAACGTGGAGGGCACGAGGTCCATGCCGGCTCGACACCAGGCAACGGCGGCGCGGGCGGCGTAGTCGATGAACGAGGAACAGGTCACGGGCGACGAGACCCTGGGTCTTGCCGACACTCTGCAGTGGCTGGCGGTGTTGTACGCCGACATCAGCGGCAGCAGCCGGCTCTATGAGCAGTTCGGCGATGTCACCGCGCAGCGCGACATCGTGCGCTGCCTGAATCTGTTGACCGAGGTCGCGCAACAGCATGGCGGTCGTCTCGAACGGACCATCGGCGATGAAGTGATGTGCAGTTTCGTGCTGCCCGAGCGCGCCGCCGAGGCGGCGGTGGCGATGCACGAGAAGCTGCGCGAGGCGAGCGCCGCGCAACGCTTCGTCAGCGGGACGTTGCGGGTACGGATCGGCTGGCATTACGGTGTGGCGGAAGCCAGCAATGGCGAACTCGGCGGTGCCTTGCCAGTGATCGCGCAGCAAGTGACTTCGCTCGCCCGCCCCGATGAGATCCTGGCGTCGGAGAGCGCGATAGGCGCCCTGTCTGCCGATTGGCGTGCGTCCGCGCAACGTCTCGACACCATCGATTCGCGGGTCGATGGCCAGCCCATGACGCTCTATCGTCTGCCCTGGGACAAGGACGAGGAAGTGACCCAGTTCCGGCTCGGCAAGGCGCCGACGCGGGTCATCGTCTCGACGCGCCTGGTGCTGCGCCACGGCGCAATCGAAGTGGTGCTGGACGCCGATCACAGGCGCTGCGCGGTGGGGCGCGGCCGTGACGCCGATCTCGCGACCGGCAGCCGCTTTACCTCCAAGCGTCACGCCGAAGTGGTCTACCGGCGCGGCCGCTTCTACGTCATCGACAACAGCATCAATGGCACCTTCGTCGCACCGGAGGGCGGGGCGGTACAGCACCTGCACCACGAAGAGGGTGCGTTGCTGGGCAGCGGCGTGATCATGTTCGGCAGCCCGGCCAACAAGGATCCGGGAGCGAGCGTCGCCTATCGGTGCGAGTGAGGGGCGCCCATCGCTCGACGCCACGTGAGGCGTCGAGCGATGGTGCAAGGTCTCAAGCGGCCTGGGTGCGGGCGGTGTTCCAGCTACGCAGTTCCGGCACGACCTTTTCAGCGAAGGTCTTCAGCGTGCGCTCGGCGACCTCGAAGGGCATGCCGGCGAAACGCGGAATCATGAGGATGTCGAAGTCGCCAATCGCGCGACGACGCTTCTCGAAACCTTCCAGCATCTGCTGCGGCGTGCCCCACACCTGGCCGGCCACATAACCGTCGGCCACCGCATCCAGACCCATGGCGTTCATGGCGGTCGCGGCGTCGCCATAGGCCTCATAGCCTTTGGCGTTCTTGAAGTGCTCGCCCATCATCTCGTAGTGATGCATGACCGACAGCAAGTAGGCGCGGATGTACTTGTGGGCGTTCTCGGCGGCGCGCTCGGCATTGGTGTCGCAGACCGTGATGTCGGTCATGATCGGCACCGGCGCCGCGGTGCCGTGGTGCTTCCTGAAGGACGCCGAGTAGGCATCGATCTCCGCCTTGTGGACTTCGATCGGCTTGTAGGTGAACTGCATCATCTGCGCGCCGAGCTGCGCCGCTTCCTCGACCGAGTCCGGCGACATCGCGACCTGCTTGATGCGGCCCTTGAAGGACTTCGGTTTCGGGCGGATGACCGCGCGCGGCTGATCAAAATACTTGCCATGGTGTTCTTCCATGACGCCGGTCTCGAGCGCATTGATGATCATCGGCGCGGCTTCGTCGAAACGGCCGCGCGCGTCATCCATGGAAATGCCGAACTGCGCGTATTCACGACGCGACAATCCACGGCCAAGACCAAGCAGGGCGCGGCCACCGGACAGTTGATCCAGCATCGCGGCCTTCTCTGCGACCCGCAGCGGCTGCGCATTCCACGGCACGATGACCGCGCCGGTGGCGAGCTTGATCTGCTTGGTCAGGGCGGCGACATGCGAAAGATAGACGAAGTTGTCCGGGCAGAAGGAATAATCCTCGAAGTGATGTTCGACGACCCACACTTCGTCGAGGCCGAGCTGGTCGGCCTGCACGGCGAGCTTGAGCTCCTCATTGAAGACCTGCTCGTCGCTGCAGTTCTCATAACCCCAGCTCTGAAATATCTGTTCCATTCCGATTTGCATGAAATATCTCCCCTGAGATGCTGTGCGAAAGAGGGCGGGCAAGGGCGTTGGCCGCACATATCCTGGCCGGTCGTGCCTGGAAGGCCGCGACGGTGCTCTGAGACACAAGCATAACCGCCGTCGCCGGGCTTGGGTAATCCCGGATCGAGGGGCGGGCGGGGGCGGCGCGTCAGCGTTTGCCGCGTTTGAACCTGCCGCGCGTGGCGAGGGTGGCGTAGGGGTCGAGAGCGGTCGAGAGGCCGTTTTCGAGATGGCGCAGGCCGGGGTGGGTGTGACGGGCCGCGAGGATGTCGTCGAGTTCGGGACAGGCGTGGCGCAGGCCGTAGCCGGCGGTGACGAGGTCTTTGACGGCGGCGAGTGCGGCCTGGCGAGCGTCTTCATGATCGGCGGCTTGCGTGTCGATTTCGACGTCCATCGCGAGCAGCCGCGGCGCGAGCTGAAAGGTGACGCGCGGCATCCACTCCGCGAGCCGTGCAAGCACGCCGTGGTGCAGAGCCCGGGCGTCGGCCGCGGAGGGCGGCGCCAGCAGGCCGAACCACAGCGGACTGGTATCCGCGGCGGCGGCGTCGCTGTAGACCGGCTCGCCCCGCAGTTGCTTGAGACGCAGGGGCCAGGCCGGGCCGTCCCCCTCCCGCTCGAGCCGCGCGGCGCCGACGCCAGCGAGGGTTTCGGCAAGCGTCTGCCAGTGGGTCTCGACGATATCGGGCAGACCATAAAGCCCGCCATAGAGCGTCCACGGCGCCGCATTGCCGGCCGAGGAGGCCTGACCTGCACGGGTCAGCAGCGCGGCGTCGCTGGCGCGCGAGGCGAACAGCGGCCGCCCGCTCAGGGTGCCGTCCAACAATCGTGGCCGCAGGCGCTCGACCACCGTCGCCAGCGCCGCGAGGTCGGGCAGGCGCAGGGTATAGGGCACGAAGCGGCGCGGTGCCGGCATCAACCACAGGCCGAGCTTGGTCACCACGCCGAAGTGCGCGCGTGAGAACAGGCCATCGAGCGCCGGCCCGAAGTTGTATTTGTAACGCGCCCAGCAATCGCTGCCGGGCAGGGCGCCCATGCCGGTGCGCAGCAGCGCGCCATTGGCCAGTACCACTTCGAGCCCGCATTGCGCGGCCTGGTGATCGCCGTAGGGCGTCAAACCCCAGTGCCGCGCGGCGACACTGCCGGCGACGGCGTGGGCACCATTGGCATCGGCATCCAGCCACAGGGGCAGATCCCGTTCACGCACGTGGGCGGCCAATTGCACATAGCTCACGCCCGCTTCGATCAGCGCACAGCCGGCGTGGCGGTCGACTTCGATGATGCGGTTCATGCGGCTCAAATCGATCAGCACGCCGGGCTTGCGCCGGTGCCCCGCCTGCGCGCCATTGCCGCAGCCATTGGCCGAACTCCACAGGCCGTGGCCGAGTTCGGCCAGCATGGGCGCAAGGCGTTGCAGTTGTTCGGCGCTGGCCGGCTGCACCACGGCGCGCGGGCGCTGTTCGGCGGCAAGACGCGGGCTGAGCAATCCGCCGTACGTCGCTTCGTCCGGCAGCGCGCGCACGTGTTCGGCACCGACCACCGTCGCGAGGCGGGCCTGCAATTGCTCGAGGTCGATCACGTCGGTCATGACTTCCGGCGCTGCGTGTGGCGGCCGGGCCATAGCCCGGACTTGCCTGGCGCAAGCAATCCCTGCGGATCGAGCACGTCCTTGATGGCCTCGCCGGCGCGCAGCAGGGCGTGATCGTTCCAGCCATAGGTCCCCGCCGTGTCGTCCATGAAGGCAAGGTGGGCGCGCGGACTGCCCTGGCCGTCGCGCGCGCTGCGGGCCGCGAGCGCGCGGTGCAGGGCGCGGGCCGCGCGTTGTTGCGTGGCGACGCCGCGTTTGAATATCACCCGTATTTCATGGCGCAGACAGCGCGGTTCGAGTTGAAACTCGCCGCTGTAATCGAAGCCGCGGGCATGACAGAGATCGCGCGCGGCACGATAGCTGGCCAGCGCGGTGTCGGCATCGAAGGGCAATATCGCGGCGAAATCGAGATGGGCGCCGGCGCCGACCCAGTCCAGCGTTTTGTATTCATCCATGCTCGGTGTGCCTTGCATGAGGGCCGCGCGACAGGTGAAGGCCGCGTCCTGGCCGCGCGTCGCGGCGAAATGAAAGGCCACGCCGGGGACCGCGCGCAGCGCGTCCTCGATGACGCGCCACTGCGTGTCCATCACCCGTTCCGGGCCGTAGAGCGCGCCATACAGATTCCAGCTGCCGAGCTCGAGCTGCTGCATGAGTTTGCGCCGCGCGTCCTCGCGGAGCGGGCCGGCGCTGGCCTGGACCGCGGCACGGGTGGTGCTGAAGGACGCCGCGCGCTCGAGACTCATGAGTGTCGCGCGGGCCGCCATCAATCCCTGCAGACCCAGGGGCTGCAAGGCTTCGACAAGCGCGTGCAAGGCGTCTTCCGTGGCGACCGTGACGAGATAAGGCCGGTAGCCGGCCGGCGCCGGCATGAGGTGCACACCGATGCGCGTGACGATGCCGAAGTTCGATTGGGTGAACAGGCCATCCACTGCGGCGCGATGCCCGTGGCGCCAGACGCTGCGGACTTTGGACGCCGCTGGCGCGGTCTCCACCACGGTGCCGTCGGCCAGCAGCAGTTGCAGGCCGCATTGGCTTTCGCTGTGCTGTCCATAGGGCGTATAGCCGACGCCGCGTTCGAGAAAATTACCCAATGGTCCGCCCCAGGGCGAGGCCGTGGGATCGAGCCACAGGCGGCTGCCGGTCCTGCGCAGATGACGGTGCAGATCGAGATAGCTGACCCCGGGTTCGACCACCGCGTAGGCCTGCGCTTCGTTCACTTCGATGATGCGCTTCATGCGCTTCAAGTCGAGCATGACGAGGCCCGATTGAAGCGGCGCCGCGCCGCCGTAGCCCAGGTTGCGCGCAGTGGACAACGGCCACAGCGGCAGCTTGTAGCGGCGCGCGACGGCAAGCACCTGCTGAATCTGTTTGAGGTTGGCGGGCAGCACGGCGGCGAAGGGGCGCGACTGCTCGCCGTCCAGCGCATAGGCATCGCGATACTCGGCGAGTTCGGGCTGCGCGGCATCCAACACCCATTGCGCGCCGAGCGCCGCACGCAGTGCGCTCAAGGCGCGCTTGCCATTGGCCGCATCGATGACCGTCGCAGCCGCCGTCGGGTCCTTTTTCACGTGCGATGCAGGCACCAGGAAACGAGATAGCCGCCGCTGTCGGCCGGGCGCGCGCTGTCGCTGCGGCTGTCGACGCGTGTGTCACGGCCGCGATCGTCAGTCAGCGACGGGAGCGCGTCTGCCAGTGCCCCGGTCCAGGCGGCGCCCGCGCGCGCCAGGGCCTCGGCGAGCGGATTGACGATGGCGCGAGCGCCCGTCAACTGATGACGCAGACCATCGGCGCGGTAATCGTGTACGCCGTGATAGCCGGGCCGGTAACCGAGGTCAGCAGCCATCTGTTCGATCACAAAGTAATGGGAGTCGCGGCTCAAACCGAAGCAGCGCCGCGCGTCATCGCGGGCGAGGGCCGCCACCACCGTGAGCGCGTCACTCGCAGCGGGCATTGCGCTGGCGCATTGCGCCGCGAAGCGTCGCGCGTCGCCGCACACCCCATCGACCACCACGTACAGTCCCGCCTCGGCTGTGATGACGGTGCGTGCAAGCGTCATCGTCGGCAGGGCGGCGACCACGAGGCTGGCCTGGATGAATGTGCGGCGATCGAGCATGGCGACGGTCTACAGAGTGCGCGAAATGATTTCCTTCATGATTTCCGATGAGCCGCCGGCGATGCGGCTGACGCGATGGCCGGCCCAGGCCCGCGCGATGGGATACTCCCACATGTAACCGTAACCGCCGTGCAATTGCAGACACTCGTCGAGCACGCGGCCGAGCGTCTCGGTGACGTGCAGCTTGGCCATCGCCGCGTCGTTGGCATCGAGCTGGCCTTGCATGTGCATCTCCAGACAACGGTCGACGAAGGTCCGCGCGACCACCGCCTGGGTCTGGCATTCGGCGAGTTTGAAACGCGTGTTCTGCAAGGCGAACAGCGGTTTGCCAAAGGCCTCGCGCTGACGGGTGTAGGCGACGGTGCTGGCGACCGCCGTTTCCAACGTGGTGATGGAACGGATGGCGACGATCAGGCGCTCCTGGGCAAGTTCCTGCATGAGGTATTTGAACGCGCGGTTCTCCTCGCCCAGCAGGCGGTCGAGCGGCAGGCGCACATCGCTGTAGAAAAGCTCCGACGTATCCTGTGCGTGCCAGCCGACTTTCTCCAGATTGCGCCCGCGCGAGAAGCCGGCATCGCCGCGCTCGGCGACCAGCAGGCTCATGCCCTTGGCGCCGGCCTCGGGGTCGGTCTTGCAGACCGTGATGATGAGATCGGCAATCTGACCGTTCGAGATGAAGGTCTTCTGACCGTTCACCACATAGTGATCGCCGTCGCGCACCGCGCGTGAACGCATGCCCTGCAGATCGCTGCCGGCGCCGGGCTCGGTCATGGCGATGGCGCCGATGATTTCACCCGCGCACATGCCGGGCAACCAGCGTTGTTTCTGCGCCTCGGTGCCGTAATGCAGGATGTAGGGCGCGACGATGCCGGAGTGCAGATGAAAGGCCGGGCCGGTCGCTTCGACTTTGGCCAGTTCCTCGATGACGATGGCGGTGTGCAGGAAGTCGCCGCCCGGACCGCCGTACTGCTCCGGCACGAAGCTGCAGAGCAGGCCGTTCGCGCCCGCCGCTCGCCAAACCTCGCGGCTGACGATGCCGTCCTTCTCCCACTGCGCGTGGTAGGGCTGGATTTCGGCTTCGACGAAGCGGCGCACTGCTTCGCGGAACAGTTCGTGATCGGAGGAGTAGATGTTGCGTGGAATCATGGCGCTCGCTCGTGATGAAGCCGCTGATGGATGGGAAAGCTGACCGGGTCCTGCCCGTCACCCCGCGAACTATACGACACGGCGCACATGGCGCAGAGACGTGCTCAGCGCGCCGGTCGGACGCCTGGAAATCGCACAGAGCCCAAAATCTGCTCGAAGGCCGCGCTGGCCTCATCGTCTCCAGAGACCGCATCGGTGGCCGCCATGAGCAGGGTCACATCGTCAATCACGACCAGATGCAGCCGCACGCGGGTCTGCGGCTCGGCAGCTTGTGGGGGCGCACGCAATTCCGCGCGCGCCGCGGCGAGTCCTGCCATGCGCGTGACGCTGACCGGCTCGGTGACCTGAAACGGGCCGTTCTCGCTGGCGGCCTTGACCCGCAGTTCAAGCAGCGCGAGCGGCGTCTGTCCGCGCGTGTGGGCGTCGCGATCGAGACTGAGGCCAAAAGTTGGATTCATGCCTTTTTGCGGCGGCGCGCGTTTCAAGAGCGCGAATAGCGGCGCGGTCGCATGGTTGGCAATGGCCTTGCTCAAGGCGGCGGCGTCGTAACGCACTTCGTCGCCCTGCGCGCCACCGACCCCACCGCTGACATAGGTCCAGGCCGGTGGCTTACGTAGTTCCAGACCGAAGTCAGCCGTGCTTTGCTCCTTGCCACAACCCTGCACAAGCAGGATGAGCAGGGCGAGACTCGCGCGGCGGAACATGCGAGGTGATAACGGCGCCGCGCGGCGCAGAGGATGCTGTGACATGGACTCGAGGACGACTGGCATGGATGCGCCATCATGCCCCATGTCATCGCCGCCCGCAGCCGCGACGGGCCTACCGCGGGCGTGGACGAGCGGCTATGCTGCGGCGACATCAAGAAGGGAGGTTTACCTATGAAATTCGGGAAGTACGGCGTATTCACTTTTACCGATGCAATGGACGGTGCACAGCTGACCGAGCTCGCGCAGCGTCTCGAAGCGCTCGGCTATTCGACTTTGTGGTATCCCGAAGCCTTCAATTACGAACCGTTTGCCATCGGCGCCTATCTGCTCGGCGCGAGCAAGAAGCTGGTGGTGGCGAGCGGCATCGCCAATATCTATGCGCGTGACGCCGCCTCGGCCGTGATGGGCCATAACAGCCTGAACAAACTCTATGGCGAGCGTTTCGTGCTCGGGCTCGGTGTTTCCCATGCACCGCTGGTGTCGGATCTGCGCGGCCACGAATACAAGCAGCCGGTCGCGACCATGCGGGCCTATCTCGACCGCATGGACCAGACCTGGGCCGCACTCGGCGGCGCCCCGGCGGAGAAGCGCGTGGTGCTGGCTGCGCTCGGTCCGCAGATGTCCAAGCTCGCCGCGGAACGCACCCTCGGCACTTTCCCCTACAACATCACGCCGGCGCAGGTCGGGTTGTCCCGTGCCGCGATGGGCGACAAGGGCGCCATCATCTGCGAACAGAAAGTCTGTCTGTGCGAAGACCCGACGGTCGCGCGCAAGGCGGCGCGCGCCGCTCTGGCGCCCTATATGGGCCTGCCGAACTACTACAAGAACTGGTTCCGTCTGGGCTTCGATGAAAGAGACCTCAAGGACGGCGGCAGCGACAGACTGATGGATGCGATGGTGGTGTGGGGTTCCGCCGAGGCCATCAAGGCCAGACTCAAGACTTATTTCGACGATGGCGCGGCGCAGGTGGTGGTGCAGCCGATTCGTGCGGACGGTCAGCCCGGTCCGTGCTGGAAGGTGCTGGAGGCGCTGGCGCCGGGGGCTTGAGTTCATCAACGCGGTCTGTCGCCTGGCGGCGGCGGACCGCGCGTATCGGCTCACTGCCGTTGACCGCGTGCTACGGCATTGCGTCCAGCCACGCGGCTGTGCGCGCAGTCGGACATCGGAAATCGAGGAAATCGTGACAGAGCGTGTCAGATGTATCGCTGCGGGCCAGGAGTTCGCCCGTCATCTTGGCATCGAGGTGGTCTCCATAGACATCGACCGCGTGGCGTTGCGGCTGCCGTATCGCGAGTATCTCGGTGTCGAACGCGTCAATGGCGGCGCAATCGCGTCCCTGGTTGATCTGGCGGGGACCTGCGCGTGCTGGTCCAACCCGGTGGTGAGCGATGCCGCGCGCGGCGCGACCGTCGGCTTCACCATCAACTATCTCAGACTCGTAGTGGAGTCTGACCTCGTCGCGACCGGCAGTGTGCGGCGGCGTGGTGGCAGCCTGTGTGTGGCGGACGTGAGTGTCGCCAACGCGGCGGGCGAGGAGGTGGCGATCGCCACCATCAGCTACAAACTCGAGCCGCGCGGGGCGCGCTGATCAACGCCGCGCTGCGAATACCGGAAAGTATTCGGCGCGGGCCACGGTCGTGATCCAGCGCACCAGTTCCGAAAAGATGGTGGGCTGACGCGCGCCGTCACTGGTGTCGCTCTGCTCGCCGGACAGGTTCAGCGGTGTGGCGCGGGCATACAATGCCGCGCAGCCAACGTAGTGACCCTGCTGGGCGAGGTGGATGCGATTGACCATTTCCAGCATGCGTTGAAACAAGTCCTCGTTCATCGTCCACACGAAGCGACCCTCGACCTGCGTGAGGCTCAAATCCTTCATGCCTTCCCACAACAGCGCATCGACGCGCCTGGTGCAGGAGCTCGCGAAACTCACGAAAGCGATGAGACTTCCGCTGCCGATGCGGAAAATCATCTCACGGGTCGCGCTCCACAATTCATCCATGGTGGCGCGATCGACATGGCGCCCCGTCAATTCACGGTAGGCGCTGGGCAGCCGCCACAGCAGATTCCAGCACAGGGTGATGGCGGTCGTGGTGCCGCCCATCACCAGTGTCGGCGCGTTGGCGCCAACCGGGCTGGCGTCGTCATCACGGTGGGGCAAGAGGGTACGGAGCGAAACGAATTGCTCGGCATCCAGGAAATATCGCAGCGGACAGCCCATGCCCTGCGCACGCAGTTCCTTGGCCCATGCAGCGGTCGCCGCATTCAGCAGTTCGTTCATGATGCGCATGGGCGCGAGGATGGAGAGCGCGAACAAATCATTGCCGGCGCGCGCACGCAGTTCAGGGTCGCGCCGCGCGATGTCGAGATCGTGGCGTTGGTCGTCGACTGTAAAGCTCATGCCGAGGCAGTGCGGGTCGGCGGCGATCAGTGCCGCGACGTGAGGCCAGAAGGCTTCGATGTAATCGGCGCTGATATGACTGGCCTCGACCGGCGGTGGCACGGGCGGCTCGGTCTGGGAATGACGCAGACGCGTGAACATCGCATTGACTGCGTCGAGAATCAGATCGACCTCATGAACACGTGGACCGGCTGAGTTGGACATGGGCTTCGCTCTGGAGAGTCACGCTGCCGCGAGAGGGGTCGCGCGCGATTGTGATGGGCTGGAATAAGAGAAGGGCCGCAGCTGCGGCCCTCCGTGAGATCGAGTATCCGTTTTCCTTGGAAGGTCGGAGATACGTTCGTCTCAATTCGCTTACGAAGGCAGCCCCGCTTTTGAATCGAGATCCAAGGAGCACGCGGATACCATGTAAATCTCACTAGACATCGGATCACCTCCTTTTTAGTTCCATGAACGAGGTTCGAGTATCGTACGAAGCGCGGCCGCAGGTAAAGAGTTCGGGACTCCGATGGAATTAATTTCTCGCTGGCCGGTCGACAGAACGCGGCCGACGTTTCGGCACCGGGAGTTTGAAGATGATTGGTAAAGTCAGGGCGGATGCGCGTGTCGGGATGCTGGCTGGCTTGGCCCTGGCGCTGAGCGGCACGGCTGAAGCCCAGGTACTGGACAGCGACCAGATCCAGATGCTGTTGAACCAGGCGCAGGAGATTGAGGGGTGCATGACCCAGCTCGATGCGACGGCGACCGCGACGTTACGCGCACGTAGCGAGCGCGTGACAGCGCAAATCGAGGCTTTGTGTCAGGCCGGCAAGCGCGAGGAAGCGCAGGCTACGGCGCTGGCATTCGGGCGTGAGATGGCCGATTCGCCGGCCATGGACAATCTGCAGGAATGCTCTGGACCGCTCGGTGCCTTGCTACCGGCAGCGCTCGCGAGCCTGCATGGCGATGCCGCGGACGCCGTACAGGTGTGCGACGTGCGTTGATCTCCTGCCGGCTCCGCACAGGACTTGTGACTCCCCGGGCCTTGTTGTTTGCTGACTGCGGCCCCATTCTTCAACTGCCGATAAAGAGCGTGTCGCATGCGGCCGCGAGGACGAACGGCAATGTTGAAGACCATCGATTCGAATAGCCCAGGCGCAGTTAAACCGGGCGCCGGGCAGGACGGCAGCTATCGCAAGCTCACCAGCGCGGAGCGCCCACTGTTGCGCGATCATCTCCTGCGTCTCACGCCGGAAGATCGTGCCCTGCGCTTTCTATCGGAAGTGAGTGTCGAACACATCGACCAGTACTGCTCGCGAGTGGACGACCATTACCGCATTGTCATTGGCTACTTCGTGGCGGGCACCATGCGCGGCGCGGGCGAAATCGTATTCAACGCCGGGTCCACCTGGCTGGCTAGCTGCGAAGTCGCTTTGTCGGTCGAACACGATTACCAGAATGGCGGCGTAGGCGGGGAATTGCTGCGCCGTCTGTTGGTGTTGGCGCGCAATCGCGGCGTAAGCAAGGTGCTCATGCTCTGCATGCGCAGCAATCGCCGTATGCAGAGGCTGGCAAAGAAATTTGAAGGTGAACTGCATTTCGCCGCCGGCGACGTCGAAGGCACGCTGTATCCACGGTGGCCCGACGCGGCTTCGCTGTTCGAGGAATCGTGGGAGCAGGGCTGCGCGATGCTCAACCTGGTGTTCGGCCTAGCGCCATCGACTCGACGGAGCGAGGATGAGACCGCCGTCACGAAAGTCCCACCAACGTTCAGAAACGATTAAGCGCGCGAGTCCTATCTTGCTCCCACCAGGCGCGTTGTACGCGACCTCGGGTAAGGCTCGCCAAGCGGGCAAAGGAGTTTGATATGCATACCCATGGCTCAAACAAGATTCGCACTGTCAGCGCCCTTGGTGCCGGTCTGGTGTTGATGCTGAGCGCAGCCGGCGCCAGCGCCGATGGTGGGTATCGCGGTCATGGCTACGGCCGCGGTCATGGTCATGGCCACCACGGCCATCACCGCGGCCCGAACGTGAACATCTCGTTCGGCGGATATGGTGGATACCGCGGTGGCTACGTGGCTTATCCAGGCTTCGTGCCGGCCCCGACAGTGGTGTATCGCCAGACCTACGTGGTGCCGAGCTACAGCTACCCGCAGCCGGTGGCATACAGCTATCCGGCACCGAGCTACGGCTACTCGCAACCCTACTATGGAGGCGGGTACGTGAGCCGAGGCCCGACATTCGGGAACGCGATGGGGGCTGCGGTCGGCGGTCTGATTGGCTCGCAGATTGGTCACGGTTCCGGCAACGCGGCCGCGACCGCCGCCGGTGCGGTACTCGGCTTCATGCTGGGTGGACAGTAATCCAGGTGCTTCGCCGAACGTCGTGACGACGTGCGGCACCTTCTAGAGAGAGCGGACGGCGCCTGCGGGCGCCGTCCGCTTTTGTGAGGCTCGTTCAGCCGCCTTCGATGGCGGGTAGAAAGTAGACTTCGCTGTCGGGCCGCACGAGTTCCATGTACGGGTCCTGAAAGATCTCTCCATCGACAGCGATCGCCGTTCCTGTGCGCAGTCGCTGGCCGATGCCTGGAAAACGCTGATCGAGCGCCTTCAGCAGTGATCGCACGTCGACGGCTTCCACCTCGACGTGCCGTTCACCGTTGGCGAAGGCCCGCGCTGCATCCAGGGGCAGTACGACCTTCGCCACGGCAGTCTGACCCTCAGCCCTTGGACTGGATCTTCGCCAGCAGTTTCGGCGGCGATATCGGCAGGTCGGAGACACGCTTGCCAATGGCATGGGACACCGCATTGGCGACCGCTGCCAGCGGCGGCACGATGGGCACTTCGCCGACGCCACGCACGCCGTAGGGGTGGCCGGGGTTCGGCACTTCCACCAGGATGGCTTCTATCATCGGCAGATCCGAGGCGACCGGCACGCGGTAGTCGAGGAAGCCGGTGTTCAGCAGGTTACCTTCCTTGCTGTACACGTATTCCTCGTTCAACGCCCAGCCGATGCCCTGCGCCGCGCCGCCCTGCAACTGGCCTTCCACATAGGCCGGGTGGATGGCGGTACCGACGTCCTGAATGGCGGTGTACCGCAGGACCTTCACATAGCCCGTTTCCGGATCGACTTCGACGTCGCAGATATGGGTGCCAAAACCAGGACCCGCACCCGCGGCGTTGATATTGGCCTTGCCGCTGATCGGACCACCGGTCTTGCCCGCCATGCGCGCAATGTCGGCGATGGAGAGCGGCTTGTACTTGTCGGTCTCGATGGCGACGGCCATGCCGTCCTTCCATTCGACCTGATCGGGATCCACTTCCCAGATCTTGGCGGCACGCTGCCGCAGCTGCTTGACCACGTCCTGCGCGGCTTCCACCACGGCCTTGCCGGTGGCGAAGGTCACGCGGCTGCCGCCGGTCAAATCGCTGTAGGGCACCGATTCGGTATCGGCCACCAGCGGTTTGACGCGTGAGACGTCAATACCCAGCACTTCGGCTGTCATCATCGCCATCGAAGCGCGCGAACCGCCAATGTCTGGATTGCCTTCGACCACGATTACCGTGCCGTCTTCGTTGAGGGCCACCGAGGCGCTGGAGTTGCCGCCGATGTTGAACCAGAAACCCGAGGCGATGCCGCGGCCCTGGTTGGGGCCGAGCGGTGCGTTCCAATGCGGGGATGCCTTGGCTGCCAACAGGGTTTCTTCATAACCGATGCGCAGGAACTTCGGGCCGTAGGGCGCCTTGGTGCCTTCCTTCGCCGCATTCTTCAAACGCAGCTCGAGCGGGCACATGCCAAGCTTGTCGGCCAGGATGTCCATCGTCGATTCGACGATGAAGGCCGCCACCGGCGCACCTGGCGCACGATAGGCTGCGGCCTTGGGCCGGTTCACCACCACGTCGTAACCGACGGCGCGCATGTTCTTGATATCGTAAGGCGTGGTGCCGGTCATGCAACCGAGCATCACCGGCGAGCCCGGGAAGGCGCCCGCTTCGTATTCCATCTCGAGGTCGGCGGCGGTGATGGTGCCGTCTTTCTTCGCGCCTATCTTGCAACGACCGTGGCCGCCCGAGGTCGGGCCGGTGGCACGGAACACTTCGTCGCGGGTCATGACCATCTTGACCGGGCGACCGGCCTTCCTGGCCAGCGCCACCGCCAGCGGTTCGAGGTAGACGACGGTCTTGCCACCGAAACCGCCGCCGATTTCAGCGGGGATGACTTTGATCTTGGAGATGTCCATGCCGCACAGCTTGGCGACATAGGCACGCACCATGAACTGGCCCTGGCTGCTGGCCCATACGGTGGCCATGCCGTCGGCGCTCATGCTGGCGACGCAGGCATGGGGCTCGATGTAGCCCTGATGCACGGTCTCGGTATTGAACTCGTGTTCGACGATGACGTCGGCTTCTGCGAAACCAGCGGCCAGATCGCCCAGCGCGAATTCACTGCGCGCGGCGACGTTGGACGGCTTCTCCGGCACCGGCTTGACGCCCTTGGTGATCTGGGTGTCATGCAGCAGCGGCGCCTTGGGGTCCATGGCCTGCTTCCAGGTCATGACGGGCTTCAGCACCTGATACTCGACTTCGATCAGTTCGGCGGCGCGTGCCGCGATTTCCGGCGTGGTGGCGGCGACAGCCGCGACCGCATGACCGTCATACAGCGCCTTCCTGCGCGCGATGACGTTCAGCGACATGTCGTGAAAGCTGACCGTGACTTCGCCGGCGGCGATGTCGCCCGGCCCGAGTTCGGGGAAATCGGCGGCGGTGATGACGGCCTTCACACCCGGCAGGGCGAGAGCCTTCTTGACGTTGATGGATTTGATTTTGGCGTGGGCGTGCGGGCTGCGCACGACGCGGCCGTGGATCATGTCGGCGACGTTCAGATCGGCGCCGAAGTTGGCGCGGCCGGTGACCTTGTCGACACCGTCCGGACGCACCGGGCGGGTACCGATGACGCGGTACTTGCCCTTGCCTTCACCCAGAACCTTGTTCTGCTTCTCTTCGTTACCCATGGTTCATGCTCCTCGCATTTCAGCAGCGGCGCTCATCACGGCCTTGATGATCTTGTCGTAGCCCGTGCAGCGGCAAAGATTGCCCGCCAGCCAGAAACGAGCTTCGGTTTCGGTCGGGTTCGGATTCTTTTCCAGCAGTGCCTTGGTGGCGACGATGAAACCCGGTGTACAGATACCACACTGCAACGCGGCTTCATTCAAGAAGTGCTTCTGGATGGTGTGCAGTTGATCACCTTCGGCGACACCTTCGATGGTATCGATGGTCGCGCCCTGGGCTTCGACACCGAGCACGAGGCAGGAACAGACCAGACGATCGTTCAGCATCACGCTGCAGGCGCCGCAGTCGCCCGAACCGCAACCTTCCTTGCTGCCGGTCAGGTTCAATTCGTCACGCAGCACGTCCAGCAGGGTCTGCTGGGTGTCGCACAGGAACTCAGTCGGGTCGCCATTGATGGTGGCGGAAATATGGTGCTTGCTCATACGTTCTTCCTCGCGCGTTCGAGTGCGATCAGCGCCGCCCGGCGCGCGAGCACGCCTGCGACCTTGGTGCGGAATTCGATGGTGCCGCGTTTGTCGTCGATGGGATCACAAGCGGCGCTGGCGGCGGCCGCCAGCGCGTCGAGCGCGGCGTCGTCGACCTTGGTGCCGATCAGTGCCTTGGCGGCGGCTTTGACCAGCAGCGGCGTGGGCGCGACCGCGCCCAGCGCAACGCGCGCATCGGTGCACACACCCTTGGCGTCGAGCGTCAGATTGACCGCCGCACCCACTACCGCGATGTCCATTTCGGTCCGCGGAATGAAACGCAGATACGCGTCGCCGGCACGTTTGGCGCGCTTGGGCAGATTGATGCTGACGACGAATTCGCTCGGTTTGAGCGAGGTCTTGCCCGGCCCAATGACGATGTCTTCGACCTTGGCCTCGCGGGTGCCCTTGGCGCCGGCGATGGTGACGGTCGCCGCCGCGGCGATCATGCCGGGCACGCTGTCCGCGGCGGGTGAGCCGTTGCACAGGTTGCCACCGAGAGAAGCGCGACCCTGGATCTGGGTCGAACCGATCAGTTCAAAACCTTCCAGCACGCCCGGCCAGGCGGCGCGCACCTCTGCGTTCTCACCGAGTTCGGCGCCGGATACGGCTGCGCCGATGCAGAACCCGCCCTTGTCCTTTTTGATTTTGCGCAGTTCCGGAATGTGCTTGATATCGACCAACGTGGTGGCATTGACGCGCCCCGCGCGCAATTGCACCAGCAAATCGGTTCCGCCTGCGAGTACCTTGGCTTTGCCCTTCGCGGCATCGAGTGCCTTGACAGCGGCTGCCACGGTCGCGGGCGCGGCATATTGGATTTCGGCCACGTCTCCCCCCTTGGAAGTTCTCAGGTTCGTGAAAGTCCCATTGTCACACGCGTGTGTGACCTCTGTTAGTCGTTGGTCCCTGCATATTTGACGCAGGCCGCAGGCCTCAGGCCCCGGGCAGCCGCAGCACACCCTTGGCGATGATATTGCGCTGGATCTCGTTCGAGCCGCCGTAAATGGTGGCCGGCCGCGCATTGTAGAACTGGCTCATGATATCCACTTGCGCGCCGTTGAAATCGAGCTTGCCCAGAGTCGCGCCCTGCGCGCCAGCCGCTTCGACCATCAACTCGCTCAGGCGCGCATAGGTCTCGGTGGCCCAGATCTTGAGCAGCGAGACATCCGGCCCCAGCGGCTCGCCGCGTCGCACGATGGCGGCGAAGTGCTGATAGATGGATTCGAGATCCAGCACATCGAGCTTGAGTCGCGTCAGGCGTTCGGCGAATGCCGCGTCATCACACAGATTACAGGCCTCGGCGAGCGCCTCGAGACGCATCAAGGCGTATTGTGATTGTTTCGGGCTGCCGATGAAAATACGCTCGAAAGTGAGTAGGGCCTTGGCGATCGTCCAGCCCTGGTTGAGGCCACCCACCAGACAGTTGGCCGGCACGCGCACGTTGTCCAGGAACACCTCGCAGAATTCCTCGTGCCCGGCGATGTTGCGGATCGGCCGGATGGTCACGCCGGGCTGGTCGAGATCGATGAGGAAGAAGCTGATGCCCTCCTGCTGTTTGCCGGTCTTGCTGGTCCTGGCCAGGCAGAACATATGGGTGGCATCCTGGGCGAGCGTGGTCCAGGTCTTCTGGCCATTGATGACGAATTCGTCACCGTCGGCCACCGCTTCGGTCTTGAGACTGGCAAGATCCGAGCCGGCATTGGGCTCGGAATAGCCCTGGCACCAGATCTCCTCGCCAGCCAGAATCCTGGGCAGATAGCGGGCGCGCTGCTCGGGCGTGCCGTGACGGATCAACAGCGGTCCGACCATCTGTATGCCCATGTCGGGTGCACGGCCGATGCCCCAGCGCTCCTGCTCCTCGATGAAGATCAGCATTTTGGCCGGCGACAGGCCCATGCCACCGTGTTCGGCCGGCCAGGCCGGTGCAACCCAGCCCTTGGCCGACAGTTTCAGATACCAGGGCTTGATCTCCGCCCAGCGCGGACGCCGCGAGGGGTAACGCATGTCGGCCGGATACTCGGCCTCGAACCAGCGCCTCACGATGCCGCGGAAGTCTTCTTCGCTGACGCTGTCCCACTGCCCATTGGCCGGTGCGGCCGGCAAGCGGGCGGCCGGCGTCCCGCCTTCCTCGCCACCGCCGGCGACCAGACCGGCTAGGCGTCGGCTGTGGAAGGACGTATTGCCGTAACGCGCGGCCAGCACCAGGGCGCGATTCAGGAACAGGCCGACGTCGCATTCGTCGGTGTAACCGATGCCGCCGTGCAGTTGCACGGCCTGGCGCGCAATCAGCAGCGCGGCCTCGTTGGCGCGGTACTTGGCGCGACTCGCGGCGCGCGCGCGGGCGCTGTCGTCGCCGGCCAGATCATGGTCGCGCAGCGCCTCGTCGACCACCGCCGCGGCCAAGGCCTGCTGGATGTAAAGATCGACGGCGCGGTGTTGCAGCGCCTGGAAACTGCCGATGGGCTTGCCGAACTGCTGGCGGGTACGCAGGTAATCGATGGTGATGTCGAAGATCTGCTGGGCGAGACCGACCAGATAGCTTGCCGCCGCGAGCCGCGACAGTTCGCGTGCCGCCTGCAAAGCCGCGCTTGCCGTGGCCCCGCGCGCGAGCAGCGCGTCAGCCGCCAGCGTCACATCGCGACAGGTGAGGGTCGCGGCCCGTGTGCCATCCGCCAGAGAGCGCATTTCGAGGGTAAGACCCGCGGCTTCGCGCGGGCAGAACACCAAGGCGACTTCGCCGGCCAGGGCGACCGGCAACAGGAAACCGTCGACATCGGCCGCCAGCGGCACATCGGCGACCTCGCCCTTCAAGTTGTAGCCGCCGCCGTCCTTGTCGAGAACCTCCAGACCGGCCGGGGCGCGGGTCGCGAACTCGGCATCCTCGGTCAGTGCGCAGACCAGCAGGCATTCACCGCTCACCACCTTGGTCAGCAGCATCTGCGCTTCGGCACTCGCGCAGCCCGTCAGCATCGCCACTGCACCGACGCCGCTTTCCAGCATCGGTTCCGGCGCAAGCACGCGGCCAAGCTGGCGACACACTGCGCCGACCGCTTCGGCACCCAGCGCCAGACCGCCCGCCGATTCCGGCGCGAGTATGCCGGCCCAGCCCAACTCGCACATCTCGCGCCACAAGGCGCGATCGAAAGCCGGGCTGGCGCCACGCAAGGCACGCAGGCGGGTGACCGCCAACGAGCGCCGACAGAAATCAGCGGCGCTGTCCCGCAGCATATCCAGCATCGCGAAAGACTCGTTGTCGGTCGGCGTGGCGACCTGCGCGGATTCGCTCATGGCGAGGGGCTCCAATCTCGGGGGTCGAACTTCAGCAAGGCAGCGATGATAAAGTGCGGGGCTGGACAATGAAACGGCGCATCGCCCTGCCGGCGGCGCGGCGGTGCGCGCGGTGCGTCAAATCTAGGGGAAGCCATGCAGCCACAAATCGTCAAACTCGATGTCGTCGAGGACTACATCGCGGTCGTGCAGTTCGCCAATCCGCCGGTCAACGCCCACAGCCAGCAGCTGCTGGAAGAAACCGCCTGGGTGTTCGACACCATCAGCGATCGTGAGGACATTCGCGTCGCGGTGCTGACCGGCCAGGGCAAGACCTTCTGCGCCGGCGCGGACATCAAGGAACGCGTGGGCACCGCCCCTGCAGCCGGTGGCCATTGGCAACGCAGCCGCCGCGCGCGCGAGGCCTACCACAGCATCATGGAATGTCGTAAGCCGGTCATCGCCGCCATCAACGGCGTGGCACTCGGTGGGGGGCTGGCCTTCGTCGCATCCTGCGACATCCTGGTCGCGGCCGAGACCGCCTGCATCGGCCTGCCGGAGATCGATGTCGGTCTGCTCGGCGGCGGCCGTCATGCCCAGCGTCTGTTCGGGCATTCACGTCTGCGCCGCATGATGCTGACGGGCATGCGCGTGTACGGGCCGGAGTTGTATCGTCTGGGCATCGTTGAAGCGTCGGTGCCGCTCGAGCAACTCATGGAAACCGCGCTCGGCATCGCGCGCGAGATTGCCAGCAAGAGTCCGCTCGCGATCGGTCTGGCCAAGCACGCCCTGAACAACATCGAAGAGATGACGTTGCGTGACGGCTATCGCTTCGAGCAGACCATGACCGGCCAGTTGAGCCAGACCGAGGATTCCAAGGAGGCGATGCGCGCTTTCGTCGAGAAGCGCAAGCCGGTGTTTCGCGGTAAATGACCGAGGCCGTCAACGCGCTGCTGCGCGCGGTGCCGTCCATCGACGAACTGCTGCGTGCAACCGCCCTCACGGATGCGCTCGCTGAATGCGGGCGTGAATTGGTGACCAGTGTGCTGCGCGAAGCCGTCGATGCCGCGCGCGCAAAGTTGCTGCGCGAGGGTGAAGTCGCACGCGAGGCGGTGACTGGCGAAGCGCTGGTGCAGCAGACCCTGCGACGGCTGGCCAGTCTGCTCGCGCCTTCGCTCAAGCGCGTGTTCAATCTGACCGGCACGGTGTTGCACACCAATCTCGGGCGCGCGCCATTGCCGGTGGAGGCCATCGACGCCATGACGGCGGTGGCCGCCGGAGCGAGCAATCTCGAATATGACCTGGCGACAGGACGGCGCGGCGACCGCGATGTGCACGTCGAACAATGGATCTGCCGTCTGACCGGCGCTGAGGCGGCGACCGTGGTCAACAACAATGCCGCCGCCGTCCTGCTGACGCTCAATACGCTCGCACGCGGCAAGGAAGTCGTGGTCTCGCGCGGTGAGCTGGTCGAGATTGGAGGGGCTTTCCGCATCCCCGATGTGATGGCGCGCGCCGGGGCGCGGCTGGTGGAAGTCGGCACCACGAACCGCACGCACCGTGCCGACTTCAGCAATGCGCTGGGCGCCCGCACCGCGCTGCTGATGAAGGTCCATACCAGCAATTACGCGATCAGCGGATTCACCGCGGCTGTGCCCGAAGCCGAACTCGCGGCAGTGGCCCACGACGCGCAACTGCCCCTGGTGGTCGATCTCGGCAGCGGCACGCTCATCGATCTCGCGCAGTTCGGTCTGCCGCGTGAACCGACGGTGGCCGCGACGCTGGCCGCGGGCGCGGATCTGGTGACCTTCAGCGGCGACAAATTGCTGGGCGGGCCGCAGGCCGGCATCGTCGCCGGCCGCAAGGATCTCGTCGCGCGCTTGAAACGCAATCCGCTGAAGCGCGCCCTCCGGGTCGACAAGATGACACTGGCGGCCTTGTCGGCCGTGTTGCAGCTCTATTCGTCGCCCGCGCGGGCGGTGGCGCGGGTGCCGACCCTGCGTCTGCTGACGCGCAAGGCGGACGACATCGAAGCGCTCGCGCGGCGGGTTGCGCCCTCGCTCGCGGCGGTGCTCGGTGCGCGCGCACAAGTCGATATCAAAGCCTGCCACAGCCAGATTGGCAGTGGCGCCCTGCCGGTCGACCTGCTGCCGAGCTGGGCCTTGGCCATCAGTCTGCCGGGCCGTGGCGGCCGCGCGCTCGAACAACTGGCCCGTGCGATGCGCGGTCTGCCGGTGCCGGTGATAGGCCGCATCGCCGACGATGCCCTGCTGTTCGATCTGCGTACGCTCGACGACGAAGCCGGCTTCATCGCGCAGCTCGCGCAATTGAAGACGCCCGCGCCGTGATCATCGCCAGCGCCGGCCATGTCGATCATGGCAAGACCTTGCTGGTCAAAGCCCTGACCGGGGTCGACACCGATGCCTTGCCGGAAGAGAAGGCACGCGGCCTGACCATCGAACTGGGCTTCGCCTATCACGACCTCGGCGATGGCAGTGCGACCGGTTTCATCGACGTGCCGGGGCACGAGCGTTTCATTCGAACCATGGTCGCGGGCGTCAGCGGCATCGACGTGGTGATGTTCGTGATCGCGGCCGACGATGGCCCGATGCCGCAAACCGCCGAGCATCTGGCCATCCTCGAATTGCTGGGCGTAACGCGCGGCGTGGTGGCCTTGAGCAAGATAGACAGGGTCGGCGCAGCGCGCGTGAGCGAAGTGACCGGCATGATTCGCACGCTGCTTGCGCCAACTGCGCTGCGCGATTGCCCTATCGTGCCGGTGTCTGCGCTACAGGGGCTCGGCGTCGAACAACTGCGCGCCGAATTGTTGACCGTGCAGCGGACCCTGCCGCCGCGCGCGACGCGCGGCAATTTCCGTCTGGCGGTCGATCGCAGTTTTCTGCTGAAGGGCGCGGGACGCGTCGTCACCGGCACCGTGTTCAGCGGCCGGGCCAATGTCGGCGACGCGGTATGGCATGTGCCCGAGGGCGGGGAACTGCGAGTGCGCGGCATGCACGTCAACAATCAGGAAGCGACGCAGGCCAGTGCCGGTCAACGTTGCGCCTTGAATGTCAGCGGTGCGGGTTTGCGCGATATCGAGATTCGGCGCGGCGACTGGATGGTGGCGCCGGGTGCGGCCTGCGCCACGCGGCGTATCGACGTCGAAGTGCGGGTCTTGGCCACCGAAGCGCGCGCGCTCGCCAATCGCACGCCGGTCCACGTACACATCGGCGCGGCCGATGTCACCGGGCGGCTCGTGACCCAGGACGGTCAGGACATCGCGCCTGGCGAACGTGCGCTCGCGCAACTCATGCTCGACCGCCCACTGCATGCATTGCGCGGTGACCGCCTGGTGCTGCGCGATCAATCGGCGCGTCGCACCGTCGGTGGCGGGGTGGTCATCGATCCCGCCCCCGACATGCGTGGTCGCACGCGCGAGGAGCGTCGCGCCTATCTGGCGGCGATGGCGCTGGCCGATGCGCAACAGGCACTGCCGGCGGCCCTGGCCGCCCTGCCCGGCGGAGTCGATCTCGATTCCTTCGCGCGCAGTTGGAATCTAGACGACGAGGAACGCGCGGCGCTACACGAGGAACCGACCCTCAAACTGTGCGGCTCGCCGGCGCTGGGCATCGCGCTGACGCGCTGGACGGCCTTGCAACAGGCGATAGTGGCAGCCTTGAGCGCGGAGCACGCGGCCCATCCGGAACGTCTTGGTATCGGTGAGCGCGAACTCGAGAAATGTCTGCGCGCGCGATTGTCGCGCGGTGTGTTCGCCGCCATCCTCGATGGGCTGGTCGATGCCGGGAGCGTGGTGCGTGACGGCGCGGTGTTGCGTCTGCCGCAGCACAGTGCGCGACGGTCCGCCGCCGACGAGGCGATGTGGAAGCGTGTACGTCCACTGCTGGAACGTGACGAATTGAAGGCGCCGGTGGTGCACGACCTCGCCACGGCGCTCAATCTCAACCACACCCTGCTCGATGCCTTCCTGATCCGCGCGGCCAAGCAGGGCCTGGTGGTGAAGGTCAGCGCCAAGCGCTATTTTCTGCCGGCGGCCATGGCGCGTTTCGAACAACTGGTGCGCGCACTCACCGCCGACGGCGGCAAATTCACCGCGGGCGATTTCCGCGACCGCGTCGGCGTCGGTCGCAATGCCGTGATCGAAATCCTCGAGTATTACGATCGTGTCGGCCTGACCCATCGCAGCGGCGATGTGCGCACGCTGCTCGATACCAAACGTCGCGCTTGAGTTCGCGGCGCATCGTTCAAAGCAATCATCGTACGAGGGGAGCACATGAAATCGATTTCCTTGGAAACACCTCAGGGCCGCATCGAAGGGCAGTGCGACAGCGCTTTCACCGCCGTCGCCGATGCCTTCATCGAGAATTTCAGCAAGCGCGACGAAGTCGGCGCGAGCGTGGCCCTGAACATCGAAGGGCGCACCGTGGTGGATCTGTGGGGCGGCCGCCGCACGCGCAATGGCGCCGCCTGGGAACGCGACACCGTGGCCACGGTATTCTCCGCCACCAAGGGTGCGATGGCCTTGTGCGCGCACATGCTGGCCGATAGAGGCGCGCTCGATCTCGATGCCCCCATCAGCCGCTACTGGCCGGAGTTCGCCGTCGCCGGCAAGGAGAACGCTCGTGTCGGCATGACGCTCGATCACAGCGTGGGCGTGCCCCACGTACGTGACGCCGTCGCGCCGGGAGGCTTTTATGACTACGACGCCATGGTCAAACGCGTGGCGGCGGAACCCGCTTTCTGGGAACCCGGTTCACGCGTCGGCTATCACGCCATCACCATGGCATGGACGGTCGGCGAACTGGTCCATCGCGCCGCCAGCAAACGCCTTGGCCGCTTTTTCAAGGATGAAGTCGCGGGCCCCCTCGGACTCGAGTTCTGGATTGGCATGCCCAACGAATTGCTTGGGCGCGTATCGCCCATGATTCCGGCAGAACCGGACCAGGCCTGGATTGAATCCCGCTTCGTGCAGGCCGCGCTCGGCACCAAAGGCACACCCACACAATTGTTCATGCGCGATTTCCTCCTGGTCGACGCCAACAGCGCGGATTGCCATGTCGCTGAGATCGGCTCGGCCAATGGTCTGGCCAACGCGCGAGCATTGGCCGGCATGTATGCACCGCTTGCCAATGGCGGCAGCATCAATGGCACGCGGCTGGTCGGTCCCGATACCCTGGCGCGCATGGCGCGCACCAGCATGGCCAGCCACGACGATGCGACCCTGCTGGCGCGCATGCGCTTCTCGGAAGGCTTCATGAAGGCGATCGACAATCGCCGCACCGCCGGCACGGTCAACTCCAGCCTGCTCATCGCCGACGGCGCCTTCGGTCATGTCGGTGCCGGCGGCTCCCTGGGCTTCGCCGACCCGGACTGCCGCATGGGTTTCGGTTATGCCATGAATCGCATGGGGACGGGATTACTGCTCAACGATCGCGGCCAGTCGCTGGTCGATGCCGCCTACGGCGCACTCGGTTATCGCTCGCCGGCGAGTGGTGCATGGTGCCGATGAGCGCCGTCTCCGCTCGAGTGCGATCTCGACAGACCTGATCGGTGGGCTGCCGGCGCGTGCATGGCGCATGCGCCGACCGCCCCAGCGCATGAGCGCGAGATGCGCCGATTGCGCTCGAAGCCATCAATCATCCGCGCTGAGGCAGCTTCGACGTTATTCACTATTCGCCGGCACGGCGGGCGGCCGCAT
>Ga0208492_1000476_pt1 | contig 33829 bp, 24 predicted proteins | sample Subbioar_CSW14AB_FD_184820 | JGI IMG/M metagenome (GOLD analysis project Ga0208492, IMG submission 184820) | Serpentinite rock and fluid subsurface biosphere microbial communities from McLaughlin Reserve, California, USA - CR12Mar_CSW14AB (SPAdes) | ecosystem: Environmental > Terrestrial > Deep... | reverse complement strand
GCCCTGCAGGGAGGGCATGAAAAAAACAGGGCCGGCCCTGTGGCCAGCCCCTTAAGTGGAGTCGTCATGGTTGTTTAGCGACGCTTGCGGCGGATCGCCAACAGGCCAGCCAGTGCCAGCACTGCGGGTCCGGCGGGGGAGGGGATGACCGTGACGGTCGCCCCGAAGCCGTACTCGCCGTTGGAGCTGAAGCTCGTCTGCCCGCCCGAGAGGGGGATCGCCTGCCAGCCGTTGTCGTAGGTGACGAACTGGAAGGTGGCGGGCTCGGACAGGCCGAAGGCTCCGCTCTTCTGGAAGCGCCAAGTCATCGCGGTGCCCTGCCGGAGGTTGGACCAGGCGAAGCCGTCGCCGCCGCCGGAAGCATCCCAGGCGAAGTCGCCGAAAGCGATGCGGGTCGCGCCGCTCGGGAAGACCATGATGGGGTCGGTCGTGAGGCCCAGCGAGAGGTTGTCGCTGACGCCGTCGAAGTGGATGCCGGAGGTGGCGGGAGCCCCGACGGGGGCTACGAGGCTGTCGATCAGCGCGACCATCGCGAGGCCGGTGTCGGTGTCCACGGCCGCGAAGGTGATGCGGCCGTCGGTCGTGATACCCGCGGTGTTGAGCTGCGCGTGCAGGGCGGCGAGAGCGCCGGGGTTGAGCGTGGGCCCGGCGCCGAACGCGGGCACGCTGGTGGACTGGAGGCTCACGCCACCACCAATGCCTGAGACATGGATGACGCCGGCGCTGGCGGCGGAAGCCAGGCTCGCGGCGGCTGCGGTAACTACAAGGGTTCGGAACATCTCTCTCTCCTTACGGCCGGGGGCGGAAACCCGGCGGGACTGCTTGGATTAGCGGCGGCGACGGACGAGGGCGAGCGCGAGGAGCGGGCCCGCGCCGAGAGCAACGGTGCCCGGGAGGGGGATCACGCGAGCCCCGTAGGCGAACTGGCCGGCCTCGGTGAACGAGCCCTGGGCCTGCGTAATCGGAACCACGGCCCAGTTCGTGCCGGTCCACGTGACGAACTGAAACGTGTCGGGATCATCCAGCCCGAGGCTCGTCCCGGAGATCTTGTCGAAGTGGAAGGTCATGGTGTTGCCTTCGACAAGGTTGGCCCAGCCGAAGCCGTCGCCGGCGGTGCTGCTGTTCCAGTCGAAGTTGCCCACGGCGAGGCGCGAAGTCGCCGAGCTGGGCGTGATCATCACGTCGCCGCCGACATCGTTGATGTAGGCGAGGTTGGCGCCGTGGCCGAAGCTGGCCATGTGGATCATGGCGTCGGATGGCTGCTGGGCGCCGTTGGTTTCGCGGTCGATGAGGGTCAGGAGCGCCAGGCCGTGATCGGTGTCGGCGAGCAGCGTGGTGACCTTGTTCTCAGTGACCACGCCGGAGGCATTGAGCGCCGCGTGGACGCTGGCCAGCGACGCGTTTGACCAGCCGGGCTCGCCCGCGCCGAACACGGTGGCACTCAGGTCTGCCGAGTTGAGCGTAATTCCGCCCGCGATTTGTTCAATGACCACGGTACCGGCCAAAGCGGGGGACAGGGCCGAGCCTGCGCACAACGCAAGCAGACCGATCAGGTACGAAGTCTTCATTTTCAGGGGCCTCTCTTCTTTGCTCTCGTCAAACAGACCGATGCGGGAGTCCTCTGAAGGGAATATACCCCGGTGACCCAAGGTCTGACACGACAAAGGCTTGCGATCTGCCAACGGGGCGACAGATGTCCGTTATACGGGCGTGCATAAACGGAACTGAGGGGCCGATAACGTGGCGAAGCTGCGCATAAAAAAGGCCCGTCGAGTGGACGGGCCTTTGGAACACTGCGAGATGACGGGCAGAGCTACTTGAGCTTCTCGCGGAGGGCCTTGATCCTGGCGTCGAGTTCCGGAGACAGGGGCTTGGAGCCGTCGGAGGGGACGCGGAGAAGCTGGGTCCTGGCGTCGTCGCCCTTCCCCTGAGCCTCGAGTGATTCGGCGAGCCCGACGATCGCCTCGATCGCGTTGGCGTCGATCGAGAGCGCCTTGCGGAAGGCGGCTTCGGCCTCGCGGTGCTGACCGTTTCGGAACAGGCAGACGCCCTGCGTCTCCAGGAACGCACGCCGCAGGGCTGGAACGCTGACCGAGCGGTCGGCGATCTCGACGGCGCGGGTGGCGAGCTTGGCGGCCTCGGGCGCGCCGCCCTCGGTGAAGGTCACCATGTAGGCGAGGTTGTTGAGCAGGGCGGGGTCGTCAGGGGTCTGCTCGAGGGCGATGCGGTACATCCGGATGGCCTCGGGGCGGTTGCCGCGACCTTCCTCGCAGCCCGCGGCAAACCTCGCCGCGATGGCGCGAGTCGCCGTGTCGTCCAGGGCTGGGCGGAGGACCTCCACGGCCTTGCCGAACAGTGCCGGGTCGGGGCGGCTGGTGGCGGCGCTGTACAGCACGCGGCCGAGCTCAACGCGGGTGGCGTTCTGGCGAATCAGCAGCGGCTCCAGCTTGGCGAGCCAGGCATCCTGAGCGGGGGGCGAGAGACGCTCGGCGATCCGGAGCGCGAGAGGTGCCCACCGGTCGGCGGTGGCCGGGTTCTCGAGCGATGGCCACACGAGCGCCTTCGCCTCGGGCTCGCGGTTGAGCGCGGCCAGAACCTCGGCGTACTGAGCCAGCGGGCCGGGGTTTGTGGCCGCGGTCGCTTCGATCCTCGACTTCCAACGCTCGAGGGTCTGAAGCGCTTCGGGGAACTTGCCGAGCATGGACAGGATGGCCGCGCGAGCGACATCGGGCTCGTACGACTCGGCACCCATGCGCTCGGCCCAGGTGTTCGACATCGCGAGCGCGTCGGCAAGTTGCCCGCTGTTCACGAGGACTTCGGTTGCGAGCTTCGCAGGTTGGGGGTCGATGGGCAGCGACTTCACGGCTGTGCGGGCCGCGTCGGCCGCCTCGCGCATCTGGCCGCGCCGGAGTCGGGCGTCGACCAGGAACCGCCAACCGGGGTAGAAGCCGGGATACTCGCGGGTGAGGGCTTCAAGCTTGGTGGTGTACTCCGCGACCATCTTGGGGTCTTGCCCCGAGTCGTTAATGATCTGCGCGAGCTTCTGGAGCTGGGGACTGGACGAGTTCATCGATTCGACGATTTCGGCCATCGCCTTGCTGGTGTTCTCGCCCTTGCCGAGGCTCAGGAAGGCGTTGATCTGCTTGAGGCGCGAGTTCTCGGGATCAATCTTGAGGCCGCGATCCAAGGCGACGCGGGCTGGTTCCTCACGGCCGCGTTTGAAGTAAAACGCGGCGAGCTCCGCGATCGAATCGGGCTTGTTGTCCTTCGCCTGCTCGATGTAGTGCTGCTCGGCGAGTTCGAGCTGATCATGGCGATCAAAGTACGAAGCGAGAATGAGCGAGCGTTGCGAGTTGGAGGTGGCGGGTAGCTTCTGCTCGAGTATCTCACGCCCGCGATTGACGTCGCCCTGCGTGGCGTAGAAGTCGGCGATCTGCACGGTCACGGCTTCGGGCAGGTCCTTTGCGGCGGAGAGATCGTCCATGGCTTTGCGGGCGCCGGCGATGTCGCCCTTGCGGTAGAGCACCGCGGCGTGAGCGTACCGGTCCTCGATACTCCCCGACGCCATCAGGGCCTTGTAATCAACTTCAGCAAGGTCCCAGAGCCCCTGGCTCGCGAGCAGACGGGCGCGGCGACGGGTCATCTCCGGCGTGAGCTTCACAAGCTTTGAGAACGCTGTGAGGCGTCGAGTGGCGTCTTCGGTGCGTCCCGACTGCTGGAGGAGTTCGATGAGGCGCGGGTAGAACGTGGAACGATCGGCGTCGGCGTCGACAGCCTGTGAGAGCAGGTCCACTGCGCTGCCGCGATCGCCCAGGAGGAGCTGTGCCTCGGCCTGGAGCCCGAGGGCCATGCCGTTCCGCGGGTCATTCTTGAGAACGAACGCGGCCAGCGTGACGACCTCCGAAGCCTTCTGCTGCCCGGGGTTGAAGGTGAGCAGACGGCGACCCTCGTGCAGCCGCCAACTCGTGCCCGCATTGCCGCTGAGGGACCGGAGGCGCTCGATGGGCGGCGTGACGTTCTTTTCCTCTCTCCAGGCGCACTCGGACTCGAGCACCGCGGTCTGGATCCAGGCGTTGGTCGGGTTCTCGTCGGCGAGTTTGGTGAAGAGCTGGATGGCCGCGGGGTCCTTGACGTAGTCGAGGAACATCGCGAGCCGGACGGCGTAGTCGAGCTCACGAGCGCCTTTGTTCCGTTCCAGGGCCTTCTCCAGAACCTGACGGCCCTCGTCCCGCTTCCCGGCATCGACCAGACGCAGGGCGGACTGGAGCGCGAGCTCGGGCGTGTCGGCTTCGGCGGCGGCCTTTGCGAGGATCTCTTCGCTGAGCGAGGGGTTGCGCTTGCGGAGGGAAGCCGCGAGGGCGGTCAGGATCGATGAGTCCGGGGGCGGGGTCTTCTGGAGAAGGGTGCGGACGATCGTCTCACCATCCTTCTGACGGCCGACGGCGATGAACATGCGGGCGGCGAGTGATTGCAGCTCGTTGTCCGCGGCGGTGGACTTGGCGAGCTGATCGGCGAACTGGCTGATGGTGCCGAGCTTCTCGGGATCGGCCTGATCGCTCTCCACGAGGCGCGCGTATGAGCGGGCGAGCATGGTCAGCTCGGCCGGACCCTGGCGGGCGCGGATGGCGGCTTCCGCCTCGTGAACGGCGCCACCAATGTCATTGTTCTGTAGGAGCACGTTGACCAGCGTGGCACGAGCGGTGCGCCATGTTGGTTCTTCACGCACAAGCATTTGAAGTGTGGCCGCGGCTTGACGCCACTCCCCCACTCTGTGGCTGACGTCGGCTTCGAGGAAGCTCGCCAGATCGCTCCCGGGCTTGTAGACACGCGCAGTGGACAGCGGAGAACGCGCCTCCTGAGGCTTGCCCGCCATGATCAGCTGGTGCGCTTGGATCAGGTGATCCCAGAACTTCGCAGGGTCGGACTTGCGGCCCTTGAGTTCCGCCGTGAGCGGCGCGATAGCGGCCTGCTCTTCAGTCGAGTTCGCGCCACGCGTCAGAAACGCCGCCCAGCCGAGGGCGTCGTCGCTCGCCTTGTCAAGCGCCTTGGGGTCGTAGGCCTGGCTGACGAACTTCAGCCCTTCGGTGGATCGTCCCTGTTTCCAGGCACGCTCGGCCGCAACCACCGCGACCTCGGCGGCATGGGGGCCCTTGATCTCCCGCTCGATGAGGTCTTCGGCCGCGATTGCCAGAGTTGAGTCGATCCGTCCAAGAACGTCAAGGAGCGAGAGCACTTCCCGCGCGGCCACGCCGGAAGTCATCGGCATCGCGGCGGCCTTCTTCGCCAGCACCACGCAGTTCGTGTTGTCGCCCTGATTGGCGTACGCCGCGGCGTGCATCACCACGAGCCGAGGCTCGTTGGGTTTGGTCGCGGACACCTCGCCGAGGTACGCGACGATCTCTTCCTTGCCGGCGTTGACCTTGGCCATCATGGCCGCCACGTCTTTGTACCCGTCGATATCGTCGGGGTACGCAGCAACCCGGGCCTTGCCGATCTGGATCGCTTCGTCCCACTTGCCGGAGAAGCCCAGGACCACCGCCTTGGTGCGGAGCGCCTCGTTGTGCTTGGGATCGATCAGCAGGAGCCGCTCGGCGGTCGAGAGCGTTTCTGTGCTCCAGCCAACCTTTGTGTACAGATCGAGGAGCAGCTCGAGCGGCCTGGGGTCGCTGGGCGATACATCGGCAGCGCCCTTGGCGTACGGGATGGCGTCGGTGATGTGACGGCGGTTCTCGAGCGGGACGCTCATGCGGGCCTTGGCCTGCATCATGAGCGCGTCGACGTTGTCACGCTTCTGGCTGACGTAGTAGCCGAGCTTCTCCATCGTCGCGTTGTAGTCGCCCGCCTGGAACGCGGCGGTGCCCTCGCGCAGCGAGGTTTCCATCTTGTTCTTGCGGTGCATGTCCTTGAACATGTACGCGCCCGCGACGCCCGCGACAAGCACAACCGGCACGCCCACGAGCAGCGCGATTCTCTTCTGGGTCCTACCTGCCATGAGTCTTATCCTCCGAGCACTTTTCTGATCGTGAGCATGATGATCCAGAGATCAAGCTTCCAGCTCGCGTGCTGCACGTACTCAAGATCGTAACGGATCCACTCCTGGAAGTCCGTCTGGGGCTCGCGGGTCCGGCGCACCTGCCACAGACCGGTGACGCCGGGGCGAACACTCAGGCGTGCCTCCCGCCAGGCGGGGCAGAACTGGTTTTCCTTGTCCGGGCTGGGGCGGGGGCCCACCACGCTCATGTGGCCCAGCAGGACGTTCCAGAACTGGGGCAGTTCGTCGAGCTGGTACTTGCGGAGAACCTTGCCCACCTTCGTGACGCGGGGGTCATCAGCGATGTAGAACTGCGGGCCATCGCACACGTTGGCCGCGACCAGGCGGGCCTTGAGATGCTCGGCATCGCGGAACATGGTCCGGAACTTGTAGCAGGGGAATGCCCGGCCGTGGAGTGTCTGGCGGGTGTGGGCGAAGAACGGCGGCCAGCCGTCCTCGATCCAGAGGGCGAAGATGATGATCGGGTAGAGCGGCGCGGTCGCGAGCAGCACAAGGAGGCTGAAGATCACGTCGAAGGTCCGCTTGAACACACGGCCCACACGCCGGCGCGGCACCTGGGGAAGCAACCGGTACGCCGGGATCGAGAGGTTCTCCCAGGCGACCTCGCCCACCGGCGTGTGCGCACCCGGGGCATCCCCCACCGCCCGTGGCCCGATGTACACGCGCCCAGGGCTCAGCTTCAGCCCAGCGCCGCCCCAGAAGGGTGCGACGAAACGGACGTCCTCGGGCACGTCGGTATCTTCGTGGAGCCACACACCCGGCTGGTACTCGTAGATGTCGTCAATGAGGCCGCTGGGCGCCTTCCAACGCTTCATCAGGACATTGACGCAGGCCGTGGTCTCTGTCCCACTGCCAAAGACGCGCCCGGTAGCGCTGACGGAGATCATCTTCCGCTGGCCGCAGGCCTGCTTGATCTGGGCTCTTGCCGCTTGCAGCGACTCGGCGTTCGCCCACCGCATGGCGATGGTGGGGTCGGCGGTGACCCAGGCGCGGGCGGTGGAGTTCGTGCGGGCCCGGTAGTTGCGGCGGATGGCAACGAACCGGTCACTCGCGTCAGCGATCACGGTCTCGGTATACGCCTGGCCCGCCTCGTCGCGCACTCGAACACGAGCGGCACGCGGGTGGACCGCATTGAATGGCTTGAGCACCTGCTTGAGATCAAAGAGCACCAGCTGCGTGGGCTCGATCAGGAGGTACATGCCCGGCCCTTTGGGCGCGTACGCACCAGAACCGAGCCGCACGACCTGAATCCGCTTCGAGGCCCAATACCGGTCGTGGAGCTCCAGCGGTGTGAGACCCCAGATGCGGCCGATGGGCGCACCCTCAGACCGGGATCGGGCGGCAGGGGCGGGCTTTGGTGCGACGGTGATCAAGGATCAGCTGCTCTGTGTAGGAGACTCGTTGGAAGGCGCTTCGAGGGCACGGAGGAGGGCGGCGCGTCCGCCAGGGTTTTGCGAACGAGCCTCGGGCGTATTGGCCTGGATCGAACGGGCCGAGACCGATGCGGTGCTGACGCTCCGCTGGAAGTCCCGCGTGCCCGCGCGGTTGAAGATCAGCCCCGAACAGGTTGCGCCCAAACGGCGGAGGCGAGCAATCGAGGCTCGGACCATCTTGGCGTTCTGGCCCCGGGTCACGACGAGCACGCAGCCGTCCGAGGCGGGTGCCACGACGTTGGCTTCGAGGCTACCCAGGATCGGGCCGGTATCCAGGATGACCGCGTCATACTGCTCACGCAGCTTGCGGATGAGGTTCTTCATCATCGTGCTGGAGAGGTGCTCGGGGACGAAGCTGCCAATGATGCCGCTGGGGAGCGCCCACATCGACTGCACCTTGGTCTCCTTGACCTCACCGTTAAGCTTGTCGTGGTGCAGAGCCTCGCACAGACCCGTTTGGCCTTGGAGCTCGAGTTGGCGAGTGAGACCCCGGCCGACCAGGTCCGTGTCCACAATGATGGTTCGACGCCCCGTCGCGGCGAACGACATCGCGAGCGCGATCGCGAGGCTGGTCTTGCCGTCGCCGGATGATGCACTGGTAATGGTGTACACCTTGCCGCCGGGCTGCGACTCGAACTGGAGTTGCAGCATGTTGCGGAGGTGGTGGACGCTGAGCGCCGCCATCTGCTCCTGTTCCACCCCGCCGTCCGCAAGGTCCGGGATCGTGCCCAGCAGTGGGACCGCTGCGTCTTCGCGCTCGACGTCCTCGATGTAGCGGTAGCCGCCGCGGGCCATGCCGACGAAGAAGACAATGCAGCCGCCGAGCCCGAACCCCGCGCAGGCACCCAGGCCGGCCAGGGCCTTGCGGCGATCGGTGGAGGGCTCGACCGGCAGGTCGCCCTTCTGAAGAACAGAGACGCGGCCCATCGAGTACGCGCGGCTCTCGAAGCGGATCTGCTCAAGGGTGCGGCTGACTTCGTCCAGCACCTTCTGGCGGTCTGCGACGATGGCATTCTGAGCGGAGATTGCGAGCTTGGTGTCCTGGAGCTCGTTGGCTTCGGCGAGCTTCTGCCGCATCAGCGTGGTGTAGCTTGCCAGACGCTCCTCGATCGCCTCGCTCGTCATCATCGCGACCATGTTTGGCCGCGCACCATCGTTCACCCGCGGAACACGCCGGAGTTCCTCGGCCCGCGCCTGGATCTGCTGCTGCACGGCAAGGAGCCGCTGGTCCAGCGCCTTGTAGTCACGGTGCTCCTTGGTGCCCTTCCGGAGGAACGCATCGATGCTGGTCTGGAGTCCCCGCTCATCGTCGAGCAGCCGTGAAAGCACGGGGTCCTCCTGCGCGAGCACCGGGATCGTGTCCTTCAACTCCTCGGGCATGGCGCCGGGCTCAATCTGGGACGGATCGCCCTTGGAGCGATTGGCGAGCGCCAGCTCAAGGTTCTTGATGTCCTGGTTGAGCTTCTCGACCTCGATGATCTTCTCGGAATGCAACCCATCGAGCTCGTCCGTCGCGTACTTCTTGGCGAGGTCCCGGATGGTGCGCCGCGCGAGCTCGATCTCAGTCGCAAGCTTGTCACGCTGCTGCTCGATGGCCTGGGTGCGGCCGGTGTGAGTGATTGTGTTGTTGTCGTCGTACACCTTCTCGTACGCCTCGAGGATTGCGTTCACCGCGGCTTGGGCAAGCCCACGGTCGGGGCTCTTGACACTGGCCGCGATGAGCTCGAGTGCGCGGCGGTTCGACACGTCCAGGTTCTTCTGAAGGAGCGCGAGCCCTTCCTCGCCCGGGGGCCAGCCCGCGGCCCGGAGCTTGGGATCGTCCATGGCGAGGTCCAGCACGCGCCGGCTCTGGAGCAGCGCGGCCTGCGTCGACACCATCGACTCGAACATCGCGGGCACTTTGGCGTCCTCAAGGTTGTACATGATGACCGTCATCGTGGGCGCGATACGAATCATGCCCGTGCTCGTGTACGTCGGCTTGACGGCGAGGTAGCCTGCGGCCGCCAGCGGCACCGCGAGCAGCAGGCCAACGATGACGACCCAGCGGTAGCGCCCGCGCAGGTGGCGGTGGAGCATCAGGATCGGGTTGTCCTGGGCACGACGCGGCTCGCCGCCGCCGTGCATGCCGTCGTAGTCGCCGGGGACGATGTCGTTCACTGCTGGACCCCTTGTCCGATCGCCTTCATGGCGGGAGCGATCGCTTGGAGAGTTTCGATGGTCATTGCGTCCCGCCACTGTGGGGAAGAGTCTTCATCGAACACGATCTGAACCTGCGCCACGCCAAGCCCCCCCACCGCGCTCCTGCGGGCCGCGCGGTCCATAGCGCTCATGTCTGCGAAGATGGTGCCGCCATCCTCAGGAATGATGAAAAAGTCCACAACCGTCATGCGTCGTTCTGAAAGATCCTCGGTGCGTGTGAAGCGGTAGGCCATCGCCTCGGCGTCCTCCCCGTCGAGCTTGATCGGAACGCGCTCGGCTGAAGCGGATGTCCACCCGTGGGCCGGGTAGCACACCGGCGGATAGTGCCCCGTCATGTCGCGAAGGTCGCGGCAGTGCACGATCAGCAGGGACGCGCCCCACATCGTGGTCGGATCGATGTACCGCCGCTGGAAGAGCTTGTTGGGCGACAGCAGCTGGATCGCGGCCTTAGTCGGCTCGACATCCGTGCCGACAGCCGGGCCGATCTTGTACGGGATTGTGTCAACGACCTTCCGCACCCGCGCGTAGTACTCTTCCGCGCCCTTGGGGGTCGGAGCATTCAGCCCACCCGTCGCGAGCAGCACTCCGAGCAGTGCCACGCACGCGTACGGCGCGAATCGCCCGAGGCCATGAGCATTTCTTTTCAGTGCCATGGGTCAGTCCTCCGCCACCGCGTAGGGTGCAATCGGCACTTCGATCCACCGCAGAAGGCCCAGGAAGCCCCACAGCATGGCGAGGGCGACTACCAGCACACCCCAGCCGCTGATGTCGTGGAAGATCTCCGCGGTGTGCTTGTCGGAGTACCCGTACAGCAGGGCGGTGGGAACGAGCCGGATGACGTTCACGAAGAGCGCGATGATGGGGCTGAGGCACAGGATCAGGATCCGCACCGAAGACCGCATCGGCACGGTGTAGATGAACGCGAACGCCACCAACCCCAGGGCCGCCACCATGCGCATCCCGTTGCACGCCTCCGCGATGGCGACGTCATGGCCGCTGATCGAGAGCACGTTCCCGGCTCGCTCGACCGGGACGTTGAACAGCATCAGGAAGAACTCCGAGATGCGGGCAGAGATCTCCTGCAGCGGCAACGCGATGGCGTGCCGGATGCGCCCGGGCACGGGCAGCAGGAAAATCAGTGCGCTGAATGCGGGCAAGAACTGCCGGAAGAACTCGAAGCCCACCACCGTCAGGATCGCGCCCACCACGATGACCAACGCCCCGCCGTGCCACGCGATCTCCGTGCCATTGAGGTATCCCCAGCGGGAGACGCCCCACCCGATCAGGCACACAGCCGGCCCAATCAGAGTTCGCTTTGGAGGCGCATACCGCACGCGGTCACGCCGCACCCACGCCAGCCACAGCGCCACCGGAACACCCAGCAGGATGTGCGACTGCTCCTGGTCCGTGATCGCGAGCTTGGCGACATCCATCCACGGTGCCCATCCCACGGCCACCGCCAGCGCCAGCAGCAGCGACAGCAGTATCCCGTCTGTAAACCTCCAGGCCGTCGCCGCGTTCATCTCGCACTCTCCTGCCCGGCGGGCACCACACTCTCAATCACCGCCCCACCCGCGGGCACTTTGGCCCCGGGGCACAGGATCGAGCGTGCCACGATGGCGTTCTCTCCAATCACCACGCCCGGCATCACGACTGAGTCCACAACCACCGCACGGTTCCCGATCGAAACATCCGAGGGTACAGAATGCACCACGGAATCTGTCTCTGCTGGAACAAACGCCGAATCGGATGAAAGTTCTCCCTCCGTACCCGACAGGCCGCCTGCGATTGACGCTGCGTGCAGGAAACCCTCCCGGGTGCGGAGCTCGTGCGAGTGCCCCCCGCGGAGGCGATGCACCCGCACGTTGAAGCCCTCCTCCACCGACTTCTTCAGCCACTGCTCCTTGAGGTCCGTGAAACCGATCTTCGGCACGAGCTCCAGCGTCGAGCACCGCACCAGGAAGATGCCGGCAGGCGTGCTGTCCGCGTTGCAGACCACCGTCACATCCGCGCTCGCCGCCTGGTGCTCGGCGACCATCCGCGTCAGGTCCCCATCCATGTAGCGTGCCGCTTCAACGACGAGGACGACGGAATCAGGGGGGTACCCGCCGCACGCGTCGCGCACGGCCCCCGCAGGGCCGCGGAACTGCTGTGCGTCTTCTTCGAGCTTGATGGTCAGGGTGTGCGATCCGGGTTCTCGGACCCGTGGGGCCGGCGTGTTCAGGCCGTAGATCACATGAACGAGGGGCCGCTCCCCGGTCGAGGCGGCAATCGCTTCGACGTGCCTCATCCACACATCGAACACCGTTTCGGTTGATGTGAGGTGCAAGTCCAGAACGGAGCAGCCAGCGGCCGCGGCGAGGGGGGATGGGCGCAGGCTGCCAGCGAGCATCACGCAGGCCGTGAGCCTCAGGCTCGGCGCGGTCACAGAGTCTGGCGGTTGGGCCACCTGAGTCATTCGGGTTAATGATGCCACTTGGATTGGGTCTTGCCGGAAGAGAACACGTCCAGCTCGGAACACGAGCCGTAACCCGTTGCACACACGACATCAACGGCACAGTCAGATAGTAGCCGCCGCAGGTTTGAGCGTTCGGTTTGCGTCGGGTGCAGCCGTGCGAGGGAGGAAAGCGTCCTGATACCAGACCTCCGCCGCGAGCAGCGTCCAAAGGGCGAGGTTGGCATCTGTTTGGCCTGAATCGTGGCTGGTCAGGAGGCGCTCGACTTGCTGGCGGTCGCCGTAGGTGCCGCATAACCCGCGGGGGTTGCGGAGGTACTCGAACAGCATGGGCCGCAGGTGGCCTCGGAACCATTGGGCAAGGGGGACTCGGAACCCCCACTTCCGGCGGGCGAGGATCGCGGGTGGGAGCTTCTCATTGGCCCACTGTCGCACGATCCACTTGCCCTTGCGCCCGCGCACCTTCATGTGGTCAGGGAGCGCGATCCCGAAGGGCACGAGTGCCTTGTCCAGGAACGGCACCCGCATCTCCAAACCCGCGGCCATTGTCATGCGATCGCCACGCTCCAGCAGGTTGCCTGGGAGCCACGTGAGGCAGTCCACCGCCTGCATCCGCTGGAGCGGTCCCTGCCAGTCGCTCATCGCGAGCGCGGCCGCGTGCGGCTGGGTTGTGCGTGCCCAGGAGTCGCTGTCCCATCCCAGGCCGGGAAGGAGCCCTTGGAGCGCGGTTTGGTCGAGGTAGCTGAACCATTGAGACAGACGGTCGAGCTCGTTCGGATGCCCGAGCGCCCGCGCAGCCACCAACGCGCGGCGCTTGTCCAAGCCTAGGACGCCGGCGATCGAGGCCGCGCGATCCGCGCCGAGCGTTCGCACGGCCGCGCGGAGAATACCGGGCGCGTTCGCGAGGGTGTACTTCGGGTACCCACAGAACGCCTCATCCGAACCTTCGCCCGAGAGGACGACCTTGACAGACTGCCTCGCAACCTCGCTCATGCGAGCGATCGCGGGGTCCGCGGGTTCGCTGAGCGGAGCGTCTCGGCACAGCGTCATTTCCGCGAAGAGATTCGCGTAATCCTTCTCATGGAGCGCAACCTCGGTGTGGGTTGTGCCGATCGCGTCGGCCACCTGCTTCGCGTACGGGAGTTCGCTGTGCTCGTCCCCCGCGAACCCAACCGAGAACGTGCGGACCTCGGCGTCCCGAGCGCGGCACATCCGGATCAGCGCCACAATCACGCTCGAGTCCAGCCCCCCGGAGAGGAACGCACCCACGGGCACATCGGCGATCAGCCGCTTGCGGACCGCACCCTCCATCATCTCGCCGAAGCGGGTCTGGAGCTGGAAGTCACCCAGCCCACGGATCGATTCCGCGGCCTTCTCGGTCTCTCGCCCGAGGTGGTAGAAGCAGCCGCTGCGCACGCCCCGCTCACTGAACTCAAGCCACGAGCCGGGCTCGACCTGACGGATGCCTTCGTACAGCGAGCGATCGCCGTACACGGCCCGGAAGCGGACAACCTGCCGCAGGGAGTCAAGGTCGAGCTTGACCTTCACCGCCGGGTGCTCGAGGAGAGCCTTGACCTCCGAACCGAACACGACTACCCCCGGCGCCGGGGTGCAATAGAACAGCGGCTTCTTACCCAATGGATCGCGAGCGAGGAGCAGCTTGCGTTCGCGCCGATGCCAGGCGCCGAACGCGAACATCCCGTCGAACCGCGTGAGTGCGTTCTCCCACTCCCGCTCGACGAACCGCAGCAGCACCTCGGTGTCACCACTCCATCGCAGCTGCACTCCCGAGGACCGGAGTTCCTGCTGGAGTATTTGGTAGTTGTAGATCTCGCCGTTGAACGTAAGACTCAACTCGCTCGCCGGGACCTGCATGGGCTGTGGGCTGCCGGTCAGGTCGATGATCGAGAGGCGGCGTTGCGCCAGTCCACAGGGGCCATCGACCAGCGTGCCCTGCGCATCGGGCCCGCGCCGGTGGATTGTCTGCGCCATCGCGCGCAGGACGTCGTCACTGGGCGGGGCGTTGAAGTCGATGTACCCGGCGATCCCGCACATCAGCGTGGCACTCCCAGGCCGAGCAACGCCGCGGCCTTGTCCGCCAGCGAATCCCAGCTGTCGTTCCGTACCGACGCACGCCGCTGCTCGACGAGCGCGGGGTCGTGCTCGTTGACGGCCCGACCGATCGCATCAAGGAACTGATCGTGTGAGTCGGCGCCGTACACCAGGTGCTCGTACCTCTCCAACTCGGCGAAGCGGATCGACACTACCGGGAACCCGAGCGAGAGGTATTCCTTCAGCTTGATCGGGTTGCAGCCCTTGATCCAGTCGTTCTGGAGCCAAGGCATGAGTGCGACGTCAAACTGGGCCGCGTAGTTCGGGAGCTTGGGATACGGCACCGGACCGGTGTACTTGACGTTCGGCTCGGCCACGAGGCGGCTGATATCCATGGCCTTGGGGCCGATGATGAGCAGCGTCGCGGGCCGGATGCGGCGGGCGACCTTGATGAGCAGTTCGAGGTCAATCGTGTAGTCGTCCAGAGCCCCATAGAACCCGACGATCGGGCGCGGCAGGTCCTTCAGCTCCTCGGGGACCTCCGACGGAGGCTTCACGCCCGGGCGGGCGCTTGCGAAGTGGTTGAAGTCCACGCCGTGCCCGATGAACTCCGCTGCCTTGACCCGCCCCTGCTCCCGCTCGAACAGCATCCGGTTGACGTACACCGCGCTGTCGCACGCCCTCAGCAGCCGATCCTCCAACGGGGCGATCAGGCTCGCGTCCGCCTCCGGGAATGCGGAAAACTCGTCGGACCGGTTCCACACCGACGCGGCCCAGCGGCGACGCTCCACCATCGGCGCGCACGTAGGCACCGTCGCCCAGACAGCAGGGCGTTTGATCTTGAGCTTGCGGAGCAGCGCCGACACCTGGAGCCCGACCAGCCGTCCGTTCACCTCGACCATGCGTGGGTTGTACCGCGGGATAAACACAGGGCTGTACACCCACATGCCCGACGTCTCATCCCGACGAAGCCCCTTGAGCGTGCTCTTGAGCTTGCGGACGTACCGATGGAGCACGAGTTCCGTCTTGCCGGGTGACGGCGCTCGCATTCCGATGCTGTTGACCCACAGCACCGGAACTCGCTTGGCGAGGCGCGACATGATCTGGCACTCGCTGTGGCCGCGGTTGTGGTACCACCAGTCCACGGCGGCGAAGCACACCACACCATCGGCGGTCGCCACCTGTGCGGGCGACGCAGAGCCTGACACCGCGGCTGGATCAATCGGCATGGCTGGAGCCTGACTCACGCGCTTGCAATCTCCTTCGGCGCTGCCGGCGCACCGTGCGCGGCTGGCCGTGCCTCACCATGGATGAAGGACCGCAATGCTCCGATCAGTCGATCAGACGCATAAGGGCTGATGCGCGGCGCGCTGCCCAGCTGCCCGATGTGATCAAGCTTCCGCATCAGTTCTGCCTCGTCCATCGCGACGCTGACACTGCCAAGCTCGCCGAACCGCTGTGCCGTCGCCAGCTGATGGTCGTTGCGGTGCTCCCCCAGAGCCGCCCGTCGCGGCAGGATCAGCACCGGCTTGCCCAGCTCCAAGGCCGTCAGGATCGTCCCCATCCCAGCATGCGCCACAATCACATCCGCCGCGCGCATGTGCTGGTCGCATTCCTGCGGCGTCATGAACTTCTGCACCTTGATGGTACTCGGCGCATAGTCCGACGGCCCCACCTGCGCAAGCACATCCGTCCGCCCGCGCTGCGCCGCCCACCCGTCCACCGCCTTGATCAGGCGGTCAAACGTCAGCTGCGTGCCCACCGTGACGAAGATCACAGGACGGCCCCCTCATAACGGACTTTGCCGCCCGCCAGATGCGCCCACTGCGTCAGGCACAGGTCCGCCTTCTCGCTCGCCATCCGCCCGGACATCGACAGCTCTTCAACGTTCGCGATGCTGTCAACCCAGATCGTTCGAGCCCCCAGCAGCTTCCCGAAGCGGTGCGCGAAGTACCCCGGCGCGGCACCCGTTGAGATCACCACGTCCGGCCGTTCCTTCAGAACCACCCATAGGACCTTGAGCGCACTGAACGCGAGCGCGACCTTGTTCCACCGGTTCGCGTCCCGCGTTGTGTAGAACCGGTCGGGCGCGACCTTGTCCTTGTGCCCCGGATCGGTCGTGAGGTAGGCGACATCGCACCCCTCGAACGCCGGACGCAACCGGCGAAGCTGCACCCAGTGCCCGCCGTTGGAAGCGACCGCCAGAACTCGTTTGCGGCGCTCAGGCATGGCTCGGCGTGCCCCCACTCGCTTGGAAGGGTGCGCTGGGCTGATCAAGCCATTCTCGCCGCCGCGCCCACACGCTCGACCAGCTCTCCGCTGACTCTCGCCCCTGTTGACCCCGAAGCGGCGAGAGCACCTTCCACGCCAACGCACGCGACCATGGCCAGAGCGTGAGCATGGCGACCCCGAACTTTGCCGCACCGGGCGACCAATGCCGCCGGATCAGCAGAGTTTTGGCCTTGATCAGCCGCACCAGCTTGTCCGACCGCACCTTTTCGCTCGCACCACCGATGTGCATAATGACCGCATCGGTCGTGATCCGCGGCCTCGCACCCAACGCGCGGGCTCGCAGGCACAGGTCAGCCTCCTCACCATACATGAAGAACGCCGGATCAAAGCCGCCGAGCCGGTCCCACCACTCCCGCGTCGTCAGCAGGAAGCACCCGGACACGATATCAACCTCCGGCGCCACTTCGCGGTTCCAAGCGCCCATGGCCTCCGGATCAAACACGCGGCTGCCCCGTGCAATCGACTGAAGACCCGTGCCGCAGCAGAAGGCGCTCCACAAGGTCTGCCGTTGCCAGCAGTACGTGGTGTTGACCGTCCCATCCGCGAAGAGCGTCTTGCCCCCCCAAATACCAGCCTTCGGGTTCTCGCGGGCAAAGTCCATCAAGGTGTCGATCGCGGCATCCAGCACAACGGTGTCAGGATTGAGCAGTAGAAAGTACGAGCCGCTCGCGCGCGTCGCGGCCGCGTTGTTTCCTCCCGCGAACCCCAGGTTTGTCCCACTACGGATCAGCGTGGTCTGCGGGAACGTGTCGGCGATCGCATCCGCCGAGCCGTCCGTGGACGCATTGTCCAAGACGATCACCTCGAACGGCGTCCGTTTCGTCTGCGCGTACACCGACTCAAGGCACGCAAGGGTCATCTCCCGCGTGTTGTAGCTGACGATCAGGATGGACAGTTCAGGGTTCATGGCAGATGCGCGATCGCCGCGCTCACGCGACCGTCCCTTCCTCCACCGCCGGCTCGCGCTCCTTGACCTCCGGCGAGCGTTCCGCCAGAGCCTCCCGGTAAACCTCGACCAGCCGCTTGGCCGCGGCGCTCCAGGTCAGGTCCGGAACCCCCGCGAGGCTTGCGCACCTCAGGCGTGCCAGAAGTTCCGGGGACCGCGCCAGTGAATCAAACTGCATCCGCAGTGCTTCCGTGTCTCTCGCCTTGTGTACCAGTCCATCAACCATGTGCTCGCACCGCGCCCCCGCGGCGTCCGACACCATCAGCACACACCCCGCCGCGCGGGCCTCGTACGTGACCAGGGCGCTCCCCTCCTCGACCGAGGGCAGCACCAGCACATCGCACTCCCGCATCACCGCCGGCACATCGCTCCTGAACCCGGTGACCTTCACGCTGGGGTGGTCCAGCAGCAAACCGAGCTTCTCCCGGTAGTGCGGAATGAACTTCCCGCAAATGATGAACTGGCCCTGATCCTTCGCCACCGACTGGCTCCAGGCCTTGAGCGCCAGGTGCAGCCCCTTCCGGGGTTCACAACTCCCGACAAACCCCACCGTGAGAGGCCTCTTCGGTTGCTGCTGGTCCGCGCAGAAGTCCTGAGGGTCATACCCATACTGGGTGAGACTCACACGTGACGCCGCGAAGCCGCGATCCACAAACGTCGACGCCACGAACTCCGACGGACAGAGCAGGCGATCCGCGAGACGGTACTCCTCTTCCTCAATCGCCAGCCGTCCCTCGTCGGTGCGGTGCGAATGGTCACGCGGCAGGGTTAGCCCCAGTGACTGCAGTTCCTCTTCCACAACCTCGAACGCAAACCGGGTATGCGTGTTGGGCCGCTCCAACAGTGTCGGGATGTGACGCCGGCGAGCCTCGATAAACGTCCGCGTCGCCCCGAGCGGCCACGCATGCACCAGGTCGACTCCGATTCCGCTCCGCACCGCTCGCGCCGTCCGCCAGTCGTGCAGAGCCCACGCCCGCTGTGTGCCCAGGAAGCGGTACGGGATCTTGATCCCCCCCGGCCGCAGGGTCTCAACCACCTTCTTGAGACCGGGGACTTCACGCTCGCAGGTCCCGCAGAACAGGTGGACGTCAAGCCCCTCCTCGACGAGCCCCTTCACCTGCTGCCATGCGGTGACACCAATCCCGGTGCGCCCAAGGCGACCGGCAAAGCTGTACAGGATGCGAAGGGGAGGTCTCAGGCGACCGACTCCTTTGCTGCGACGGGCACGTTGGAACTCGCCACCTCGGTCGCTTCGCGGACGCGAAGCTTCCGCTTTGAACCCTTGGCCAGCGCAAGGCACGGCCGCTCAACCAGGAACCAGCTCAACACCGCCATGATCGCCGTGCCCACAAGCGCCAACGGGAACAACGTGAGCGGACCGAGCTTCGCCCCCATCACCGCCACAATCACCTGCTGAACCGGGAACCCATAAAGGTAAATCCCATACGAGAAGTCCCCATGCCGCCCCCACCGCGCAACCCCGAGCCGCGACTCGAACGCCAAGTAAAAGAACAGGTACGTCCCCGCCAGCGGCAGCACGACAAGCAACGCGGGCGGTACGAACGCCGCCGCCACGAGCAGCCCCGCGCTCAGCATCGCCACCCACGCCTTGCGGGGAATCTCGCGTCGAAAAAGATAGAACACAGACCCCGACAGGAACGCGCCCATCAGGAACGCCAGCAGGTCGGGCCGGCCAAACACGCGCTCGATGGTCTTTGGCCCCATCGGCAAGTTGTCGTTCACCGTGTACGCCAGTGACGCCGCGTACACCGCCGTGAACAGCCCGACCACAAGCCAGCGTCGGCTGAAGAACCCCAGCAACCCCAGCCCCGCCACCATGATGTAGCAGCGGAACTCGTAGGGAATCGTCCACAGCGATCCGTTCACTGCGTTCGGGAAGGGGTTGTCAGCAAACGCCCCGGGCGGTGAGTACCCATCGAGTTTCACGCAGCCCCACAGCAGTCGCCCGGGCTCCACGCCGCGGATCATCCCCGCGAAATCTCCAGACACCGCCGGCGCCATCAGCAGCGCCCCCAGCAGCACGGCCACGATCAGCCCCGGATAAATCCGCAGTACCCGCTTCTTGAAGAAGTCCACCGCACCCGAACCCCGCACCCAGCTCTGCGTGATCAGGAACCCGCTGAGCGCGAAAAACATCGCCACCGCGAACGTGCCGAACGTGATCTGCCCGTTCGTCCACCGCATCAGCGGCTCGTCCTTGTCCGCCACCCCCATCAGCGGGTACGAGTGCGACAGGATCACCAGCGCTGCCAGCCAGAACCGCATCGCGTCGAAGTTGTTGTACCGATGGCAGTAGTCATCCGCCCACGACATCGGACCCGCAACAGGGCACTCCCGCGGCATCGGGTCCGCGGTTGGCCGCTCGGCAGCCGTAGATATGGCGGTAGTGGTCATGCCGGACTCACCCCACCCGCGCCCATCCCTGAAACGCCCTCCCCTGCCGACGAGACCTGGCGTTCCCGAGCCGCTATCGCCGCCTTCTTTCTCGCCGCGGCGGACGTCAACGCCCACTGCTCCGCCCACTCGGCGGTGCTCACCGAGCACCCCATCAGGATGTACGAGAACAGCAACGCCGGGCCGTAGATACCCACCGACACTTCACAGATCGACAAGCCCAGGAACAGCGCACCCATCGCAAAGGTGATCGGGCGCATCCCCGGCGAGCCAGTCTTGAACGCCCGAACCAGGCAGTACAGCACGCCCACCTTGATGACCAGGTACAGGATCAACGCCAGCACGCCCCCGTAGCACGCCACGATGATGTAGTTGTTCACCATGTCGACCATGCCGCGTCCATCGATCTTCTGACCCCAGTGCACCAGGCTGTTCCCCGCGGCCCCAAACGCCCAGTAATCCTCGGCGTGCTCGACCGCCACCTCCATCAATCGACTGCGGTAGTACGCGTTATCAGACCCCATCGCCAGCCGGTCAATCAGGTGGTAGAAGTGCCGATTCGAAATCGCCTCCGCCGCGCCCATCAGCAGCACGGCCACCACGATCGCCGGCGTGATCAGCTGACGGCGCCAGTAAAACAGGTTCAGCCCCGCCGCAACGAACAGGCTCAGCCACGGCCCGCTCGAGAGCGACGAGAACACGCAGCACAAGCTAGCGCCCAGCGCCAGGTACAGCAGCCATCGCGGCCGGAACGCGTGCCGGAAGCAGAAGAGCATCCCCGCCACCAGCATCATCGCGATGCCGAAGTAGATCGGGACCTGCGTGCTGGAGAAAGACCGGAACATCCCCAGACGCACCTCGCTGCCGCCGCCCTCGAACACCGTCGGCCCATACTGCGACAGCAGCGCGTTCACATAAGGCGACCAGCGAGTCAGGTTCTCCAAGAGTGCCAGCGGTGCCAGCACGAGCGCCGCGACCGCCAGCCCCCACATCACGTGCGGGGCCTCCGCCGGTGCCGCGAACACTCGCCGCGCGACCAGGTACATCACCAGCGTGTCGAAGCCGCTGCCGATCATCGTCCGCAACTGCGCCTCCGGCGAGCCCGCGACGACATTCGCCACCACCAGCCAGACGTAATACACCCCCACCATCGTGTCCTGCCACCGCCACCGAGGGGTCGGCAAGCCCGATGTCGCGTACATCCGGACCAGCAGCACCAGCGCCGCCAGCCGGGGTGCCGACATCTGCGCCAACCCCATCGGGATCCGCAGATACTCTGGCCAGAGCAGCGCCGACGCGAACACGATGCCCAGCGCCATCCCCGGCCTGCACACAACGCACAGCACGCAGGCGATGAGAGACACCATGATGGTGGGTGCGAGCAGGTCCACGTCATTCCCTCAGGTAGGAGCCCCGGCCGGCGCCGCCGCGGGGACCCGGGCCCGCTCAGGCGGACTCGTCCGTGTACGAAGCCTCTTCAGCATGTACCGCGGCATCACCGCGTACGCCAGTGCCTTGTGGTAGTGGAAGTCGAAGGGGTGCAGCCTGCTGCACTGAAGCCCCGTCACAATCGCGGACCCCACCCTGCCCGCCGAGCGAAGGTCGATCACACTCTCAATGAAGTTCGCGGCCAGGTTGTTATCAAGCTCCTTGTTCCGCGGCCGCTGTTGCGGGCTATCCCGCCCAACGCCGAAAATGTCCTCGAACCTCACGCCCCGCCGCTCGCACGCCCGCCTCAGCACCCGCCACACGCACGAGTTGCACAGGTCCCGCGCACGCTTCGTGATCGACGCCTGATGGATCCGGTACGAGTACAGGCACTCACCCACCGCATACAGCGGGTACTGCTCGCCAACCCTCAGGATGTAGTCCAAGCCCTCGGCCACGGGGAGCGTCGGGTCAAAGTCGAAACCCCGGACCATGCTCAGGCGGTACATCGGCGTCGGGTCGTGCCCGGGCATCCGGAACCGCTCAATGTCATCGTGGCACGCGGCCTCGTCCTTCTCCCGGAACTGCGGCGCCAGCGTCCGATCGCCCAGGATCAGGTCATGCCCGGAGAAAACGCCAGCCACATGCGGGCGGGCCTGCATGCACGCCACCATCCGCTCCAGCCGCGTGGGGTGGGAGATGTCATCGGCGTCGTTGACGATGTAGAACTCGGCATCGGTGGATGCGATCGCCCGGTTGAGTGCCGCCGGCTTCCCTGCGTTCGCCTGCCGTTCAATCCTCAGGCGAGGGTCTGTGATCCCCGCGAGCACCTCGATCGAACCATCCGTGCTCCCATCGTCAATCAGAATGATCTCGAGGTTGCGGTGGGTCTGGTTGAGCACGCTCTCCACCGCCGCGCGCAGGTAGGGCCGCGCGTTGTACACGGGGATGATGACGGCGACCAGGGGTTGAACGTCCGACCGGCTCATGGGTGGGCCAATCATGCGCTGCTGGGACGGGGTGAACCTTGAATCTTCATGAGAATCCAGCGAGATCGGCAATCCACGGAAGGATATCCGACCGCTAACTCCTTAGAGACCTCAGCTTATCGACTCGGGAGGCGTGCGGGGACTCAGGGTGGACCCATGCCATGTCCGACGCCTCGACATCCACGGCCCTCGCTACCGAACTCACCGCGAGCCGATAACGCAGTCCCCGCCGTTCCTTCCGCAGCTCGTACCCGTGGTAGCCGTGGTCCTGCATGATCCCGAACATCTCGCCGATGCTCGACCCCGCCCTCTCCAGGATCCATGGAAGAGACTCCGTCATCACCACCGGCCGCCGAGAGGCGAGCGTTTGGGAGAGCCCCCGAAGCACATGACACTCAAAGCCTTCGACATCGATCTTGAGTGCCATCGGTGCCGGCGGTGCCGACCCGAGCACCTCATCGCCCAAGATGACCGGTACCCGGTACTCGGCGGTGATGGGAAGGTCACCGCCCCCATCCACCGCCGCGAAAGTTCCCAGGCAGTTCTTGCTCGCAAGCACCTTCAGAATGAGCTCGTCCTGGCGATCACTCAGACCAACCTGATGCAGTGAGACATGAGTCGCGCCGTTGAGTTCCAGATCCGCCTTCACCCTCGCGTACATCGCGGGGTTCGGCTCAAACGAGTACACCCGCCCCGCGGGCCCCACCAATCCCGCCCCCAGAAGTGTCATCATCCCCGTGTTCGCGCCGACGTCGACGAACGTCTCCCCACGCCTCACCATCTGCCGGAGGAACAGCTGGGACGGGAGATCGTGATACCGCCCGATGAAGTACGCGAGCCGATCCGCCGCGTCCGTCATGTCCAGCGTCATCAGGTAGCCGTGCCACTTCCCCCGAACCCGCTCAGTCCCGGCCGAACTCCACGCCTGCTCCGAATAACCGCCGGCCATCCCCAGCAGCCGCCCCCAGCCGGGAAGCTCCAGCCGCGTATACGGCCTCACAAGTCTCGACAGGATTCGTGCCATCGCGAGGTCTCCCAGTGTCGCCTAGAAGAATACTGCATACAGCACACCAAACACGGCTGACGCGAACAAGAGCACCGCCATGGAAACTACCTCCACTTGGAGTACGTCCCGCAGATGCCGGTACACCGCGTGAATGGTCACCGCATACGCGGCCAGCGGCGCGAGCGCCAACACCCATACCGCCTCCCGCATCCCATACTGCGAGAGCGCAATCCACAGGCCCGGGACCAGGATGCACAGCCGGACTACGTTCGACACCCCCGCGAACTTCGTGTGCCCGTTCGCGAACAGCATGTTCACGGTGGCGCCTGTGAGGATCTCAATCGCGGCCCGGAAACCCAACAACTGCAACATCCACCCCGCCTGCTGGTACCCCGGTGTCAGAACGCTGACCGCGAAGGGTCCCCCGAGAATGCACACCCCGCTCGCCCCCACCGCCAGTGCGAGTGACACCCACTTCGCCCGCCGGAACTGGAGCAACGATCGCGGCTTGTCCTCCCGGCACAACCGCGCGATCATCGGAAAGAACACCTGCTCGACGAGCTGATTGATCGCCCGCGTCGGCGCCGACGCCATAAAAAACGCCATCGTGAAGTTGCCCAGATCGTCCTTGCTGACAAACTTGCCCAGCGCCAGCCGTTCCGCCTGGCTCGCCGCGAAGTACGTCGCGGTCGAAATCAGCAGCCAGCTTCCGAACGAGATGAGTTCACGCGCCGCGCCCGCCGAGAACCCGAATCGGGGCCGTCTCCCTAGAAAATAGCTGCCCAACGTGTACACGCAAGACGCGGCCACAGTGCCCACGATCAATGCCCACGCCGACGGATCCTTCGACACCCAAGCCAACGCCGCGACAAGCCCCACAACCTCGCTCACCACGTTGAGAATCGTGAGCTTGTGAACCTGCACATGGCGGGTCAGCGTCCACACCGCCGAGCTCATGAACCCGCGAATCGCCAGCGAACTCGCCGCGACCAGCAGCATCAACGCGAGCCCCGGATCGTTGTAAAACCACCCAGTCGGAACCGCGAGCAGCGCCGCGATCAGCCACAGCCCAACTCCGCGCAGGGCGTTGATCGAGTACGCCGTGTCCAGCATCTCCGGGTCGTCACCGCGCCGGCTCTGGACAATGTTCTGGGTGATCCCGATCTCAGACAGCAGGCCCAGGCCCATGACCACCACGCTGATCAGGCCCACCCGCCCATAGTCCGCAACGCCGATCTTGTTCGCGATCCAGAGCTGCTGGATCAGCCGCAGCCCCTGCACCGCCGCGAATCCGCCCGCCGACGAGGCACTGGCCTTCATCGCCAGGCGCATCCGGTCTCCGGGTGTCCACCCAAGGAAGCCGCGGGGCCGGATGTCTCCGGCCCCGCGGTTGGTTTCTTGCGGCAAGCTTGTCATCTGGACTCGAGACTCGTGGGGACTATGGCGCCTGGAAGGGGCCGATGGCCGCGGGTGTCGCCGTGATCACCCGCCCGTCCAGATCGATCGGAACCTGGACCGCCGTCACCCGGTTCAGCAGCGGCGAGCCCGGTGCCGGGTGGAAGTTGCCGGTCCCAGGACTCTGGTACATCGGATTGCCCGCGGTGCACTGGGCGCCGAACAGGTACTGCCCGTTCGTCACGTGGTTGTTCTCGGCAACCCAGCCCGGGAAGTTCATGCTGCTGGTGTTGCTCTTGCCCGGGATCACGCAGTTCTTCATGCTGAAGTTGGTGATGCCGTCTGAACTGAACTGCACGTAGTAGTTGTTCCAGCCCACATTCCAGTAGAGGTAGTGGTCGGCCGCGGGCCCGCCGGAGATCCACTGAACCTGCGGGTCGGTCGCGAGCTTGTCGAGGAGGCAGTTCACCACCGCCACATTCTTCAGCGGCAGCGACCCGTTACCCAGGCTGATGCCCTGGCACGCCACGTCGCGGGCCTTCAGGTTGAACACGATCATGTTCTCGATCGCTTCGACGTTCACCTGCACGACGTCGGGGTGGACGCCCTCGTTGAACCGCAGGTGGGTCACGGAGGTATTCACCATCATCCGCTTCATGTTGCTGAAGTCGCCGCCCAGGTTCGTCGCGTGGACGTTCCTCGCGAGGATGACGTTGCTGTTCAGGCCCGTCGCCGCGGTGTTCCGGATGTTGACGTCGGTGTAGAACGTCGGCGTCGAGTTGCTGTTGTTCACCGCCGGAGCGTTGGACACCGTTGACCCGATGAACCCGAGCCCTTCGATGTCACAGCCATCGATCCAGAAGTGGTTCATGTACGGATCGCTACGCTGCGTGAGGATGTACGCGTTGCTCTCCTGCTTGAGCGTCAGGTTCCGCAGCCGCAGCTTGCGCTGAGTCGGGCTCGAGCTGCCGTTGGTCATGAGCACCTGGCTGCGGCTCGTTCCGGGAGCACCCGAGATCGTGACCCAGCGGTTGGGCGCGCCGTCCACCGTCCCCATGTCCGGGTAGGTGTAGATGCCCGGTGCGAGGTACACCGTGGCGCCCTCGACCATGCCGCTCGGGTTCATGCTCGAGATCTGCGTGAGAGCCCGACGGATGCTCCAGAAAGGGAGCGACAAGCTGCCGTTGCCAACCGTGTCGCTCCCGTTCGGGGAAACGTACATGACACGGTCCATGTTGGGAAGCGTGCCCCCGGAGTTGGCGTACAGCTTCAGGGACTTGTCACCCAGGTCCTGTCCGCTGCTGTCCTGAAGCACGCGCGACACGCCCGCCTTGGGGATGACGCGTGCGCGGACCTCAAACGGACCGTCAGGCAGGGTCGACGCGTTGATAGTGGCCGTGTACTCCCACACATTCGTCGAGGCGTTGAGCACCATCCCCGTGACAGGCGCCCACGCCCCGCCATTGAGGGAAAACTCGACCCGATCGATCCCGGCGATGTGGAAGGCCACGACGCCGACGTTGAAGTTCCCGGTGATCGTCTGATACGGCACCACGTCCCAGCGTGCAATCGCCTTGGCCGTGTACCCGACCGCACCCGGGACTCCCATCACCGCCGGTTCCGGCGTGATGCTGGAGAATCCACTGCCCGCCTGAAGCACGGGGATCGTGCCCGTCGGCGAGGGCTGCGGCGGGGGAGGAGGCGGCGGCGCCGTCGGGGGTGGCGGCGGCTGCGTCGGATCCGTCACCGTCGAGTTCACCGACACCCACGGCGTGAACGCCGAATCACCATAGCTGTTGTGCGCGCGGATCCGGTACTGGAACGTGCCGGCGCCCGGCGTGTCCCGCCAAGCCGTCCAGTTGGCCTGCATAGCCATGTGCGGCACATCGAAGCCGGGGTTGCGCTCCAGGAAGAACGCCGTCTCGTTGTCCGAGTTATCCGTCCAGCTCACCGTGATCCCGCCAATCCCGTCGGGTGTGCCCTGAATGTTCGAAGGCGCGGCCGGCACCGACGAAGTCGGCGGGGGCGGCGGGGGCGGCGCAACAGGCGGGGGAGGAGGCGGAGGAGGGGGCGGAGGAGTGCCCGTGCCCGAGCTCCCCACCGTCACGACAACGTTCGGGGTGTACGAGGAGTTACCACGAGCGTTGTACGCACGGATCTTGTACCGATAGGTCCCCGGAACCGGGCGTTCCGTGAACAGGGTGGTCCCCGCCACCACCGTCGTCGTGCTGGAGTTGGTCCAGCTGCCGTTGGGACGCCGCACGTCGCGAACGATCCTGAATCCCGTTTCGTTTGACGAGTTGTCGTTCCACATCACCTGGACAAGCCCGGTAGAGTCGCAAGTCGCCCGCAGGTTGCTCGGGGCCACGGGGACCCGCAGCGCGGTGAGCTGGGCTTCCGCGGTCGGCGCCATGAACAATGGTGCGACGAGCGCCGTCCCGGCACTGAGCACCGTCCACATGACCGCCGACTGACCCTTCAACCGTAAATTCAGCATTACAGACTCCTCATCACATGACCAAGACGAGTCTGCGAAACATCGGCCCCTGAAACCCCTCACCGGAACGCCCGGCCCACCTTCTCTGTCTTTCGGAGGCCGCAGGACCCGCACTGGCCATCCTGGCCCGCACAGGTTCACTACCCGCCTCAAGGGTTTCAGGCGCTCTCGGTCCAAGCCTCAATCGAGGCTCAAGTTCCGGTAAGTCCCGCCTGAGTCATGCGCCGGCACGATACGGACTTCCGGACTATTCGTGATTCCTAACTTCCCGACATGGTCCGACTTGGGGGCGCAATACCCACCAGCTGGATTCTGCGTTCACCATGAGGGCGCGGCCCGAAGAACCACTTGTTTCGGAACAGACTTCGTCCCTGTCGCGCGCACTGTTTCCAGCGCCGGACTTCGTCACTCGCACCACTGACGCGGCCACTACGACCGCGCCTAATCCACGGGCTCCAGCAGGCTTGCGTCAATCTCCAAGCTCAGCGACCTCCCAATCGCGTGAACCTGAAGCGCTAGTCGATCCCGCCGAGGCCCCTCTTCCACGATGCCCTCGACCCCCTCGAATGGGCCGGCCGTCACGCGCACGCGACGCCCTCTTATGAGAAAGTCATAATGTTGAAAACTCCCACCTAAGTTGATGACACGACTCAGGTGGTTCAGTTCTTGATCGAAGCGATCCTGATCATCAACTGCGATCACCTGACAAGCTCGTTTGCTCCCCGTCGCGAGGTACGCGTGCTCGAGCAGCCCCCACACAAACAGGTAGCACGTGAACAGCGGAACCTCAACGACCCGCTTGCGATGCCCGTAGTAGGTGACCTTCCGCTGAAGCGGCAGAAAGGGAAACGCCCCGGCACCTGAGAGCGCCCCTGCGATCACCTTCTCCTGGCGGCTCCGGGTATGGAGCACGTGCCAGCGGTACCCCGCGGCCACCAACTCCGGATCCCTCTGGAACCCCGGTGCGACCTCTCTGAGTTGGATGTCCAAACCGCCGACCATGCCGCTCCCACACGCCCGATAACAGGCAATCCCTAGGCACTTCAATCTATCCCAGACTCACACGACGGGAACCCCGGGCCGGTTCGCGCCTCTGGAGAACCTGGAAACAAGATCGGCCCGCAGAGGGCGGGCCGATCAGGGGAGTCTGAATGGTTGTTCCGATTACCCCCCGACCTTGGCGAGCCCTCGCTCGAGGCACTGGAAGACCCGGGGCCAGTCGGCCTCCTTCATTACCCCAAGCGGGGGAAGCATGCGGACGTGGTACGGCCCGTGCCCGCAGTAGAACAGGATGACCCCCTCCTCGAAGCACGCCTTGCAAAGTGCGTTGATCTTGTCTTTACGACCGCCAAACGGGGTGAACTTCATCATCCCGCCCAAGCCGCCGACCAGTTCCGTCTGCCCATCCACTGGCGGGAACCAGTTGGGGTGCTTGGCGACCAGCTGCTGAACCTGCTCGCGGAACAGGGTGTGGTGCCGGGCGATGAACCCCTGGGGCCCGTAGTAGCCGCCGTCGCGGAGCCGCTCAACCACCCGCTGCCCGATCCGAAACGAGACGCCCTCGCCCGTGAAGGTGCCGCTGAGCAGCCCCCCCTTGGGGTTCATCTCCTCGGTCCACATGGTCGCGCACGCCTGCGTCATCTTTCCGACGCAGAACACATCCACGTACTCGCCCAGGTTGAAGTACTCGTACGCGAACATGGTGGGCAGCCGCCCAAACGTCTGGATCTCGTCATCCCAGACGATCACCTTGCGGGCCTTGCAGACCTCCATCAGCGCCTTGAAGTAGTCACGGGTTCCGACGTTGAAACCGCCCTCGCCCTGCACCAGCTCGAAGATGAAGCACGCGTGCTGGCCCGGGTACCGGTCCAGGTACTCGGTCAGCTGCTTCACGGCCCCCTCGATGTACTTCGCTTCCCCCACCCGCTTGGCCTCGTGCTCGTTGTAGAACGGCATGTAGTCCACGAGCACGTTCAGCGGCAGCCCCTGGCGGTAATCCGGGGTATCGCCAATCTGGGCCATGGTCGTGCTGCGGCCCATGAAACAGTCCTTGAACGCGATCACCCGCGGCGCCGGGGCACTCTTCTGGAAGCACAGCTTCACGGCGTTCTCGTTCGCCATCGCCCCGCTCGTGCTCAGGTAGCAGTGCTTCAGCCGGCTGTTCTTGCCCGCCTCCTTCAGCAGCGTCTCCATGAAGGCGTAAGGCTCAAAGTTGCTGGAAAGGTTGCCGTGCTTGAGCGTGTCGTCCAGCCCGCTGATGATCCCAAGCTCAGCCAGCTCCGGGTCGCTGTGGCCGAAGAAGTGAACACCGATGCCGCAGATCATGTCCCACTTCACCGAACCGTCGGCCAGCTCGACGAGCGCTCCGTTCCCGATGCCCGATCCAAGGTATGGGTACAGCAGCGCCCGACCACGCACGGCCGACGCCCGGGCCATCAGCGCCTCATAGCTCTGCTTCAGTTCTGGCCGCGCCGGTCGCACATCGGTCACCATGCCTGACTTCGCCCGCAGTTCGGCAACCAATGCCCCCACCGCGGCTTTTACTGCCGGGCTGTGGTGGAGCTGATCGCCGATGGTTGGCGTCGAAGCCGGTGCGGGCGTGCTGGGACGGGTGGACTGTGCGGGGGCCTGGGTCATCGCGACTCCTCGTAATCTGTGCGAGTTTATGCAGGTTGCATCGGCCCACCGGGACCGGTGGCTTCATGTGTTGCGAGATCGCTGGATATGCATCGCGCCAGCCGGACCGCTCCGGGGCTCCTCACTGCAGCCGCATGATGAGCACGGCGAGCAGCTGAGCCCGCTCCACCAGGCTGGCAAGCTCGATCCATTCCTGAGGCGTGTGCAGCCCGCCGCCACGCACCCCGAGCGTATCGATCGTCGGCAGCCCCGCGGCCTGGAGGTTGTTCCCATCGCACACCCCGCCAGTCTTCCCAAACGGCAGCGTTTGGCCCAGGTCCTCGGCGACCGCCCGGGCCTTGAGGGCGAGTTCCTGAGTTCCAGGCGTGAGGGGTTTTGCAGGCCGGTTGAAGCTGCGGTGTACCTCGACGCGAGGGAGTTTGGACGGCCCCGTGCCCATCGCGCCGAGCTCACCAGCCAGCTCCTCGCCCGCCTCAAATGTCGGAAACCTCACATTGCCCCAAGCACGGGCGTGGTCTGGGACGACGTTCGCCGCAACTCCGCCTTCCAAAGGCCCGATGTTAACGATCCGCCCGCGGGGAATGTCCACAAGCTCGGAGGCCCGCAGGATACACGTGGCCAGCGCATTCACGGCCGAGATCCCGCCCGCGAAGTCACGCCCAACATGGGCCGCCTTTCCGTGCGTCTCGATCATGAACTGCCCGCTTCCGGGCCGCTCGACCACAAGCCCTCCGTCGGCCATCGCGGGCTCGAGGGCGAGGCCGTGGGTGTAGCCGCGCGCGGCTTCAGAACGCAACGCCTCGTCAGAGTGGTAACTCCCGGTTTCCTCGTCGGAGTTGAGGATGAAGCCCCACGCGGCGTCCACGCCCGCATCGGCCAGGCACTCCAGGGCCGTGACCCCGACGAGAAGTCCACCCTTCATGTCCACGCAGCCGGGGCCGGTGGCGGTTTTTCCGTCAGGACTGATTGAGAGCACGCGGAAGTCAGAGTTCGCGTGGTGGACGGTGTCAAGGTGGCCTGACAGGAGCACGCCCGCTTGCCCGCCACGTACCCGCCGGCACACGCCTGTCGGCGGCACCGTCCCGACGGCTTCGTTGCCGTAGAGCCATGCCGCATTCGGCTGGCCAGGAAGCAGTTCGACAATTGCACCGAGCTTTGCGAGCCGGTCCGTGAGCAGGCCGCGGGTTTCATCGAGTCCACCGGCGGAGGCTGGGCCCGTAGGAATATCAACGAGCCGCCGCAGTTCCTCAACCAGCACCCCGCGCCGAGCCGCGATAAGGTCGCACACCCGCCGCTCGTTACTGCTCAGGCTCACACGCCCTCCCCGCTCACGTTGAGCAGCGCCATCACCATCGGCACCAGCGAAATGACAATCCCTGCGACGGCGGCAACTTTGATGAACCGCACCTGACGATCAATCGGGAGCGCGTTGAGCGGCCGATCGATCAGCGCCCCCAGCCGCCGCTGACGCTCACGGACTGACCCGTGCCGCCATGTAAAGCCCTCGGGGTCGATGCCGTTGAGGTCGGCCACTGACTGCAACGCGCTAGCCATGACCTGCACCGACGCGGCCGTGACTGCGCCCTTGGATTCTGAGCTACCACCTGCTGGAATGCGGCTGAGATGCTGCACGGCAAACGCATCCGCCTGCCATTCAAACCGACGGCTGACCGCCCCAAAGACCATCCCCGCACCTGCAATCCCGAGCAGGCCCATGATGATGGAAAGGGCACTGGAACTGATGGCCGTGATATTGAATCCCTCAATGATCCCCCCCACCACGACGGCCAGCAGCAGGACCGAGGAGACGACGCACACCGCCAGCCATACGAGGTGCCGCCGCCGCACATGCGCAACTTCATGGGCCATCACCGCTTCGACCTGTTCGCCCGTGAGACGCTCCAGGAGCGCATCGCTGAGCAGCATGTACCGCAGCGGCCAAAAGACGCCCAGGATGGCCCCGTTAACCATCGATCCGTGGGTGCGCCAGAGCAGAGGCCCACGGACACGCACGCCGTACTGACGACACATAGCCCGCATCTGGTCACGCAACGGCCCCGCGCCAATCTCAACCGTGTCCCAGATGCGCCGGATAATCGCCGGGCAGGTGACCAGCACCCCGATGATTCCGGCGTACTCCACCAGTGGCGCGAGCCACAGAGCGTCCTCGCTCCACGTCCGCACCATCCACGGCGAGACGTGCATCACCATCGTTTCCTGCCACGTCGTCATCAGCGTCAAGGGCGCCAGAAACAGCATCGCCTGATGCCGCACGCAGGAGGACACGAACTGCACCCGAGAGAGCGGCGCGTGGACGGGCGAGCCGTCGTTCAGCTCTCGCATCAGCACCGCTTCACGGAGACGAAGTTCAAGCGGGTACATCGACCACCAGGTGGCCGCGATGAACAGCAGCATCGGCGCGAGCGTGAGCAGTTCGTCGACCATGACCCAGTCGCCGATCTCGCGACGGGACGCGGAGAGCGAACCGAGTGCGAACACGCCGAACCCCCACCACGCCCCCGCGAGCAGCCGCAACCCGAGCATCGCGAGGTCCGCCGTGCGCACGACCTCGAATCGGCCTTTGCGGTCCAGTTGCCGCCCCCAGTAGATGCACAGAAGCTGGAACACCCCCCACATCACGACGATCGGACCTGTTGTGAGAAGGACCGCCTGCCACGAGGGGAGGTCCAGGGCCGCGTGACTCCCCAGCCCATCGAAGAGGTGGAGCGAGGCGAACAGCAGGATGAGCAGAACCTGGACCATGCGGGAGTAAACGGTAGGTATTCGGGTATCGGTGTTTACGCGGCCGGGCTTTGAATGTGCGGCCGATTCGCCCTCACGAACCCTTGACGATCGCCTGCCAAAGCTCCTGGAGGCGCTTCACCGAAACGGGGACGGCCGTGCGAAGCTCCTGTGCGAACAGCGAAACCCGGAGTTCCTCGATCATCCAGCGATACTCGATGATGCGGGACTCGCTCAGGCCCAGTTCCTTGCGGCGTTTCTCGAGTTCGTAGTACCCCTTCCAGAGTGGGAGCAACTCGCCCATGTTCCGGGTATCGCGCTGGAGTCCGGGGCCCGTCATCTTCTGAACGCGCAGCTGCAGCGCCTGGAGGTACCGCGGGTAGTACCGCAGCCACTCGTACGGGGTGCTCACGAGGAAGTGCGGGGGCGTCAGTGCGCCGAGCTGGTCGCGAACATCGTCGAGGTTGGGCGCGAACGCCGGGGCCTTGCTCGCGTGGGCCACGGCGTACTGCGTCGCCTGGTACGCCACCATGATGGACCCCAACAGCGTGGCGACCTCCTCACGCGCCGCCCCAAGCCTGTTGATCCCCACGCCAACGCGGAACGCGAACTCCTTCTCCGTTCGGACCGGGAGCTGATCCCCGATAAAGGCCCGGTCCGCGATGAGCTCCCTAAGTAACTCCTTGAACTGCTGGGGGGCGCCGAGAGTCGCGTACTGGAGCGACATTTTCTCAACGCCCGGGATGTACATCGTGTGCCGCTTGAGCTCCTCCGACGCTTCGAACATAAAGAGGCGGCGCGTGCCCGCGCGACTCGCAAGCTGGGCCGCATCGAACGTGTCGAAGAGCTTGATCGCGACCGACTTTCCCTGGTCCACGATCCCTGGAAACGCGGCGAACGCCACGCCGAACCGATCGATCTCGACCCGCTCGGGCAGGTCCCCGAAGTTCCACTCCTTCATCCCCTCGCGGGTGAAGGTCTTCTCGCTCGCCAGCAGCCCGGACTTGAGCTCCGTTCGCAGCTGCGCCTTGATCTCCGACAAATCCCGCCCCGCGGCGATCACCTTGCCGTCGGACCCCAGCACCTCGAACCGCATGCGGAGGTAGGGCGGGACCGGAACGGCGGCGAGGACATCGCGCGGGATATCGACGGTGGTGGCCTTCAGGATGCAGTCGCGCACGCGGTCGATGAGCGAGCCGTCGCCGAACTTGAGGTCCGCAATGCAGCGCTGCGCCAGCGCGGCCGCGGGCGGGAGGACCCGACGAAAGTCCTTGGGCAGGCCTCGGACGAT
>Ga0208492_1000475_pt1 | contig 33889 bp, 32 predicted proteins | sample Subbioar_CSW14AB_FD_184820 | JGI IMG/M metagenome (GOLD analysis project Ga0208492, IMG submission 184820) | Serpentinite rock and fluid subsurface biosphere microbial communities from McLaughlin Reserve, California, USA - CR12Mar_CSW14AB (SPAdes) | ecosystem: Environmental > Terrestrial > Deep... | reverse complement strand
GATCTCGTCCTGGAGGCGCCCACAGCGCCGCGGCGCGCAGGTCGTCGGTGACCCACGCCTCGCCGAGCGGCAGGTGCACCACGCGGAGCGAGCGCTCGAAGAACCGGGTCAGGCGGGCGACGCGCTCCTCCGGGACCAGGAGTTGGAACACCGGATCGTCGTCGAACGCGCGGCCGAGTGTCCGTGCGAGGGTGGGCACGTCCTCGAGGGTCGCGCGGCGCACATTCATCGTCAGCCCTCTTTGTTGCGAAGGAAGTCCGCGACCTCGGCGAAGCGCTCGTTCAAGAACGTGCGCACCTCGCCCTGAACCCCACGCGCATCCATCGCAAGAGCCATCGCGCGCACCCATGCGTCGCGCATGGCGACGTCGACCGGGACCTTCGCGTGCCGCATGCGCAGCCGCGGGTGCCCGATCTGTTCCATGTAGTGTTGCGGACCGCCGAGCCATCCGACGAGGAACAGCGCGAAGCGATCGCGGCTGCGACGCGACACGCGGCCCTGCTCGTCGCATTCGTGGAGCTTGGCGAGGGCGGGCTCGTGCGCGTCCATCGCGTCGTAGAACGCTTCGGCGAGCGCGCGCACCGGCTCCTCGCCTCCGAGCAGCTCGAACGGGGTCCTTTCCGCGTTGATGGCCATCGTTCCGCTTTCGGGCCGCTCCGCTGCCGCGGCAAGCCCCGGGGCGCGAGCGGGGCCGTAAGCCCCGGTTTGATCCCCGGGCGGACCGATCCTAAGTGCCCGACCCCATGCTGTCGAAGTTCCGTCTGCTCGCTCTCGCCTCGATTTCCCTCGTCACGCTCGCCGTCACCGGCGACGCCGACGCCAAAGGGGGAAAGAAGCCGCCGGTCATCGGCGTGGTGACCGAGGGCATCGCCGAGCGCCTCCACCAGCCCAAGGGCAAGAAGGCGAAGAAGGCGCAGAAGAGCGAGATCGGCAAGACCTTCACCGCGATGTGCGACGGCTCCGTCGGTGCGTTCAAGGTCACCGACCTCGGCGACGACGGTGCGTGGGTCGGCGGCTTCGCCAATGCCTACAAGCCCAAGCGCTGCCTCCTGCTCGACGCCGGCGCCGACACGGTCCAGGCCGCCAAGGGTCGCCCGAGCGCCAAGCCCGAGCAGATCAACGCGGCCAAGGCCGCCGCCGTCGTCGCCCTCACCCCCAAGAAGGGCGAGCCGCCGAACAAGGTCGAGCTCACGGTGTTCAACGACGGCGAAGGCTTCGTCGCAGTCGCTTCGACCACCAGGTCGGCCGGCGAGAAGTCCAACTGCCTCGACCACACTTCGCTCGTCATCCTCACCGAGGGCGAGGACGGCAAGTGGAAGGAAGTCTTCCGCCCGTCGCCCAAGGGCAAGGGCACCTGCGGCTACACGTTCTTCACCCGCGGCGACGTCGACGCCGACGGCCGCGACGAGATCGCCCTCCGCGTCGACCTCACCGACGGCTACGCCTACCGCGTGCTCAAGCACGGGAAAAAGGGCTACGACGTCGTCGTGAAGTGAAGATCTGTCGGAAAATCCCCCGGACTGAAGTCCGGGGCACCGACTGCAAGACGAAGCCCTTCGGGCTAGCCGAGATTACGTGTCGACCAAGCGCTCGTCGTCCACACGGGTGGCTGGGTTCTGCTCGAACTCGGGCTCGATCAAGCTGAAGCCGTGCAAGGTTCTTTGATCGCGTCGGTCGGCGAGCAGTCGCCCAAGCGACTCATCTGAATGGAGCGCGCCCAATAGCCGGACTGCCGGCACAAGGGCCTGAACGGATTCTGTAGGTTCCATTCGCGACAACTCACGCCCGTCACGAACATCGGCCGCGACATCGCCTGGATCACGCCGATCCTCGACCAGATTGAGCGGCGCACCGGCGCCCTGCCGAAAGTGCTGCTCGCGGACGCCAACCAGGCCCAAGACGAGTCCATCGAGCGCTGCTCATCACACGGTCGAACGGGCGGACACGGCCGGTATCGGCAGCATCGCGCCTGACCCAATCGTCCGCACCTACGAGCAGGAGCCTGGTCCGGAGGGGTTCGCCCTGGCTGTCGTTGCGGTCTTCACAATCGACCTTCGCGGCCTCTGCCAGCCCGGAGGGCTTCGTCTTGCTGTCGGTGCCCCGGACTTCAGTCCGGGGGAATTCCTGAGCTCTTGAGCGAGCGCGCGAGCTCGTGCATCGAGTCACGAGCGATCTCGTAGATCGTTCCCGAAATGCGAAGTGCGTCTGGACCAGGCGACTCGCGTATGACAAGGATCGACGTCAGGCGAGAGTTGCGGCGTCTCGTACGTTGATCTCGGCTCTCGCGAACGAAACCTGCAACGTCGACCGCCTGAACACTCGAGCCCGTCGGCTCGCTCGGGCGGGAGGGACGTCTTTTGCCCGCAGCAGTCGGAGGTCGTCGAGATGAAGGAGTTCGCTTGTCCCGATATCGGGATCACCGTGAGTCGTGGGGTCGTCGACTCGTTCGTGGCCGCGTTCGGTGCCTACAAGGCGCGCGGTGAGAATGTCGTGGCGCGCCACGTCGGCGCTGCATCGTTGACCGCAGGTCCCGACGCACAATTCTCATTGGTGAAGTTCCTCGGCGCGATGTCGGAGCTTCAAGATCAGTTCGGCGGCCCGTTCATGCGGAAGGTCGGCTCGTTCATCTTCGACAAGGCCGTCTTCCCGCCGGGCATCGACACGATCGCGAAGGGCTTGGAGCTGGTCAACACGGCCTACTACATGAATCACAGCGAAGAGGCGGCAGGTCGCATCGGCGGCTACAAGTGGCTCGCGACCGGCGAACGAAGCGGGCGGATGGTGCTCGACAACCCATATCCGTGCGCCTTCGACCTCGGGATCATCGAGACCATCAGCAGGCGCTTCGAGTCGACGGCCAAGGTCGAGCACGAGCCCGGCTCGTGCCGCCACGACGGCCAGGATACGTGCGTCTACCGCGTGGAGTGGTGAGATGAACGCCGTGGCGTTCGAAGAGCGGCTCCGTCGGGCCGAAGAGGTCCTCACCCGCGTCGCCCAAGGCGATCTCGATCAGAAGCTCGAGCTCGCGAGCTCGGAGGACGCTCTCACCGGGCTCGAGATGGGGATCAACTTCCTCATCGTCGACCTCCGCCAGGTCGACCGAGAGAGCCGCGAGCAGCGCGAGGCCCTGCTCGCTCAGCAGCGCGAGCTCGAAGCGAAGCTCGTCACCATCGAGCAGCAAGCTGCGGCCATCCGCGAGCTGACGACGCCGGTGATGGAGATCTGGGACGACGTCCTGGTGCTGCCGGTCGTGGGCGTGGTCGACACGCGGCGCAGCATGGACATCATGAGCAATCTCCTCGAGCGCATCGTCGAGCGGCAGTCGAAGTGCGTCATCATCGACATCACCGGCGTGGAGATGGTCGACACCAAGACCGCCGATTACCTGCTCAAGGTGGTGCGCGCCGCCGGACTCCTCGGGACGCGTTGCGTGCTCACCGGGCTCTCGCCGGCAGTCGCGCAGACGCTCGTCGAGATCGGCGCCGACATGAGCGAGGTTCGCACGCTCCGGAACCTGAAAGCAGGGCTCCTCGACTGTCTGAGGTTCCTCAGAGTCCAACGACCGGAGGGTTGATCGAATGGCTCGGGCAATCCCCATCATTCGGTTGCACGGCATCCTCCTCGTGTCGATTCAGACGGCGCTCAGTGATCGCCTGATCCTCGAGTTCAAGGAAGACGTCGCGAACGAGATTCGCAACTATGACGCACACGGGCTGATCATCGAGGTCTCGGGCGTCGATCTGTTCGACAGCTTCATCGCGCGCTCCATCCAACAGATCGCGAAGATGGCCAAGCTGATGGGCGTGCGCACCATGCTCGCCGGGTTGAACGCTGGAATGGCGGTGACCCTGGTCGAGATGGACATGACCCTCGAAGGCGTCGAGACCGCGCTCAACCTCGAGTCCGCGCTGTCGCTCCTGCGGGCCGACAGGCCGAAGTCGGTGGCTGGCAAGGCGCTCACCGACGCCGACGAGCTCATTGCACTCGGAGAGAGGCCGACGCGGTGAGGAGCGCGAGCGCGCTGTCGCGAGGAGAGCAGGTTCGTACGGTGCTCTCCGCGTACGTCAGTCGGGTGATCGCGCAGAGCATGCTTCGTGGCGCGATCCATCGCGTCGGGTCCAGTGAGGCGACGTTCGAACGCGCGGGGCTCGACACCGAGATCCTCACCGAGCTCCGCCGCGGGATCGTGCTCTTCGTGGACGGAGAGGCGCGCCGCACCGAGTGCATCGCGCGCCTCACCGAGCTCCTCCGTGCCGCACCGTCGGCCGCTAGACCCGTCGAGGTGCAGCCGTCGAGCGTCGTCGTGATCGTGATCGACAACGAGCACGCGATCGTCGACGCCCGGACCCGTGCGCGCGCGCTGGCCATCGATCTCGGGTTCCGCACGACCGAGCAGTACAAGATCGCCACCGCGGTCTCCGAGCTCTCGCGCAACATCTTCCGATACGCCGGGAAGGGCGACCTCCGCTTCGGCCCAGCCGACGGACCGCGCGTCGGCATGTTCATCGTCGCGCGCGACGAGGGCCCCGGCATCGCCGACCTCGCGGCGGTGCTCTCCGAGACCTACCGGTCGAAGACGGGACTCGGCCGGGGACTGCAGGGTTGCAAGAAGATCATGGACGAGTTCGCGATCGAGACGGCGCCGGGCAAGGGCACCACGGTTCGACTGCGGAAGTGGCGATGAGCCTCCGCGTCCGATTTGCGGCGGCAGCGCGCCCCATGCCGGGTGAGCGTGAGTGTGGCGACCAGTGGGCCGGCGAGACCCGCGGTGACGAGACCACGCTGATCCTCGCCGACGGGCTCGGCCACGGGCCGGAGGCGGCGGCGGTCGCGCGTCGCGTCGTTGCGATCGCGCTCGAGCGGCTCGCGCTCCCGGTCGCCGAGATCCTCGCAACCTGCCACGCGGAGCTGCGCGGCTCGCGTGGGGCGGCGGTGACGATCGTTCGTTGCTTCGCGCGCGAGGGGCGGCTCTCGCACTGCGGCGTCGGGAACGTCGAGGTCACCGGCATCACGCGCGTGCCGGTCCGACCGATCAGTACGCCCGGCATCGTCGGAGTCCGCGCGCGGAAGTTCGTCGAGACGACGTACCTGCTCCACCCCGGCGACTTGCTCCTGCTCTACACGGACGGCGTCTCGAGTCGTCTCTCCCTCGAACGGTTTCGAGCCCTCGAACCCAGCGCGATGGTCGACGCGATCCTCGCCCAGCACGCGAAGGAGCACGATGACGCGGCGTGCATCGTCGTTCGTTGCTGAGGTGACGCTCACGATCGAGCGTTCGACGAGCACTGCCTACGTGCAGGCCGTCGTCCGGGAGTTCGTGCGTGCCCACGGTGGAAGCTCGAAGGACGAGTGGAGCCTCGCCATCGCCGCGAGCGAGGCCTCGACCAACATCGCGAAGTTCGCCACGATCGGCACGCTTTCGCTGCGAGTGATCGCCGGTCCGCCGCGTCTGTTCGAGCTCGTTGCCGAGGACGACGGTCCCGGCTTCGCGGATCCCGAGAACGCGCTCCGCGATCACGTCTCCGAAGGCGTGGACCTCGCCGCGGTCGAAGCGCGGCCGCGCGGACGCGGACTCGGTACCGGCCTTGGCGCCATCGTTCGCGCGATGTGCGCTCTGCGGATCGAGCGGCGAGAAGGCGGCGGCGCGCGGCTCATCGGGCGGCGGCGCGCCGGCTCGCGCTCGTAGCAAGCCCGGTCTGCCTCAGGGGCGTGGGTGGGCGACGAAGAACTTCAGCACCTCGTCGCCCCAGACGAACGCGTTCGACGGAAGGCAGGCGAAGGGAAACAGCTGCCCCGGCTCCGCGCCCTTGTCGGTGCTGCCGGGGTAACAGTGACCCTGCAGCGCGAGTGACGATGCCTTGTAGTCGTGTTGGATGAACTCGAGGACGGTGCCTTTGGGGCTCGTCCAACGCTTCCACGAGTATTTGCCGTCGCTCGCGACGGTGGTGCCGCCGGTCATCTTCCACGCGCCGATCGCCGCGTCGCGCTGCGCGGTGCCCTGGGCGAAGGCGACGAGCACGTCGGCGGTGCCGTGCATGTAGAGCATCGGGACCTCGCGCGACGGCGCGTCCACACCGATGAACGAGCAGCCCGTTCCCGCGGCGGGGGCGACGGACGCGAACAAGTCGGCCCACCGACAGAGGAAGCGCGAGGTCATCATCCCGCCCTGCGAGAACCCCGCCATGTGCACGCGGCGCTTGTCGATGCCGAGCACGTCGATCGCTTCGAGGAGGACCGCGTGCACCTTCACGTCGTCCGTGACGGGGGTCCAAGACGTCGAGGGCACCTTGCCCGGTGCGGTCGGCTGGATGACCACGAACCCGAGCTTCGGGGCCGAAACGCGCAGCTGCGTGTTCGCCTCCTCCATCGCGGCGTTCATGGTGGCGCCGTGCACGTCGAGGATCAGACCGCAGCCGCCGCTCGGACAGGAGGGCGGAATGGTGACGGTGTAGCCGATGCCCGCGCAGCTGAAGCTCCGCGTACCCGGCGAGGGATCGGTGATGCAGCTGCCCGTCTTGGTCTCCGTCGAAGCATCGGGAGCAGTCGCCGTGTCCGTGGCTTGGTTCGAATCGATCGGGGGCACCGCGGTGTCCGTCGTGGTGGCGTCGGCAGCGGCCTCCGCGCTCTCCGCGTCGATCGTCGATGCACTCTCCTCGGCCGCACCGCCGCACCCCGCTGCGGTCAGGAGGAGGAGGCCGATCGTTCGTCGCATCTAGGAAGAGTACGCGCTCGGGGTACGATGGACTCGCATTCGAATGAACCGGACGCGCACCCCTTGGGTTTCCGCCATGTTGGCCATCGGGCTCGCCATGGTCGGGTGCGGCTCGGACGACGATCCGGGCCCCTCCGGCCCGCCCTGCGCCACGGGGTTCACCCGCCTCCCCTCGGGTGGATGTGCGCCCATCCTTCCTCCGCCCTGCGACGAGGCGAGTATCGCAGTGCCCGGCGACGTTGCTTGTCGTCGCATCGGCGTCACCGCGTGCGCGGCTGGGTTCTCTCCCGACGCCAAAGGAGGTTGCGAGCCGGTGCTGCCTGCGGCGGCCTGTGCTGCGGGAACGATGGCGGTCCCTGGCTTCGACATCGACGTCGAGAGCATCGCGGCGCTCGACGAGAAGAAGAGCCCGCAGGTCCAGGACGGCGGCGAGAACACCTGCGGCTGCGGCACGCCCGCGGCAGGTTCACCAACCGCTGGGCGTGATTCCGCTCCCGTCTTTGCCCTCGATCGTCCACACCTCTTCGTCCACGCACCACACGCCGTTCTCGCGCACGAGCCGCACCGTGGCGCGTCCAGGTCCACGGGTCTTCGTGGCCGGATCGATCACGGTCACGGCGTCGACCATCAGCGTGGCGTGGTCGCCGTCCACGCGCTCCTCGACGACGCGCAAGTGGGCGACCTTCCGCGCCTGCAGATCGGCGAGCAGGGCCTTCCGGAACGACTCGGGCCGCTTGTCGGTCTCGTCGCGCACTGCGCGGCTGGTCAACGGGAGCAATTGATCGAGCGACCATGCGCGCGCCAACGTGCTTCGGTACGTCTCGTACCGCTCGGTGGGCGTCTGCTCGGTGGCGACAGAGGAACCGCTGCGGGCAGGAACGTTCGGAGCACAGGCGAAGAGCGCCGCGCAAGAGAGCGCGAGCGCCGCCGCTCGGAAACGCGGGGTCATGCCTCTCTCGGTGCGCAGCACCGCGGAGCCATTCACCGGCGACTCACGACCGTAGATGACCGCGTCGGCGTCCCAGTGCGAGCGCGAGCAGCGCGGCAACGAGGAATCCCCGGTCGCCGCGCGCCGTCGTCGTGCATCCGCAGCCGCCGCCCTCCTCGCTGACCGGAACCGGATCCGCGGCGGGCGTCGTCGGCGGATCGGGTTGCTTGGGCTCCGCGAATACGATCCGGGCCGTCGCTCCCGCGAGGTGTCCCGCTCCGTCGAGCACGTCCACCTTGATGTCCTTGAACGCGGGGATGCTGGAGGACACGGTCTTGGTGCCGAGAGGCTCCCACTCGCCCTCGGTCTTGCCGTCCTCGTCGAGATCCCATTTCACGCGCAGTGGTGGCGTTCCTCCCTCGCTCGCGACCGCGATCTCCACCGGTTTGCCGAGCGGTGCCGGTTTGGGAAACGTCAGGGTCACTCTGGGCGGCGACGAGCTCGTGCGCGGGAGGTCGAGCGCCCGAAGCACGTCGAGCTTGCCCTTGCCCCAGCGGATCTCATCGGCGACGAACGAGTCGCGCCGCGCGGTATCGAGGAGCTTCTGCTGCAGCTCCGCGGCCGACTTCGTCGGCTCGAGTTGTTTGAGCAAGGCGATGGCCGAGGCGACGTGGGGCCCCGCTCCCGAGGTGCCACCGAACTGCTCGTAGTCGACCGTCATCGAAGCCGGATCCGGCGGAGTGGTCGGCGCAAACGGGTTCGCCGGCGCCGCCAGATCGATCCCGGCCACCCCGTCGAGCCTCGGCCCGACGGAGCTGTACTTCTCGAGCGTCCCGGCGATCTCGCCGGCAGCGCCGTGGAGCACATAGGCCGCGACGGTGATCCCGCGATTGTTCGTCGCGGGATGACAGATCGTGCGGGTGGGCGTGTTCTGCTCGAACACCAGTCCATAACCCCACGATGTGTTCGAGTCCTTGCAGAAGAGCTCCGCGTCGACCGGCGCGTCCGCGTCGATCGCCAGCACATACCGGCCGGGGGGGAGCTTGCCATATCCGGAGGTCGCGTAGGCGTAGAGCTCGAGGTGGATCTCGTGCGTGCCGCCGACGCTGGTGCGCCTGGTCACCAGCAACATCCGATTCTTCTCGAGCTCAAGGGGACCACTCGTCGAGCCTGCCGGCACGTTGATCACGATGCCGTCCGGCATCGTGACCTTGAGCGACAACGCGCGCGGGTCGCCGCGGTGCAACACGGTGAACTCGACGAGCGGCGCCCCGTCGAAGCCGTAGGTCGTCTTCAGGAGGAAGGTGTTGGTGCCCGTGGCGAGGCTCACGCTGCGATGCTTGAACGCATCGCCGAGATTTCCGGCCGGGTTCACCACCGCGATGCCCTTTTCGGCGGCAGCGTCGAGGAGGAGCTCCTCCTCGCTCGAACCATCGAGTGGATGTCCGGTGTAGTCCGCGTATTCGGTGAGGATGACGTCGGCCTTCTGATCGACCGCCCACTGAATCGAGGTCGCCGCGGGCTCGCGACTCGAAATCGAGAGCAGCTCGGCGCCGGGCGAGAGGCCGAGCAACTGCGAACGCTCCGGAACGCCGCCGACCAGGATTCCCGCGACGGCCGTGCCGTGGTCCGCGTTCGAGAGCGTATCCGGGTTGCGGAGGAGTGAGAGCCCGTAGGCGTTGATCCCGCTCGTCCCACTGCCGCGCGTGTACGTCTTGTTTGCCTGTACCGCCGCGAGCTTGCTCGTGCCGAGGCGAAGGAGCCTCTCGGAGAGGGCCAGCTTGCCGTCGCGGTCGACGTCGTCGACCACGAAGATGGGCTCGCCGAACGCTGGGGTCTTCTCGTCGAACTCGCGCCCCAAGTCGCGTTCGCCGTTGCCGTTGGTGTCGACGTAGACGTAGTCCACGCCCGCGTCGAAGCCTGCCCCGTGCACGGGCGAGTCGACCGAGAGAATCCGCAGCTTCTCGTTGTCGTCGACCTTTCCGGAGCCATCGAGATCGACTCCGTCGATGCCGGGCGTGAGCTGCCCATCGCCGTTCACGTCGACCCATCGATGGATGCCGCCATCGCCGTGGAACAACGACGGGTGGTAGACGAACGTGCCCGAGTCGATGTCGGCGATGCGGGTTCCGCGGCCGTCGAGCGCAGTGCCATCCTTCAGACGCAGCGCGCGCCGTGCGCCTGCGATTCCGGTCTCTTCGGCCGACTGGTCGAGGGGACGAAGCACACGGCGCCGCAGATCGCAGCTGACGCGAACGACGTTGGGATCGACCTGCAGGCGCGCGAGCTCGCTCTCGTCGATGGACGCAGCGAACGCACCGGATGCGAGCGGCAGCAGGCCCACGCGCGCCGGCGGCGCTGCGAATCGGATCACCACAGGCAGGAGACCCTCGCGTTCGAAGCGGTCGTTGCGCTCGTACGCGAGCGGTGTCCGGCCCGTGCGTGAACGGAAGCCAAACACGTTCGCGATGGCGGGGTCGATACGCGTCGGCGTTGCCTTGGCCGCCGCTGTCGTCGGGGGAGCCGCGGACGTCTGCGCGGTGGCCTCGCCCGCAGGCGCGAGCAACAATGGCAACAACAGCAGCGCGGCTCTCGAACGCATGAAGAGAGCAGCGTAGCCTCATCGCTCGATTGGACCACCCGATTCCGGTTGCCCACATCGGCGCACGTCGAGCCTGGGGCCGAGCTGCGACATGACACGTCGCAGGTTGGCCGCGAAACCGCCGGCGCATCCCGGCCCGAGGTCGACGAGTTGATTCTGCCCTGATCACATCTGCATGGTGACGTCGGCGCCGCCCTGGCAGCTGCAAGTCTCGCTGATCGTGGGGTACGAGATGGTGCTCTCCTGCGGCCCCGCGATGCGCGTGCCGTCGCTCGCACGTTGGACCGTGACTTTCACGTGCGTAGGGTTGCTGGTGAGGTGCACGCCGATCCCGTAGACGCGCCCGCCGGTGGCGAGCGTCGTGGAGACGCCGACGACACTCTCGTCACAGGTGGCTGGACCCGACTCACCTACGACGCACGTGGTGACATGAGTTCCGAGATTGCTCTCGACACTGATCCGGACCCGGTCGCCGATCGCGGCGAAGCCCGCGGTGGGCCGGGTGAGCGTGAGGCTCAGACCGGAGTTCTCGCATTTGTCGGGGCACGACTGGCAGCCGACGAGAGCGACGAACGAGGACACGAGCAAGACGCGCATGGTCAGAACAGTGTGTAGACGAACGGCGAGAGCGGGCTCTGGGCGGCGACCAGCAGGACCAGGACCAAGAGGCTCACCACCAGGATCGGCACGATCCACCACTTCTTGTGCTCGAGCGCGAAGCGGACGAGGTCCTTCGCGACTCGCGCGGTGGGGCTCCCACGTGCCATGACCTGAAGGAGGATAGCATCAGCCAGATCAGTCGGGTTCGAACCGCGCCCGAGCGCTCTCCGGCAGCTCGGGTTGCGCCCGGCGGTCGAGGAGGCGGTCCTCCAAGACGAGATAGTCAATCGCCGTGGACATGAAGCAGACGTAGGCCTCGCGCGGCGTGCACACGATGGGCTCGCCGCGCACGTTGAAGCTCGTATTGACCAACACCGAGCAGCCGGTCTCGTCGCGGAACGCGCGCAACAACGCGTGATATCGAGGGTCGTCGTGCCGACTGACGGTTTGCACGCGGGCCGAGCCGTCCACGTGGGTGATCGCCGGCAGGGTCGAGCGGACGACCGACAGCCGGGACAGCCCGGTCGCCTTCGCATCCTCCTCCGAGCAGGCGATCATGTGCTCGGCGCGGACCTGCGCGGTCAGCAGCATGTACGGCGAGTCGCCGTCGAGCTCGAAGTACTGTTTGGCGTCCTCTTCGAGCACGCTCGGTGCGAACGGGCGGAAGGACTCGCGCAGCTTGATCTTCTCGTTCATCGTCCGCTGCATGTCGGCGCGACGCGGGTCGCCGAGGATGCTTCGCGAGCCGAGCGCGCGCGGTCCGAACTCCATCCGGCCCTGGAACCACCCGACCACGTGGCCGTCGGCGAGGAGCCGCGCGACCCTCGGGAGCAGCTCCTCGTCCGTGAGGCGCTCCGCCGGCGCGCGAAAGGTCGCGAGCACCTCGTCGATGCTCTTGCCGTCGAAGCGTGGTCCGAGGCGCGCGCCGAACATCGCGTCACGCCCTTCGCGAGGCTCGCGCTCGTGGCCGAGATACCCGTGCCATGCCGCGAGCGCCGCCCCGACCGCGCCGCCGGCGTCGCCGGCAGCGGGCTGCACCCAGACCCGCCTGAACCCGGTCCCCGAGCGAACGATCTTGCCGTTGGCCACACAATTGAGCGCCACCCCACCGGCCATGCACAGGTCGGTGAGCCCCGTCCGTCGATGCAGATCGCGGCAGAGCGCGAGGATGATTTCCTCGGTGACCGCCTGACAGCTCGCCGCCACGTCGAGCTCACGTTGCGTGATCGGTGCCCCGGGCGCCCGCGCCGGCCCGCCGAACAGGTGCTCGAACGAGGGCGTGATCATGCGCTCGCCCTCCATGAAGGCGAAGTGGCGCATCGCGAGGCGGAACGTGCCGTCGGGCTTGAGGTCGACGAGCTCGCGCAGGATGAGATCGCGGTAGACGGGGCGTCCGTAGGGCGCGAGCCCCATCAGCTTGTACTCGCCCGAATTGACCTTGAAGCCGGCGAACCAGGTGAACGCCGAATACAGCAAACCGAGCGAGTGCGGGAATCTGAGCTCCCGATGCAGCTCGAGGCACGCGCCGTCCCCGACTCCGGCCGACGTGGTCGCGAGCTCGCCCACGCCATCGATGGTGAGCACCGCCGCGCGCTCGAACGGCGACGGGTAGAACGCGCTCGCAGCGTGCGCCTGGTGATGCTCGGTGAAGATGACCTCGGCCTCGCCCGGGAGACGCTCTTCGAGCTCGCGCGCGACCCACAGCTTTTGACGGAGCCAGAGCGGGAGCGCCTTGGCGAACGAGAGGAATCCGCGCGGAGCGACCGTCAGATAGGACTCGAGGATGCGCGCGAGCTTGGCGACGGGCTTGTCGTAGAAGCAGACGAGATCGAGTTGCTCCGGCGTGATGCCCGCCTCGGCCAGGCAGTACCGGACGGCTTGCTCGGGATACGCAGCATCGTGCCGCTTGCGGGTGAAACGCTCTTCCTGCGCCGCGGCCACGATGCGGCCGTTCTCGAGCAGACACGCCGCGGAGTCGTGGTAGTAGGCCGACAAGCCGAGCACCCACGAGCTCTTGCTCATCCGAGCCTCTCGAAGTCGGCGCGCTCGAATCGTCGAACCTTGCGCTCGACCCAGTAGCTGGGCGCCGAGGGCTCGCGCCCCATCGGCAGGACCTCTTTGCGCACGAGCAAGAGGAGCAGGCGCATCGGGGTCATCACGCCGAAGTAGATCACCGCCATGATGATCGGCGTGGTGATCCTCCCGAGAGCGTGGCCGAGGGCCATCCACGCGCGGTAGAGAGGCAACGACGCGCGCGGAGCGATCAGCGCGAACACCCCCACCGTCGTGCAGATCGCCGACACCAACGCGGCGTGGCGGGAGAGCCGGAACGCAGCGATCGCGGCCACCACGAGCCACATCAGCCCGAACAGGCGAACGTCACGCGTCTTCATCGCAACGCGCCGTCTCCGAGCTGCGGAAAGCGGGCCCGGATCTCGCGCGCGAGAGCATCGGCGAGCACCGCGTGGCCCTTGGGCGTGAAGTGCGAGTTGTCCGAGAGAAAGAACGACTCGGCCTCGGTCGCTTGTTTCGGCACGATGTCGAGCGAGAAGTCGTAGATCTGGCGCGGTCGCTGGCGAAGGATCTGCATCAGATCGAAGTAGCGTCCGACATGCAAATAGCGATCGGGCTCGTACACGCTGTGGTCGAACTTCACCGGCAACATCACCCAGAGCACGGGGATGTTCCGCGTGGCAGCGAGTGCATCGAGCTCGTCGAAGAACTTGCTGATGACGGCCTCGGTCTCGCCCCGCCGGAGCGATCGTGCGTCGCACATCTTCACGAGCAGGCGATTGGCGGCCTTCGGCTCGCGCCAGAGTGCGCGGAACAGCAGGCTGCCGGCGAGTCGATCGACGCATTCGGATGCGGCGCCGACGCGCACGAGCTTGCCGTCTTCGACGGCGTAGAGCGGCTTGCCCTTCCCCCAGGTCATCTCGCGCGCGGTCAACTGGAAGTCGTTTCCGGCGAAGAGTCCGACGACGATCAGCTTCGGGGTGGTCTTTGGCAGGATGTGCCGCAGGTAGAGGAAGTATTGATCGATGGAGTAGCCCGAGACGGCCGCGTTGATGATCTGGTCCTTGGGCCGCGCACGTTGGAGGTACGCCGCGACGGTCTCGGAGGCCTCGACTCCGTGCCCGTAGACGATCGAGTCGCCGATGAGGAGGATCTGTTCCCTTGCGGGGTCGGGGACCTCGCCACGCGAACCCACGGTTCCCTCGCGCGGCACCCAGCCGATCTCCTCGTGCGCCGAAGCCCATCGCGTGAGCGTCTCGCTTCCAAAACCCACGGCGCGCGCACGCACGCGGCTCGTCACCGCGAAGGCGAGGACCAGTGCGACGACGGAGGCCGAGAACGCCAGGGCCGCCTTCTTGCGACCGAGCGAGGGCGGCGCACCGTCCGGGCCTGGCCGGAGCAGCGCGCGCACGCCCCACACGGCGCCTCCGAGGATCATCGGTGACGCGATCGCTGCGACCCAAATCGAGCGCGAGAACGGCAGTCGGATGCCGGCCCATGCGAGCAGGACCGCGAGCGCGAGCTCGAGCTTCCAACGGTGGCGCGCGAGCTTCTCTCTCACAGTCACCGCCGCTTGTCGAAGATGCGAAAGCGATACCCTGGCTCGAGATCGTCGAAGGCCGCCGCGGCAGAGAGGTCGAGCTCGCTCCCCGCTGCGAACTGGCCCGGGCCCATCAGGAGAAGCAACACGTATCCCGCACGCGTGTCTTCGGGCTTCCACCCCGGGAGCTTCTGCTGGTCCATCAGCTCACCGTCGCGCAGGACCGTCAAAGGCACGCTGAGCCGCACTTTTGCGCGGAAGGGCACGTGGTGCTGGGTCGTCGGGTACTCGAAATCGTCGCTGAAGGTGACCAGCCGCTCGGGCTCGGCCGAGAACGACACCACCTCGAAGCGCCCGGCACCGAGCCGACGGAGCTCCTTCTCGGCTTGCATCGCGCGGTCCTTGATCTCGTTCGGATCGGGAGGCGGGAGCGCGGTGGACGTCTTTGCACACGCGACGAGTGCGATCACGGCGAGGAGCACACGCATGCGCGCTCGCAGCGGAACACGCACGCATGGATCCGTCAACGGGCTTCCCCGCGCGAGATGCGGGCTTCTGTGCGGAGCACCGTGATCAAGATCGCGACTGCGCCAACCGCAAAGGCGAGCAACGCCCAGTGCAGCCGGGAGGACACCGCGGCGACGAACGTGAGCGCGATGAACGTGTCCCGCTTGAACAGAGGCTGCACGGCCGTCGTGAACCGGCCGCTCCCGGCGGTCACCGGATACGCGAGCAGATCGCCGGTTCCCTTGCGGAGCAGGTAGCGATACTCGAGCGCGCTCGCGACGGCGCCGCATCCGACGATCACCGCGCCGATCGCGAGCCACGCTGCCCGTCCGCTCGCGCGGAACATTCCGACGCTCGCGCCGCCGAAGAATGCGTAGTTCGAAGCGTCGTCGCCGACGGTGTCGAGCCACTCGCCGAGCTTGCTCTGGCGGAACGTCATGCGGGCGAGCTCGCCGTCGCAGCCGTCGAGGATGCTCTGGAGCTGGAGCAGCGCCGCGCCGACCAAGAACCCCTCGGCGGTTCCGCGCGCGGCGATCACGCCGCTGGCCAGGCCCATGCACAGGATCGCGACGCTCACCTGGTTGGGCGTGAGCGGCGAGTGCAACAACAGCCGCGTCAGGGTCAGCGACACATGTCGATTGAGGTGCCTCGAGGTCCACCCGTCGGTGGGCTTGCGACACGCACGCAAGAGGGCAGTGTTGCCGCGCACGGCGTCGCGCAGCGAGGCGATGCGCATCGGCGGGAACGCGAACGGTCGCGCAAACACCAACGGCACCGGCGGCCCGAGGGAGGTGCGCGGGTTCTGGGGCGGCCTGGCGATCACCTGGGCATCGCCGTGGCCGAGCACACGCGCGCGACCATCCGCGACCGATTCGGCGAGCGCACGGAACGAATCGGCGTGAACCAGCACGTCCGCGGGACACTCCACGGTCACCGCGTCGATGGGCGGAGGATCGGTGTGGATCGGCAGGTCCACCCGCCGATCGATCAGACCCGGCGCGAAGGCGCGGGCGTCACCTTCGAGGTGGACGGCGCTCGCGCCGCAGCGTTGGGCCGCGAGCACGATGCGCAACGGAACCGTCAGGCCGCCGACCCGCCCGCGGTACGAGCCTTCGGCAGTCGTGACGACGACGACGAACACGCCTCAGTCAGAGTCCGCTGCGTCGCTCGCGCTCGCGTCGGTCGAGACATCGGGGCTGGACGCCTCGGAGCTCGTGTCGGACGCGTCGGTCGCGTCTTCTGCGTCGCTCGTCTCGCTCGCGTCGGCTGCATCGCCTGCCTCGACCGGGGGCACGATGCCCCCGTCGGTGAAGCCGCCTGCGTCGCCGGGGGTCGAGACCTCCCACTTGGCTCCGACGGCGCCCGAGCAGTAGGCGACCTTGGTCGTGGTCGGGCACTTCACCGCGCTCTCGCAGACCGGGTACGCGCAGACGTTGAGCGCGCCGCAGGGCTGACCCGCGACCTTGTCGGGATCGGTCGGGCAGCCCGTGGAGTTCGGCGGGGCGGTGCCAACGCCGGTACCCCCGTCGCCGCAGGACGCGACCGCGAGCGGTGCAAGCAACACCGTCATCACGATGAGCACGGCCGAAGAGCGCATGACGGCAACCCCGTAGCACACCGTCAGTCGGGACGCGCGAGGAGCTTCTTCTGCACCTTCCCCATGGGATTGCGGGGCAGCGCCTCGATGACACGGAGCTCGCGCGGAACCTTGTACGTGGCCATCCGCTCCTTGCACCAGGTGCGGAGGGACTCGAGGTCCAGCGACTGGCCCGCCCGGAGCACGGCGCACGCGCAGACCCGATCGCCCCAGGTCTCGTCGGGGACGCCGATCACCGCGATCTCGGCGATCGCCGGGTGCTCGCGCAGCACCTCTTCGATTTCGAGGGCCGAGAGCTTGTATCCACCGCTCTTGAGGATGTCGCTCGAAGCGCGTCCGAGGAGACGGATGTACCCACGCGCGTCCCTCAGCCCGACGTCGCCGGTCTTGAACCGTCCCTGGTCGTCGTACGCAGCCTCGGTGGCCGTGCGATCGCCGAGGTAGCCCGAGAACAGCTGCGGCGAGCGCACGCGGAGCTCTCCCGGCTCGTCGACCGCCGTGAGGGCCGCCTCGCCCTCCAGCGGGACGATGTCGATGCTCACCCCAGGCAGCTCGAGGCCCACGCTCCCGGGAACGCGCTCGCCGTCGTACGGGTTCGACAGCGCCATGCCGATCTCGGTCATGCCGTAGCGCTCGAGGATGGTCACGCCCGTCGCCTCGGCGAACGCGCGGTGCACCGACGCCGACAGCGCCGCCGATCCGCTCGTCGCGAGGCGAAGCTGCTTCGCCCCTGCCGACCAACGCGCGCGCTTGGCCTCGTCGGCTGCTTGGAACGCCTCGACGAGCTTCACGTACATCGTCGGGACGCCCATGAAGACGGACGACTCGGCGAACGAATCCCACACCCGATCGGCCTCGAACGGCACGAGGTGCGCGCACGCGCCCGCCCACATCGCCCCGAGCAACCCGACGATCACGCCGTGGGTGTGATGCAGCGGGAGCACGTGCAGCAGCCGATCGCTGCGCTTCCAGCGCCACGCCTCTTCGAGCGAGCCGAGGGTTGCCGCCACCGCCTGGTGCGAGAGCACGACGCCCTTGGGCTTGCCTGTGGTGCCCGACGTGTAGAGCACGATGGCCGGCGCATCTGCGGCGACCTGCGCATCGCCCTGGGTGACCGTGGGACGCGGCTCCTCGGCGATGAGCACCGTTCGACGCCCGATGAACGGCTCCACGCGCGAGAGGAGCTCGCGCGAGACGATGAGCGCCTCGGGATCGGCGTCGGTGATCAGGTGCTCGAGCTCGTGGGGACCGTGCAGCGGCGAGAGCGGGACGGCCGCGCCGCCCGCGAGCAGGATGCCGAGCATCGCGTCGACCCAGCCGCGCGATGGCTCGACGAGGAACGCGACGCGCGCACCCGCGAGCGTGGCGCGCACCCCCCGAAGCTTCGAGGCGATCGAACGCGCCCGCGCGCCAATCGCACCGTAGGTACCCGCTCCGCCCGCGACGCCGTCAGGACCGATGATCGCGACGTCTGTCGCGATCGGATGACCGACCAGTCGGGCGATGAGCGGGGAGGTCCGCGGGCTCACCCCTCGTCCGGCTCGAGCGAGCGGATCTCTTCGAGGATGTCGTGGGCGCGCGTGTCTTCGATGCCCAGCGCCTTGGCGAGCTCGTCGGTGAACTGCTTCTCTTCGTCGAGGACGACGCCGTCCGCGAGGGCCATGTTGCACGCGAGCGCGAACGCGTGCTCCTTGTCGGCCTTGCTCGGGAGCCGGCCGGCGATGGACTTGAGGCGCACGTCGCGGCCCTCTTTGGCCTTGCCCTTGAGCTTGAGGAGGACGCCCTTGACCTCCTCCGGCTTGATCGACCCCTGACAGATGCCGACCACGTTGGAGACGAACTGCTCGCGCTCCTTCGGGCCGAAATCCTCGTCGGCGTTCGCGGCGATGTACATCGCCTCGATCAAGGCCTCCATCTTCGGGGTCGTGAGCGCCTTCTTGGCCTCGTCGATCGTGCTCATGGTCGCAGAGCATCGCACGAAATCGTCAGCTTTCGAAGCCCATCCCGCTCCCGCTCCCGCTCCCGCTCCCGCTCCCGATTTTTCTGCCCTTCGGGCGTCTCAGTGCTGCCGCTTCGACCAGATCCAGTAGACGACCCCCGCGATCGCGAACGCGATCATCATCGGGGCCGCTGCCGCCCCCCGGCGCCGGTCCCGGGGCGCCCGCTCGTCGAGCATCGGCGGGTCGACCGGCAGCGCGCTCGGGGCGCTCGGGGCGTTGGTCGGGTCGAAGCGCACCACGACCGCGCTCGCGATCGTCCGTTCACTCCCGTCCGAGGGGATGTTGACCACGCCGCCCTCGGGGCCGATCCACAGCTCGGACGAGCCGCCGCCGTCGAGGTTCACCGCGTCCCACGCGCCGATCGTGTCGTGGAGGAACGTGCTCGCCTCGGCGAGCGACAACCCCGCGGCCGCGCCGCTCTCGCGCCCGTCGGCGACGACGAGGAACAGCTTCTTCCGGTCCTTGTCTACGCCGATCATCGTCCGCGGGTTCGGGCCGGCGAACGCCTCGGGCGCCTGCGGAGGAATCGCGCAGACGTCGGGCGCCTTGCCGTCGCACGCGACGCCGGAACGGACCAACGTGGGGTAGCCCGAGACGACATCGGTGATCCCCTCGGGGGTCGCGACGAACCCCTTGGTCGAAAGGAGCTGCCACGAGGTCGGCTCGCGCCCCCACGAGAGGCCGTGCACGCACGACGAAGAATCGACGGCCTTCCACGGGGTGCCACGCGACACCGCCACCCCGCACAACGCGTAGCTCGCCCGGAAGATGTTCGCGTTGATCGCGACCACGGCCTTCTCGGACTTGGCGATCTGCGAGAGCTTCAGCCCCTTGGTCTCCTCGCGCGAGACGTGCACCGACATGCCGGGCTTGCCGAGCTCGATCGTCACCGCGTGCCAGCGCTGGCCGTCGCGGGTCTCGCTGCGATGGACGATGCCCGGCGCCGGCACGGTCGTGCCCCCGCGAGCAGGCCTCTCGAGTCCGGCGAGCAAGACGAGCGCGAGAGCGAGTTTTCGCACGCGCGAAACACTAATCGAGGGTCGACAAAAACCGAACGGCGGCGTGCCATGGGACTGAACGGTTCAGTGGACAGTCCCCGGACGGTCGCCGGTCGTGATACCCAACGTGGCTGGACCCGGATGCCGCCCTTCGAACCCCAGGACGAGACCCTCGACCCGCGAGCACCGCGCTCGATGCGTCTCGTCGTGTCCGAGCCATCGCGTGCGCGGGTCGAAGTGCTGTTCCATTCCGATCTCCGTCGCGTCGGCGACGCGTTCGCGCTCGGCGACCAGCCGGTCGTGATCGGACGGGATTCGCCGGCGTTCGCGTCTCGCGACGGTGTCTCGGCGCCGCTCGCCGACCCGTGCGTCAGTCGACGGCAACTCACCGTCTGCTTTCGCCAGGGCCGTTTCGAGGTGCAGGCGGACGCCTCCGCGCGTCGCCCGCTCGCCTTCTTCGGACCCGGCGTCGAGGCGTGTCCGGTCGCCGATTCCTACGCGCCCGGCACGCTGGTGGCGATCGGCGACCGGGTGCTGCTCCGGCTCGCGAAGGGGCCTGACGAAGCCGACGACGTCGGCCTGATCGGGCGCAGCGACGCGGCCGTGGCGCTCCGCCGCTCGATCCACGCGCTCGCCGACGGCACCCAGACGGTGCTCGTTCGCGGCGAGACGGGCGTGGGCAAGGAGCTCGTCGCCCGCGCGTTGCACACGGCTTCTTCGCGCGCCTCTGCCCCGTTCGTGGCGGTCAATTGTGCGGCGCTCCCCGAGAACCTCGTCGAGTCCGAGCTGTTCGGGCATGCGCGCGGCGCCTTCAGCGGCGCCGCTACGGCCAAAGACGGCCTGTTCCGCGCGGCCGGGCGCGGGACCATCTTCCTCGACGAGATCGGCGAGCTACCTCTCTCGGTGCAGGCCAAGCTGCTACGCACCCTCCAGGAGCGCTCCGTGCGTCCGCTCGGCGACTCGCGTGAGCTGCCGTTCGAAGCGCGCGTGGTCACCGCGACCAACCGCGATCTCGCCGTCGAGGTCGAGGAGGGGCGATTCCGCGCCGATTTGTACGCGCGGCTCGAGGCCCCCGAGATCGTCGTTCCGCCCCTGCGTGAGCGCGCCGAGGACGTCGCGCTGCTGTTCGCGCACTTCTTCGCCGCCCAGGTCGCCGCGCTCGGCGACGACACGCGCGCGGGCCGCGCGCTGCGTGCGCTGGTGCGTCCTGCCGACGTCGAGCCACCGCCGATCCCGCTCGAACACGTGCTCGACCTGATGCGGCACCGCTGGCCGCGCAACGTTCGCGAGCTCGAGCGTCACGTCGCAGGGCTGGTCGGCTCCATCGCCGAAACGGGCGCATTTCGCGCCAAGTCTCCGGCGAGCGTGCGTCCTCCCGGCCCCGACAGCGCGCGACCGCCGGCCCCATCGACGCCACCGGCCAAGGGCCGGCCGGAGCTCGATGAGCTGCTCCGCGTCCTCGACGCGCACGACTACGTGCAGCAACAGGTCGCCCGCGCCCTCGGCGTGTCGCGCACCACGCTCGACAAATGGATGCGCGAGCTCGGAGTGCGCCGTCCGAAGGACGTCCCCGACGCCGAGCTCCTCGCAGCCGTGCGAGCCCACGGTCGCGCGCTCGATGCCGCAGCCCGCGCCTTGCGGGTCTCGCTCCGTGGCCTGCGCCTCCGCTTGACCGAGCTCGGGGTTCCGCCGGATTCGGCGTGATCAGAAGGTTCCACTCAATGTGAGGCCGCCGCCCGAGCTCGCGAACCACCCGCTCGGGACCCACGCAGTGCGCTCGTATTTGTGCGGATCGTCCGCGCGGAACAGCACGACGACGCCGGTGATGGCCGCGGCTGCGCCGACCCCGACGCCGATCCAGCCGTACAGATCGCGGCCTCGTGCGGTGCGGTACGTGTCCCAACTCCCATCGAGCTCGGTGGGACACGTCGTCGGGCGCGCGGTCTTCGGATCGCAGCGACGCCCGGAGCCCGGTTCGCTCTCGAAGAGGATCTGCTCGTAGTCGTCGCTCGCCTCGGACTTCTTGCCCGCGTTCCACACGAGAAAACTGCCGCCGAACGCGCCGAGCACGAGACCCGAGCCGACCAGCACGTACCCGAGCGTGCGCTCGTTGCGCGCGCCGCGCTCCCACGCGAAGCGCGTCTCCGCGGTCGCTTCGAGCGGAGCCTGGATGCGCGTGGTGGTGCCGGTCTCGACGAGCACGTCGCGCTCGAAGGCGACGAACCCGGCGCGCTCCACCCGGAGTCGGTGCATGCCGGGAGCGAGTCGCACGCGCGAATCGCGGGCGCGACGATCGACCGAAATCACGGCGCCCGGCTCGGAGGCGACGACCTCGAGAACGCCGCCGATCGTCGCGATGGCGGCCTCGTCCTCCTCGGGCTCGAGGAGGATGCTGCCGCTTCCGCCCGCGGCGAGGGACAGCGTCGTCTTGGCCGTGCGATAGCCCTTCCGCCGCAGCTCGAATTCGTAACTTCCCGGCGAGAGGACCAGGGTCGCCGCGAACGGCGTCGTCCCTAGGAGCACGCCGTTCGCGAGCACGTCGACGTCGGGCAACGTGGTCGACACCGCGAGCTGCGCGGGCGCGACCGAAAGCGGCGCGAGCTCGAACTGCACCGACTCCGAAGCGCGGCCGGCGACGGTCACCGCCTTGCGCGACGGAATGCGCCCGGTCGCGAACAGACCGACGACGTGGGTGCCCGCGGTCACCCGGAGCGGCTTCTTCAGTGGCGTCTTGGCGACTTCGAGGTTGTCGAGCTCGACCCGCGCGCCCTCGACGTCACACGACACGACGATCTCGCCAATGCGCGCGGACTGCTCGCTCAGTGTCTTCTTCGCTTGTGCGAGCTCCTGCGGCGAGAGCCCGGCGGGATTGGCGAAGAGCCGTTCGAGCGCTTCGACCGCTTCGACCGCGTGGCCCATCGACGCGTGGACCAGCCCGAGATCGTAGAGCACGATGGGGCTCGGAACGAGGGCACAGGCCTTCTCCAGCTCCGCGAGCGCGCCGGCCTTGTCGCCTTCGTCGAAGAGCTTCAGGCCCCGATCGAAGCGTAGCTTTGCCTCCTTCTTCGCTTCCTCCGGCGTGGGAGACGCGAACGACGGCGTCGCCAGGGTCAGCGCGAGAACGAGCGCGAGGGCGCGGCGGATCATTGGTAGGGGTTGTCGCGATGGAGCAGCAGCCCGCTGGGGCTAGCCGTGGGTTTCGCCAGGGCGGGCTTCGGCGTCGTCGCGCTCGGCGTCGGGCTCGTGAAGCTCGTCATGCTCGGAGAAATGGAAGGAACCGGAGACTCCTTGGTCGCGACCACACTCGTGATGGGTGCGGGCAGGGGGGCAACGACTGCTTTTCGGGGCCAGAGCACGAACGCCGCGGTCGCGATCGCGACCACGAGCCCGACGACCCACAGGCTCGAGGCGCTGCGCCGAGGAGGTTTCGGATCGGGCTCCGCGGTCGAGAGCTCCCGCGGATCGAGGGTAATCGCAGTGTCTTCCGGACGCTTCGGGTCGAGCGTCGCGTCGTCGCTGCCGGTGGCGAACGGCAACAGCGCCTCCGCGAGAGCGGCCGCGGACGGGAATCGATCCTCGCGCTCGACCGCCATCGCCCGATCGACGACCGCCACGAACGACGGGGGAAGCGCCGGCGCGACCTCCGCGAGCGGCACGTTGCGTCCTCGGTCGATCGCGACCGCGAGCTCGGGCAGGCTGCTCGCGCGAAAGGGCCGCGCGCCCGCCGCGCCCACGTACAGGAGCACCCCGAGCGCCCAAACGTCGACCCGCCGATCGAGATCGGTCACGCCGCGCACCTGCTCGGGCGCCATGAACGCAGGCGTTCCCAGCGCCGAGGGGTCGGTGGTCTTGGCCTCGAGCTGCGTCAGCTCGGGCTCGAATCGACAAATCCCGAAGTCGAGCACCTTGACCCGACCCCCCGCGCAAACGAACAAATTGGCAGGTTTGACGTCGCGATGGACGATCCCCGCCTCGTGCGCGGCGTGCAGGCCGAGGGCAGCCTCGCGCACCAGGGACGCGAGCTCGGCGACGGGCAGGGGGGCGCGTCGCCCGAGCAGCGCACCGAGGCTCTCGCCCTCGAGGAGCTCCATCAGTACGTACGCATCGCCCTCGGGGAGCTCGCCCGCGTCGAACACCTCGACGACGTACGGACTCACGATTCGCGCGGCGATCGAGGCCTCGCGTTGGAATCGCTCCCAGGTCTCGGGGTGCGAGCGCAGGTCAGGGTCGAGCAGCTTCAGCGCACGGCGATGACGCGTGAGGACGTGCTCGATTTCGTAGACGGTGCCCATCGTGCCCGCCCCGAGCTTGCCCTCGATCCGAAATCGCCCGCCGAGGACGGTGCCCACGGCGAGTTCCGCGCGCGCGGCCATCTCCTGCCACCGCTAGCAGGCCGCCTCTCACGCGTCGAATCGACCCGGCGCATTGTCTGTCGGGCACACGTTGTGCTTACGTCCGCCGCCGCGATGCGGCCTCTTTCCTTCGTTCGCGCAGGTTCCCTCGCGATTGCCCTCTCGGCGACCGCCGTGGGGGTCTTCGCCTGCACGCCCGACGAGGACCCACGCAAGGCAGCGGTGTCACAGGGGTGCAGCCTGAACAGCGACTGCAACGCGCCGCTGATCTGCGCGTTCCGCACCTGTCACGCGGAGTGCACCTCGAGCCGCGACTGCCCGGCCGGGGCGCGCTGTGTCGCCGGCGTCAAACCGTACTCCGTCTGCCAGCTCCCCGACGAACGCGACTGCCGCACCCACGCCGACTGTCCCGAGGGGAAGATCTGCGGCGTCGACGATCAGTGTCGCGACACCTGCAAGACCGACCGGGACTGTCTCTCCGACCAGGTCTGCGTCCAGGGCACCTGCGCCGATCCTCGCGAGCTGAAGGACGGAATGCTCCCGGCTGCGCCGCACCCCGACGCCGGCACCGACGCGCCGCCGGGCTTCGGTCTGCCCTGCGAGTACACCTCGCAGTGTCCCGAGCCGCTCGTCTGTCGCCGCGACGTCTGTGACCACGAGTGCCTCGGCGATCGCGACTGCATCGAGGGAAAGGTCTGCCTCGACCGCATCTGCCGAGTCCCCGAGGGCAGCCCGACGTCCTGCGGCGCAGGTCTCACGGCCTGCGGCTCGTCGTGCCTCGACCTCGCGCGCGATCGTTCGAACTGTGGCGCGTGCGGCAAGGCGTGCAGCAGCGGCGAGGTCTGCGATCGCGGTGTCTGCGCGCTCTCGTGTCCGAGCGGCCTGACCGACTGCGGCGGCGCGTGTCGCATGCTCGCGAGCGATCGTTCGAACTGCGGCGCTTGCGGGACCGCCTGTCCGGTGGGCCGCGTCTGCAGCGGCGGTGCGTGTGTCGCCTCTTGCACCGCGTCGCTCGTCGAGTGCGCCGGCGGTTGCCACGACCTGCAGGTCGACCCGCTGCACTGCGGCGCGTGCGGCACCACGTGTCCCGCCGGTCGTGCGTGTGTCACCGGCTCCTGCCAGCTCGTGTGCGGCGGCGGCACCACCCTCTGCGGTAGCGCGTGTCGCGATCTCTCGGTCGATCCCGCAAACTGCGGCGCATGCGGCACCGTGTGCGGCGCGGGCAAGACGTGCGCATCGGGGACCTGCTCGTGATGCGCCGCTCCATCGCCGTCCTCGCGCTGCTCGTGGGTTGTGGCGGCAGCGGCGAGACCAGCTCCGAGAGCAACGTCCCCACTACCGACGCCGGAACCGACGACGTCACGTCGAGCGGCTGCGACGGTTGCACCAACGCCTGCTCGTCCGGCATGACGGCATGCGGCAAAGGCTGTCGCGATTTGCGCGCGGACTTCGCGAGCTGTGGCGGCTGCGGTCTCGCGTGCGCGAGCGGCGAGGTCTGCGACGAGGGCGGGTGCGCCGCGAGCTGCGCTGGCGGCCGTCTCGCCTGCGGCGGCGGGTGCCGCGACGTCGCGACCGATCCCGCGCACTGCGGCGCGTGTGATCACGCCTGCGAAGCCGGCACCGTCTGCAGCGTCGGACGGTGCGTTGCGACCTGTGATGTCGGCCTCACGCGTTGCGGCGGTGCCTGCGTCGATCGCCGCGCCGATCCGCGCAACTGCGGCACGTGCGGGCACGCGTGCGCGGCGACCGAGTCCTGCATCGCAGGAAAGTGCGCTTCGGGGTGCCCGTCGGGGTTCACCGCGTGCCCCGAGGGATGCCGCGCCCTCGCGACCGATCGCGAGAGCTGTGGCTCGTGCGGCAAGAGCTGCGCTCCCGGTCAGGTGTGCTCTGCGGGCGCGTGTGTCGCCTCTTGCGGCGGTGGTCTCGCGGCGTGCGACGGCGGGTGTCACGACCTCGCGTCCGATCGCGCGCACTGCGGCGCCTGCGGGGTCGCATGCGCGAGCGGCGAGTCGTGCGTGGAAGGCGCGTGCGGCGCGGCGTGTCCGACCGGCTTCGCATCGTGCGGAGGCGTGTGTCGCGACGTCTTGCACGACCCGGCGCACTGCGGCAGCTGCGCCAAGGCATGCGCGAGCGGCGAGTCGTGTCTCGCCGGCAAATGCGCTCTGGTGTGCACCGGCGGGACGACCGCGTGCGGCAGCGCGTGCAAAGACCTCCTCGTCGACCCGAACCACTGCGGCGCCTGCGGCAAGGTCTGTCCCACCGCCGCCTCGGCCTCGCCCGCGTGCATCGTCGGCACCTGTGGCCTCGCGTGCTCGAGCGGGTTCGTCGACTGCGATCGCCGACCCGAAAATGGTTGTGAGACCAAATCCACCGGAGCGTGCACGTGCACGCAAGCCACCTTCGCGCCGAGCACCAAGGTCTGCGACAAGGCCGCGACGACCGAGTTCGGCGGCGGCTCGGGGCGGCCCGGCGATCCGTTCCTCGTCTGCTCGCTCGGCCAGCTCGCACGCGTCGGCGCACACCTCGAGGCGCACTTCGAGCTCCGCGCGGATCTGACGTTCGGCTCGACTCCGCACGCGCCGATCGGCGGCATCGACGCGCCCGAGTTCTCCGGCGTCTTCGATGGCCTCGGACACAAGATCACCGGCGCGTACGTCGTGCCGCCGGCCGGAGCTACCGCGGCGGGCTTCTTCGGACGCACCGGCGCGTGCGCCGTCGTGCGCGATCTCGCCCTCGTCGAGGTGAAGATCGACTGTGCGGCGTGCACGGTCGACGTCGGCGCCTTCGTCGGGCAGCACGCAGGCCGCCTCGAACGAGTGCGCGCGACCGGTCTGGTTCGCGCCAAGGTCGCCGAGCACGTCGGCGGTCTGGTCGGGTCGAGCAGTGGATCGATTACGCGCGGCTCGGCAACGGTCACCGTCGAGGGCGCCAATAGCGTGGGCGGCCTGGTCGGCGCGCTGGCCGGGAGCATCACCGAGAGCAGCGCGCTCGGCGCGGTCACCGGCAGCATGGAGGTCGGTGGTCTCGTCGGCCGCGTGCGCGGCTCGGTGGCGCGGTCGTATGCACGCGGCGCGGTGAGCGGTACCGTCGCACCCGGTGATGCAGTGGGCGGTCTCGTCGGCGTGCTCGACGGCGGAACGCTCACCGACGTCTTCGCCACCGGCGCGGTGACGGGATTCACGGTGCGCGCCGGCGGTCTCCTCGGGTTCGCGCTGGCACCCGGCGGCGTGCCCGGCATCGTGCAACGCGCCTTCGCCGCGTCCACCGCGGTCTCTGCGGGGGGCGTATCCGGCGGCGCGTTCCTCGGCGACGGGAAGGTCACCCTCGAGGGTTGTTACTGGTACGTCGCCGGCTCGGTCGCTCCGCAGGCCTTGGCCGGCCTCACGCGCGTGGGCAACGGCGGAACGCCGGCCGATCAGGCGACGTCCTATCCGGCCCTCGCCTTCCCGACCGTGTTCCGCATCCCGACTGCGAACGCGGAGTCACCGTGGCCCACCGCGCTGCCGGTCCTTGCCTGGCGCTGCGATGGGACCACGGTCACCTGCCCGTGATCACTTGATGCCGGGGTCCTTCGGCGGGACGAGGAACACGACGGTGCGGCGGTCGCCGAGGTCGATCGAGCCTGGCATGCCGAGAACGTCGATGAACGCGTTGAAGAACTGCGCGACCTCGAGCGGCGGTACGGTCTCGTTCATCTTCGGGATGACCTCGAAGCACACTGGCGTGCCGACCGTCACCGCCTTGAAGGTGTCGTCGATCTTGTCGCCGTTGCTGTCGTAGGTCGCGTTCGGCGGACAAGAGCTCGCCGGGTCGCCCTCGCTCATCGCGCGGAGCGCCTTGATGAAATCCAGCGCGTTCACCGGCTTGCCGTCGGGGCCCGCTCCGTTCTTCGGATCGTTCGAGGGCTTGGCGGTGATGTCGTAGGTGCTGCCGACGCTGATCGCCGTGATCGCGGTGACCACGCCGTCGGTCACGCCGTCGCCGGAGCCCGCGTCGAAGTTCAGGCGACAACGACCACCCGCTGCGTCGGGCGACCTGGCCGCGCCCTTGTAGCCGGTGCAGCACATGCCGGCGCCGCATTTGCCGGCGAACGCTGCCGGGAGCAGGTTGGAGCCGACCGCGTCGCTCATCGTGTTCGCTCGGGCGGTGCCGCCCTTCGAGCCGGTGTTGATGCCGACGAACTTCACGTTGTTCTTCTTGAACTCCGCGGTGACGTTCGCGGTGGTCGCGATGCCCGACGGGTCGTGCCAGTCGGCGTCGGTGATCTGCACGATCACCGGCACGGCGCCCGGCCGGAAGGCCACGCCGCCGAAGTGCAAAGCAGGGGGAGTGAACGCTTTGATGACGCCGTTCGCCGCGCCCGTCAGGGTGTGGTGCATCGCCGCGAGCTGCGCCTCGGGAATGTCCGCGCCACCGCCGGCGGTCATCAGGTTGACCGCGGCCTGGGCGGCCTTCGGATCGGTGGTGATGCGCTGGCGGACGTTGAGCACGGCTGCGCCGTCGGTGAAGTCCCTGTAGTCGACGACCGCGAGCCCGACCGAGGGGATCTTCGCCGCGAGCTGGGGAATGATGGTGGTCGTGAGCGAGCTCTTCAGGTTGGTGATCGAGCCACCCATCGAGCCCGTCGTGTCCATGAGGAACGCGACGTCGACCTTGTTGATGTTGGTCGCGAACTTGAGGACGTCGCGGAGCGGATCAGGGTCCTTCTTGTAGGCGACGGTGAAGAAGAAGTCCTTCTTGCCCGTGGGGTCGGGCGTCTTGCGGAGCTTCACCAACGTGAGCTTCGCGATGCCTGCCTTGCCTTCAGCGACGCCGTGCACGGTGGTCGTCATGCCGAGCGCGCCGCCCGGGAGCGTCAGCGCGGAGTTGAACGTGGGCCCTGCGAACGTTCCGAGCGTTGGATCGTCGAGCGTGAAGGTCGCCGTTCCGCTGACGTCCGTGGTGCCGATGACCGCCTTGTACGTGAGCGTTCCCGCCTTGCCCGTCGTCGTGTCGATGAACACCGTCGCGTTCGCCGGCTCGATCGTCAGCGAGTCGAGCGTGGGGCCTGGACCAGTGCCCGTGTCGAAGTCACCGGTTTCGAAATCCAGCCCGCCCGTGTCCGTCGAGCTCTGGATGAAGTTGTCGTCGCCGGGCGCTTTTTCTGCGCCACCGCAGCCGACTGCAACGAGCGCGACGAGACTCAACCAAGCAAGCGAGCTGCGGCGTTTCATGCGGTCCTCCAAGCGAGCAATTCGTGGAGTCTGCGGGATGAAGCGCGATCCGTCGATGTGTGTCCGTGTCAGCTATTTTGCGCAAGGCGCCGACTACAGTGTCATACGTGAGCGGCTGACTCACCCAATCACGAGTCGCTCTTGCCGGTGAGTGGCGAGAAGAAGTTGTCCTTCTTGGTGTATTCGTCGACCGCGTAGCGGAATTTGTAGGACGGCGCCGCCCGCTGGTTGCAATCGGTGCGCTCGCAGAACCGGCAGGTGATGCCCGTCGGGATCGCCATCTTCTTCAGCTCTTGCGGCGAGGTGAACGGCACCTCGTCGGCGTACACGAGGTGCTTCGCGTTGTCGGCGTGGGTGCCGAGGCCGATCGAATACACGGTGCCGCGCACCAGCGAGCCCTGCACCGGCGCCGGCGTGACCTTGGCGAAACAGAAGTACGACGTGCCGTCGGGCATCACGCTGTACTGCTTGGTGATCACCGACGGGGTCAAGAACGCGACGTGCACCGCCCACTTCGGACACCCGCCGCTGCCGTGGGGGATCTTGAGGCCCGTCGCCGAATACCGCTTGCTCACGTTCCCCGCCACGTCGACGCGCTGGAAGTGGAACGGCACGCCGCGTCGCTTCGGGTCCGAGAGGTTGCACACCCGGTGGGCGACCGTCTCGTAGGACGTCTCGAACATGTTCGCGAGGAGCTCGACGTCGTACCGCGTGCGCTCGACCTCTTTGAAGAAGTCGCCATACGGCAACAGCAGCGCGCCTGCGAAGTAGTTTGCCAGGTGGATCTTGAGGATCTTCGGCGTCTCGGCGTGCCGCGGCCTCAGCTCCGCGGTGATGCGCTTGTCGAGGCCGCGGTGGTCGAGCACGCGGAGCCCGGCGGAGTGCGCGAGCTGGAACTTGAGCCGCTGCTCGAGCAGCCCGGTCGAGAGCGTGAGGACGTTCGCCTCGGGGTCGTGGCGCCGGATGATCGAAGGGCCCTCGCGCTGCGGCTCGACGAGCTCGACGCGCGTGCCGAACTCCGTCTCGAGCATGCCGACGAGGTCGTCGGAGAGGACGCGGCGCGTGGTGATGGCGCTGTCGTGCCGAAGGCGGTCGGCCTCCTCCTCGAGCTCGGGGAACCAGTTGAGGTGCGCCTCGAGGAAGTCGGTCACCTCGTCGAACGGAGAATGCTCGAACGCGGGCAGCCCATCGCCCGGCTGCTCCGGGCGTGTGCGATCGGTGGCGTACGCGGCCTGTTGCCTCTTCTCTCGGCGCGCCTCTTCGTCGCGGCGCATCGCCACCATCAGCTCGTCGAGCTTGCCGCGCGTGTTCTTGTAGAGGTTGAAGAGCGTCGTGATGGTCGTCGCGATCTTCGGCTCGGCGCTCATCGCTTGCAGATCGCGCTCGTCCACGTCGAGCGTACGGAGCAACGGCTCTTCGAGGAGCTTGGCGAGCCCCTCGTCCATGCGGGTCTCGCCGAGCGAGGCCATGAACGGCTCGACCTCGACGCCGAAGATCTCGAGAGCCTTCCACACCAGCGGGAGCTGCGCGGCCCGACGCCCCTTCTCGATCAGGTTGAGGTACGCCGGTGAGACGCCGAGCCGCTTGGCGACCTCTGCTTGCGCGAGGTTGCGCTCCAGCCTGAGCGCCCGCAAACGCGCGCCGATCGAAGCGTTGAACGGGACCTTCGGAGCGCCAGCCATGGGCGCGCGAAGCCTAGCGCGCGGATGCCGTCGGCGTGCGGCCGGGCGATCGGCTGGGATTTGTTGAGTTTTCTCCCTATGCTCCGCCCTATCCGAATCGGGCCCGTTGACGGCGCGCAAGTTCCTCAATAGATGGGCTCGGGTAGGAGGTTCTCTCATGAACAGCGTGAATGTGTGGGCAGGGATGGCGTTGGCGGTGGCGATGATGACGGGCTGCGCGGCGACGGCCGACACGTCCGACGAGGGAGCCACCTCGGCCAGCGAAGGCGCCGCCAAGGTGGACTGCTCGCTCGTGCGCTGCGCCCTCCCGATGTGCTCCGAGGGCCAGCACCTCTCCTACCAGGGCAACAGCTGCTGCCCGACCTGCGTCGGCCCCTCGACCAAGTGCGCCACCGTCCTGTGCGCGGCCGTCGTCTGCGCCGACGGTGAGCAACTCGTCACGAGCCACGGCGACTGCTGCGGCCACTGCGTGGCGAAGCCCGCCGCCGCCGAGTGCACGACCGACATGGACTGCCCGGTCTTCCAGTGCATCGCGTGTCCGTGTCCGGTCTCGAAGTGCGTGGGCCGCACCTGCCGAACCAGCACGCCCGACGCGTCGACCTGCGGCGAGCCGCTGCCGCTCTGATTTGCTGGTGCTACGTCGTCGCCGCGCGTGCCGAGGGGGGGCGCGCGGCGACGGCCAGCACGATCGCGCCGACGACGATCGCCACGTCGGCGACGTTGAAGGTGTGCCAGTGGCGTCCCGGCGCGTAGACGATGTCGATGAAGTCGACGACCGCGCCGCGCAGCACCCGATCGATCACGTTGCCGAGCGCCCCGCCGAGGATGAGCGCCAGCGCCGTTCGTAGCGCCCGCTCCTCGGGCCGCGTGCGCGCCGCGAACGTGGTGATCGCGACCGCGGCGAGCATCGACACGGCGACCAGCAGCGCCCGCCGCGGCTCGGGACCGAGCTGACGGAGGAACCCCATCGCGCCGCTCTGGTTGTGCGCCAGCACGAACGAGAGCCGACCGGGGATCGCCTCGTGCGGTGCGTGTGCGAGCGCGCGAAGCGCCCATGCCTTGCTGCCGAGGTCGGCGAGGAGGGTCAGCGCGACGATAGAGAAAAAGTTGCGGCGCACGAATCTTCCAAACCCCGTGACCGCCCGAATCATTCCAACCGTCTTGTGGTCTCGCGGGGAGCGCGGCACTACATGGCGGCCCTGCATGGGATACCCCTCGCTTCGGGCCGCGGTCGACGATCTTTCCCGCGCGGGCATGCTCCGCACCGTCGACGTCGAGATCGATCCGTACCTCGAAATGGGCGAGGTGCAGCGCCGGGTGTATGCCGGCAAGGGGCCCGCGCTCCTGTTCACGCGGCCCAAGGGCACTGCGTTCCCGATGCTGGGGAACCTCTTCGGTTCGCTCGACCGAGCGCGGTTCCTCTTCCGCGACGCGCTCGAGGGCGTGCGCGCGCTGGTCGACGCCAAGGTCGATCCCCGTGAGTTGCTGCGCCATCCGGGGCGCGCGCTGCGGCTGCCGGCGGCCGCTGCGCACCTCCTACCGCGCACGGTGAAGACCGGTCCGGTGATGGCGCACACCACCTCGGTGTCCGCGCTGCCCCAGCTCACTTCGTGGCCCGACGACGGTGGTCCGTTCGTCACGCTGCCGCAGGTCTACACCGAGGACCCGGAGCGACCTGGCTTCCGGGGCGGAAACCTCGGCATGTATCGCGTGCAGCTCGCGGGCAACGCCTACGTGCGCGATCGCGAGGTGGGGCTGCACTACCAGCTCCATCGTGGCATCGGCGTGCACCACAGCGCGGCGGTGCGCAGAGGCGAGCCTCTCCGCGTCAACGTGTTCGTCGGCGGTCCACCCGCGATGATGGTCGCGGCGGTCATGCCGCTCCCCGAGGGACTTCCCGAGCTCTCGTTCGCCGGCGCGCTCAACGCCCGCGCCGTGCGGATGATTCGCTTCGGCGACACCGCGGTGCACGCCGACGCGGACTTCGTGATTCGCGGGGTGGTCGATCCCGGCGCCCAGAAGCCCGAGGGACCGTTTGGCGATCACCTCGGCTACTACGCGAAGAAGCACGAGTTTCCGTTCCTCCGCGTCGAAGCAGTCCACCACCGCGAGGGCGCGATCTGGCCGTTCACCACCGTCGGTCGTCCGCCTCAGGAGGACACCACCTTCGGCGAGCTGATCCACGAGCTCACGGCGCCGCTCGTGCCCGATGTGCTGCCTGGCGTCCGAGCGGTGCACGCGGTGGACGCCGCTGGGGTGCATCCGCTCCTCCTCGCGATCGGGAGCGAACGATATACTCCTTATGCAAGTGTGCGGCGGCCGATGGAGCTGCTCACGCAGGCGAACGCCATCCTCGGCAACGGGCAGATGTCGCTCGCCAAGTACCTCTTCATCGTCGACGAGGAGTCGCTCGACATCCAAGATGTCGGCGCCTTCTTCCGCCACCTACTCGAGCGCGTCGATCCGACCCGCGATCTGCACTTCCAGACCAACACCACCATCGACACGCTCGACTACTCGGGCAACGCGCTCAACGAGGGGTCGAAGCTGGTCATCGCCGCGGTCGGCAACAAGCGTCGCGAGCTGCCGGCGACGCTCGGCGACCTGCGCCTGCCCGGTGGATTCGGCGATCCGTGCGTGGTCATTCCGGGCGTGCTCGCCATCCGCGCGCCGGCCTTCTCGTCTCCCGCGGACGCCGAGGCCTTCGCGGCATCGTTCCGAGCGAGCGATGCCATCGCGCGCTTCCCCCTCGTCGTGCTGGTCGACGACGCCGAATTCACCGCGCGGTCGTTGGACAACTTCCTCTGGGTCACCTTCACCCGCTCGAACCCTGCGATCGACGTTCACGGCATCGAGTCTTCGTACGCACACAAGGCCTGGGGTTGCCGCGGCTCGATCGTGATCGACGCGCGCATCAAGCCGCACCACGCGGCGCCGCTCGAGATGGACCCCGCCGTGCTCCGTCGCGTCGACGCCCTCGCGGCGAAGGGCGGACCGCTGCACGGGTTGTACTGATCACTTCAGGGCGAACGTGCGGGTGCAGCCGCTCGCGGCGGCGACGCTCTTCCAGGTCGCGGACGCGAGCTTCTTCCGCACGCAGCGCACGAAGCTGCGATCGGCGGGCGTCGCCGAGACGGTCATGCCG
>Ga0208492_1000474_pt1 | contig 33909 bp, 14 predicted proteins | sample Subbioar_CSW14AB_FD_184820 | JGI IMG/M metagenome (GOLD analysis project Ga0208492, IMG submission 184820) | Serpentinite rock and fluid subsurface biosphere microbial communities from McLaughlin Reserve, California, USA - CR12Mar_CSW14AB (SPAdes) | ecosystem: Environmental > Terrestrial > Deep... | reverse complement strand
CAAACGCCCCCGCTAACCCCACCAATCTGACCCCAAACCCGCCCCCGGGCCGATCTAGACTCTCAACCAGCCCGCACGCCCGCCAATCCCGGGCCACACTTCCATGCGCCGCACCCTCCCCGGGCCCGCGGCGTACTGGACGAGACCATCCGCCGAAGAACGAGGACCGACATGCCCATCGCCCCGACTTCCTCAATGACCCCCGCCGCTCCGAACACCACCGGCCCCCGCGCCCGCTGGTTCGCGGCCCCGCTCCTGCTGTGCCTCCTGTCCCTCGCCGGCTGCCAGTCCCTCGACAACGCCTTCGGCTCCCGCCGCAACCCCGCGTCCCCCAACCCGCAGGCCACCCGCAACAACGGCCGCGCCCCCGCCATCGGCGTGAACCAGCGCGAGACCGCCAACGCGGCCGTGGTGTCCGCGCAGGAGGCCGTGACGCAGGGCGACTACGAGCAGGCCCTCGTCGAGTTTGAGCGCGCCATCCAGACCAACCCGCGCCTCACCGTCGCCTACCTGGGCGCGGGCGACATCTACCTCAACAAAGGCGAGTACGTGCAGGCCGAGCAGCGCTTCAGCAAGGCCGCGGAGCTCGAGCCCCGCAACTTCGACGCCCAGTACCTCCACGGCCTCTCCCTCCAACTCCTCACCCGCCTCGAAGACGCCGTGCGGGCCTACCTCCGCGCCCTCAACCTCAAGAGCGACGACTTCAACGCCAATCTCAACCTCGGCACCGCGTACCTCCAGTTGAAGGAGCCCGGCCAGGCCCTGCCCTACGCCGAGAAGGCCGTGCGGATCGACGGCAAGAACGCCGCCGCCCGCAGCAACCTGGGCGCGATCTACGCCAACCTCAACCGCCACGAAGACGCGATCGTCGAGTTCCAGCAGGCCGCCGAGCTGACGCAGCTGACGGGCCCGCTGCTGCTCAACCTCGCCAACAGCCTCAGCAAGGTGCAGCGGTTCGAGGAAGCGGTCAATACCCTCGAGCAGCTCGCCCGCACCGAGCCCACCGCGCCCTGCTACGAACGCCTGGGCGTCGGCTACTTCAACCTCCGCCGCTACGACGTCTCGCTCTCCAGCTTCCGTAAGAGCCTGGAGATCGACCCCAACTACTACCCCGCCCTCAACGGCACCGGCGTCTGCCTCCTGAACCAGTGGATGTTCAGCAACCAGCAGGACCGCACCGCGCACGACGAAGGCATGAAGGCCCTCCGCCGCTCGCTCCAGATCGAGCGCGACCAGCCCGCGATCCTGGAACTGGTCTCCCGCTACAAGTAAGCACGCCTGCATAGCATTCTCCGCTACATCGCCGAGTCCCGCACGTGCAGGCGGGAACGGGGGACCCAATCAACGGGGCGAATCGCGGAAGGCCGCGTAGGGCAAACTCCTTGGCCCGAGCCCGTCAGCTAACCCCGTAGGCGTCAGGGAGGAACGACTGGCCGGCTTGCCGGGGTTGCTCCTCAGGGTGCGGTCCGGAGTCGAGGTCGATGTCTTCACAACTTGGGTCGGGGCTTTCCAGCGCTGAAGGTGCGCGCGGGGCGGACGTGCGCGCAGGCGTCGGGGCCGAGGGTTCAGTCGTAGTCGCGGCCGTGAAGCCGCCGTCGCGCCTGGTGCGTGCGAAACGCGTGCTGTTCGGCGATCCACGCAGCCTGACGGACCGCTCGCTGTTCCACAAAGTGACGCTGATCGCGCTGCTGGCGTGGGTGGGGTTGGGCGCCGACGGGTTGTCGTCGTCCGCGTACGGCCCGGAAGAAGCGTTCCGCACCCTGGGCGACCACCGCGGGCTCGCGGTCTTCCTCGCCGGAATGACCGCCCTCACCGTCTTCCTTATCTCCGCGGCCTACAGCCGCATCATCGAAGCCTTCCCCCACGGCGGCGGCGGCTACGTCGTTGCCAGCAAGGTGCTCGGTGAGAAGGTTGGTCTGGTCTCGGGCTGCGCGCTGCTCGTGGACTATGTCCTGACGATCACGATCTCGATCGCCGCCGCGGGCGACGCCGTCTTCAGCTTCGTACCGCAGGGATTCGCAGGCTGGAAACTGCCCGCCGAAGCCGCGGCAATCCTGGCGCTCACAACGATGAACATCCGCGGCGTCCGCGAGAGCGTTCTGGCCCTCGCGCCCGTGTTCTTCGTGTTCGTCATCACGCATCTGGTGCTGATCGTCGGAGGCATTCTGTCGCACGCCTCGGACCTGCCCCGTGTGGGCGCCGAGGTGATGGGTGAGATGCGAGAGGGGACCGCCGTGATGGGCGTGGGCGGCATGCTCCTGCTGCTCATCCGCGCCTTCTCGATGGGCGGCGGCACGTACACGGGCATCGAGGCCGTGAGCAACGGCGTCCCGATGATGCGCGAACCCAAGGTCCGCACCGCCCGCCGCACCATGGTGCTGATGTCCGTCTCGCTCGCTTTCACAGCCGCCGGGCTGCTGCTCTGCTACCTCTTGTGGGACATCGTGCCCGTCGAGGGCAAGACGATGAACACCGTGCTCGCCGAGAAGTTTGCAGGCCCCTCGTGGTTCGGACGGGCCTTCGCGATGGTCACGGTGGTGAGCGAGGGCGCGCTGCTCGTGGTCGCCGCCCAGGCCGGGTTCGCCGATGGCCCCCGCGTGCTGAGCAACATGGCCATGGACAGCTGGGCCCCGCGCCGGTTCGCGGCCCTCTCGGAGCGCCTGACCACCCAGAACGGCATCGTGCTCATGGGCGCGTGTGGCCTGCTCGCCCTCTGGTACACCCATGGCAACGTCCAGCACATCGTCGTCATGTACAGCATCAACGTCTTCCTGACCTTCTCCCTGTCACTGCTGGCGATGGTCGTGCTCACCTCGCGCGGCAAGGAAGCGCTCAAGAAGAAGGTGGGCCGGCTCACGCTCTTCGGCGCGGGGCTCGCGCTCTGCCTCACAATCCTCGCCTTCACGGCGGTCGAGAAGTTCCACCTCGGCGGCTGGGTCACGCTCGCGGTCACGAGCGCACTGGTCGCGGTGTGCATGCTGGTCCGGCGGCACTACCGCCAAGTCAGCGCCGAACTCTCCAAAGCCTTCGAGGGCTTGGAGCGCATGCCACCCGCCAGCGGCAAGGACCCCGGCGAGCCGGATAAGACCCAGCCCACGGCCGTGGTCCTGACCGGCGCGTACGACGGCTTCGGTGTACACACCACCCTCAACGTCTTCCGGGCCTTCCCGGGCCACTTCAAGGGGATTGTCTTCGTCAGCGTCGGCGTGATCGACTCGGGCGGGTTCAAGGGCGAGGGCTCGATCGAGGAACTCGGCGAGCGCACCGAGGAGACCGCGCGCCGCTACGTCGACCTCGCACGCCGCCTCGGCGTCGCAGCCACGTCGCGCACGGCGGTGGGGACCGACGCGGTGGATGAGGCCGAGCGGCTTTGCGCGGCCATCGGGGAGGAGTTCCCCCGGGCCACGTTCTTCGCCGGCAAGGTGATCTTCCGCAAGGAATCGTGGCTGAGCGGCCTGCTCCACAACCAGACCGCCTACGCGATTCAGCGCCGCCTGCAGTGGGCGGGCCGGAACGTGGTGGTGCTCCCGGCGAGGGTGTTCTAAGGGCGCCAGAAACGACCCACAAAGAGGGCCGGAATCAACCCGAAAAAGTACACAAAAAACTCAACGGAATGAGAGGAGGAAACCCCTCGCCGATGCCTCAAAAACTGCGATTTTTGACGCGTCCACGCCTATCATTCCGGGTCCGTTTTTCCGGCCCGCTCCGCCCCTCCCGGCCCCGCGCTCCGGAACCTCTTTGAGCCGCCGTTTTTCCGGCTCACGCCCCAACGACGAGGGATCCCATGCCCCAGTCCCCTGCCCGCCGCTCGCCAGTGGAGGTTGCCATCGATACCCCTGCCAAGTCTCAAGCCCACACCATCACCGACGCCGTCAACAGCGAGTCCACCACCGAGGTGAAGAACGGTCAGTACGGCGCCGAGCAGATCCAGGTGCTCGAAGGTCTGGATGCCGTCCGCAAGCGCCCCGGCATGTACATCGGCGGCACCGGGCTCAACGCCCTGCACCACCTCGTCTACGAAGTCGTGGACAACTCAATCGACGAGGCGATGGCCGGCTTCGCCACGCATGTTCAGGTCACCATCCAGCCCGACGGTTCCTGCCAGGTCATCGACGACGGCCGCGGCATCCCCACCGACCCCATCAAGCACGAGGACAAGGCCCTCAACGGCAAGCCCGCCGTGGAGGTCGTGCTCACCAAACTCCACGCCGGCGGCAAGTTCCAGCAGGAGGGCTCCGCGTATAAGGTCTCCGGCGGCCTCCATGGCGTGGGCGTCTCCTGCGTCAACGCCCTCTCTGAGTACCTCGACTGCGAAGTCTTCCGCGACGGCAAAATCTACATGATCGGCTTCGAGCGCGGCCGCGTCACGACGCAGCTCAAGCACGTCGGCGCGATCCCGCCCAATGCCACCCGCACCCGCGGGACGATGGTCACCTTCCGCCCCGACCCCGAGATATTCCCCGACACCACGTTCGACTACAGCGTCCTGGCGGCGCGCCTCCGCGAGCTTGCATTCCTCAACCCCGGCGTCACCCTCCGCCTGACCGACGAGCGGATCGGCGCCGACGGCAAGATCCACAGCAACTCCTTCAAGGCCACCAACGGCCTCGTCGAGTACGTGCAGTACCTCATGACCGGCAAAAGCCCGGTGTCCGCACCTGTCTATATCAAGCGGGAGGACGTGGCCCAGAGCCTCGTCGCGGAGGTCTCCCTCCAGTACCACGACGGCTACAACGAGTCGCTCCTCTCCTTCGCCAACAACATCAACAACGTCGACGGCGGCACGCACGCCCAGGGTTTCAAGGTCGCCCTGACGCGCACGCTGAACAACTACGCCAAAAAGGCCGGCATCATCCGCGACAAGGACCCCGTGCCCACCGGGGAGGACCTCCGCGAAGGCCTCATCGCGATCATCTCCGTAAAACTGCCCAATCCCACGTTCAACAACCAGCCCAAGGAGAAGCTCCTCAACCCCGAAATCGAGGGCTTCGTCGCCCAGGCAGTGGGGGAGGGGCTCGAACGCTGGCTCGAAGAGCACCCCGCCGAGGCCAAGCGGCTCTGTCTCAAGGGCATTGTCGCGGCCCAGGCCCGCGAGGCCGCCCGCAAGGCCCGCGAGCTCACCCGCCGCAAGTCCGCGCTCGACAGCGGCTCCATGCCGCACAAGCTGCGGGACTGCAAGACCCGCGACGTCGAACGCTCCGAGCTCTTCATCGTCGAGGGTGATTCGGCCGGTGGCTCCGCCACGCAGGGCCGAAACGTCGAGACCCAGGCCATCCTGCCCCTCAAGGGCAAGATCCTCAACGTCGAGAAGGCCCGCATCGACCGCATGCTGGCCTTCGAGGAAATCCGCACGCTGATCGCCGCGCTCCGCGTGGGCATCGGCTCGGAAATGGACCTCAGCAAGCTCCGCTACGGCAAGATCATCATCATGACGGACGCCGACGTGGACGGCAGCCACATCCGCACGCTGTTGCTCACGTTCTTCTTCCGCCAGATGCCCGAGCTCATCCGCCGCGGCCACATCTTCATCGCCCAGCCCCCGCTCTACCAGATGGCCCGCGGCCCCGGCCGCAACAAGAAAGTCAGCTACGTCGTCACCATGAAGATGCTCGACGACGCCCTCATGGACCTGGGCCTGGATGGCTCGGCCCTCATCGTCCGCGATATCCGGCTCGAAAACGAGGCCCGCTTCGAGGCCAAGGAAGTCACGCGCCTGGAGGGCCAGAAGCTCCGCCGCGCGCTGCACCTCCTCCGCCGCATGCTCGAGATCGTCGAGATCGCCGAACGCCGCGGCGTCCTCTTCAAGGACCTCCTCGCTCACCGCGCGAGCGACCCCACCGGCAAGAACCGCCTCCCCACCCACCGCATCACCTGGCGCGGCGGCGAAGGCTTTGCCTGGTCCGAGGGCGACGCCCTCGCGCTGGTTGACCGCAACAAGCTCCGCCTCGCCGACCGCTCCGACGAGACTGCCTCGAATGGGGACGCGGCCGATCTCGCCAGCCGCGCCGCCGTGCGTGAGCTTCACGAGAACCGCGAACTCGAGAAGCTCTTCACCGAACTTGCCGACCTCGGCCTGAACGTCACGCCCGAGACCTTCGCCGGCGTGCAGGGCGAGGCCGTGACCGGCGAGCGCCTCCCCGCTCGCTTCGCGTGGATCACGACCAACCGCGCATCGGAACCTGTCGCGTCGGACGACACCGCTGCGCCGTCCGATGACGGCGAGCCCGAAGACGCACCGTCCAAGGCCGACGGCGCGACCTCCGCGCCCGTCAAGCGCTCCGACCAGCCGGTCGAAGCGCCCAACCTCCCCGCCATCCTCGAAGGCCTCCGCGAGATCGGCCGGCGTGGTCTGGAGGTCAAGCGCTTCAAGGGTCTGGGCGAGATGGACGCCGAGCAGCTCTGGGAAACCACCATGGACCCAGCCAAGCGCACCCTGATGAAGGTGACGTGGGACGTGGCGAGCAACGCCGACGGACTCTTCAGCATCCTGATGGGCGAAGAGGTCGAGCCCCGCCGCCGCTTCATCGAAGATCACGCCCTCGAGGTCAAGAATCTGGACGTCTGATCGGATTTCCACATCCGTTATCAGACGGCCGATAAAGAGCCCCCGGCGCACGCGGCACAGTGTCGCGCGACTTAATCCAACGTCGCAAGTCCAGTTGCAGCAAACCCCTGCGCTCTCCCGCGCCGATGACCTTGGCACATCCACACGCGTGGGAGGGCCAGAATGTCTCTACAGCAGCCCAACGGCAGTCTTCGTCCCAACTCGGTCAATCTCGGAGCGGCCGCGCTCGAAGCCCTGCTCGACCGCCTCGATGAGCCCGAATCCAAGGGCAGGGCCAGCCTCAAGCGCGGCTACGTCCGCTGGCCCTTCCGCCGCCTCGCCGTGACGGTGGGCCTCATCCACCCCGGCGGTAACACCGTCAACATCCGCGTCGCCGGGCGCAACCTCTCCAACGGCGGCATCTGCGTCCTGCACTCCAGCTTCATCCACCCCGGCTCCGACTGCATCGTGTACATGCCCCACCCGACGCAGGGCGAGGTCCAGGTCCGCGGCAAGATCGCCCGCTGCATGCACCGCAGCGGCGTCATCCACGAGATCGGCATCAGCTTCCCGCGCCCCATCAACGCCAAGGAGTACCTCGCGCCCGACCCGCTCTCCAACAGCTTCTCGCTCGAGCGTGTCCGCGGCACCGACCTCCAGGGCCGCGTGCTGGTGGTCGAGCCCAACCAGATGGAGCGCGACATCATCCGCCACTACCTCCGCGAGACCGGCCTCCAGTGCGAGTTCGCGAACTCCCTCGCGCAGGCCGTGATGATGTACGACGGCTTCGCCGCGGTCGTGATGTCCTCGGAGCTGCCCGATGCGGACCCCCGCACCGCCGCGACCAAGCTCCGCGACCTGGGCCACGCCGGCCCGATCCTGCTGGTCGTTCCCGACGACACCGCGCGAACCCGCGCGAAGGTTGCCAGCGCCCCCGTCCGCGCCTTCCTCACGCGCCCCTTCTCGCAGGAGCTCATCCTCCGCGCGATGGGCGAGATGCTTCTCGTGGAGCAGACGACCTTCTCGACCCGCCGCGCCGGTGACGCAAAGGCCAAAGCTCAGCCCGATGACGAGATCACGCGCCTGGGCAAGGCCCTCTTCTCCGCCGTGTTCAACCGCGACGCCGCGGCCGTGCGGAGCGCCTGCCTCCGCATCCGCACCCTCGCGGAAGCCCGCAACTGGGGTCCCCTGGTGTCCCTCATCAATCAGGTGCAGACGACCCTCGACCGCGGCGGGTCGATCGACTCGGTCATGACCATCCTGGAACTCGTGATCGCCGCGTGCGACTCAGGCATCGACAGCAGCTCGAAAAGCCGCGTCGCCTGAGCCTCAGGCCAAAAGGCCCAACGCTGACGGAGATAGGCGACGGGCGGGGCACGACGCGAAGTCACCCTTGAGCGCGTGGGTTTCGCGCATGACCTCGTGCGGTGCGTCCAAGGCGACTGCGGCAGCCAGAAAAAAAAGGACCCCGGCGCAGGGCCGGGGTCCTTCAAAGGGTTTGGAAGTGTTCCCGCCTCAGGACGGCGGAGGTGCTATTGGCTTAGCAGTTCCCGCCGCCCAGCACTCGGAAGAAGCTCTCGATGTCCTGATCGGTTCCGAAGTCACCGTCACCGTTGAAGTCCGACCCGCCGACATAGCACGTCGGGCAGCAGTTGCCGGCCAGGCAGGCAAAGAAGGCCTCGATGTCCTGGTCCGTGCCGAAGTCCCCGTCACCGTTGAAGTCCGATGTCCCGCAGGTGGGGCCCGAGCAGGGATTGACGCCGGGGACGAAGGTCACCTGACGCGAAGTGTTGCCCGCCCCGATGCTGGCGCCCGGGATGCTGGTCGCAACGCTGCCGGCGGCGTTCTCGACACCAATGGTGTAGTCGCCCGCGCCGACCTCGGCCGTGACCGCGCCATAGCGGAGCTCGATGTTGTTGGAGCCCTCAAAGAGGACCACCTGGAAGTTCTCACTGGTGGCAAGCTGGTACTGGGTCACGTTGTTCCACTCGACGATGAACTGGCGGTTGGGAGCCGCACCAACGGTGGTGTAGTAGATGTCGCCCGTGACGGAGGGGTTCATGTCGTCCCAGAACGGGTAGATGGCGTTGTTGGGCACTGCGGCGGTGGGAATGACGTCATTCAGATAAGCGGTGCTGGGCGTGCCGAACTGGAGGTTGCCGTTGGAAGAAATCGACGCAGAGGTGTAGTCGCTGCCGTAGAAGGAGAAGCTGAACGGCAGCGAAACGGTTTCGGTGCAGTCATCGCAGCCGCCGGCAACCGCGGCGGGTGTGCCGGTGCCCGCGATGCTCGCGAAGGCCCCGCCACCCGTGGTGATGGCGAAGCTGGATTCGCCGCAGCCGGAGTTGTCGCCGTTGTACGTGCCACTCTGGGCAGCGCACTCAGCAGCGGTCAGGTTAGGAACACAGGTGTTCGCGCTGACGCAGCAGCTGCCGCGGGGAGCAATCTCGCGGAGGCTAGCGACGTACTGGGTGCTGCCGCTCTCGCAGGCGAAGAACGGGCTGCCCTGCTGGGGCGAGACGAAGGCGATGTAGGAACCGGCCGGGAGGTTCGGCAGCGAGATGACGCCCTCCACACAGGCAGGGACGTTCGCGACGGCGTTGGGGTTCACAAGAGCCCCGGGACACACATCGGCCAGCACCAGCATCTGCACCGGGAACTGTGCCGTCACCACCCACTCCACGCTGGTGGTGGCGTCGAGCGTGAAACGGTACCAGTCCGTATCGCGAACATTGCTGGTGCCAATCTGCGATGTGCCGCAGACGGAGCCGCCCACCGCGATGGTGCCGTACGCAGGGGGAACGGCGTTGCAACCGCCGTTGACGGTGTCGGCGGGGATGCCGCAGTCGGCCTCGCCCTCGCTGGTCTGACCGCTGCAACCGCAGGCGCCCAGGTCCGCAAGACCGCCGGCCACCGGTGCGGCCGTGGGGTCAATGAGGTTGGTCCAGAGGGGCAGGCCGCTCGAGCCTTCCTTCAGTTGACCGGATGACACGCTGCTGGTGCCTGCCGCCGCGATAAGAAACGCCGCCGTCAAAATGCAAGACTTGGACATATGACCCTCACTTCGAAGTTGTTCGCGCTGGTAGCCACATGCGACGTTCGCGATTGCATCCCAGCATACAGCCATCCCCCACATTTTCGCTGGTCTAGTTTCTACTTTTGAGGGTGTCCTGTGGAGAATCGCGAACCCCAAGAAAAAGGAGCAGGCTCCTGAGGACTCCGAAAGCCTCTACAACCCACTCCCGTCCGAGGTACGTGGGCAAGTCGGGCGAACCCGACGTCCAAGGCTACGGCGGCGTTCGCTCACATCAATGCGATAAGGGGTGGCATGGCCGTTTGCAAATGGGGCTGGCCTGGCGCGGCCGCCCCTTGGGTGGCCACTGACGCCCTCGGACCACCGCGCCTGTGGATCGGTCTCGCGGCCTTCCGATCGCCCAGGGAGCGGACCTTGCCGCTCATCGACAGCAGTGCTGATCAGCGGAATGTATTTGAGCGAGCGGGCCCCCGGCCCTTTGACGGCTCCCTGCCTTTCGACTTGGCAGGTTGGGCAGCCCGCAGACCGGGACGCTCCATTCTTCTCGTTCGAACGAAGGGCGACTGGCGGGACTCGAACCCGTGACCCCCGGGATCACAACCCGGTGCTCTAACCAACTGAGCTACAGTCGCCATCTTGCCGGTGAGGGGCCCGCTCGGGCCCGGCCACCGGGAGGGAACGTTAGGGGGCTGCCCCCCGACCGGCAACCCGCACCCCACACCAGCCCCCGCACCTCTCGCACCCACTGGCCAAACCGCCTAAGCCGGACCTAGGCTTGCCTCCCCACTTTTTGCAACCAAAAGAGGCATTCTCATGGACCATCTCAGCCGCCTGAACCTGTCGCCGAACCGGGTCTTCACGAATCTCCCTTCCGCCGAGCTCGTGGAGCGGGCGATCGCCGCGGGCGAGGGCAAGCTCGCCGCCAACGGCGCCCTGGTCTGCCTCACCGGCGACCGCACCGGCCGCTCCCCCAAGGACAAGTACCTCGAGGACGCCCCGTCGATCCACGACAAGATCTGGTGGGGCAAGGTCAACATGGCGGTCAAGGCCGACCAGTTCGACTGGGCCCTCTCCACGGCCGTGGACTACCTCAACCAGCGTCCCAACCTCTTCCAGTTCGAGGGTTACGCCGGCGCCGACCCGCAGTACCGTCTGGGCGTCCGCGTCATCACCGAGCAGGCGTGGCACTCGCTGTTCGCACAGACCCTCTTTATCCGCCAGAACACCCAGGCCAGCGGCCCGCAGGTCGGCCCCTTCAAGAGCGACTGGACCATCATCAACGCCGGCCGCCGCCGCCTCACCGCGGATGAGCAGGCCAAGCTCGGCGTCAAGAGCCCCGTGCTGATCGCTCAGTCCATCACCCGCAAGATCGTCGTGATCCTCGGCACCGAGTACGCCGGCGAAATGAAGAAGTCGATCTTCTACGCCATGAACTACGACATGCCCGAGGTGGGCGTGTTCCCCATGCACTGCTCGTGCAACGCCGACAAGGCCGCGGGGAATCCCAACGCGGCCCTCTTCTTCGGCCTCTCCGGCACCGGCAAGACCACCCTCTCCGCCGACCCCAACCGCGCCCTCATCGGCGACGACGAGCACGGCTGGTCCGACAAGGGCGTCTTCAACTTCGAGGGCGGCTGCTACGCCAAGTGCATCAAGCTGAGCAAGGAGGGCGAGCCGCAGATTTGGAACGCCATCCGCTTCGGTTCCGTGCTTGAGAACACCGTCATCGACCCCGTCAGCCGCGTGCCTGATTACGACTCCTCCAAGCTCACCGAGAACACCCGCGTCACCTACCCCGTCGAGTTCATCGACAACGCCGTGATCCCCTCGGTCTGCGGCCACCCCAAGAACGTCATCTTCCTCACCGCCGACGCCTACGGCGTGATGCCCCCCGTCTCCAAGCTCACCAGCGAGCAGGCGATGTACTACTTCATCAACGGCTACACCTCCAAGCTCGCCGGCACCGAGCTGGGCGTGACCGAGCCCCAGCCCAACTTCTCGCCCTGCTTCGGCGGCGTCTTCCTCCCCCGCCCCCCCATCACCTACGCCCGCCAGCTCGCCGACAAGATCTCCAAGCATGGCACCAACGTGTGGCTGCTCAACACCGGCTGGACCGGCGGCCCCTACGGCGTCGGCTCGCGCTTCAAGCTCGCGTACACGCGGGCGATGGTGGCCGCGATCTACAGCGGGGCGCTCGCAAACGCGAAGTTCACGCCCGACGAGATCTTCGGCCTGCCCATCCCTGACGCCGTGCCGGGCGTGCCGAATGAGGTCCTCCAGCCCCGCAACACGTGGAAGGACAAGGGGGCGTACGAGGCGCAGGCGAAGAAGCTCGCCAAGCTCTTCCGCGAGAATGACGCGACGTTTGATATGCCTGAGGCGGTGAGGGCGGCAGGGCCCCGCGGCTGATCCGTGCCACGATCATGCTTCATGATCGTGGGGCGACACTTTGACTGACAAAGCCCCGGCTCGCCGCCGGGTTTTTTGTTTTCGATCCCAGGACAGCGGCTCGGAAATTTACAACATTCTGTTTGACTCCGGCCCAATCCCAACCGATACTGTCTGCACGAGAGTTCCTATGAGTACCACCACGTTCAACCATGCTCACCGGCTACAGCAGCGACTGTGCTATCGACTCGCCCTGCGAGATCGACGCCTGCTGCCCCGCCGCTGAGCAACCTCCGCGGCACGGGCGGCCTGAAGGCCGCAACCGCTTGCCGCGTGAATCGCCCTGAAAAACAGGGTTTCCCGCGAACAAACGACGCGGCCTTCGGACAACCGAGGCCGCGTTTCTGTTTTCCCGTTGCCGCTCGTCGCGGCCTCGGGCGCAAGCTATCACCGCGCAAGCAGGAGTCCGCCTTCTCCACGATCTAACAATCTGACCTCGTAGCTCAATCGGCTAGAGCACCGGCTTGTCACGCCGGAGGTTGTGGGTTCAAGCCCCATCGGGGTCGTTCGTTATCACTGCGCGCCGGCGCACACAAGCCTTGACCCTGTAGCCCAACTGGCAGAGGCCGCGGCCCGAGATGCCGCGCAGTGCGAGTTCGAATCTCGCCAGGGTCTTTCGATTCGCTCAGCGACATGGGGTAACGGCAGCCCTCCAGGTTGTGATCCTGGGAGTCCCGGTTCGAATCCGGGTGCGCTGATTCTCGTCGTTTCAACACGGCTCCGTAGCCCAACTGGCAGAGGCCCCTGACTCAGATTCAGGGTTGTGCAGGTTCGAATCCTGCCGGAGTCATTCACACCACGGCCCCGTGGTCGAGCGGATTCAAGACGCCGCACTACGAATGCGGAGATCGCAGGTTCGAATCCTGCCGGGGCTGCTTCAGGTCATCGCCGGGTCGGTATCCAAGCGGCCAAAGGAGGCTGACTGTAAATCAGCCGCGCACAACGCTCCGCAGGTTCGAATCCTGCCCGACCCACTTCGCTCCCGGTGCTTCCGGCGACAGCTACTTGCTCGTCTCCAGCCACTGGATCCCGCGCCGGATCTCGCCGAAGACATCGCCCTTCCAGCCGTGCCCGCCCTGGTACGTGGTCAGCTTCGTCCTCGCACCTGCCGCCGCGAGCTTCTCCTCCGCCGCCTTCGCGAAGTCGATTCGGATGTGGTCGGTGGGGGAGTGCAGCAGATAGACCGCCCGACCTTTCGCGCCCTCGAGCGCGGGCAGCAGGTCGGGCTTGAAGACGCTCATGGCCACGAACGCGCCGGCGACCGGCATATCAGGCATCGTGACGCAGGTGTACACCGGCGGGCCACCGCTGGACCAGCCCATCAGGTAGGTGTGCTGTGTGTTGATCGCGTGCCGCGCCTTGAGATCGATCAAGACCTCGCGGATCAGCTGCTCCGTGGGAAATGCCATCTTCTCGTCCGGCAGCTTCGCGGTCGGCCAGACCATCTGGGCCTTGTCACTCCACACGGGCGCGACGACCTGAGCGACGATGTAGTTCGCGGGCAGGGCCTTCAATGCGATCCGGCGCAGGAACGGATTGAAGTCGGCGCCCCCGTCACCTCCGGGCAGGATGACGAGCAGGTGGTACCCGCCCTCAGGCATCTTCGCGCCCTCTCGTGGCCCGATCAGCTCGTACCGCTTGTGCTTGTCGTTGCCGATCAGGACCGTCTGCGTGGGCATCTTTGTGAGCTCGGCGTCGGCGGCCGGCTTGGCTGAAGGCGGTGCGGGCGTGCGATCGGGATTGATCGCGCGGAGGATGTCGCTCCCCGCCTGCACGACCACCTCGGAGTTGCCGGGGGCAGTGAGCCCCTCGGCCGCGTCCAAAAGCCCCGCATCAGTCGCGATCTTCCGGATGGTCGCGGAGGTGGTCAGCGTCGTGACGGCGTCACGCGCGAGGGCGGCGGCCCCGTCACGCGTCGATACGTCGTCCGACTTGAGCTCCTCAATCCAACGACGGAAGGAATCCTCGACGACTTCCTCAACCTTGCGGGATCCGTTGGCCACGTGCCACTTGCGGTACGCTTCGATGTCCTCGGAAAAGTCCTCAAGGGCAATCTGTTTGAGGTAGGTGAACGCAAACTGCCGCGGCTTGGGATTGGGATCGGTGGCCCCGAGATTGAGCACATCCAGCAGACGCGGATGCATCGAACCGCCCTTCAAATGCCTGAACATCCAGGCCTTCTGAAGCTGCTGCTTGGCCTCATCGCTGAGCTTGGCCCAGTGATCTCTCACCACTTCAAAGCCCACATCGCTCGTCGAGGCGGCAAGCGCCTGCCCTCGGGAGAACACGGCCCGCCAACCCTCCTTGTCGGCCGCGAGAAGGTCCGCCGTCATTTGCTCCCTGTTCGTCGCATCCGCGGGAGCCTGCGCCGCGGGCTTCCCGACGCCCCGCCCGGCCGGAGTCTGCGCGTGCGCAAGCGACGCAAGCGTGAGGAGCACGAGTGCTGGCCGGAGGTTCATCGGGGATCTCCTTGGTGTGTACCCCGCCAGCGTACCACGCTGAGGGGGCGTCACCAATGAAGCGCGGCCGCCTCACCAATGGTTCAGCGGCCGCGGAGGATTGCTGTATCGACTTCGGTCACAAGGCTTTACGCGAACCACAGCCCGTAGCGGTTCAGCGTGCCACCGTTGATCCCGACGCCGTTGCTGTCCTTCACCACGCCCGCGGCCGTGTTGATGAAGTAGCTGCCGTTGGCGAGGCGGTCGCCGGTCGCGGGGACGATGCGGAACACAGCGCGGTAGCCGCCGTCGGGATGAGCTGTGACGGACAGCAGCGAGATGGTCACGCCCGCTGGGCTCGTCACGTTGATCGCGCTCGAGGTGATGGTGGACTGGTTGATCCCGTTGCTGTCGTGGAAGCGGATCGTGACATCGAACTTGCTCGGGTCGTTCGTGGTCGCGTTCGCGGAAAGGATGTCCGCGGCCGGGTTATTGAACCAGAGGCTGAAGGTCCGCAGGTTGGCGCCCGGACTGGTGCGGTTATTGATGTCCTTCAGGATGTTGGGCGCGATCGCGACGGTGTACTTCTGATTGTCCGAGTAGTCCCAGATGCCGCCGCGGGCGGTGACCCGGTAGGTGGCGGTGTACGTGCCGTCGTGGTTATTGAGCAGTGCGGTGCGGGTGGCGTTCTGCGTGAACCCATTGGGGCTAGTCACCGTGACGAGCGAGTCGGTGAGTGTGAATGGGTCGATCGCTGAGAGTCCGGAGAACTTGATCGGGATCAGCCACGTGCTGCCAGTGACGGTCGTGCCGCCCTGGATCACGGCCGCGGGAGCGTTGAAGAACAGCCCCGGGAAGGTCCGCAGGTTGTGGGCCGCCTGCGCCTTGCCCGCGTTGTCCTTCACTTCCTTGTGATTGAACACGATGGTGTACGCGCCATTGTGGAGGTAGTTCCAGCCGCCCGCGGGGGCCGGCACGCGGTACACCGCGGTGACGTTGTTCGCGCTGTTCACGATCTTCTGGGTCATCGTGATGCCGGAGATGAGGGCCGCGCCTTCCACGCTGATGTCGGTGTTGCCGATCGTGGAGTGGTCGATCGAGACATCATCGGTGTAGTTGACGACGATCAGCCAGTCGTTCGCCCGCATCGTGTTCGACGTCACCGCGGCCTTGGGCTGCGTGAACCACAGCGAGAGATCGCGGATCAGCCCGTCGCCCACGTCATCGCCGTTGGTGTCCTGCACCTGCCCGTTGGGGGAAGTGACCAGGTAGTGGCCGGTGTCGGAGAAGTTCCACGCGCCCGTGGGGGCAGCGAACAGGTAGATCGCGCGGATGCTTCCGTCGATCTGGACCGTCGGCTCCGCGAACAGGTTGCCCGTCAGCGTCGGCCCGCCCGACCGCGCGGCGATCAGGTCGCCGTTGCCAATCGTCGAGGTGTTGAGGCCCACGTCGGAGCGGTAGTCGACCACGACGAACACGCCGGTGTCGTTGTTGGAGGCGGACACGTAGGTGGCAGTGGGGGCCGCGAGCACCAGGCGCGGCTCGAGGGTGTCCATCGCGGGGGCAGTGGCGGAAACAGAACGGCGGCTCAGAACCATGGGTCTAATCTCCAAAGGGGCTTGCGTGGGCATGATCCTATGGGAGTCCGGGTTCTGCAAGGATTTTGCGCGTGTTTGGACTCCGAACGGGGCGACATTGTTCGGCGGCGGCCGCCGACCGATATCGGAGTACCCTGTGCCACAGCACAGGAGACTCTGAATGGCAGGTCTGAACGGGCGGATTGCGGTCGTCACGGGGGCGTCGGCGGGTATCGGCGCGGCCATCGCCGAGGCGCTGGTCGGGGGCGGGGCGAAGGTCGTTGTTAATGCCCGGCGGCGCGAGAAGCTTGATGCGCTCGTCGCCAAACTGCGATCCGCGAATGCACGGCCGGTGGCCGGTGACGCGGCCGACCCCGGGGTCGTGACCGCCATGCTCGACGAAGCGCTCCGCGCGTTCGGAGGCGAGGCCGACCTCGTCGTCGCGAACGCGGGGCGCGGCCTCAACGGCTCGGTGCTCAGCTCCGACGTCTCGCAGTGGGAGGAGATGATCCGCGTCAACGTCTTGGGTGCCGCGCACCTGATGCGGGAATCCGGCAAGCGCCTCGCGGCCGAGAGCGCCGGCCGCGCCGGGATCGACGCGGTTGGCCGCCCCCGCGACCTTATCGTGATCGGCTCGGTCGTGGGCCGGCACGTCTCGCCCTTCTCCTCGATGTACGGCGGCACCAAGTTCAACGTCCACGGCATGGTCGAAGGGGTTCGTCGCGAGCTGGGCCCCAAGGGCGTACGCGTCACGCTCATCGAGCCGGGCTTCGTGGTCAGCGAGTTCCAGGGCGTCGCGGGGTACGACCCCAAGTGGTTCGACGAGGTCGTTCAGCGCATCGGGCCGGTCCTCCAGCCCGCGGACGTGGCGCGGTGCGTCGCGTTCGTCGCTTCCCAGCCGTCGTACGTCCACGTCAGCGATGTGCTCATCCGGCCAACGCGGCAGGACTATCCGTAAGCATTGCCGTTCGCACGATTCCAGAACGAAAAAGGGCCCGGAGTCGTTGCACTCCGGGCCCTTGTGTTTTTGAGATCAGCCGACTTACTTAGAACGTGCGGGTGAGGACCTTGTCGAGCAGGCTGCGGGCGTTCTGCTGGCCCAAGTAGAAGTCGGTGCGGTTCACCGAGTCGAAGGGGTCGGAGAGGAAGCGGTTGAAGTTGGGCAGCGTGTACGCACGACCGGTGCCGGGGCGGTCGTCAATCGCGTTAGCCGCGAGCGGGTCGAACGACGTGGAGTTGAGCTGGTTGGACTCGGTGACCCGGAGGCCCATGAGCTCGCCCGCACGGCGTGCGACCGCCGCGGTGAGGGCCTGCACGAACTGATCCGCGTCCGCACGGCTGGGCGAGAGGCCCTGGAGTGCGAAGGAGGGCGCGAACACCACGGCCTCGTCCTCGAGGTCCGCGTTGAGGGCGTCGGAGTGCTCGCTGTAGCCGTAGGGCTGGCTGGTGGAGCTGATGGTCGGGAAGCCGGGGATCGGGTCCAGCGGGAAGGGGTTGAAGATCGGCGAGATCGGGTCGCTGGAAGAGGTGACGAAGACGGTCGAGAAGGGCTGGAACTCGAAGTCGGCGGGGTTGGTCGAGAAGGTGACGTCGAACCCGACGCCGTTCGCGTTGCTGCGGAAGAGGCTGTTGAGCGACGCGATCACGTTGTTGATGATGTAGTCCTGGGCGGGGACGCCGGCGATGTTGCCGACGAAGGCCAGGGTCGAGGCGCGGAAGGCGCCCAGGCTCGTGGTCTGGTTGCCCGCCTCGAGCCAGTCGATGAGGCCACCGGTGGTCTCGATCAGGAAGTTCTGAGAGTCGCGGGAGGCCGCGCTCGCCGTGCCGCCGCGACTGACGACGATCTGGTAGTCCGTGTTGCGGACGCCCTGGATGTAGACCGCCAGACGCGGCGAGTTGCCGGGGAGATCGATGCGGTCGGGGGTGACGAAGGTGATGTAGAAGTCGCCGTTGGCGTCGTACCCGTACTTGGTGCGGCCGTTGTCGGCGATGACGGTATTGGGCTCGCCGCCGTTGGGGCTGAAGTCCGTCGGGCTGAAGAGCAGGGTGCCGTCGTCGATGCCGGTCGAGGCCGAGATGTCGAACACCGCGAACTGGACCTGGCCGCGGGTCTCGGTGAAGGCGCGGGCGGGGGTGCTGCCAAGGTCAGCGCCCAGGTCGCTGAGCTTGACCGTGATGGTCATGATCTGACCGGGCGTGATGGGGTTGCCGTTGTTGAGCTTGAAGATGTCCACGTCGGACGCGGTGACTTCCGGGATGCCCGCGTGGCCGGCCGGCCCGATGGACGAGGAGATCACGGAGGTCACGCCCGCACTGCCGCGGGTGGACACGATGGAGCCGTCGCTGCTGGTGCCGGTGACGAAGTCGTCGCCGGTATTCGCCAGGCCGTCCGTCCCGCGGCTGTAGGTAAAGACGTACCCGCTGACGGTCAGCGAGGCCGCATCGTCGGCGGTGCCCAGGATGCCGTCCTGACCGGCGAAGGACGAGGAGGGAGGAGCGTCGACCACCGCGCTGCCGTCGCCCGCGTCGGTCCCGCCGTTGAAGCCCGAGTCGCCGTCGTCGAAGATCGTGACGGTGAAGTTGTAATCGCCGATGCCGCCGGGGGGCGCGGGCGGGTTGGTGATCGTGGTGTTGTCCTGCACGTCGATGAAGTTGCCCACGGCGATCACGTACGTGCCCGTCTCCTTGATCAGGAAGTCGCTGCCGAAGGTGAGGGCGTTGTCATCCGTGCGGTCGGTGTAGATGGCGACCACCGCGCCGGTGTTGCCCGCGGGGTTGCCGTCGGGCGTAAGCAGCGTGATGGGCGCGAGGATGGCCGTGCCGCCCAGCGGCCCCAGCCGCAGGATCTGCCCGGCCTGGAGCGTGACGGAGTAGAGGTCAACGTCGCCGCCGAAGCGGAAGACGTTGGAGTCGTTATCGGGGTGGTCACCGATGAACCCGCGGACGGTGAACGTGTCGTTGGGGTCAGGCAAGCCGTCGGAGGCGGAGTTATTGTCGAGCACGAAGTCCAGGCTGGTGGGCCCGTAGAGGTCCACGCGGTGGCCGTCCACAGTGACCACGCCGGGGGTGAGACGGTCGCCTGCGTCGCCGACGATCGAGTCGCCCGAGAAGTTCTCGTTGGGGTTGGTGAGCCCATCCCCGTTGCCGTCGAGCACCACGCCGGTGAGGCGTGCGCGGACGCGGCTCTGGTCGATCTCGAAGCGGTACACGCCGGGGCCGGCGTTGCCCGGCACCTGCGGCAGGTTGCGGGCGGTCACCTCGGACGAGAACGTCACCCGCACGGTGTTGCTGAGGTTGTCGTAGGACAGGGTGTAGTCGATGCCCTCGACGAGGCGGACGGTGACGTCACCGCTGCCGCGGACTTCAGACACGCTGAGAGCCCCGCTGATGGACGAGCCATCGATGGGCTGATTGAACACGATGTTGGCCGTCGAGACGTTGCTGGTCACGGTGACCACGAGGTCATCGACGCCGAGGGCCTCGGGCTGGAGGCGGGGAGTCTCGAGGCCGAAGTTGCCACGGAAGCCGGTGAAGGCCGCGCCGCCGATCATCACGGCGCCCAGGGTGCCGTTCGACGCGATGCGGAAGGTCTCGCTGCCGCGGGAAGAACCGGTCTGGGTCCCGCTGATGGTGACCGAGCCGATGCTCGAGCGGCCGCCGCCGATGACGTCGTCGGACGTCCCGACGAACGCGTCGTTGCCGCGGAGGTAGCCCGCCGAGATGCTCGACTGGCCGAAGTTGCCCAGGATGGTGACGGGCCCGATGTTGCCCGAGGACACCCGATCCGCCGCGAGGCCGGTGCCGCCGGGGGCGGCGTTGGTGCCGAAGTCAGCGCCCGCGGCGATGTTGGACTGGGTCGTGTCACCGCCGATGGTGATCGTCCCGATGTTGTCGCCCGCCGACAGGAACGAGCGGATGAAGTTGGGCGAGGTGAAGGAGCCCAGCGAGCGGCCGAAGCGGAACGCCGAGCGATCAACCGTGCCGTTGACCGTGAGCGAGGCCGCGTCGCGGTCGACGCTGATCGAGCCCGCGGCCTGACCGGTGATGGTGATGGTCCCGACGCTGAGCAGCTGGACGTTGACCTCGTTGAACACCGCGGTGTTGAGGTTGCCGTACGCGCCATTGACGCGGAAGGACTGAACGTTCTCCGCGTCGAAGAAGCCGCCCTGGAAGGAGGCGAAGGTCGCCGTGCCCACATCCCCGCCGATGGAGATGCTGCCCGTGCCCTCGTAGTCGCCGTAGGTGAGGGTCGCGATGTTGCCATCGACGACGAGGTCGCTGTCGCCCGTGACACGGCCATTGAACGTCACCGCCCCGAGCGAGGCGTCGTCGTTCGTAACGACCTTGACGTTGTTGATGATGCCCGTGCTGGACGAGACGGTCAGGTTGGTCCCGCCGGTGGTGTTGCGGAGGATCAGCGTGTTGGTGAAGGTGTTGAAGAAGGCCTGGCCGGGGCCGCTCACGGCGAACGTCACGCTCGCGCCGTTCACGTTGTCGAAGGTCCGCGTGCCGCTGAAGGCGGTGCCGGGGGTGCCCACGCCATTATCGATCTGGGCGTTGGTGTTGGCGAGGTTGGTGCCGCCGCGGGTGAAGCGGTTGTCGTTGGCGATGGAGGCGGGCAGGATGTCGGCGTAGACCGAGACGTTGCCGACGGGGCCGTTGATGTTGAGGGCCGCGATGGTCGAGAGGCCCTGCACGGAGCGGTCGTCGGCGGTGTTGTAGAGCCCGTCGAAGCCCGCGTTCATGCCCGCGGTGAAGCGGCCGTCCACGATGCCGTTGTTGATCGTGACGTTCTTGATGGTGCCGGGCTTGACAATATCGGCGTTGGCGCCGGTGCCGCCCAGACGCCCGTCGGCCCCGAGGCTGACGACGCCCGCCGCGAAGGCGGTGTTGTTCACGCCGCCGTTGATGGTGACATTGTCGATCGAGTCGGCCGCGACGAAGGCGCTGTTGATCCCGAGGGTGTTGATGTCGTTCTGGACCGTGCCCGCCACGGTGATGGCGTTGATGTTCTGGCCGGCGACGAAGTAGCTCTCGAAGACCGACCCGCCGGGCACATCGACGAGCACGATGTTGCGGCCAGCGGAGATCGTCGGGCCCTGGGCCGCGGCGGTCACCGTCACGCCCAGCGGGAGCTGGTTGCGGCGCGAGTCGTAGGAGATGAGGTTGGAGTTGGCGGGGTTGATGCCGATGTCACCGAAGACCCCGTCGGCCCCGCTCAGGACCCGGAGGCTCGTGATGTCCACGTCGGCATGGACGTTGCCGTAGAGGTTGCCGTTGGTGATGGTCACGCTGGCGATGCTGGCGTTGTACGCGGCGATCGTGTTGCCCGCGAGCAGCGAGCCGTTGTTGATCGCGATCGTCCCCAGGCCGCCCGAGAAGCTGACGATGTCGCCGTCGAAGTCGCCGTTGATGGTGACGGACGTGATGGGACCGGCCGCGACGATCGAGCCCTTGCCCAGCAGGTTGTTGCCCAGCTTGTTGGGCGCCCCGCCCACGACGACCGCCCCGGTGATGGACTCACCCACGCGGACATCCGAGTAGAGCTGGCCGTTGGCCACGTTGAGACCGGCCAGGGTGTTGCGGACCAGGAAGACGCCGGGCGACGCGGCCGCGCCGAAGTGGCGGCCCGCGGTGAGCGTTCCGACAGCGCCCGAGACGTCGCCGCTGAGAACGAGGTCGCGCCCCGCGGAGAGCGTCGTGACGTTGCCGCCGTTGATGGTGGTGATGTCCAGGATCAGGTCGCCGGTGGGGACCATGATGGACGTGATGTCGCCGCTCGCGGCGACCGAGCCGCTGATGAGGTTGGGGGCGCTGATGGTGCCGATGCTGCCGCCGGGGCCTGTCACCTGAATCTCGGTGTTGGCGATGGCGTTGCCCGCCGTCAGGGTCAGGAGCTGGCCCGAAACGAAGATCGTGGAAGACTGGATGTTGCGACCGGCGGTGAGCGAGGGCAGGTTGCCGACGTTCAGGTTGCTGCCGCGGAAGTCGCGGGTCACGGCCAGGCTCTTGAGCTCGCCGTCCACGTCGATGCTGGAGCGGCTGATGTTGACGGCGTTGATGCCCGTGACGACGCGCCCGGCCACGTCGACCAGGAGGTCGGTCATGTCCTTGGTCGCGGTGATGGTGTTGATGTCGCCGGCGATGAGGATCTCGCTGAGTTCGATCTCCTCGATGGTGCCGGTGAGCGTGCTGTTGCGGAACCCGGTCACGTTGATCTTGTCGACGTTGCCGGTGGTGCGGATGCGCGAGGCGTCGAAGTAGCCGTTGTTCCCGCTGAGGGAGAAGTTGGCCAGATCGCGCACCTCGATGGTGGAGCGGAACACGGGCGTGTTCGTCAGCACGAAGTTGCCCATGTCACCCGTGGACGCGACGCCGTCGGGGTAGTTGAAGCTGATCCAGAACGCGTCGAACTCCTCGGCGGCGATGAAGGCGTCCTTCACCAGGCCGTTGGTCAGCAGGATGCTCGTGATGCCGTTGACCACACCCTCGATGACGTCGGGGGCGCTGGTGGGGTCGTTCCAAGCGATGATCGCGCCGCTGATCACGGCCCCGCTCTGGCGGCTGCTGAAGATGTTGACAATATCGTTGAGGGCGAAAATGCCACTGGTGAGCAGCGGACCGGGCTCGGACTCGGCCAGGCCGTCGCCGATGTCCAGGTCGAGGATGTTGGTCGCGAAGACGTGACCGGAGATTCCCTCGAAGCGGCCCACGGGGGCCGTGCGGTCGTTGTTGGCCGACATGGCGACGATGGTGCCGCCGTCACCCTGGAGGATGACGTCGCCGATGGTGCCGTCGATGCGGATTTCCTGGACACTGCCGTCGCGCACAACGAGGCCGTTGAGATAACCATCGAGCGGGCTGCCGATGTCATCAAGCGCGCTCGCGGCGTCGTTGAACACGTCGCCGTTGACCGCGTGATAAATCTCGCCGCTCCACTCGGGGTAGAACGCCTCGGCGTCCCCGACGCCCAGTGCCCCGCCCACCTCGGTGACAAGGCCTTCGGCAAGGCCAAGGTACGGCCCGAGCAGCTCGGGGCCCCAGGAGTTGACCGTTGTGCGGCCCAGATCACCGCTGAGTTGGAGGCGGTTGAGACCGGCCACGTCGATGGCGATCATGTCGCCGCCGGTGCGGTTCTGGATCTCGTCCAGCGCCTCGCCCTGGATGCGGTACACCTCGACCTTGACCTGGCCCGTGATCTGGATGGCAGAGCCGGGGCTGGATTGAGCGACGTCAATAAACCCGATGGAGATCGGAGTGCCGACGCCGCTGGAGAGCGACTCGATGCGGAGCGTTGCGCCGCCCGAGAGGTCCAGGCCACGGATGCGGCTGATGACGACGCCCTGCGAGCCGTCGATCGGGATGCGGACGATCTCGCCGACCAGGAAGCCCTCGGGGGCATTGTCCACGGAGATCCGGACGCGGCTGCCGCCGTCGTCGGTGATCTCGACCGTCTGGCCGCCGATCAGCGGCGACACCACGTCGCGGCTGGAGATGAGGTCCACGAAGGGCGTGTCCGCGAACCGGACGTTCGAGCCCAGGCCCGTCCGGAACTCCATCGCGCCCTGGAGAGTGGTGCCCAGGAAGATGCCCTGACGATCCTCGATCGCGCCGTCCAGGTTGTTCACGAGGAACGTGCCGATGGTGGAGCCGTTGGAGGTGCGGATGGAAAGACCGTCGGCAAAGATGTTGCCGTTGACTTCGAACGCGCCGATATCGCCCCGTCCGCCCGCGGTGCCGGTGACGAATGACGAGAAGCTCCCACCCAGCGGCTCGAACTCCGCGCCGTCGCGGTCGTGATCGACGCCGATGGAGCCCGAGACGTTGATGGACGCGATGCGGCCCCCCACCTGGAGGCCGAAGAAGTTGAGGTCACCCTCGGTCGGTGCGAAGCCGAAGGCGCCGCCCGTAACGAGGTTGCCGAAGTCGCCGCCGACGATGACGCTGATGGGGCTGCCGCCGCCGATGCCGCCGGGGTTGCCGATGTCCGAGCCCGCGGTGATGTTGTACAGCGTGCCCGGAGTGGAGAAAGCGCCGCCCTGCCAGGAGAGCGAGTCGTCCACGTCCTGCGTGGTGTTGTAGACCGCCAGTGGTGCGCCGAGCACGCCCGCGGGTGTGACCAGGCCCGTGCCGATGCGGAGCGAGCCGATGTTGCCCGCGAGCACCTGGACCGAGTTGCCCTCGCCGGTTCCGACGTCCGTGAAGCCCGAGCCGCCCGCCGTGCGGTAGGCGCCCAGCGTTGCGGACGCGATACCCGTGATGGCGACCGAGTACTGGACGTTGGCAAAGCCGTTTTCCACGGCCCGGCCGTCGCTGGGGTCCGTCACGACCAGGTAGTACACGCCGGGGCCGCGTGGCTTGAAGGTGATGCGTGTGCTGATGCCCGCGTCGACGAGGTCGGGCGCGGCGAAGGTGCGGCCGCGCTCGTCCATCACGCGGATGTACGGGGCTGCGCCGCCGGAGATAGCCTCGATCTCAACGTCCTGCGTCCCGTCCACGGCGAACGCGTACACGTCGGCCGTGTCCTCGCCCTGCAGCGGGTCGCGCCCGGACAGGCTCCCCTTGATGCGGGTGCCAGTCGCAATGCCGCCCAGCCACTCCGCGCCCATGATCTGGTCGTTGCGGAAGAAGCCGGGGCCAAACACCATGGCCTGGTCGATGCTGCGGAACTGGTCGCGCGGGTCGCGGGCGACATACGCGTTGTTGTTGAGAACCGTGTTGACAGTGTCGCGCGCGGTCTGGTTGGTCGGAAGCCCGTTGACATACTCCTTCTCGTAGTACGTGAAGTTGTCGCGGGCCGGGCGTGTGGCCGGGTTGTTGAGATCGCCCACAACCATGAGGTCAACGAGGCTGCGGCCGCCGACCATGAACTCACCCAGCGTGCGGCCCACCAGAACCTGCGACGCGGTCTTGTTGATCGTGTCGAGCTCGGCGTTGGGATCGCTCAGGCTGAAGTCCGGCTCGGGCGCCCACTGGCCGGCATCGGTGCCGACCACCAGCGAGCCCAGGTCGCCGTCAACGGTGATCGAGCCGACCAGGTACCCGACGTACAGACGGTCGACGAAGCCGTTGAACTGCGAAGAGCCGTGCAGGATGCCGTGGAGGTAGATGCTGCCCAGGTTGCCGCCGTCATCGACGAAAATGCCCTGGTCGGCGCGGGTGAAGCCGTCGGTGACGGTGAAGCCCTGGATGGCCGAGCCGCCGGGGTTGTACGTCCCGGGGTTGGTGTTGTCGCGGACGAAGGGTGAGCCGATGATCACCGACCCGGGGCCTGCGGGCAGGCCCGCAAAGCGGATGTCGTCGCTCCCCGGCGGGATGTCGAACGCGTACGCGAAGCCCGCATCTTCGAACCGGTCATAGCTGCCGATGAGCGCATCCTCGATCGTGAACGCCCACCCGTTCTGAATGAAGTCCGCGTTCTGCGGCGGGGTGCCGGTGAAGGACACCGCATCGCCGCCCCAGATGGTGAGGGCGGTGCGAGAGTCGGTGTTAATCATGCGGACGGACCCGATTCCGTCGTTGAAGTCGGGGATGCCGTCATCGTTCAGGTCGATCAGAAGGGTGTCGCCGTCGGAGTTGGGGGGTGTCCCGATCGCGAGCGTCCTGACCATGTCGCGCCCGTACAGATCCAGGAAAGTGACGGAAGCGCCCACCGGCCCACTCAGGACAACGGTCGCCCATGCCAGCCGGGTTTCAACGAGACTGGCAAAGCGTGACTGAGAGACATCCCACGTGACATTCCGAATCCGGAATGTCGGAGTTCCACCCGACGGCGGTGCGATCATTGTGAACTTGACGGAATCAAACCCGGCCTGGGCGTCGAACTGAGCCGTGCCAGTGCCCAGATTCGGATTGCCGTTCAAGAACAGCGCCCGCAGATCAGCGCCCGTGAACGAGTCCACCAAGATCGTCCCATCGTTGCGGGTTAGGTCGACCCGAACGTTATCAGTCAGCAGGCCCGTGAGGTCGGCCCCGCTCAGGCCCTCGAACGTGACCGTGGCGCGGCGCACCACGATCGGACGCCCGGCCTGGTTCTGCTGCGGAACCGTGAAGAACTCGAGGCTGAAGAACTCTGCGTTGGAGTCTTGGTTAATCTGCAGCCAGCGGTCCTGATTGGTCTGGTCCAGCGGGCTTGCATTGATGATGATATCGCCCGGCGGGAATATGTTGTGGCTGACCTGGAGCCCCGACGCGAACAGGTTGGGGTTGCCGCTGGCCACCGGCCCGAACGCCGCCTCATTGAAGTTCTCCACCACCGTCGTCGGCGGCTGCGGATCCTCGATAACGACGCTCGTGTTCAGGAGCGGGATCGCGTACCCGAAGAAGGCGCGGGTCGTGCCCAGCCCCGTGTCCGGGTCCACGATGTCCGGCGTGATCGCCAGCGAGAACAGCATCTGCCGCCGCTCGAGCTGTTCGACCGACGGACGCTCGGTCAGCCCCGCGCTGCCCAGCAGCGACTGAGGACCGCTCGTGGCGCGCCCTTGACGGAGGTAGCGGTTGCTGCTGCTGCGACGGACTGGCGTGCGACCCATATCAGCTCCTCGACGATTGACCGAAACGTCCATCCTTGAACCAACGCCGCTTTCTTTTCGCGGCGACTGTTCCCGTGACCGTTGTCGCAACACCGGATCGGCGGCGTCTGCTCGCCGATCCAAAGACTGCGACTCTCCCACGGTGCCATGGCAGGCCTCGCGACCCACCGAACTGCCGCCGGTGCTCCGCGCTGGAGCGCCGTCACGCGGCGAGCTCTTTGACCCCTCTTCACCCGGCACGCGACTTGCGTCACCGCCGGATCAACGGGTCAGTCTGCGCCCAAGGTGCGCCCACGGCCATGCCGCAAACGCCTCTCAGACCCATTCAGACTACCGCAACGCGGGTGTTCGTACAACTCGGGGATTCGCTTTGCCCCCATCGCCCGCACCTCAGGGGTGGGTGGGGGTGGGGGTAAACCCGTACCGACGCGCCGGTCGGTCTCGGTTCGGACCCGTCGAGTCATCACGTTGGGTCGGGCCAATCCGCCGTGGACGGATCAGCAGCTTGCCCAAGTCCCCGTTTGGGTACCGCTCCCTACGCACCTTTTGCACCCGGGTTGCAGCCCGCCGCTTTTCGGCGCGGTATGGTGCTGACATTGCGGAGTGTGCAGGTTGGGAGGGTGGAACCCTCGGCAAAGGCAGAAAGCACGGCCCAGGCCCGAAACCCGGAGCGGTTCAGGCCGAATGCAGTCAGTAGCCAGCCGGGAATCCAAGACATGCCTCCGTGGCTCCAACCCACCCTCGACGCCGCCGGACGGTTGCCGTTCGTAGCGTATGTCCCTGCACTCGCAGGACTTGTGGGTGGCCTCCTGCTCCTCCTGGCCGGCAACAAGGTGCTCAAACCCGTTTCCGTGGTCCTCGGCGCCGCCCTCGGCGGCCTCCTCGGGGTGATCGCCCTCACAAGCCTCTTAGAAGGCCACACTTACGAGTGCCCCGCCGCCCTCGCCTCCATGGGCGTGGGCGCCGTCATCGGTGCCGTGGCCGCCCTCGGCCTCTTCCGAGCCGCGCTCGCCCTCTCCGGTGCGGCCAGCTTTGCGGCCCTCGGAGTCCTGATTGGCGGCGCAATCCTTGCGCAATCCACACCCACCACCGCCGCCAAAGTGGAGTTCGGCCTCCGCGACAAACTCACCCTCGTCGCCCACGCCGTGGACCCCGAACCCAACTTCGAGTCCGCCGACCACGTCCACACCACCGCCCGGGTGGCCGCGAGCCACGCCTTCGACCATGTGAGCAATGTGTGGGAGGCCGTCCCCGACCGCGCCCGCGGCACCCTCATTCTCATCGCCCTCGGCGCGGGAGTCCTCGGCCTGGTAGTGGGGGCCCTCGCCCCCCGAAAGACCGAAGCCATCGTCACCGCCCTCGCCGGCGGAGCCCTCTTCCTTATGAGCCTGGTCTGGCTCGTCAGCGCCCTTGACATCCCGGGCGCGGGACTCCTTAACCGCGGCGCCATCGGCTGGCTCGCCATCTGGGGCGGCGTCGCCCTCGTCGGCCTCGGCGTCCAGACGCTCACCGGCCCCTCGAAGCCGAAGTCCGCCTGACCCAAAAACAAAACCGCCCGCGGCCAGCGGGCAGTGATCGGCGAGTTCTGCGATCAACAAAGTGCTTACCGCTGCGCCGTCGGCGTCGGCCCGCCGTGATACGCGCCTGCCTCCGCCGTCTTGTCCATGACCGGCCCCATCAGCTTGGAACCCGCGATCCCCAGCAGCACCACCGCGACCGCCGCGATGAGGCCAGCGAACTTCCGCGTCCTGAACGGGCTCAGATACGCCGGCTCAAGCGACGCGTCCGCCTTCTCCAGCAGCGGCGTGAACGCCAACCTCAGGTAGTAGTACGCCGCCACGGCCGAGTTCAAGCCCAGCACCACCACCAGCGGGTACTCGCCCGCGCTGATCGCGCTCGTGAACAGCGGCAGCTTGCTGAAGAATCCCAGCAGCGGCGGCAGCCCCAGCAGGCTCAGGGCACACAGCACCATCGCCCACCCCAGCACCGGCTGCGAAGAGCACAGCCCGCGGAGGTCCGACACATTCTCAATCTCACGCGGCTCCCCATCCGGCCCCGCCCGACGCTCGAGCGCCGCCAGCACCGCGAAGCACCCTGCGTTCATGATCCCGTACGCGAACAGGTAGAACAGCACCGCCGCGATGCCGTTCTGCGAGAACCGCCCATCGCCCGGCCCGGCGATCACACCCACCAGCATGTAGCCCGTGTGCGCAATCGACGAGTACGCCAGGATCCGCTTCACCGAGTTCTGCAGCAGCGCGAGCACATTGCCGACCGTCATCGTCAGCGCCGCCATCACCCAGATCGTGAGCCGCAGCGTCTCGGGCAACGCGTGGTTGCTAGTGGGGTCCGCCCCGTGGTTCCACCCAACCGTCGCGCACAGCAGCAGGATCCCGATGAACCCCGCCGTCTTGGGCACGAACGCCAGGAACGCCGACACCTGCGGCGCCGCCCCCTCGTACACGTCGGCTGTGTAGAAGTGCATCGGCACCGCCGCGACCTTGAAGCCCAGCCCAAGGATCGAGAGCAGCAGCCCCGCGAGGGCGATGTTGTTGATCCCGTTGGTGCGGAAGTGCTCCGCAATCCCGTTCAAGCTTGTCGTGCCCGTGCCGCCATAGATCAGCGAGAACCCATACAAGAACACGGCCGCGCCCATCGCGCCCAGGAAGAAGTACTTCACCCCCGCCTCGCGGCTGCGATTCCGCGCCGTCGAGATCGTCACCATGATGTACGTCGGCAGGCTCGTCAACTCGAGCGCGAGGAACAGCCAGATCAGGTCCGCCGCCCCCGCGCACAGCATCAGCCCCGTGAGCGAGAACAGGTAGAACGCGTAGAACTCCGCCCGGTTGCTCCGCAGCGGATCAAACCGACGCCGCCCGGAACGGATCGCCGACTCTTCGCCGCGATCGACCGTGCCCGCCAGCAGCATCAGCAGCAGCAGCCCGATCCCCGCGATCAGCACCTTCGCGTATCGCACCATCGAGGGCAGCAGCACCTGGCTGTGCGTATCCACAATCGCCGATCCGGAAGGCGTGAACTTCCACGCCAGAATCCCCGCGGCCAGCACACCCAACCCCGCGACCACCGCCGTCGCGCGACGCACGGCCACATTCGGCGACAGCCCCAGGATCATCACCACGCACGTGGCAACAAACAGAGCGATCTCCGGGTACAGGAACGGCAGGCGCTCAATCATCGCCCGGCCTCCTGGTGAATCTCTGACGCACTGGCGTGGGGGTTGATCATGGGAACAGGCTTCACCGGATCCGCGGCCTTGATGATCCTCAGCGTCGCATCAATCGGCGGTTGCAGAGCATTCAGCATGGGCTTGGGGTACACCCCGAGCACCAAGCAAAGGGCGGCGAGCGGGAGCAGAATCCCGATCTCGCGCATGTTCAAGTCGGTCGGCAGCGGGGCCTCGTGCTTGTCTTCAGCCCCATGAGACCCGTGGGCCGCGTGCCCGTGATGCCCATGCCCCGCTGGCTCCACCAGCGGACCCCACACAACCTTGCCCACCATATAGAGCAGGTAGATCGCCGCGATGATCATGCCGATGCCGGCGATCGCCGCGACCCACGGCCCCAGCGCACCAGCCGTCGCACCGGGCACGGCCTGACCCGCCGAGCCCCACAGCCCCGAATCCAGCGCCCCAGTCGAAGTCACACCCGTCGAACTGCCCCACGCGCTGCTCGCCTGGAACGCACCCAGCAGGCACAGGAACTCGCTCACAAACCCGTTGAGCCCTGGCAGCCCCACGCTCGCCATGGTGAAGAACACCATGAACGTCGCCCACACCGGCATCTTCGCCGCGAGCCCACCCAGCTCGTTCATCGAACGCGTGTGGTACCGCTCATAGATCATGCCGATGCACAGGAACAGGGCGCCCGTGCTCAGGCCGTGGTTGATCATGTAGAGGATCGAACCGGTGAGGCCGTTGTTGTTCAGGGCGAACATGCCCAGGATGCAGAAGCCAAGGTGCGCGACCGACGAGTACGCCACGAGCTTCTTGACGTCCTTCTGCACCCAGCAGATCAGCCCGCCATAGATGATCCCGATCACGCACACCACCGCGATGACGGGGGCGTACTCGATCACCGCCGCGGGCGTGAAGGGCAGCACGAAGCGGAACATCGCGTAGGTGCCCAGCTTCAGCAGCACGCCTGCGAGGATCACGGAGCCGGCAGTGGGGGCCTCGGTGTGCGCCAGCGGCAGCCACGTGTGGACCGGGAACAGCGGCACCTTCACCGCGAAGCCCGCGAGCATCGCGACCATGACCCACGCCTGCTCGCGGAAGGACATCGCCGCGCCGACTTCCTGGAGCGTGCCGATGTCGAACGTCCACTCGCCGCTGTTCGCGACCGATGCCCGCCACGCGACGTACACCAGGCCCGCGAGGGCGATCACCGAACCGGTGAAGGTGTACAGGAAGAACTTGATCGCCGCCTTCTTGCGGTTCGTGCTGCCGTACAGGCTGATCAGCACGAACATCGGGATCAGCGTGAACTCAAAGCAGGTGTAGAAGAGCACCAGGTCCCGAGCCGCAAACACGCCCGTCACCGCGGCCTGAAGCACCAGCAGCCACGAGTAGTACGTCTTGACGCGGTCCGTGATGGCGGTCTTGGACGCCTGCACGCAGATCGGCCCAAGCAGGGCCGTGAGCGCGATCAGCATCATCGACACCGAGTCGGCGCCTACGGAAAACGTCAGCCCCATCTGCGGCAGCCACGCGAACGTGTGCGCGTACTGGAACTGCTCGGCATTCGCCCAGTCAAACCGCCCCTCGCCGGGCAGCATCGCGAACACCGAAATCGCGAGCGCGATGAGCGTCCCGCATAGGGCCGTGATGCGGGCCCACTCCTTGGGCGCGGCGAGCACCAGCAGTGCGAAGAGGAGCGGGATGGCGATGAGGTAGATCAGCATTGGTTAGCGGGCCACCCACAGGATGATGATCAGGAGAACCGCGATGCCGCCGGCCATCCCGATGGCATAGCCGTGCAGCTCGCCGGACTGGCTGGGGCGGAGCACCTTGCCGGTGCCCTTGGGCAGCCACCCGGCGAGGTTGACCAGCCCATCCACGAGGATCTGGTCGATGGTGTGGAAGATGTGCGCGAGCACCAGCAGCGGGCGGCGGATCAGGAAGTCGTAGAACTCATCCACGTACCACTTGTTCTGCGCGGCCTTGGCGATCGGGCCAAACGCGGGGAGCAGGGCGTCCGCCTTGCTCGTCGCGGCCGTGGTGCGGCCCTGATAGTGCAGAACGAATGCGACGATGATGCCGAAGAGGCCGATGCCGGCGGAGACGAAGTACATGATCCCGCCGTGCGGGTCCTGGCCCAGGAACGTGCCCGTGTGCTCGCCATGCAGCGCGAGCCGCGCGGACGACTGCTCGACGAGCGTCTTGATGATGCCGCCGTGCTTGGCGTCGGGGCCGATGAAGTAGAGGCCCGCTGCCACGATCGAAAGCACCGCGAGCGTCGCAAGCACCGTGTTGATCGCCCAGCCCGGAGGGTGCGGGTGGAAGTCCCCGTGGTCGTCGTGTCCGTGGGCCTTGTCCGCGAGTTCCTTCTCCGCGGCCTCGCTCTGCGGGTGCGTGCCAGCGTGCTCGACCGACGACTTCGCATTATGCGAGTGCGGGTCGTGCCCGTGCGCATCGTGCGCGGCGTCATGAGCCGCATCGGCGTGGCCGTGCAGCTCGTCCCCGGGCTCGAAGTACTTGGGCCCGACGAACACACGGAAGAAGACGCGGAATGTGTAGTACGCGGTCAGCCCCGCCGTGAAGAGCAGCAGCCAACCCAGCCACTGGAAACCGTGACCGTGGTGGACAAACGCCTCGGCCAGGATCATGTCCTTGGACCAGAAGCCCGGGAAGCCCACAAAGCCCGCGAGGTTGAGGCAACCGATGAGCATGCCGATCCCGACGATGCCCCAGCCCTTCATCCGGGCGACACCCGAGAGCTTGCGAAGATCGAGCTGCCCCGCGAAGCCGTGCATCACCGCGCCGCAGCACAGGAACAGCAGCGCCTTGAAGAACGCGTGCGTGACGACGTGGAACGCGGCCCCCGCGGAGGTCAGCACGCCCAGGCCGGCGAACATGAAGCCCAGCTGCGACACCGTCGAGTACGCCATGATCCGCTTGATGTCGAACTGAGCCATCCCGATCGTCGCGGCCAGGAACGCCGTGAAAGCCCCCGTCCACGCCACGATCGGCAACGCAATCTCAGACAGCTGGAACAGCGGGTATGAGCGGGCCACCAGGAACACGCCCGCCGTCACCATCGTCGCCGCGTGGATCAGGGCCGACACGGGCGTCGGGCCTTCCATGGCGTCGGGGAGCCAGACGTACAGCGGGAACTGGGCCGACTTGCCAAACGCCCCGCCCATCAGCAGCAGCGGGATGATCTTCGCGATCATCGGGATCTTGTCGAACTCACCGTTGCTCGCCAGGGCGATGTACGGCTGGATTTTGTCGAAAATGTCCGCGTACTGCACCGTCCCCAGGTGGACATACGTGAGCATGATGCCCAGGGCGAGGAACAGGTCGCCGATGCGGTTGACGATGAACGCCTTCTTCGCCGCGGCCACCGCGCTGGGCTTCTTGTAGAAGTACCCGATCAGCAGGTAGGAGCACAGGCCCACCCCTTCCCACCCCAGGTAGAGCAGGACGAGGTTGTCGGCCATCACCAGACACGCCATCGAGAACACAAACAGGCCGAAGGCCATGAAGAACCGGCAGTAGCCCGCCCCAAGGTCCCCCGACATGTACTCGCTGGCGTACAGCGCAATCAGCGTGGCCAGGCCCGTGACGAACAGCATCCACAGCGTCGACAAGGGGTCCATGTGGAACGCGAAGTTGGCGATGAAGTTCTTGGTCTGCTCGCCCGCGCCCGTCGCCCACGAGAAGTTGATCCAGTCAAAGACATGCAGCACGCCGGTCTGGGCGTGCGGGCCCGACCAGAGGTCCTTGGCCATGAGTGCCGTCAAGACGAACGAAGCGCCGAGCGACAGGACCGTCGTCCACGCGGGGAGCTTGGACTTGATCTTGAACGCGGCGTACAGCCCGCACAGCACGCAGGACAGCAGGGGCAGCAGCGGGATCAGGGCATAGATCGACTTGAGCGGCATCGCGGCGGGCGTGGACGTCCCGGCCGCGGGCGAACCGTGCTGAAGCGCCGGCAACGCGGCGGCGAGAGTCTCAAGAATGGTCTGTGTAATCTGCAAGCCCCAGTATCCTTCTCGTCCGTCTCACCGTCTCACCGTCTCACCGTCTCACCGTCTCACCGTCTCACCGTCTCACCGTCTCACCGTCTCACCGTCTCACCGTCTCACCGTCTCACCG